>Ga0210384_10008267_pt1 | contig 10869 bp, 8 predicted proteins | sample IncBWH2MmetaG_FD_160574 | JGI IMG/M metagenome (GOLD analysis project Ga0210384, IMG submission 160574) | Forest soil microbial communities from Barre Woods Harvard Forest LTER site, Petersham, Massachusetts, United States - Inc-BW-H-2-M | ecosystem: Environmental > Terrestrial > Soil >...
GCTGGCGGTCGACATGGAGGAGGGCACCTATACAGTCCAGCCTGAGGATCTGCCGGTGTACCAGGTCTATCAGTGCAGCCCGAAAGGCACGGATTTGTGCATACGCCCTTTGCGAGCTGGCGAGGAAAACGACCGGCTCGGCCTTCACCCAGATGAACAGTGAACGCTGGCGACAGCGGAAGATCAAAGAACGCGAGCGGAACCACTGCAGCTCTCTACTTGCGTAGACCGAAGACCACTACGCCGGTGGGCGTGCCGACGTAGACTTTTCCATCGGCGATCATGGGCGTGATGAACTTATTGCCCGCGAACTCGGTACCGCTACTATAGAGCTGCTTCGAGAGATTGGTCGCGTCATAGGCGTGCAGGACACCTGCCATCCCGTTGCTCTCGACGGCCCAGACAATTCCATTCGAAGTCCTGTTGGCGGAGATGCTCGGGGTCGTACCCGGGTAGTCGAACTTGGTCGAGGTCTGCGAAGCCGGCGACGTCGCAAGATAGGCATTGGCAATCGGAAACGCCTTCAGGGGAGCGAACGCCGCGCCGTAATAAACCGCGTTATTAAAATACGCCGGCGTGGCGAATTGAGCCCCCCCCAGGGCGTCGGGGATCTCTTGGTAGACTTTGTCGCCGCTGAGATCGAATTTGCCCATCGAGTCGCGATTCACCACGTAAATGATCTGGTCCTTTCCGGCGCCAATCGCCAGACGGCGGATATTCCCATGGCTGTCCCTCAAGTCGGGGAGCAGCAGAGCGCCCCCCGAACCCAGATCCTCGTCCTTGTTCGATTCCGGGACCGTGTCCCGTGTTGCGAAATAGTCGGCGACGGCCAGTTTGTTGCCGCCAGTCGCTATCTTCAGGAACGCATTGCCAAAATCACCATGCGATGGGAAATCCCTCCCATCGAGTGCCGTGTCAAACGTGCCGTTGGCCGTGAGGAGATAGATGTTTCCCGATGCATCCGCGGCAGGCCCGTCACCGGTCATCCAGATGGCGCCTTCGTTTCCGTTCGGGGTGAGGTTGAGCACCTCGACCGGTTCCAGGGTAGAGGCGCGAAAACCCATCACCCAGCCCGTATACGGATCGTGATCGCAATGCGACGCCCAGGTTGTATAAATCACGCCGTTCAGCAACAACAGCGCCGCCCTTTCCTCGTACTGCTTTGGAGCAAAGACTACTTCGCCGCTCACGCTGGCCGCGCCCGAACCCGGGAACGTGGCGCCGATGGTTTGGGGGCTGCCCCTCCGTTCGGCTCCTGTCGTGAGGTCGAGGGCGTGCAGCCGCTGGAGGTAATGGCCGCGAAGGTCCTTCGACATGGCCACGATATAGATGGTCCCATGCGGCCCGGCATTCAGGTCGATCACCGGGGTCGCGGTAATCCCAATTTCGGGCGTAATCTGCTGGCACTCTCGATCGTCGCTCGTGGTCTCGCCCGCACCTAGCAACGAAGCCTTCCAGAGCGGCGAATAGGTATCCGCATCGAAGGCATAGGCCAAGTCGTGCTCCGTAACTACGAAGACGACCCTGTGGAGACCACCCGCGATCCACAGCTTCGAGACATAGAGCGGCTCGGCATCCACCAACCCTTGCACGCGCAGGAATCCGACCTTCCCGAAACCCTTGCCATTCACGTTGTCGGCAGTCAGGACCGTTTCGGTGAGATATTGGCCTGTGCGCGCAATGTCATTGTGATAGGTGAGCACGTCGTTACTGTAGCTCGAAGGCGCTGCGGCGCCCCCCATAGACGCTTCCGTCACGACCCCTGGATCGGAGTTGCCGCTTCGAGGCCGCTCGGTGCACCCGCCGATCGATATCCCCAATCCCAGCGAAACCATGGTCCCCAGCAAGGATCTGGTTTGAAAACTCAGCGCAAGGTTCATCCGCAACTCTTTCCTAGCGTGTTGATTTCCTACAGCCGATGAGGGGACCACGCTATCGATGACGTCGGCTCGAGATTGCGCGGCAATCCCTGTGGCAACGAGCGTGCAGAACGAGAATCGCTCCCCATGAGAATTTGACGCTCATCGCGGCCCTGGGTTTCATTTCCCACCCTCAAAAATGTCGAGCAGAACTCGAGCGCCTATATTAGGGGTGGTCGTCTGTAGCGTCAACGCCCACGGGGCAAAAAGGACAAAAAAGTGAGTCCGCTCTGCGGACCAAGTTAGCTGACAGTTTCGGCAGTGACCGGTTCCTTGGGTCCGACGCCGCGTTTGACGGCGTGTTGCTTGTACCGGATCATCCAGTCGCCCAATCTCCAGGCCAACAAAATTCCAACCATACACGCGTACTCGAGAGGCTTTCGCACATCGGACTTAACCAGCCAGTAGTAATGGATGACCCCCAGGACGGCGGTCAAATAGATTGCGCGATGCAGAAGCTGCCAGCGCCTTCCACCGAGACGCCGGATCCAACCTGCGGTGGAAGTGATTGCCAAAGGAATCAGCAACACGAAGCCGGTAAAGCCTACCGTGATGAAGCGGCGCTTCAACACATCCTTCCACATTTCATGCCAATCGAAGAATTTGTCGAGCCCGATCCAGGTGCCAAAGTGCAGGCAGACGTAGAAGAACGCAAACAGTCCAAGCATCCGGCGAAACCGTATGAGCTGTGGGAATTTCAAAAGTTTTCGCAGCGGAGTAATCGCCAGAGTCATCACGAGAAATCGCAACGTCCAATCGCCGGTCGTGTGGGTGATGAACTCGATTGGGTTGGCGGTAAGATCTCCGTGGACTGCGCGCCACAACAGTATTGCCAGGGGTACGAGGCAAAGCAGAAAGACCGCAGACTTCGTGTACTTGCTCGTCAGGATCGAGTTCAGCAAGCCCGCCTCGCTCAGAAATACTTTTTCAGGTCCATGCCGGTATACAGGCTCGCGACCTGCTCCCCATAGCCGTTGAACATCAGCGTGGGCCGCTTCAAGAATTCGCCCAGCCGCCGTTCCTTGGCCTGGCTCCATCGGGGGTGGTCCACGTTGGGGTTTACATTCGAGTAAAAGCCGTACTCATGTGCGTTCGCCATATTCCAGGTAGTGGGCGGCATATCCTTAGCGAAACGGATGCGCACAAGCGATTTGATGCTCTTGAAACCATACTTCCACGGAATCACCATGCGTACGGGCGCACCATCCTGATTGGGAAGCGTCTCGCCATACATTCCCGTGCAGAGCAGGGTTAACGGGTTCATTGCCTCATCGAGCCGCAGTCCTTCCAGATACGGCAGTTGGATCCCCGCCTGTCCCCCCAGGGGCATTTGTTTTGGATCAAAGTAGCTCTGAAAGGTCACATACTTCGCCTTGGGAGTGGGCACGACAAGGTTGGCCAGGACGCTGAACGAGTAGCCGATCCAGGGCACAACGATCGACCACGCCTCCACGCACCGATGGCGATAGATGCGCTCCTCGAGCGGCGCGAGTTTCAAAATCTCGTCCATCGTGAACTTGCGCGGCTTCTCCACTTCGCCATCGACTTGGACGGTCCACGGAGAGGTAACGAAATTCTTCGCGTACTGTGCCGGATCTTCTTTGCCGGTGCCGAATTCGTAGTAATTGTTGTAGTGGGTCACATCTTTTTCCGGGGTCACCTTCTCATTGGTGCTGTAGGACCACTTGACGCCCCCGTCCACCTTCAGAGGCACCGGCACTGAACCCGTACCGGGACCCGACAGGAGGCCCGGGAATTTCTTCCAGCCCGCCACCACTCCGGTCGTCGCCAGCAGGCCCAGCAAGAAATTCCGCCGGCCCATGTAAAGGCCTCTAGGCGTAACGTCTGAATAGCTCAAATCTGGTTTCCGCTTACCCATCATGCGCTTCCTCCCGACCCGATTGCTCGGGACATCCCCCATTTATGATACGCGTACCACAGAGGATTGGATGCCGGAAATTGGTTCCGGGAGCAGAAGTCTACATCGAGCCGAACAGGTGAGGGAACCAAGACGCGGGTCGACTCACTTACGGAGCGGCGAGTTCTTTGAGCAACGCGGAGCACAGGCGGTTCAAGTGCTCTGCGCTGAGTTTTTCGCCGCCGGAGGTGAGGTAAAAAACGTCGATCGCCATCTGACCTTCGGTTTCGATCAGAGCAATTTCGATGTTGCAGTTCTCGTGGGAGAGTTGCGAACTGATGCGATGGAGCAGCCCTGGCTGATCCTGCGTGATCACCTCAACCAAAGAACTGTGCATCGAGCATTCGTTGTCGACCTCGACCTTGGTCTCCACCTTCACCTTCGGCACAGTGTTCTTTTGCTCCGACCGTAGCCGGTCCCGCAGCATGCGATCAAGGTCCGCCTTTTGAAGCAGGACATCGCGAATGCTCGCCTTGAACCGTTCCCATTCCGGCAGGTTCAATTCGAGGGTGCGAAACCGGTCCGTGAAGAAGAACGTGTCGACCACGGTTCCAGCGCCGTTCGAGAAGGCCGCGGCCTTCACGATGTTCATACCCCAGGCAGCCAGAGCGCCTGCCATTTTGGCAAACAGAAACGGCCGGTCCCAGGTGACAAGCGTCAGTTCGTACCAGTGCCGCCCACGTGTCAAACTCAGTTGCACGGGGTCATCGGCTAGGTGGCTCGCCATCTCCATGTGGCTGATGACTTCACTGGCCGTCTGCGTCCGCAGATATCGCCGAGGCAGACCTTCGAGAAAACTCTCGAGCCTCTTCCCGGCGGCCGGCGCCAAGGTGCGGAGGTGGGTCATCACCTCATCATGCTCGTCGACGTGCAGGCGTTCATCCACGCTTCGAATCAGGTGGCTTGCCGTACCGATGTAGAGCTGCCAGATGTTCTCGGCCTTCCAGGGCGTCAGCGCCTCGGGATTCACCGCCTTGATGTCGGCATAGGTGAGCAAGCAGAGCATCTTCAGTCGCTCGGGCGTTCCAATCCGCTCGGCAAACTGTCGGATGGCTTCCGGATCGAAGATATCGCGGCGCAACTGCGAGCTCAATTCGAGATGGCGTCCGATCAAGAACTGAACGGTCTCGCGGTCCGGTGGATCCAGATCCAGGCGGTTAATACAGCTTTCCGCAATTTCCATGCTGGCCACAACGTGGTTGTCGGTCTTCGCGCCCTTGCCCGTATCGTGCAGCAACAGAGCGAGGTAAAGCAGGTCCGGTTGTTCCACCTCATCGAGAAGTTCCGCATAGCGCTGATCCCATGCGGATTGGGATTGCCGCAAAACGTGCAGGTTTTCAATGGCGACAAACGTGTGTTCATCCACCGTAAAACGGTGGGAATAATCACGAATCACGAGTGAATCAATCCCTAGGAATTCCGGCAGCAGCAGAGCGAGCAGCCGAATCGAATGCATCGCGCGCAGAGCTTCGGCCGCATGAGGCGCAAGCAGGATTTCTTGGAGATAGTGCCATAGGGCAGCCCCTTTTGGCGGCGACTTCGCCAGCGAGGCCAGTGCCTGCTCCATCTGGTGTTCGGTGGTCGAGCTCAGGCTCAGACCATGCCGCGCCATGAAGCGAAAGGTCCGCAGGGGCAATTCAGGATCACTCAGCGCATCCGGTCGCTGCAGGAAGATTCGGCCGTCCACGACCGAAAATTCCATGTTCGACAGACGCGACCGAAGATTTTGGAATTGCTTATAAAGCGACGGCCGCGCCGCTGGAAACTCGTCGAGAAGCTGCAGGGCAACTCGATGGATCGTTCGCGCGTGACCAAAATAAATGCGCATCCAGTCGGAAGGGCTGAGCGGCTCCGCATTCGGCGCACCAATCCGATCCGCAGCGGCTTGGTCCTGTCCCACCCACGTGAGCGTGTTGTCGTCGCGCGTGTGGCGAAAATGGAGAAAGCAGCGGACCGACATCAAGAAAACGAGCGCCTCATCAAACTGCTTCCGCAGCGAAGCGGGCAGCAGCGTTTTCTCATCCGGCCAGCCCCCCCGCTCCTCCATCGCGGAGATCAGAGCGAGCCAGCAGGCCAGGTTGTAGTCCCGCAGGCCTCCCGGCCCGTCCTTCACGTTCGGTTCGAGATGAAAGACGGTGTTTCCAAACTTGTTGTAACGGCCGCGGGTGAGGTCGGCCAGACGCTGGACAATGATTCGAGACTCTCGCGCCACCAGCTTCGGAACCAATCTGTCGTGCAACCGAGCGAAAAGAGTCGGATCGCCCGCGAGGTAGCGGCAATCGAGCAGCGAAATCGTAAATTCTACATTGTTCGGATCAAACCGCTCGCACTCGGCAAGCGTTCTCGTAGCGGGGCTCAGTTTCAGCCGGAGGTCCCACATTTCCTGCGAGAGGCTCCGGATCTTGTCTTCGAAACTCCTTTCCGTGCCGCCGCCGGCGTGGAGAAAGAGAAGGTCAATATCGGAGTGAGGAAAAAGCCAACGTCTGCCGAATCCTCCCAGTGCAATCAGCGCAAAATTGGGAGGGCCATGAGTATCCGGCGAGATAAATTCTTGCCAGAGGCGAACCGCGATGGACTCAAGGAGCGCGGTGCGCCCGAGCACGGCCGCCCGGCCGTCGACCCTTGCCGAGAAATCACGCTGGATGCGCGAGGATTCCGCTGCGTATAGTTCACGCAGTTCGTTAGCGAGGGTGGGTCGAGTAGCCATAGCAATGTCACTGGACTTTCACCACCAGCACAATGGGTGCCGCGCGCATGATCTTGCTCTGGAACCTGCGTCCCCACTGCTCTTCGCGAATCGCAGCTTCGGGTGGCCTCGGTTAAAGGGCGCTTTCGCCCCGTTCATCATTGCGAATGCGGATCGCGTCGTCGACCCTGGTGAGAAAAATTTTACCGTCGCCGATTTTCCCGGTGCGCGCCGCCGCCACGATCGCCTGCACTGTCTTTTCCACCATGTCGTCTACCAGGACCATCTCCAGCTTGATCTTGGGGATCAGGTCAACGGTATATTCGCGGCCGCGGTAGAACTCCGTATGGCCTTTTTGCCGGCCATGTCCGCGAGCTTCGAGCACGGTCATGCCCTCGACACCGATTTCATGAAGCGCGGTTTTCACTGTTTCCAGCTTCGAAGTTTGGATCACCGCTTCGACCTTTGTCATCGTTTTTCGTCTCGATTCTCTGATCTGTCGTCCACCATGACCGTGGAAAGATTACGCTGAAATGGGCTCGCCCGTTACGCCGAAGTCTCCCAGTAGTACCCTTCCTCGCCATGCTCTGAAAGATCCAGGCCCTGCACCTCGTGCTCCTCGGGAACGCGAAGTCCGATGGCAACGTCCACAATCTTCAAAATAATCAGCGTTCCCACAGCGGCCAGCAACCAGGCAATCACAACGCCTACCGACTGATTGAGAATCTGGTGAATATTCCCTTCGAGAACGCCCGACGGTGTCACGTCGCCATGAGCATTCTTGAAAATCGGATTGATGGCACTGGAGGCAAAAACTCCGGTGAGCAATGCACCGACCGTTCCACCCGCTCCATGCACACCGAAAGCATCCAAGGAGTCGTCGTAGCTAAAGCGCGACTTCACCGCCGTAACCATCCAGAAGCAAACGGCACCCGCAATTAGGCCGATCGCCAAAGCGGACATGGGACTCACGAACCCCGAGGCAGGCGTGATCGCGACCAGTCCTGCGACGCACCCCGAGATCGCGCCCAATGCGCTTGGCTTTCCCTTGACGACCCACTCCGCGCCGCTCCACCCGACCACAGCCGCAGCCGCTCCGAAGTGTGTCGCTACAAAAGCGCTGGTCGCTAGACTACCGGCCGAAAGTGCGCTGCCTGCGTTAAAACCAAACCAGCCAACCCAGAGCAAGCACGCGCCGATGAAGCTGATTACCACGCTGTGCGGCGGCATGGCTTGCTTCGGATAGCCTAGTCGCTTCCCGAGATAGAGCGCACATACCAGCGCGGAGACTCCTGAGGTAATGTGTACGACGGTGCCGCCCGCAAAGTCGAGCGTCCGGAACCGGCCGCCGAGCGACGCGTTGAGCCATCCACCCTTGCCCCAAACCATGTGAGCCATCGGGTCATAAACAAACAGCGACCACAACGTCAAAAACAGCAGCATGGAGCTGAATTTCATCCGCTCGGCGAAGGCTCCGGTGATCAGTGCTGGGGTGATGATCGCAAACATCAGTTGGAACACCATATAGGTCTGGAGCGGAATCGTTGCCGAGTAGTCAGCGTCCGGCTGCAAGCCTACGCCGCGCAGGAAAATGTTGTGGAGGCCGCCGATGAAGCTCGATCCCGATCCAAACGCCAAGCTGTAACCAACAATCGCCCATAGCACCGTGATTACGGCCATCATGGCAAAGCTCTGCATCATCGTGCCCAAGACATTTTTCTTCCGTACCAGACCGCCGTAGAACAGGGCGAGTCCCGGACCCGTCATGAGCAGCACCAGCGCCGAACTTGCCAGCATCCACGAGTTGTCAGCGGAGTTTTTCGCATCGGCGGCTGCTTGCTCGACGGCTGCAAGCCGGTCTGGACCAACAACAGGGGCTATCAGCGCGGTAGCAACCGTCGGTGAGGCGCTCCCGCGCATGTGGGCGAAAACGGTCAGTGGGAAACAACAAAGAACGAGGAAGACCGCTAGTTGTTGAATCATCTGCTTTGTCACTAGAGCCCAGCCTCTCCATTGGCAGAAACAAGGCCAAAACCATTCAGTCTAGTTGGCTGCCCTGCCACACGAAAGCCGATACTCTTGATGCCCTCGATCGGCAATGGTGATCGGTCCCGGGGTCGATCGCAGCGCGCATTATACACAGGAAGCCCGCATAGGGTGTGCCGAAGATGCGACCCACACGTCGCGCCATCATACCATCCCGCAGATTCTTCTCATCGGCCTTGGACTGTCGGTATGTCGCGCCCTCCCAATTTCGGATTTGCTCCGACAGACTTTGCGCGCCGGCCGAGTTCGAGGCTGCGTAACAGACTATTCGCGTTGCGAATCTTGTCCCGTGTAAGTCGGGCTGAGACGAACCACATGCGCATCTCTGACGAGCGCCTGCGGTAATCTTTGCACTCTGGGGACCACCGCCGAAATAGCCAGACTCGAATACTAGCCACAGGATATCGGGCGCGAAGTGAGTGGAATCTGCCAGGCCGATGGTGGGAAGCTGACCGAGGCCGGCAACCGGGCAGCGAAAATCATCAAGGGGCATCCAGAGCAAGAAGCACAACGACCACCGGCCGGCCTGCTGCGCCACCTGCACACAAACAAGTCCCCGGCCAGCGCGACAGGACCCTTTTTTCTTACCCGACGTAACCTCGCGGATGCTTGCGCCGCCATTCCCATTGCGACCGCAGGATCGAGGTCAGATCGGACCTCTCCACCTTCCACCCCAGAACGCGTGCGGCCTTGGTCGCGTCTGCAACCAGTTTCGCGGGATCCCCGGGACGCGGCGGCTCGACCCGAATGCGTATATCGCTCTGCGTGACATGCCGGGCGGTTTCGATCACTTCCAGGACAGAGTAGCCATGCCCGGTTCCGAGATTCAGAAAGTCAGATTTTCCACCGCGGCGAAGGTAATCCAGTGCCCGCACGTGCGCATCGGCCAGATCACTGACATGGACATAATCCCGTATGCAGGTTCCGTCCGGCGTCGGGTACCCATTTCCAAAAACGGCCACGTCGGGCTTCTCGCCGGTGGCGGCCGCAAGAACATTCGGAACCAGATGGGATTCCGGTTCGTGGTGCTCTCCGCGCTGCTTTGTCGCACCCGCGGCGTTGAAATAGCGTAGCGCGACGAACTTCAGTCCGTAGGCTCGATCGTAGCTATCAAGCAACCGCTCCAGTATGAGCTTCGACCAACCGTACGGATTCTGGGGCCACTGCGGGCACTGCTCGGAAATGGGGATCTTCTCCGGCTCGCCATATGTGGCGCACGTAGAAGAGAGCACCAAGTGACGAACGCCGGCCTTGAGAAGCGCGCCCACGAGTGCGGTGCCCTGCTCGACGTTATTCTCGAAATATTTCGCCGGCTCCACTACTGATTCGCCCACGTACGCCAGCGCAGCGAAGTGAACGCAAGACTCGATTTCGTGCTCCCTCGCGATGCGGGCAACAAGTTCGCGGTCGCCAACCCGGCCGTGATAGAACGGCACGCCATCAGCAAGAGCGCCTCGGTGGCCGCGGAACAGATCATCGACCACTACCATCCGCTCGCCTTTTGCCAGCAGGTGCTCGATCGTCACGCTGCCGATGTAACCCGCGCCTCCTGTCACTAGAATCGCCATCGTTCTCTGTTCGCGTGCCCCTTTACTGAGCCGTACTGTCACTTATCCGCGGCTCGGAGCAGCTCGAGTGCCCGAGGGCTCATCGAGCGTCCCGCACTGCAAATCGATTTCGAAGTTTACCTTGTTTCCTGCGGGAATTCCGCCCGAAAGCTCGTGGCCTGGGCGGGCTGCTCGAACCTGGAAGGGCCCACGGAACGGGTTGGGCATTCGCCCCCGGATCGTCGCGGGACTGGCAAGGGAGCCTCCCCATCACCGCATGCACACGAACTACCGAATCTCAAATAGGTTCCATAGAATCTTTTTGTGAGAGCTCGTCGATCGTTGCTTGCTACAGTACCGAAGATGACACCGCTGTCAGCACCCATGGTCAATCGAGGCCTTTTCGAAGGCTACGATACGGGGAGCTTTTATGATGAGATGTTCTCTGCTCCGGGCGTACCGCGCCCCCAATACTCCAAGCTTTTCCAGAAGCTTGCTGCGATGGCGCCGGCGCAGTTCGAGGAGCGCCGGAAACTCGCGGACCTCTCGTTCCTCATCCAGGGGATCACCTTCACCGTCTACAGCGACGGAAGAGGCACCGAACGATTGCTCCCGTTCGACCTCATCCCCCGCATCCTGCCGCACTCGGAATGGGAGCGCATTGACCGAGGGCTCGCTCAGCGTGTGATGGCGCTCAACCTCTTCCTGCAGGATGTCTACGGCAAGCAGTGCATCTTCAAGGACCGGAAGATC
>Ga0210384_10008268_pt1 | contig 10867 bp, 8 predicted proteins | sample IncBWH2MmetaG_FD_160574 | JGI IMG/M metagenome (GOLD analysis project Ga0210384, IMG submission 160574) | Forest soil microbial communities from Barre Woods Harvard Forest LTER site, Petersham, Massachusetts, United States - Inc-BW-H-2-M | ecosystem: Environmental > Terrestrial > Soil >...
TGCAGGGCATCTCGCGGCGCATCAAGGGGCTGGGCGACCGCTCGCTGGAGATCTCGGAGATCGTCGACACCATCACCGGCATCGCCTCGCAGACCAACCTGCTGGCCTTGAACGCCGCCATCGAAGCGGCCGGCGCCGGCGAGGAAGGGGCGCGGTTCGGCGTGGTGGCGGACGAGGTGCGGCGTCTGGCCGAGAGCTCGGCGCGGGCGGCACAGCGCATCGCGGCGCTGATCAAGCGCGTGCAGTCCGACATCCAGGAAGCGGTCGCGGCGATGGAGACCGGCACCCGCGAGGTGGAGACCGGCTTCCAGGTGGCGCAGCAGGCGCGCGAGCGCCTGGGCGAGATCTCCACCCTGTCGCAGGTCTCGGCCGAGCTGGCGCAGCAGATCTCCGCGGCCGCCCAGGTGCAGGTCGCCGGCGTCGAGCGGGTGGCGCAGGGCGTCGTCTCCATCTCCACGACCGCGGACGCCACCGCGCGCTCGGTGGCCGAGGGCCGCGGCATCGCCGACCGCCTCGGCGGGCTGGCCCGCGAGCTCACCGAAAGGCTGGCGCGTTTCCGGCTCGGCTGATTCCGCGCCGGTCGTGCCCGGAGAGCGCATCGCGGTGGACAGGCAGGAGGAGAACCAGGAACCGGTGGACCGGGTCGCCGGCGATCTGCTGGCCAGCTTCCTCGAGGAGGCCGAGCGGGCGGTGGCCGGGATCGCCGCCGCGCTGGCCGAGCCGGCGCCGGACGCCGGCGGCCGGCTCAAGCTCCTGGCGCACCGGCTGCGCGGCTCGGCGGCGATGTTCGGCTTTCCGCGGCTGTCACGGCTGGCCGGCGCCATGGAGGACGTGGTCGAGGCGCTGCAGGCCGGCCAGGCCGGAGATGACGCGACGGAGTCGGCCGCGGGCGGCGTCGGCGGCGCCACGGGCCCGCTCGACGGCCTCGGTGCGCCGGGCCGGCGGTTCCTGGACGAGGCGGCGGCGGCGCTCGCGCGGACCGTCGCCGACATCGCCGCGGGCGGGAACGACGACGCGGCCGAGCTCGCGGCGGTGGGCGGCGCCGCGTTCGTCCCCGCGGAGATCACGCTGGCGGGCGACGCGGGCGACGCGGGCGACGCGGACGACCATGAGGACCTCGCCGAGGACGGCGTCGCCGCGGAGCTGCTGCGCTTCGCGGCGGCGAACCCCGACGTGCTGGAGTACTTCGGTCCCGAGGCCGAGGAGCACGTCGAGGCCATGGCCGCCGCTCTCGCCGCCATCACGCGGCAGGGCCCGGCTGCAGACCGGGTGGCAACGCTGTTTCGTGCCGTCCACACGCTCAAGGGCGCCGCCTACACCGTCGGCTGCGGCCCCATCGCCCGCCTGACCCACGCCATGGAAGACGTGCTCGCGCCGGTGCGCGGGGGGAACGGCTGGCGGGACGCCGCTCTGCCCGCGCTCTCCGAGGGGGTCGAGGCGCTGAGGCTGCTGGTGGCCGCGACCACCGGGCCGAGCGGCAGGCCGCTCGCGGCGGCGGCGCGGCGGGCGCTCGGCATGCTCGGCGCCGCGCTGCCGCCCGGCGCAAGGCCTGAGCTGTCGCCGGAGACCGCCGCCTTCGGACTTCCCGGCGCGGCCATCTTCGTACCTCCCGCTCCGGCCACTGCCCTAGGAACATCCGGCGCGGCTGGGACCGGCACCTCACTGGCGCCGGGAGGATCATGGGCGCCGGTGACATCCTGGGTGCCAGGGACATCGTGGTTGCCGGGGAAGGCGCCGGAGGCGGCTGTGGCGCCTGCGGCGCCTGCCTTCCGCTCCTCGATCCGCGTGAGCATCGACCGGATCGACACGCTGATGAGCCTGGTCGGCGAGCTGGTCATCGCGCGCGGCCGTCTCGACCGCCGCCTCGAGCGGTTGGCCGAAGTCGAGGAGCTGGCACAGTCGCGGGGGGCGCGGATGAGCCAGGCGGTCGAGGAGTTCGGCGCCCGGCACCTCTTCCCGCAGCTGCAAGGCGCGGCGGCGGCCAATGGCCCGGGCTATGAGGGCGACGCGGGCGACCGGGCGACCGCCACCTCCGGGATCGCAACCTCCGGGATCGGATCGCTGGCGCCCGTCGCGGCCGGCGGCGCGGATGATCCCTGGGGCGCGGGCACCGGCGCGGGCATCGCGAGCCTCGGAGCCTCCCGCGCGGCCACCACCGCCGAGCTCTTCGCCGAGCTCGAGTTCGACCGCTACGACGACTTCAACCTGCTTGCCCGCCGCACCGCCGAGATCGCCGCCGACCTGGGCGAGCTGCACGGCGAGATCGCGCGGCTCACCACCCTGGTCCGCGACGACGCCGGGCAGTTGCAGCGGCTGGTGCGCGACCTGCGCGGCGGCATCGGGCGCGCCCGCATGGTCCCCATCGGCCAGCTCTTCGCCCGCTTCGGCCGGCTGGTGGCCGCCACCGCCGCCGCGGCCGGCAAGCGGGTCGAGCTGGAGCTCGAGGGCGAGGCGGTCGAGGTCGACACCGCCGTCGCCGAGGCGATCGCCGACCCGCTGATGCACCTGGTCCAGAACGCGGTGATCCACGGCGTCGAGAGCCCCGACCTGCGGCGCTCCCGCGGCAAGCCCGAGCAGGGGCTGCTGCTGCTGCGCGCCCATCTCCAGGGACGCTTCATCCTGGTCGAGGTGGAGGACGACGGCGGCGGCATCGACCTCGATGCGCTGCGCCGGGAGGCGGCGGCGCGCGGCCTGCGCTCGGCCGCGGCGCTGTCGGCGCTCGACCGCGAGCAGATCCTCGAGCTGGTCTTCCTGCCCGGTCTCAGCACCAGCCCACGGGTCACCCAGACCGCCGGACGCGGCGTAGGCATGGACGTGGTGCGCACCAACCTCAACCGTCTCGGGGGCGAGATCGCCATCGAGACCGAGGCCGGCACCGGCACCCGCTTCACCCTCAAGGCGCCGCTCACCCTGCTGATCTCGGAGGCGCTCTTCCTGCGCCTCGGCGAGGAGACCTTCGCCGTGCCGGTCACCGCCGTCCGCCGTATGCATCATGCGACGGCGGCCGAGCTCGCCACGGCCGCGGGCGGCGGCGAGGAGCTGCTGCTGCGGGGCGGCGCGGAGCGCCTGCCGCTGCTGCGCCTCGACCGCCTGTTCCGGCTGCCCGGGCGGCGGGCCGAGCCCTGGCTGCCGGTCGTGGTCCTGGCCGCCGGCGGGCGCAGCTGCGCCCTGGCCGTCGACGAGCTGCTGGGCGTCGAGGTGGTGGTGATCAAGGGCCTCGGCGAGCTGCTCGAGGGCCTGCCGCTCTTCTCCGGCGCCATCGTCACCGCCGAGGGCAAGGTGGTGCTGCTGCTGGACGCGACCGCCTTCACCCTCGCTGCGGCCTCCCTGGCGCAGACAACGGAGGCAGCGACGGCGGCGGCAGGAAGCGGCCCGCCGGTGTCGAGCGCGCCGGCGATCGCGGCGCAGACCGCCGGGACCGCCGGGGCTGGCGGCGCCGCAGGGGTCAGTGGGGCCAGAGGGGCCGCAGGGGCCGCAGGGGCACTCGCCGCCGGCCCCGCCGCGGCCGCCTCCGGCTCCGCCGCGCGCCGGCTGCTGCTGGTGGACGACTCGGTGAGCGTGCGCAAGGCCGTCGGGCAGATGCTCGGCCGCCATGGCTACCAGGTCACCGCGGTGGCGGACGGCGAGGAGGCGCTCGAGGCGCTGCGCGTCGGCTCCTTCGACGCCGTCCTGACCGACCTCGAGATGCCGCGGCTCAACGGCTACGAGCTGATCGAGGAGATCCGTCGCGGCCCGCGCGGCGGCGAGCTGCCGATCGTGGTGATCACCACCCGCGCCGGCGGCAAGCACGTCGACCTCGCCCGCCGGCTCGGCGCCACCGCCTGCTTCGGCAAGCCCTTCGACCAGGCGGCCTTGCTGGCCTTGCTCGGCAGCCTCGCGGCGCGCGCGGACGGCGGGCCATGGTGATGACCATGACCGGCCCGCACCAGGCTACGGAGCGCTACGCGCTGCTGGCGGTGGACGGCGTCGAGTACGCGGTCGACGCGGCATGGGTGCGGCGCTCGCTCCCGGCGCCCAGCCCGCTGCCGGCAGCCATCCTGCATGGCGGCACGGCGTACCAGCTCGTCGACCTGCGGCAGCTCTTCGGCCTGCCGGCCAGCTCCGCTGCGTCCCCGCGGGCTGGCGACGGCCCCGGCCCGGAGCGGATGATCCTGCTGATCGACCGCCCTCCGTCCGCGCCGGCGCCGGTCGCTGCCGGCGCCGTCCATCCCATTGCGCTGGTGATCGACGACCTGCTGGGCCTCGAGCCGCTTGCCACCGGCGCCGCGGTGCCGCTGCCCGGCGTCTACCGCGGCCCCGAGCGGCGCTGGTTCCACGGGGTGCTGCCGCGAGCGGACGGGCGGATCACCGTGCTGCTGCGCCCGGAGGGGCTGGCGCCCGCCGCCCCGCCGTCAACGGAGCCGGAGGGGGTGCCGCCCGCCGCGGCGCCATCCCCGGGAGGCGCCGTTTGCTGAGCCGGCGCGAGCGCGGCCGCGAGGGGCGCCAGGCGCCGCGCCCCGGCCTGCTGGCTTTCGTGATCGGGGGCCGGGCGTGCGCTCTCTCGCTCGGCCTCGTGGCGGGGGTCGCGGAGATCGGCACCGTCACCCGCCTGCCCGCCGCCGATCCCTGCAACCTCGGCCTGATCGTCCATCGCGGCAGCGTGCTGCCGTTGGTCGACGTCGGCCGCCGGCTCGACGGCGCGGCCGCCGCGGACGGCGTGGCCGGAGCGGAAGGCGCGAGGCCGCCTGCTTTCTGTATCATCACCCGTTCTCGGCAGGCGATCGCCTTTCCGGTCGAAGCGGTCCTCGGCCTGCAGGCGCTGCCGGCGCTGCCGGCGAACGGCGGTGCCGCGGCCTCGCCATGGGAGATCGTGGATTCGCTGATCGTGGACCTCGCCCGTGACCAAGATCCTGCTCATTGAAGCCGACCCGGACCGTGCCGCTGCCCTGGCCGCGGCGCTGGGCGGCGGCGGCGCGACGGAGGTGCGGATCGCTCCGGACGGCTTCTATGCCCTCACGATGATGGAGCGCGAGCGGCCGGACCTGATCGTCGCGGGCGGCTGCGTGGGCGGCATCGGCGCCGGCGAGCTGGGCGCCATCGTGCGCAGCGACCCGACGCTGGCCGGGGTCCGCCTCGCGCTGTACGCCGACCCCGCGGCGCCGCCGGCGGACCTCAACGGCGGCGGCGCCTACGACCTGGTCCTCGACGCCGCGGCGCCGGCGCGCGAGCTGGCGGAACGCCTCCGGCGTCTGGCCGGCATCCCCGCCGCGGCGGCGCCGCGGGACGCCGCGGCGGAGACCGGCGAGGCCCTGCCGGCACCAGCGCCCGGCGTGCCGCGCGACGAGCGTCCGATTGGGCGACTCCCGCCACCCGCTCCGCTCCATCCCTCGGGCTACTCGACAGCGGAGATGCCCGCCCCGGGCCTGCCGGCTGCACGCCGGCCGCCCACCGCCGCCCAGCCCCTGCAGCGGCCGCAGCCGGCCCCCGATCTCAGCGGCTCGCTCGGCGTGCTGGACCTGATGGAGCTCAGCCAGGCGTTCTCGCTCGCCAGCAAGACGGGCCAGCTGTTCCTCGACTGCTCGCGAGGCGAGGGCTGCATCTACTTCGTGCTCGGCAGGGTGATTCACGCCACCATCCGCGAGCGTACCGGCCGCGAAGCCTTCTCCGAGATCCTGCAAGCCACCCTGCGCGAGCAGAACCTCGCCTTCCGCTTCGCCCCCAGAGAGCTGAACGACCTCGCCGCGGTGCCGCGCAGCATCGACCTGACCGTCCAGCACCTGCTGCTCAGCTTCGCCGTGGACTTCGACGAGACCCAGGGCCCATGAGAGAAGGAAGGGGAGAGAGGAGAATGGCGTGGCGAGAGTCTTCGTCGTCGACGACAGCGTGAGCGTGCGCAAGGCGGTCGAGCGGCTGCTCGCGCCGCGCGGCATGGCGGTGGCAAGCTGCGCCTCGGGCAACGAGGCGCTCGCCCGCCTGCCGGGCGAGGCTCCCGACCTGCTGATCTGCGACCTGGTGCTGCCGGACCTGGACGGCTACGAGGTCTGTCGCTGGCTCCGCCAGGTGCCCGCGCTTGCCACGACCCCGGTGCTGTTCATCTCGGGGATCGTCGACGCCGACGTCGCCAGCCGAGTGGCAGCCCTCGGCGTCGAGGGCATCCTCAAGAAGCCCTTCAGCGGCGAGGACCTGGTCTCCACGGTCGAGCGCATCCTGGCCGCCAGCCGCGCCGCATCGCCGGCGGCCGCCACGGTCCCGCCGGCGGCCGCCGACTCGCCAGCGGCCGACTCGCCCGCGGCCGGGCCGGCGAGCCCGGGAAGCCCGCGAATCCGCACGCTGCTCTCGGAGGTGACCACCCTCGCAGGGTTCCGCTGCGTTCTCATTCTATCGCCGGGGTCGCCGGGGTCGCCGACTCCGCGCATGCTGGCCCTTGTCGGCGAGCTGCCGCCGGCCGCCGGCGACTCGGCGGACCTTACCGCGACGGCGCTCTCGGGTTGGCTGGCCGCGGCGGCGAGTGTCGCCGGCCAGCTCGACCTCGGCGAGCCAGGATCCGCCGTGCTCGAAGCCGCTGCCGGCACCCTGCTCTCTCGCCGCGTCGACGCCCGCGCCACCCTGGTCCTGCTCCTGGCAAGCTCCGCGGCCCTCGGCAAGGCCCGCCTCTACCTGGCCAAGCTGCAACGCGCCATCCTGGAAGCCTGGGACGCCGCGCCCGCCGTCGGCGCCGGCTGAGGTCCTGGTCTGGGAGCGTTTGCCAGCGGACTGTCTCCCAGACAAGGTCGTCCCTGGCCGCCATCCGCCTGCTGGCTCCAGGGGGCGCCCACCAGTCCGAGATCCTGACCTCCAAGTGGGAGCACGTGGACCCTGAGCGCTACGCGCTTCGGCTCCCGGACTCGAAGAGCGGCGCCAAAGTGATGCCCTGGGCGCAGCCAGCGCGCAGCGCGCCGGGCATCGGGGCTCTGCCAGGCTTGATTTCCGCCTCGTCAGGGTCCATCCTCCAGCCATGAGCACCAAGACCATCGAACTCGATGCCGAAGCCTACGAGGCACTGGCCCGGCGGAAGCGGCCCGGCCAGACCTTCTCCGAGGTGATCAAGCTGCATTTCTTAGGCGGGTCCGCGGACGAACTCGATGAGCTGGCCGCAGAGCTCAAGGTCTCCGAGGACACCTTGGACGCCATCGAAGCGCAAATCCGAGCGCGTCAAGAGAGCCCGGCAACTGCCGCCGACCTGTGATCCATTTCGACACCTCGTTTGTGGTGGATTTCCTGCGCGAAGGCACGCGCGGCGAATTGGGACCAGCGAGAGCGCTCTTCAAGAATCTCCCGCGACAGCCTCATGCCATCAGCGTCTTCGCGCTCTGCGAGCTCCTCGCCGGGGCCGCGCAGGCGAGCCGCGGTGACCAGGAGCGCCAGAAGGTGAGGCTCTTTTGCTCCCGGCTGCGGACGGTCTATCCGGACGAGGGGTTCGCGGAGAACTACGGGAGCATCGTAGGAACGCTGAAGCGCTCCGGCCACAACCCGCGGGCCATGGACGTGCTCATCGCAACCGCCGCCGTGCGGGACGGCGCCCATTTGGTCACACGCGACAGCAAGGACTTCCTCGGAGTGCCGGGCCTTGAGGTCATCTCGTACTGAAGATTATATTGTATGCTACATTTCTCTTGCGCCATCCTCCCCCTGGGTGGCCTGTACTTACCGCCGGCGGCTTCCGGGCGATCCAGATCCGGCCGCTCAGCTCTCTGGCGGTGGAGGCTGGCGCGGCGGAGCGCGATCTCGCGCTACCGCGAAGAGACCCGCCGCGCGGCGGGTCCGATCCAGCGGCCTAAGGGTAGTAGCCGCGGATCGTCTTGACGCGCATGCCGTCGCCGGCGACCCGGACTTCGACGGCGCGGAACTCGCCGGCGCGGGGTGCGGCCTTCGGCTGGTAGGCTAGCAGGTAGCGCGAGCGCAGCTCGTCCTCGATCGAGGCGTAGATGCCGTCGAGCTCGGCCGCCGATTCGATGAAGAAGCTGCGGCCGCCGGTCTCTTCGGCCAGCTTGGAGAGGTGGCCGCGGATCTGCAGGTCGAGGCGGGGGATGTGCGCGCCGATGGCGTAAATGGCGATGCCGGCACGCCGCGCGAACGCCAGCGTCTCGTCGAAGCTCAGCCGGCTCAGGTGATCGCCGCCGTCGGTGAACAGGATGACCGCCGACTGGCCGTGCTGCACGCCCTTCATGTAGGAGAGGGCGTAGACCAGGCTGTCGTAGAGCGCCGTGCCGCGCTCGGCGTTGAGCCCGGCCAGCGCCCCGGCCAGCGTTCCGAGGTCGCTGGTGAACGGCGTGCGCAGGACCGGGCTGTCGCTGAAGGTGAGCAGCGCCGCGCGGTCCTTCGGCGTCAGCGTGCGGTGCAGGAAGGCGAGCGCCGCCTTCTGCACCTGCGGCAGCGTTGCCGCCATCGAGGCCGAGGTGTCGATGGCGAACAGCAGGTGCAACGGCAGGTCGCGCACGCGCTCGAGGCGCAGCAGGCTCTGAGCCTCGCCGCCGTCGAGGACCTTGAAATCGCCTTCGGCGAGCCCCCCGACCGGCCTGCCGCCACGGTCGAAGACGGCGGCGTAGAGCTCGACCAGGCGCACGTCGAGCTTCTCCACCACGTCCGGCGAGTTGATCACCGCCAGGTCCTCGGTCGAGCTGCCGTCGGCGAGATAGGCGACCGCCCGCACGAAGCTGCCGGCGGCCGCGTTGCCGCGGGCGGCAGCTGGCGCCGGGCTCGGCAGCGGGATGAGCTGGGTCCAGGGCGCCTGGTAGAGGGTCGCCACCCGCTGGTCGTCGAGGAACACCTCCAGCCGCTCGAGGCTCGCACCGTCGGGCACGTGCACCTCGGCGCGGGCGAGCACCCGGCCGCGGTAGCTGCCGCCCGAGCGCGGCTCGACCAGGCGCACGGCGAAGCGCTGCTTCGGCGGGTTGAGCGTCAGCGTGTCGCTCGCCAGCTCGCGGCCGCCGGCGTCGAAGGCCGCAGCCCGCAGCTCGCGGCTCACCGGCACCGGCCCGAGGTTGAGCTCGACCGAGTAGGGCGGCCGGACACGCGACAGCATCTCCTTGCCGTCGAGGAAGAACGTCACCTTGTGGATGCCCTGGCCGCTCGCCTGGGCCTCGATTCGCACCGCGCCGGTTTGCTCCGCGCCCGGCGGCGGCACCAGGTGGACGTTGGCGCCGGCCCCGCCCGGTCCTGGCCCGCCCAGCTGCGCCGCGCCCGGCACAGCGCCGCCCGCGCCGCCTGGTCCGCCGCCACCCCCGGAGGAGCCGGGCACCGCGGCGCCCGCGGCCCGCAGCTCGGCGCGCGCCGCCTCCAGGGCGGCCGTCACCTCCGGTGGCTCGCGCGTGGTGCCGATCTCGGGCAGCGACTCCGACGACGGCACCGCGATCGGCCGCTCGTCGCGGAAGTTGCGGTGCGAGTGCAGGTCCTCGACCCGCAGCACCAGCACGTAGTCGCCCGGCCGCAGAGCGCGCTCGAAGGCCAGCGGCAGCGTGTCTCCCGCGAGCCCGGCCGACGGCAGGTCGAAGCGATAGCGGAACGACTCGACCAGCTCGCTCTCGTGCAGCACCTCGCCGGTCAGCAGGAAGTTGTACGACCGGTGCCCCTCGAGCTCGGCGGGCACCGCCGCCGCGACCGGCACCTGTACCAGCCCCTGCATCACCGTGCGCCCGCGGTCGCGGGCGGGGAACTGCAGCTCGACCTTCGCCGCCAGCGGCGCCGCCCCGGCCGGCAGGTCGGTGGAGAGGCCGCGGAAGCTGCCCAGCCACTCGACGTCGCGCGGCGGCGGCGGCACGAAGAGGTGCTCGAGCAGGCCGCTCTCGTCCTCGTGGTAGGCCCCGTCGATCGCTGCCATCACGATCTGCCGGTCGCCGGGAAGGCAGTTGTTCCATACCCACCGCTCGAAGTTGCTGACGCTGTCGGATTGCTCGAGCTGGGGCGTGATCCGCGCGACGAGCACCGCGGTCCCGTCGCTCCGGCGCCACAGGTGGTAAGGTCCGCCGCCGGCGCGCTGATAGAACAGCAGGACCATGTCGCTGGGCAGCCGATCGCCAGCCAGGTAGCGCCAGATCTCGACCGGCCACATCGCCATGCCGCAATCGGTCCTGACGACGCCCTGTGCCTCGCCATGCAGCAGCAGCATCCGGGCGCGGTCTTCGGTGATGTTGCCGAAGCGCGTGCGCGCCTCTTCGACGCGTGCCTCCCACTGCGCCTGGAAGGCGTTGTGGCTGCTTCCCGGGTACGGGTTCCGCGCTTCCCAGAAGCGATGGATGAAGCCGTCGCGCTGGTAATCCTTGTCGAGCGCAAGGAACTGCGCCAGCTCGTCCTTGCCGATCAGCAGGGCGACCTCGCCGAGCCAGTCCCGGTACTTCGGGTCGAGGTGCGCGATCCGGGCCTTGACGTCGTCGGCGCGCGACGCCGCCGCCGGCGTCCCGGTGACGACGCCGAGCGCGAAGGCCAAGAGGCCCAGGAGGGACAGGAGGGTCAGAAAGGAGATGCCGCGGCCGATGCGCATGGCGTCAAGGATAGTAGCCGCGAGCGGTCTTCACCCGCAGACCCGCGCCCGCCACCCGCACTTCGACCGAACGGAACTCGCCGGCGCGCGGCGCGGCGTTCGGCTCGTAGGCGATCAGGTAGCGCGAGCGCAGCTCGTCCTCGATCTGCGCGTATACGCCGTCGAGCTCGGCCGCCGAGTCGACGAAGAAGCTGCGCCCGCCGGTCTCTTCCGCGAGCTTGGCCAGCCGGCCGCGGTCCGCGAGATCCAGGCGCGGCATCCGGGCGCCGACCGCGTAGATCGGGATGCCGGCCCGGCGCGCGAACTCGAGCGTCTCGTCGAAGCTCAGCCGGCTCATGTGATCGGCGCCGTCGGTGAACAGCAGCAGCGCCG
>Ga0210384_10008271_pt1 | contig 10865 bp, 9 predicted proteins | sample IncBWH2MmetaG_FD_160574 | JGI IMG/M metagenome (GOLD analysis project Ga0210384, IMG submission 160574) | Forest soil microbial communities from Barre Woods Harvard Forest LTER site, Petersham, Massachusetts, United States - Inc-BW-H-2-M | ecosystem: Environmental > Terrestrial > Soil >...
CAATACCGTTTCGCCTTGCGTCGCATGGGCCATATCCGACAACTCAGGCGGCGTTTCGATTGCGGCGGCATTGCCGATATGTCTGGGCAGATACAAGCACACGGTCGCGCCTCGACCGACCTCCGAATAAATGCGGACCTGGCCTCCCGATTGGCGGGCGAAACCATAGGTCATCGAGAGCCCGAGCCCGGTTCCCGCACCCAGGGGCTTGGTCGTGAAAAAGGGATCAAAGGCGCGTGCAATCACCGCCGGCGTCATGCCTACGCCCGTGTCCGTGACGGACAGCGTCACGTATTGTCCGGCCGGCACATCGCGCTTGCGAGCACCGCGCTCATCGAGCCACTGGTTGTTCGTTTCGATCATCAATGACCCACCGTCCGGCATTGCATCGCGGGCGTTGATGCATAAGTTCAGGAGCGCGCTTTCGAGTTGATTTGGATCGACTTCCGAAGTCCACAAGTCCACGGCGCCGGCCACTTCCACTTTTATGGACGGACCGACCGTGCGGTGAATCAAGTCCTCCATGTCGGCGACCAGCCGGTTGATGTTCGTGGGTTTGGGCTCCAGCGCCTGACGCCGGGCAAAGGCCAGTAACCGATGAGTGAGTGCGGCGGCCCGTTTGGTGGCACTCTGAGCGGTGACAATGTAGCGCTCTGCCTCTTTATAGCGTCCTTGCATGAGGCGATTGCCCAGCAGCTCAAGACTCCCTGAGATCGCCATCAGCAGATTGTTGAAGTCATGGGCAATGCCGCCGGTGAGCTGTCCGACGGCTTCCATTTTTTGCGCTTGGCGCAGCTCATCGAGCGCCCCCGCCAATTCGGTTTGCATCCCCCGTTCTTGCGTAATGTCGCGTCCGCTGCAATAAAACTTGCCCGCTTCCGGCACCGCGGCCCACGACAGCCAGCGATATTCGCCGTCGGTTCGACGGAACCGGTTCTCGAAATGCAATACTGATTTGGTTCCCGCCACCTCTTCAAGGCCGATACGGGTCTTGGCCACGTCATCCGGATGAATCAAATCAAAGATCGAGGTATTGAGAATCTTCTCTGAAGTCCAGCCAAGCGCGGTCTCCCAAGCGGGATTGGTAACCTCGAAATAGCCCTCCGCATTGAGAATGCCGAGCAGGTCACTGCTCACTTCCCACAGGCGGCCACGATCGATGGATTGAGTGCGCATCAATGAATCAGGGGGTGACATTTGATTTTGGCACGCGCTGCCTTCCTTCAAATGAGTGGCTGCGAATTGTAATGGTTACAGCGCGAGCGTCTGTGCGTTACCGAACGGAGAAAAAATGCTACGGCGAATTGCGGCCCGCAGCGCGCGAAGCCTTCGGTTTTGGCCGTTTCGGCTCCTCTATGACATGAAGCGCGCGTAGGTTTTTCGTGCAGTTTCATAGCAGGCGCAAGATTCCGATTCGAGCGCCTTGCGATCGACGATGGTCAGCACGCCACGCACATACCTGATCATGCCCGTACGCCGGAACGCTCCGGCCGCCTTTGCGATCCCAACCCGGCGCACGCCCAGCATGCGAGCGATGAGTGCCTGCGTCACGCTGAAGGAATCGGCATGTGTGCGATCGTGAGTCATCAGCAGCCAACGCGCCAGTCGTTGATGAATTTGATGGAAACGCACACATCGCGCTTCCGAAGTGAACTGCAACAGCGTTACCTGTAAATAACTATTGAGGCTCTGTTGAAGTGCGCGGCTGCCGGCCAACTCACGGTTGAATGGCTCGGTGGCGACGCGCCAAGCCGTTCCAGGACCACGGACGTTCGCCTGCAGAGGCACGCTGCCTACGGCCAGCACTACCTGCAAGCCCAACATGCCTTCACTTCCCACCATGCCGACCTCGAGCACGGGAGAGTCCTTGCTGGATGTGGTCAACGACAAGATGCTGCCCGTTGGAAAATAGACATGGCGTGTGGGTGAGTCGCTTGCGGACACTATGTGGCCGGAGACCAGATCAACCGACTCGCAAATCGCGAGCAAACGGTTCCTGGCGCTACGCGGCAGCGTATCGATCAAGGTGTTCGTAACCACGGGCAACGTGCAACTCCCACTAGACAAGTGGGAGCGTAGGACAAAGGCAGCGGGGCCCACCGTCTGCCAGCGCACAGAGGGGTGGATTAGGTCGCTATATCCGGCGGAAGCAACCGGTCGTACTCGCGCTTGACAACCGCATAACACTCACAGGTGCGCCTCTCGAGTCCGGGCCGATCCAGTACCGTAATATGCCCGCGCGCATACTTGATCAACCCTAGTTTCTGCAAGCCAAGGGCGCCTTCCGTAACGCCTTCGCGCCTCACCCCGAGCATGTTGGCGATCAGTTCCTGTGTCATCACAAGTTCATCACCTTCCAAACGATCAAGACTCAGCAGCAACCATCGACACAGCTGCTGATCGAGGGTGTGATGGCGATTGCACACCGCCGTCTGCGACATTTGCGTGATCAAGGCCTGGGTATATCGCAACAGCAAATGCAGTACCGGGCCTGCCTTGTTGAACTCATCCTTCATGAGCTGCGCCTTCAGTCGACAGCCTGAACCCGCGCTTTGCACGACCGCGCGACTCGGGGTCGATTCGCCTCCCATGAACAACGAGACTCCCACGATCCCTTCATTGCCGACCACGGCAATTTCAGCGGACGCCCCATTTTCCATTACGTACAGGAGCGACACGATCGAGGTGACAGGGAAATACACGTAGTTGAGCGCCACACCGGGCTCGTAAAGCACCTGGCCGAGCGGCATCTCGACCGGTTCGAGGGACGCAGACCAACGCTTCCATTCCATTGTTGGCAGGGACGCGAGGAGCCGGTTCTTCTTGAAGTTAGCGGTGAGTGGCACGCAATGAGCTGGCAGTGATGTGGGAATTATTGAGGTACGGAGACACGCTTTTAGACTAGCGGCACCGCGGTTGGCTGTATGTTCGCTAACGCACACTGTACCACCCCTGGGTCAGGCGACGCGAGTATTGCGCCGGCGTCCTACGAGCGATCGGTCTCACGCCCTACGTTCGAATCCAGCGCTGCGCCCACACTGACTGTGCTAGGAATGGAATGCGACCTTAGCCACGGTTTTGTTGCCCGCACTTTTGTGAGCGACAAGGTAGTTGCGGTAACGCGGCCGCTATCACTCAGTCGAATCACAAAAGGGCAATTCAATATGGATACACGACATTTGAACTCACTCGGGGCTGCGATCGCGCTAAGCCTCATCGTCACGGCCGCCTATGCCAGTAATCCCGTTGCGGATGAAACCATTGCGGTTGCAAAAGCCGCCGTGGAGCGCGCGGAGCAATCCGGGGCGCCACAGGCGGCGCCGGTCGAACTGGCCTCGGCGCGCGACAAACTCGCACGAGCCGAAAAGGCCAACGCGGATCATCGCGCGAAGCCGGCGATTGCACTCGCGGATCAAGCCACGATAGACGCGCAAGTGGCAGAGGCGAGGGCACAGAAAGAGCGCGCAGCCAAGGCTGCGGCTGAGTTTGATGCCAACATGGCAACGCTGCGGCAGGAATCGAACCGCACATCATCAGCCAACCAATAAGGATATTTATGAACACAAAATTATTGACAGGAGTGGGAATGGCGCTGGCGATGGCCGGCTGTGCATCTACACCAAAGTCCAACGACACCCTGGAAAGCGCACGCAGTGTCGTCCAGGCGGCAGAAGCTGATCCCAACGCGAGCAAGTATGCAGCCGTGGATTTGCAGACGGCCAAGTCTGATCTGGCGGTTGCTGACGCTGCATTCATGAGGCACGATGAGGCGAGCATTGCGCAGCCGGCATACATGGCAGGGCAGAATGCACGGCTCGCTCAGTTGCGGGGGGCTGCAAAAGCGGACGATGCACGAGTCGCCGCTGGACAGGCAGAGCGCGACAGCATCGTGCTCGCGGCACGGACTAATCAGGTCGACAGCGCCAATCGTGCCAAGGACGCCGCAAACCGCGCCTCCGATGACGCAAAAAGCGCCCGAGATCAAGCGACGGAAAACTCCGCGCGGCTCCAGGCTGAAGTCGATGCTCTGAAAGCGAAACCGACCGATCGGGGCTTGGTACTGACTCTCGGCGACGTGTTATTTGAGACCGGCAGCTCCACATTGAGTTCGGGAGCGGGACGCAACATGGATCGGCTGGTTCAGTTTCTGACGGACCACCCGGAGCGCCTGGTGCAAATTGACGGGTTTACCGACAGCGTCGGTACCGACTCATTCAATCAAGACCTTTCGCAGCACCGTGCGGATGCGGTGCGATATCAACTCGTATCGCGCGGCATCAGTTCAACGCGCATAGCGACGCAGGGTTACGGCAAGGCCTTTCCGGTCGCCAGCAATTCAGAGTCGAGCGGTCGACAGTTGAATCGGCGGGTAGAAGTGGTCATCGGTTCGGATAGCGGCACAGCCATCGCAGCTCGGCGCAGCTAAGGGTAGGGGGGATCGCGGCAGGGTAGTCCCACGGGATTACCCTGTCCGCTGACTGCATTGCTGACTTGACCTGCCCCGCCTCAAGGTCACGATCGCGGATCGCGCGCGAGAGTCGTTCGAGTCCCTTACGGCGGTGCCGGCTCGGTCGATTTGATCAATACAAGCGCCAGTCCCTCGCGCAAAGTCAACCGGTCTTGCGGCGGCCGCGGTTGCGTGGCGGGTAAGCAGATTGGCGAGACCTGGTAGAATTAAGATCAATATAATTATGTAATCGCGTGATTATATTGTATTTATCTTGCCCGTCGAGACAGAACTTAAACACATCATGTCGATCCGCTTGTCTTCGTGGCGATGGGCCGAGGACTCACCAAACCTGGTCGCGCGCGAGAAATGATTTGTCAATTCCAGACAGCCTGGACGATGATTTGCTGGATGGCAGCGAAGCAGAAACATGGAATTGATCCATGACCAAACCGGAAGTCGATTGGAATAGGGTATTTGAATTCGCGTGGCGGATCCTCGTATTCATCGTGGCTGTCGGCATCATCATCGTCGTGTCGATGAATTGGACGCGCTGGGAGGGCGGGGCGGGGTGGCAGGCTACGAACGATGCGTACCTGCAAGCGGATCTCACTCCCATATCCGCCAAAGTAGCCGGTTACGTGCGCGAGCTGCCCATCCAAGATTTCGAACGCGTCCACAAAGGGCAGGTGCTCGCGCAATTGGTTGACGATGACTATCGCGCCGCCGCGGCGCAGGCCGAAGCCGGCGTCGCGACCGCGATGGCGCAGACCCAGGCGCTGAAGGCACAACATGCGCTGCAGCTCGCGAATGTCGAGGCGGCACGCGCCGTGGTAGCGTCCACCGCCGCGTCCTTCCAACAGAATGATCGCGACCTGGCAAGGCAGCGCCGGCTGCTCGAGACCGGATCCTCCTCCACCGAGGCGAGCGAAAAGCTGATAACCACCCATGCGCAGCTCGAGGCGCAGCTGTTGCAAACCCAAGCCCTGGCAGTTGCCGCCGAGCGGCAGCTCAAGGTCCTTGAAGCGCAAATCGTGCAGAGCGAGGCGGCCATCGCGGCACAGGGCGCAGCACTCGATGCGGCCAAGCTCAATATCGGCTACAGCACTATCACTGCACCCCAAGACGGGGTGATCGGACAGCGCCAGGTCAAACCCGGGCAATTGGTGGGCGTGGGCAGCCAGGTCACGACCCTAACGCCCTTGCCGAATGTATGGGTCATCGCCAACTATAAGGAAACGCAGCTCACTCATATGGCCGTGGGGCAAAAGGCGGAAATCACCGTCGACACCTTCCCCGGACATACCTTGCGCGGACATGTGCTGGCTTTCGCGCCCGCCTCGGGGGCCGTGTTCGCGCTGTTGCCGCCCGACAACGCCACCGGCAACTTCACGAAGATCGTCCAGCGCATCGCCGTGAAAATAGTCATTGACGACGCGGATGGCCTCGTCGATCGCTTGGTACCCGGCATGTCGGTGGAAGCCAAGGTCAACGCCAGGGACGGCGGGCGCAAATGAACGCTCCTGCGCCGCTCCCCGGCTCAGTCCTGACGGCGCCGACGCTACCCTCGCCGGCGACTTCCATACCGTGGCTCGGGCTCATCGCTGTGCTCATGGGCACGTTCATATCGACCCTGAATGGGCGATTGTCCACCTTTGGTCTTGCCGACATACGCGGCGCAGTGGGCGCAGGATTCGACGAGGGGGCATGGATTACCACTGCGCAGACGGCGGCCCAAATGCTCATCACGGTCCCGGCGGTTTGGATGGGCGCGACTTTCGGACCTCGACCGGTCTTGATCGGAGCCTCCGTCGCATTTGCACTCATTTCCTTGCTGACCCCATTTTCGCCCAACCTGCCCACGCTATTGACGATGCAGTTTTTGGGTGGCCTGGCCACCGGATTCTTCATACCGCTCACGTTGAGCTTCATATTGCTCAACATGCCGCCCAAATATTGGGCCTTCGGCATCGCCGTCTATGCACTCAACCTCGAGTTGTCGCTGAACATTTCGGCTTCCCTCGAAGGCTGGTATGTCGAGCATCATTCATGGCGATGGATCTTCTGGCAAAACGTGCCGCTCGCGCTGATCATGTCGCTCTGCCTGCATCGCGGCATTGCCGTCAAGCCGGTCACCACACGGCCGCCGAAAGATGTGTTTGGCCTTTTTGCGGGCGGCTTGGGGCTCGCGCTGATCTATGCGGCCCTCGATCAGGGCAATCGGCTCGATTGGTTGAACTCGGGACTGGTGTGGGGGTTGCTGGGGGCCGGTGTTTTGTTGCTCGTCGCGATTTTGATCCATTCGGCGCGCTTCCCTCATCCGCTTCTCAATCTCAAAGTCATCTTGGGCCCACCCCTGCCGATTCTGTTTGTCTTGGTCGCCTTTCTCCGCTTGACGATCACATCGACCGCGTTTTTGATTCCGCTGTATTTAGGTTCCGTGCGCGGTTTTCGCGCGCTGGAAACGGGTGACACGCTCATCTGGGTGGCGGTGCCGCAGCTTATATTCTGTCCGCTCGCCGCTTTGATGCTGCGCCGATCGGATGCGAGGCTCGTGGCCGCAATCGGATTCGTCTTCATCAGCGTAGCTTGCCTCATGGTGGCCTACAACCTAACCCCGCTCTGGGGGTCGTATCAGTTTCTCCCATCATCTTTCCTGCAGTCGCTTGGACAAAGCTTCGCCCTGTCCGGCGTCATCTTCTTCGGCATTCTCCATTTGAAGCCCCAGGACGCTCTGACCTTCGGCGTCATACTGCAGACCGCGCGCCTCATGGGCGGGGAGATGGGAACGGCGTTCGTGACGACACTCGCTCGAGTGCGTGAACAGGTAGCGTCGAACTGGATCGGACAGCATCTGCAGGTGGGCGACCCGCAAGTCATTCAGCGGGTGAGCGCCTATGGGGCGGCAACGACGAAGGTCATCGATCCGGCCGGAGCGCTGGCGCGCGGCGAGTTGACACTGGGAAATATCGTGCGAGTTGCTGCCAACACCCAGGCTGTCATCGATTGCTTCGTCGTCGTCGGCCTGATGACCGCCGTGGCGCTGCTCATCGTGGTCATTCGAAGCGCGGCTCCCCAGGGCCCCGCATCCCCGATGTCGCTGTTTCGCGTGCGCGGATCGAGTCCGCCATGAGTCGGTCGCACCAAGCGGTTGTCTTGGGTATGGTCATCGCATCGCTCGCCGCGTGCCGCGTGGGCCCGAACTACCGCGCACCTGCGCTGCCGACCGGCGCGGAAGCGCCCTTGGTGTCATTGAACACGGCGGCCGAGACACCGGCGCCGCCGCCCGATGCGTGGTGGCGTCTCTACGAGGACTCGCGGCTCGACGGGCTGGTGCAAGAAGCGCTGCAGGCGAACCGCACCCTCGCCGCCGCCGACGCGAACTTTGCGGCCGCGCGGGCGGTCATCTCGACGGTGCATGCTCAGCGCTATCCCACGACTTCGGCGGTTGCAGGCGGTCTGTACGGGCGTGATGCCGTGACGGATGAGATTCTCGAGCTGGCCGGACACCCACCGCAGACGTTTTGGCTGTTCGAGGATATCTTTCAAGCCGCGTACGAAGTGGATCTCTTCGGTCGCGTCCACCGCAGTATCGAAGCGGCAAACGCCAATGCGGACGCGGTGGCCGCGGTCCGCGACGGCGTGCGGGTCGTGGTGGCCGCGGAAACCGCCCGCGCCTACGCAGCGATCTGCGCGCTGGGCGAGGAGCTCGGTGTCGCGAACCATTCGCTCGCCGTGGTATCCCACGAAGCGGAGATTACCGTGAAGCGCCATGAGGCGGGCGCTAATTCCGATTTCGATGTCGCCCGGGCGCAAGCCTTGGTGGCCCAGGTTCGATCAACCATTCCCGAGCTTGAAGGCCGACGGCGCGCGGCGCTATTCGAGTTGACCGCGCTGCTCGGCCGTACCCCGGCGCAAGCGCCGATTGATCTGACCACGTGCGTCACGCCGCCGCACCTGGTTGCACTGATTCCGGTGGGTGATGGGTCGCAGCTCATCAAGCGCCGTCCCGATGTGCGCCAAGCGGACCGTCGACTGGCGGCCGCAACGGCCGAAATTGGCGTGGCGACGGCTGATTTGTATCCCACCATCCGCTTGGTCGGTCTTTACGGCGGCGCCGCACTGCAGCTCTCGCAGCTCAACACAAACGAGGGCCGAACCTGGGGCGTCGGCCCTTCAATCAGCTGGACATTTCCCAACATGGCGGCGCCGCGCGCACGGGTGCATCAAGCCAAGGCCGAACAAGCCGCTGCGCTGGCATCGTTCGATGCCGTGGTGCTCACCGCGCTCAAAGAGACCGAGCAGGCGCTCGCGGCGTACAGCGCGGCGCTCGACAACCGACAGGCGCTCGGCGATGCCCAAGACAAGGTGCACGCCGCCTTCGGGTTCGCCCAGGATCAATTCCTCGCCGGTGCGCTCAGCAATCTCGACTTGCTCACCACGGAACAATCCTTGATCGCAGTCGACGCCGCGGTTGCTTCATCCGATGCCGCCTTGGTTCAAGACCAGATTGTGGTGTTCAAGGCGCTGGGCGGCGGCTGGCGCAGCGAAAGCCAGCCCGTTCGATAACCATTCTCGCGCGAATCAAATCCGCGACGCGCGGATCATGACCGGGGCGAGCGATTTTTTGCCGGCGGATCAGCGTCCACGACTTGGAGCATGGGCCCACTCGTTTGCGGATAGAGGGCTTCATTGGTCACAAACAACGTTGCCCCTGGGGTCAGTATTCCGTTAAGCCGGGCCGCGAAGTCGGCGGGCATTTTTATTCTTGCAACCGCGTTCGGATCTACCTGGGTACCTTGCTCTCCTAGATGTCCGGGCACGCCAATCCTCAACCAACGAAATTTGGTTGGATCGGGAACGTAGGGATCGGGCACAGTGCTTGGGCCTTCGCTGAGCACCAGCGCGTGATTGACGAGCGGCGCATCGCCGCTGACGGTCAATCGCGCCCGGCCGATCTCTATCCCGTTGCGATACACGACGATGAGTTGACTCGCCTGACTGAGCACAATGCTGATGGGCCCGCTGGCGGACAACTCAGGTTGCCAATGCTCATCTTCCTTGGGCGCAAAGGCCCCGGGCTCGACCGGCTGGCCGCCGGCAAACTTCACCGGAGCGAGATATCCTGGATGCGCGACCTGCTCTGGCGCGGTCTGCTCGGTGCCGATCACCACTGTCATGCCGTTGGGCGAAATATCGAAGAGCCGTTGTGCGAACTCGCTTGGCAGGTGAATGCAACCATGAGACTCGGGATAACCGGGCAAGCCTCCGGCATGCAGCGCGACGCCGCCCCACGTGAGTCGTTCCATGTAGGGCATTGGCGCGCCGTCGTAGATCGTCGATCGATGCTCTTTTTGTTTTTGCAGCACCGTGAAAACTCCGGTAGGAGTCAGGTGACCCGGACGGCCGGTGCTTACCGTGGTAGCCCCGATCAGGATACCGTTGCGATAAACATAACCGCGCTGTTCTGTGATGCTGACGACCATGACCACAGGACCCGTGGTCACAGCTTCGCCCATCCACAGAAATTCGCCTTTCTTCAGCTGATTAATAGGGGTGTCGATCGGTACGGAGGCTTTTGCGCCCCAAAAAGGCACTGAATCCGCCAGCGCCGGAGTCCATGCGACCACACTACCTAGGACACTCAGCAGCAGACAAAGCGATTGAAATGCTCTCCCCATGGCAGACATGTGAACTTCCTTGAGTGAATCAAGTCAGTAGGTAAGCTTACTGGTGCTGGAGTTCTATGTCTTGGTACTTTCCCGCCGTTTTTTTATCAATCTTGCGCTTGCCAGCCTTGCTTCCGGGTCCGCCGTAGCGAGGGTCGCACTCGGACGGAGCGAAAGTGCCGACCCCCGGATAGATCCCGGTTTGCTGCTGCGTGCGCTCGATGCGCTGGCACGACATCAGGACAGCATCAGCTACCGTGACTTCATCGGCGTCGCCGACTTCGCCCTTCCCTCGAGCGCAGCGAGGTTTCACTTGGTGAACCTCGCCGACGGCAGCGTGCGCTCGCACTTGGTCGCCCATGGAAGGGGCTCCGATCCCGCTCATACAGGATGGCTCGAGCGCTTCTCCAATGAGCCCCGCTCAAACGCGACTTCCGCCGGAGCGTATAGAACGGGTTCTCTTTATCTGGGAGCCCACGGCCGCTCGATGCGGCTCGAGGGACTCGACCCGACGAACAGCAACGCGCTCGCGCGCGCGATCGTGGTGCATGGTGCCTGGTACGTAAATGAGGAAATGATCGGCCACGCCGGCATGCTCGGTCGCAGCCAGGGCTGCTTCGCCATCGCCGACTCCAGCCTGCCCGAAATCATGACACGGCTTGGTCCAGGCCGCCTGATCTACGCGGACAAGGCCTAGCAACGCGATGGGGACAAGGACGTCGAGATGCGTTATCTCTGCCCGGTGCTCA
>Ga0210384_10008272_pt1 | contig 10865 bp, 10 predicted proteins | sample IncBWH2MmetaG_FD_160574 | JGI IMG/M metagenome (GOLD analysis project Ga0210384, IMG submission 160574) | Forest soil microbial communities from Barre Woods Harvard Forest LTER site, Petersham, Massachusetts, United States - Inc-BW-H-2-M | ecosystem: Environmental > Terrestrial > Soil >...
AGATGTGATTCCCTATCTGATGCGGCGGGCGGAAGAAAACAGTTCTCTCAGCGGACAAACCGGTAGAGAACTTGCATTGATAAATAAAGAAATAGCCCGGCGGGAAGGCCTAAAGCTTTAAGCCTAATAAGACTTTAAACTTTGAGCTTTATATAGCTTTAATCTTTCGGCTTTAAATACGAAATTGTATTTTTGTCATCCCTGGATCGCTAGCTCAGTTGGTTTAGAGCGCTGCCTCGACAAGGCAGAGGTCACTGGTTCGAGCCCAGTGCGATCCACTTCCCCGATAATTTTCTTCTGGGGGAGTTATTCTACACTATTAACGTTTCTTTACTACATTTTGTCAGAATTATCATGGTATCAATATTGCCGTTGTATATACAATTCCTTTCATTCTATTTAGGATAAAAAACTGATTTATGACTAGTGATAAATTGAAATTGTTTGATAGGATATCAGCTATACTGATATTTATGGATATAACCATGTTGGTTTATCTAATCGTTAAGTATGTAAATTAATGCATACTCTCTTCTTAATAGATTAACCTTTGGCCTGGATATTTTCCGGGTTTTTTATTTCCTTAATTAAAACTCGTTGAACAGTAAAAATACTGGCAGGATACTTTTGTAAAAATACGGTAGGCATTATTATTGCTTTTGTACATTATCAGGTGACAATTAATAATTATCAGGTTTTATGAGTTCAAAGAAAAAAAATTTATATTCTCTTATATTATTATTGATTTTGGCTTTTGATTTAAGTATTATAATCTTTGTAATTCATGTAATCCGAAAATTTATTCAGTAATCCTTACTCTTCCTTCCATTTAAAGACCTTTCATTTTGAAGGGTTTTTTTATATCATGTAATGTTATCAGGGTAGTAGTTAACATCGACGGTTTTTTTACTCTGCAATTTGTAATTTAGTCAGCATTTCATCTGTCAGGGGTTCTGCATAAATTCCGTAGGCATTTATTAAAATTCCTTTTAATTTATACTTATTCGAGGAAATGGCGTAAATAATACTTTGATCCGCCGCATCGCTGCCTTCGTCAAACCTAAAGTATTTATCTATAACAAATTCGTCATGAAATATTTTGTATTGCCCGTTCCGGCATTCGATACATTGCTGCTCAAGATTAAAATCTTCAGTATAACCTTCTTTTCTCAGGCCATCGATTGCCTCGATCAGGTTTGAATATTGTTGCATTTTAATTAATTTATTTGATTTTGGAATGCAATACATGTCAGACCTTCCTAACAGAAGGTGTTCTTATTTGCAAGATTGTTATTTATAAAAGCGGGGAAACAAGTTTTGCTGTTTTTTCAAAAAACTGTTTATAAATGGGACGGTTTCTCCAGGCTTTTGCATCAATTTTTTCAGCATTTTTTATATCCTCATAAAAAATGTCACGAAGTTCGCTTGCTATCCCGCTGTCATATACAATGGCATTTACTTCAAAATTGAGATCAAAACTCCTGGAATCCATATTAGCCGTACCCACCATCGCAATCTTACTATCGGTGACCATTGTCTTGGCGTGCACAAAACCTTTGGTATACTGGTAAATTTCAACCCCTCTCTTCAACAGGTCGCCATAGTACGATCTCGCAGCTGCATTGACCAGAAGAGAATCCGAATTGCCTGGCACCAGTAGTTTAACTGAAACGCCGCCCAATGATGCTATAATCAGGGCATCCAGTAAACTTTCCCCAGGTATTAAATAAGGGGTCGTGATTAGGATTTCGTTTGTTGCAAGACTTATAGCCTGCAAAATGGAAAATAAGATAGCAGGTGCTTCGGAATCAGGACCGCTGGCCGCAATCTGTACGACTTTATTATCCCTGGCCTTTATACTATTTTGCAGTGGAAAAAAATGTGTATTAGGGTGTAATTTTGAGCTGGCACAAAAGTTCCAGTCACAAAGAAAAAGGTATTGCAGGTATTGAACACCCGGACCATCAATACGCAAATGGGTATCACGCCAGTAGGTTTTGTTATTATTTTCTTTATTAATATATCTGTCGTCGACGTTAATTCCGCCTACAAATGCCGTTTGCCCATCAATAACAATTATTTTCCGGTGATTTCGATAGTTGATCCGGTTCGCTAAAGCAATAAAATAGATTCTTAAAAAGGGAAAGGCTTTTACACCGTTTTCATTCAGTCTGTGTGCTAAAGTTCTCCTGATGGAACGACTCCCAAAATCATCATAAATGAACCTCACGTCGATTCCTTCCTTCGCTTTTTCTATCAATACATGCTCTATCATTCTTCCAATCTCGTCATCTTCATAAATGTAATATTCAAGGTGGATATGGTTTTTCGCTTCTTTGAGTGCCCTTATTACTTCGGGAAATTTATTTTCACCGTTTACCAACAGTTTAACAGAATTATTTGCAGTTAAGGGACTAAGGGTTTCTTTTAGTAGCATAAACGCCAATTCCTTATTGCTTTTTACATTGGCATTACTTTCATCTAACGTTTTTTTTGAGTATTGATAAATTTGTTTGTTTAATCTGGCAGACAGTTCATCATTTTCTACAAGTTTTTTGCTATACATTTTCCTTGTCCGGTAATTTATTCCAAATAGAAAATAAAATATTATCCCGGCAAATGGAACGAATATTGCAAACAAAAGGTAAGCAAGTGATTTCGTAGTGCTTCGCGTATCCAATATGATCCGCAGGCATACAAAAATTAAAACCAGAATATATAAAGTCTCAAAAATTGTTATCCAATTCATGAAGATAATTGGCCAGTGTTTGCTGCATTTTTACCGGTTGCTGATAAATCAGGAACTTCATTGGATTTTAATAACTCAATTTCACAACTGATCCATACATCATTGCCCACCAGGAGGCCGCCACCATCCAGCATACTATTCCATTCAAGGCCCCAGTCTTTACGATTTACTTTTCCATTGATTGAAAATCCTGCTTTTTCATTTCCCCATGGGTCCCTGATGACGCCTCCGAATTCAACATCCAATTTTATTCTTTTCGTTATTCCTTTAATAGTCAAATCTCCATACAATTCGTAACTGCCATCATTGTCGACTTTTTCATAAGTGTTAGCCGTGAAGTTTATTTCTTTGTGATTTTCCACATCGAAAAAGTCTGGGCTTTTCAGGTGTGCATCCCTGTCTGCATTGCCCGAATCCACTGAGGCAGGATTAATCCAGCAATCAATTTCCGCTGTCATGAAGTCATCTCCCGTCGTATATATGCTTGCATCAAATTCTTTGAATACACCTTTTACATTGGTGATCATCAGATGTTTTACCTTAAATGCTATCTCGGAGTGGAAAGGGTCAATGGTCCATTTAATTTTTGTTTCCATTGTATTATATTTAAAAGGTGAAAAATAGTTTAACCAATTTTGACTGATGTCATAGTTATGGACCCACCAACCGCCTTATCGTTAAAAAAGGAAACGGATTCATTTGTTACCCTCAGTCCCAAAGAAAAGAGAAGTGGTAAATAATGCTCCGGGGTCGGGATAGCGAGTCTGGCTGCACTGCCTAGGTTTTCATAATTTATAAGCGGTTTGGGATCTCCGCTGCTAATTAATTTTTTAAATTGATAATCCATCTTCAATGCCCAATCATATCCAAATTCCCTTTGATTTATTTTGTTCCAGTCAACCATTTTCAGGTTGTGAACCATATTTCCGCTGCCAATAATTAATATGCCTTTTTTTCGGAGTCCAATTATTTCTTTTGCCAGGTCGAAATGGTATTGTGGTCCCTTGGTATAATCAATACTGAGTTGCAAAACAGGGATAATGGCTTCAGGATACATATGTTTTACCACAGTCCAGGCGCCGTGATCCAAACCCCAGTCATGATCCAGTAAAGCATTGGCTGAATGAATGAGTGATACCATTTCTTTGGCCAGGGCCGGACTGCCAGGTGCATTGTATTGGACATCATATAACTCTTTCGGAAAACCCATAAAATCGTGAATGGTTGTAGGGAAATCCATCGCAGTTATCCGGGTGCCTACCGTAAGCCAGTGGGCAGAAACTACAAGAACTGCTTTAGGTGTCGGAATTTCTTTGGCTATCTTCGCCCAGCGAAGACTGAATTCATTGTCTTCAATCCCGTTCATTGGGGAACCATGACCAATGAACAGGACAGGCATAGTCTGGTCTTCAGTTTGAAGGTTGCTGGTAAATTTGTTGAATTCCGAGAGACTTGTCATTTCCGGTTCGATTAGTGAAAGATTTTCCTCCGGTTAGTAAGTAAGATTTGCAACAAACTACTGCAATTCCAATACTGCCCTGGCCAGTGATTCATAACTTGCATCATAGGTTTCAAGCCTGTTTCCATTTATAAAGAATGTAGGAGTACCGTTCACGCCACTGCGAATGCCGCCATCAAAATCAGTTTCCACTTTTGCAAGTACACCCTTGCTTTTCCAATCATTTGAAAATTTTTCCAGTCCCAGGTTAAGTTGTTTTGCAAAATGGAGCAGGCTATTGGCAGAAAGGATATCCTGGTTTTCGAAAATCATGTCATGCATTTCCCAAAATTTATGCTGTTTGTCTGCTGCTTCTGCTGCTTGTGCGGAAATCAGAGCCTGGGGGTGCATTTCCTGCAAAGGGAAATTTCGAAATATGAATAAAAGGTCATGATTGAATTCTTTAAGGAGTTTTTTGATAAGAGGATGTGCAAAACCACAATGCGGGCACTGGTAGTCGCCATATTCAACCATTACAATTTTTGCCTTTGCATTACCGGTTTGGTGATCCTGATCAGAAACCGGCACCCTTAGTTTTGACATTTTTCAAATTTTGGTTTTCAAAGCTGACATTTCTTCCAGTGCATCCAGAATTCCATCTGCACCCGGGTTAATTCCATCCGGAGACAGGTAGCTCCACTGAATAATGCCATTCTCATCTATGACAAACAGAGCTCTGTGGCTTTCACCTTCAACCTCATTATAAGCGCCATATTTAATGCTGATTTCACCCTTCGGTTCAAAGTCAGCCAACAGTGGAAAGTGTAGTTTACGGCTTTGTGAAAATGCCAGATGACTCCATTTACTGTCTACGGAAATACCCAGAATTTCTGCATTATATTTATGAAAATATTTGAGTGTAGCATTGTACAATGACATCTGGTCGCTGCATACCGGACTCCAGTCGGCTGGGTAAAAAGTCAATATCAGCCGCTTCCCTCTGAAATCGGTCAATTTTAATTTTTGGTCAGGCGTTGCATTTAATTCGAATTCAGGAGCCGGAGTCCCTTTTTGTAAGATCATTTTAAAGGAGATTTAATGAATAACTAATTTTGATAATCTGCCTTTCTCCAAAATGAAGAATGAATATTAATCCGTATTATTTCATATGGGATTGGAGGGTTAGTAAGGGAATGCGGACTGATTAAATTTAACGAAATAAATCGCCATCGGGAGCTTATTTCTAAATAATTTTCTTCCGGTTCAGTAACCATGCAATCATAATAACCCTAAACCGTCATAAGGGGTTCACTGCACATAATAAAATTATTTTTATCCCTTTTAAGCACCACTTAACAACTTTGGGTAGTTCATTTCCTGATAAATATTTTAAATTACCGGCCTTCTGCTCCTTTTTATACTGAGTCCTGGTCACAAATATGAGAATTGAAATGTCCTGAGCATAGGTTTTGCAGAAATATTATGTATGGTTTTAAAAAAACTTCGTTCGTTGAGGGATGTTAGAATAATCATCCGTTTTTTATTGTTATCCGGGTTAATTATCTTTTCCCTTCAACCGGAAGCACAGAACAGTTTGACTGTCGACAGTAATCAGTTTCTGACCCTTGATCAGTGTATTGACTTCGCATTCAAGCACCAGCCTGCTTTGTTTCAGACATATATTAATCAGGCTATCACAAAAACATCCAACGCGATCAGTTTATCAGGCTGGTATCCCCAGATCAACCTTGGGGGTAATTTTACCCATTATAATCAATTACCGACAAGCTTTACCACTGACTCGGCCGGGGCTCCTGTGAAACAACGTACCGGCGTAGTAAATTCAGCCGTTCCGGCATTGACAGTCAGTCAGGCGATTTTTAGTCCAAGTCTCCTGTATGCCGCAAAAGTCTCCAATTTTTATGTACAGCAGGCAGAAGAAATCACCGACAGTACAAAGATTGAACTGGTCGCTTCTGTCAGTAAGGCATTTTATAACCTTCTTCTGACCATCGAGCAAATAAATGTTTTAAAAGAGGATACGGCCCGGCTGACAAAGAATCTGAACGACGCCTATCATCAATATGTGGGTGGCATTGTGGATATGACTGATTATCAGGAAGCAGCTATCACGCTGAATAATTCGAAGGCTCAACTCAAAGTAGCGGTAGAAAATGTCATTCCGCAATATGCTACACTTAAGCAATTGATGGGCTGGCCACCACAAATCCAGTTTAATGTCAATTTCGATACAGCCCGGATGAAAAACGATATAAGTTTTGACACTACCCAGGATCTGGTTTATGAAAAACGTATAGAATACAAAATTCTTCAAACCGGCAAGACACTGCAGCAACATATTACGGACTATTACCGGTTATCTTTTCTTCCAACCGTTTCAGGTTTTTTTAATTATAACTTTCAATTTGAAAATAATAATCTTGCGGCACTTTATGCAAATGTATATCCTTATTCATTCATCGGTGTTTCCGTGAATCTGCCCATATTCACAGGTTTTTACCGGATAAAAAACATACAAAGATCAAAATTGCAGGAACAATTACTTGACTGGAGCCAGATCAGCCTGAAGTCGGAGATTTATACAGAATACACCACGGCTCTTGCCAATTATAAAGGAAACCTGTATAATCTTTATACCATGCAGGACAACGTGGGGATGGCTAAAAATGTTTATGATATTGTAAGTCTTCAATATCAACAGGGAGTTGTTCCATATCTGAATGTCATAACCGCTGAATCAAACCTGATCACGTCTCAAATTGGTTATCTTAATGCTTTGTTCCAGGTTTTATCGAATAAAGTAGATCTTCAAAAAGCCATGGGTATTATTTATTATAATCATTAACGCATCCATCATCAAGTATTCTTCATGAAAAAAATATTACCTATTATATTAATCATCTGCAGTGTATTGTTTTTTTCCTGCAAGCAAAAACAACCACCACCGAATCCACCAGTACCGGTCAACCTGATGACAGTTAAATCTCAAAAAGTTTATTATTATGATAATTTTCCTGCGACTACAGAAGCTCTTAGTCAGGTTGATCTGCATCCCCAGGTACAGGGTTATGTGACCGGAATATTTTTTATAGAAGGAACCACGGTGCGCAAGGGTCAGAAATTATATGAGATTGATAAAACATTATATCAGGCGGCCTATGATCAGGCCGTAGCTAATGTTAAAGTAGCAGAAGGAAACGAGGTGCAGGCAAAACAGGATGCTGACCGATATACTTACCTGAATACTCATAATGCAATTGCAAAACAGGTCCTTGATCATGCAGTTATTACCCTTGATAATGCAGTAAACCAGGTAAAAGCAGCCCAGGAAGCAGTAAGGGCGGCAAAAGCCAATCTCGGATATGCGACCATCTATGCTCCGTTTGACGGAATGATCGGCTTTAGCCAGGTAAAATTAGGGAACCTCGTTACAGTTGGAACCACATTACTAAACACGATATCTACGATTGATCCTATTGCCGTCGATTTTCTAATTAATGAAAAGCAGCTTCCGCACTATGAAAATCTCCAGTACAACAAGGGAGTCCAACCGGATTCATTATTCACTTTTTTGCTGCCTGATAATTCTCTTTATCCTTATACCGGAAAAATTTCAGTGATAGACCGGGCTGTTGATCCTCAAACCGGTTCTATCCGTGTAAGGCTGGTATTTCCGAATCCAAAACTTTCATTGAAAGCCGGAACGAGTTGTGTAGTCCGCGAACATAACCAGGATACATTACCACAGATGCTCATTCCGGGGAAAGCGATAGTAGAACAGATGGGCGAATATTTTGTATTTGTAGCAAAGGATACGATCATGCCGAGCAAATCAGATTCAACGCAAAAAAAGGAAACCGATACAGTCCAGCCAAGACCAACCCTTCGTGCCTTTCAGAAAAAAGTCCAGGTAGGGCAGGTGCTTGGTGCTAATCAGATTGTAAAATCAGGCATCAGTGACGGCGACCGTATCGTTGTGGATGGTGTTCAGGCAATTCACGACGGATCTGAAATTAACGCCGGTTCTCCTGACAGAAAATCTACTGCGAAAAAAAGTGAAAGCGGACATGAATAATATATGATTGCGAATACATTTATTAAAAGACCGGTAACTGCTATAGTCATATCTATTGTATTGGTCCTGACAGGGACGATCTGTATTCTAAACCTTCCGATTGACCAGTATCCTGAAATTACACCTCCGATTGTTCAGGTAAACGGACAGTATACCGGAGCCGATGCTGAGACTGTAGAGCAAACCATGGCGACTCCCATTGAAGGGCAGGTGAATGGAACACCTGGTATGGAATACATGCAGAGCAACAGTACCAATAACGGGCTGATGTCAATCAATGTCACTTTTAGCATCGGAACCGATATTGATATTGCTGCACTCGATGTTCAGAATCGCGTTAGTATCGCTACACCTTTGATACCTGCTGTTGCGAGCAGGCTCGGGCTCACCGTCAGGGCCCTGAATCCAAGCATGCTGATGATGGTTGCGGTTTATGCACCCAAAGGCACGCATGATATTACATTCCTGGATAACTATACTAATATATTCATTCAGGATGCCCTGCTCCGCGTTCCGGGTGTTGGCAGCATCAACCGGTTCACCGATGATTTCAGTATGCGAGTATGGATGAATCCCGAAAAGATGGCTGCATATAATTTAACGCCGCAGGATGTGATCAATTCACTTAACACACAAAATGTGCAGGTAGCAGCAGGCTCTGCTGGCGTTCCGCCACAATCAAAAACACAAACATTTGAGCTGGGTATTTTAGTGAACGGTAGGTTGAATACCGTACCACAGTTTGAAAATATTATTGTAAAAAGTTTGCCGGCAACCGGCGAACTGGTTTATCTGAAAGATGTGGCCCGGATTGAACTCGGTAAATTTACTTTTGCAAGTAATTCTTTTGTTGACGGTCACCGCGCTTCTTACCTGCTTATTTACCAGGCGCCTGGCAGCAATGCATTAAAAACAGCAAATGGCGTATATGCTCAGCTGGCACAATTGAAACAAACTTTTCCAGCTGATGTGGAATACAAAGTGCCATTTGAAGCGGTGACCGTAGTAAAAGTTTCCATGTCGGATGTAGTCTGGACATTATTAAAAACACTGGGACTCGTTGCACTCGTAGTATTTCTATTCCTGCAGAACTGGCGTTCCACCCTTATTCCGGTACTTGCCATTCCGGTTTCCATACTTGGAACTTTTTGTTTTTTCATACCACTGGGATTTACGATCAATACCCTTACCATGTTCGGTTTTGTGCTGGCGATTGGAATAGTAGTGGACGATGCTATTATTGTAGTAGAAGCTGTTCAGCATTATATAGATGAACAGGAAATGTCGGCCAAGGAAGCTACTTATCATGCCATGAAAGATATTTCAGGGCCGGTTGTGGCAATAGCACTGATACTTGCGGCCGTTTTTGTACCTGTCGGTTTTATTCCGGGCATTGTGGGAAGATTGTATCAGCAGTTTGCAATCACGATTGCCATTTCAGTGATATTATCCGCCTTCATCGCTTTATCACTTACACCAGCGCTTTGTACATTGCTGTTAAAACCAACAGATGTAAAAAAAGAAGCAAGAGGCATTAATAAAATGTTTTTCCGTTTCAATGACTGGTTCGAGCGTGTCACAAACAGATATTCCAACGGTGTACAAAAAAGTATTAGGGCTTCCAGGTATATCGTCATTTTATTGATCTGTATTTGTGTAGCTACGTACTTTTTATTTCAACATAAATCCTCCGGTTTTATACCCTCTGAAGATGATGGAAATTTATATGTTACTTTTCAACTGCCGCCCGCATCTTCAACGGCTCAATCAGTTGATGTGATGAGCAGGCTGATGAAAGTTATTTCCAATACACCAGGAGTAGGTCATTACGCGGCATTGTCCGGATTGAATGTACTTAACAATGCTTCCAATTCGAACGCCGGTACGATTTACGTTCAACTCAAACCATGGGACGAACGAAGCGTGTCCGATCAGCAGGTTCCGGGTATCATGGAAGTCATGCGAAAACGTATTGCAGATGCCGGTATTAAAAATGCCAATGTGGAAGTCATTCAGCCTTCTCCCATTCCGGGTGTAGGCCAGACTGTCGGATTTAGTTTTCAGATTGAGCAGCGAAATACCAATGATGATCTTCATGCATTTGAAGACGTGGTCAAAAAATTTGTGGAAGAAGCTAATAAGAATCCGGCTATCACTGGTGCTTATAGTTTTTATGGAGCACATACGCCCGGGTTCAATCTGGTTGTTGACCGGAATAAATGTGAAAAGCTGGGCGTAAATATAAATGATGTATTTACGACTATACAGGCTTATATGGGTAGTCTTTATATAAATGATTTTACTGTTTATAACCGGACCTATCATGTGGTTGTGCAAGCCGATACTTTATTCAGAAGGGTGATATCGGATGTAAATAAATATTATGTGCGTAATCAGGCTGGTCAGATGTTACCGCTGGGAACACTTGTAAGTTATACAACGGCAGAAACAGCTCCGTTGATTTCACATTTTAATATTTTCCGCTCAGCCGAAATAGACGGAAGTTCCGGTCAAGGTTACAGCAGCAATGAAACGATTGAAGCTCTAAAAGATGTTGCCGCCAAAGTATTACCACAGGGTTA
>Ga0210384_10008274_pt1 | contig 10862 bp, 11 predicted proteins | sample IncBWH2MmetaG_FD_160574 | JGI IMG/M metagenome (GOLD analysis project Ga0210384, IMG submission 160574) | Forest soil microbial communities from Barre Woods Harvard Forest LTER site, Petersham, Massachusetts, United States - Inc-BW-H-2-M | ecosystem: Environmental > Terrestrial > Soil >...
GCTCGCGCGGCTGATGGCGCGCCTCGAGGCGGACTTTCAGCAGCCGCTCGCGGTGAGCGGCCTCGCGGCGGAGGCGGGCGTCCATCCCGTCCACCTGGCCCGGGTCTTTCGGCGGGCGCACGGCCGGACGATCGGCGAGCACGTGCGCCGTCTGCGCATCCGCTACGCGTGTCGCCGGCTCGCCGAGCCCGACGCGAGCCTGGCCGACGTGGCCCTGGCCGCCGGCTTCGCCGACCAGAGCCACTTCGGCCGCGTCTTTCACGAGATGACCGGGCTCACCCCGGGTCAGTACCGGGTGTCCCAAGGAGAGAAACCATGACCGTCAGCCAGACCGACAAGGCCGTCCGGTTCCGCGCGCTCCACGAGGCGCCGGGCTCGTTCGTGATTCCCAACCCGTGGGATGCGGGCTCCGCGCGCATCCTGGCCGCGCTCGGCTTCCGGGCGCTGGCCACGTCGAGTGGCGCCTCCGCGGGCACCCTCGGTCGCCGCGACGGCAAGGTGACGCGCGAGGAGGCGCTCGCGCATGCGCGGGCCATCGTGGGAGCGACGGATCTGCCGGTCGCCGCCGATCTGGAGAAAGGCTTCGGGGACGCGCCGGCCGCCGCGGCCGAGACCATTCGCCTCGGCGCGTCGGTCGGCCTGGTGGGCGGCTCGATCGAGGACGCGACCGGTGACAAGCAGAAGCCGCTCTACGACATCGGGCACGCCACCGAGCGCGTGGCCGCCGCGGTCGAGTCCGCGCGGGCGCTGCCGTTTCCGTTCACGCTGACCGCGCGCTCGGAGAACTTCCTGCGCGGCAACCCGAGCCTCGACGACACCATCAAACGGCTGCAGGCGTTCGAGAAGGCGGGCGCCGACGTGCTGATGGCGCCGGGGCTGCCGGACCTGGCCGCGGTGCGCGCGGTCTGCGCGGCGGTCTCGAAGCCGGTCAACTTCATGGTCGGCATCAAGGGCAAGTCCTTCACGGTGGCCGAGCTGACCGCGGCGGGCGTCAAGCGGATCAGCCTCGCCACCTCGCTCTACCGCACCGCGATGAGCGGGCTGATCGACGCGGCGCGGGAAGTGGCGGACAAGGGCACGTTCGGCTACGTCGACCGCGGGGTCTCCTCGCCCGATCTCGCCGCGTTCATGGAGGGATAGCGTATTTCGGCCGGGCCCCGGCTAGGCGTACACTGGCCCTCACGGGAGGACGGGTCATGATTGGCAGCCAGGATCTGATGATCGGTCTGGTGATCGCGTTGTTCTTCTTCGGAGCCAAGCGATTGCCGGAGATCGCGAAGTCGGTCGGCAAGTCCATGCAGGAGTTCAAGAAAGGCGTGTCGGGTGACGGGGGGGAAGACGAGGCCGCGAAGCCCGCGAGCACGTCGCCGGCGGCCGCCCCCGCGGCGGTCGCGGTCGCTGCCCCGCCGGTCACCTGCCCGGGATGCCAGGCCGCGATGGAGGCGGACTGGAAGCACTGCCCCCGTTGCGGGGCGTCCCCGGAGAGCACCCCCGGCGCCTCGACGCACGCCTGAGCGCCCGATCCCGGGCACTCTTCTCCCGCCGCTCGGCGGGTCGGGTCAGGCCACTGCGCCGAAAGCGATCAGCTTCTCGAGGCGCCGGAGTTGATCTCCGGTGCCGAGCGCCAGCAGGTGGTCGCCCGCGGCCAGGGCCAGGTCGCCGGGTGGACTCGCGAGCGGGCTGCCGTCGCGCAGAATGGCCAGCACCGTCGCGCCGGTGGTCCGCCGGATGTCGAGCCTATCGAGGGTCTGCCCCACGCTCGGGCTGTCCGCGGGCATGGACAGGTCCTCGATGTTGAGTGCGTCGCTGCCCCGCCCGAGCGCGGTCTCGAAGAAGTCCACTACCGCCGGGCTCAGCATCAGGTGGGCCAGCCGGTGCCCCCCGATCGCGTAGGGGCTGACCGCCCGGTTGGCGCCGGCGCGGCCGAGCTTGGTGACGCCCGCCTCGTCGGCGGCCCGCGCGACGATGTAGAGATCGGGCTTCAGCACGCGTGCGGAGAGGACGATGTAGGTGTTGGTCGCGTCGCTGCCGGTGGTGGCGATCAGGCCTCGAGCCCGCTCGATCCCCGCCCGCTTCAGTACCTCGTCCTCGGTGGCGTCGCCGAGTAGGGTGAGGTATCCCCGCTCGGTCGCGTGATGCACCGACTCCTCGCGCGGATCGACGACCACGAAGGGCGTCGCCGCCTCGTGTAGCTCCACCGCGGCCTGGCGCCCCACGCGGCCCATGCCCGCCACGATCACGTGCCCCTCGAGCTGTCCGATGCGACGCTCCATTCGACGCCTCCCCATGGGATCGGCCAGACGCACGCTGACCAGGTATTCCATCACCACGCCCAGCGTGTAGAACAGGCTGCCGATGCCGGTGAACGCGAGGAAGATCGTGAAGAGGCGGCCCGCGGTGGTGAGGGGCCGGACCTCGCCGTAGCCGATGGTGGTGATCGTGGTCACGGTCATGAAGAGCGCGTCCATCCAGGTCCCGCCCGCATCGCGCCAGAGCCAGTGATATCCCAGGGTGCCGACGGCGACCACCAGCACGACGAGCGACAGGGGCAGGAGCAGCCGCACCTTCAAGGACCGGAGCGCGGGGCTGTCGATCGCCATCGCCGATACCAGCATAGCCGTGAGGCCCCGCCTTGACCGCAGACTCCCGGCGGGGGAGGATGACGCGGACTCGCATCCGGAACCCGCCGCATCCCGAGAGGGGAGCCATCGCGTGATCATCGGCGTACCACGAGAGATCAAGTCCGGCGAGCAGCGCGTGGCGTTGACGCCGGCCGGCGCCCGCGCGCTCGCCCAGGCCGGGCACCGTGTCGTAGTCGAGCAGGGCGCCGGCAGCGGGAGCAGCGTCCGCGACGAGGAGTACGCGCGCGAGGGGGCGACGCTCGCCGCCGTCGCGGAGGTCTGGGCGCGGGCCGAGATGATCCTGAAGGTGAAGGAGCCGCTCCCGGAGGAGTACGGGCGGATGTGCCCGGGCCAGATCCTGTTCACCTATCTCCATCTGGCCGCGGTGCCCGAGCTGGCGCGCGCGCTGCAGGCGGCCGACGTGATCGCGGTCGCCTACGAGACGGTGCAGCGCGCCGACGGCAGCCTGCCCCTGCTGGCCCCGATGAGCGAGGTGGCGGGCCGGCTCTCGGTCCAGGAGGGAGCGTTCTACCTCGCCAAGGCGCACGGCGGTCGGGGCATCCTGCTCGCCGGCGTTCCCGGCGTGCCGCCCGGGAACGTGGTGGTGGTGGGCGCCGGCGTGGTCGGAGTCAACGCCGCGCGCATCGCGCTCGGCCTGGGCGCCGACGTTTCGATCCTCGACGTCAACCTCGACCGGTTGCGCGCGGTGGACGACCTCTTCCACGGCCGGGTGATCACGCTCATGTCCAACAGCTTCAACCTCGACCAGGTGCTGCGGCGGGCCGACCTGCTCGTCGGCGCCGTGCTGATCACCGGCGCCCGCGCGCCGGTGCTCGTCACCAAGGAGATGGTGGCCTCCATGAAGGAGGGCTCGGTGATCGTGGACGTGGCGGTGGATCAGGGGGGCAGCGTGGAGACCATTCACCCCACGACGCTGCTCGATCCCACCTACGTGGTCTCCGGGGTCGTGCACTACGGCGTGGCCAACATGCCGGCGCTGGTGCCACGCACGTCGACGTTCGCCCTCACCAACGCCACGCTGCCGTACGCGCTCGAGCTGGCCGGCGAGGGCGTGGCGACTGCCGTCCGCCGCAACCCGGCGCTGGCCCGGGGCGTGAACATCTGGCGCGGCCGTATCATGCACCCGGCGGTGGCCGAGGGGCTCGGAGAGAAGGCGACGTCGCTCGAGACGCTGCTCGGCTGACCTGGGAGGTCAGCGCGTCACAGCGTCGCGAACATCCCCACCGTCGCGGCGCTCATGACGACCGCCGTGGCCCAGCCGAGCCACCGCAGGAGCGGTGGGTTGACGCGCTTCCCCATGACGGTGCGGTCGCTCGTCAGCAGGACGACCAGCACGATCAGCGGCGAGGCGAGGACCCCGTTGACGACGGCCGACCAGAACAGCATCGCGACGGCGTCGAAGCCCACGAAGTTCAGGGTCAGCCCGATCAGCATCGAGACGGCCACCACCGCGTAGAAGTGCCGGGCGAGGCGCGGCGTGTCTTCGAGGGAGCCACGCCAGCCCTCCGCCTCGGCCACCGCGTAGGCGCAGGACCCGGCGAGGACGGGGACGCCGAGCATGCCCGTCCCGATCAACCCGAGCGTGAAGAGCCAGTACGCCCCGTCCCCGGCCAGCGGCCGGAGGGCTGCGGCGGCCTGGCGGGCGGTCTCGATGTGGGTGTGCCCATGCGCGTGGAGGGTCGCGGCGGTCGTGAGGATGATGAAGTACATGACCAGGTTCGAGAAGAACATGCCCGTCAGCACATCGGTGCGAGCTCGCCGGAGCTCGGCGTCGGTCGAGCCGCGCCGCTGCTTGACGGTTCGCCGACCGGCGGCCCGGTCCGCCTCGACCTCCTGGGCGGCCTGCCAGAAGAAGAGATAGGGCGAGATCGTGGTCCCCAGGATGCCGACGAAGGTGGCGAGGTAGGCATTGGACCACTCGATGTGTGGGACCACGGTCGCGAGCAGGACGGCCCGCCAGTCCGGTCGGGCCAGGAACGCGGCCAGGACGTAGGCGAAGAGGACGAGCGTGAGCCACTTGAAGATGCGGGCGATCTGGCGGTAGGAGGACCAGAAGAGCAAGGAGACGATCAAGGCGGCGTAGAGCGGGGTCCACACGAAGGCCTTCACGCCGGTCACCATCTCGCTGACCTCGGCCATACCGCCGAGGTCCGCCCCGATGTTGATGACGTTCGCGACGATGAGCAGGGCGCACGCCCCCCAGAGGACGGGGCGGGAGTACCGGCGTCGGATGACGCTCGCCAGCCCTCGGCCCGACACCATGCCGAGGCGGGCGCACATCAGCTGGACGGCGGCCATCAGCGGAAAGGAAAAGAGCGCGGTCCAGAGCGGGGCATAGCCGAAGGCCGCGCCCGCCACGGAATAGGTGGAAATGCCCGACGGATCGTCGTCGGCCGCGCCGGTGATGAGGCCCGGCCCGAGCTCGGCGAAGAACCTGAGCGGCCACCGGGTCCGCTCCGGCGGCTGCTCAGTGGCCAAGCGCCCTCACGCCTCTCAGGCTTCGTACTCCTGGACCGCTTCGATCAGCACGTCGCCGTCGTCATCGAATTCGAGCGTGATGAGATTGGGCCGGCAACAGACCGTGCAGTCCTCGGTGAACGTCTGGCGACGGCCCCCACTGGGGTCCGGGGCCAGCTCGTTCTCCTCGCCGCAGAACGCGCAGCTGTACGTCACCGGAGCGGCTCGGACGAGCCGGGTCGCGAAAAGACGACGAGGCAGGCGACCCTGGGCGGGTACCGCCTGCCTCGTGTCGGTGAATCTCGAAAGTTGGTGGAGCTGAGGGGGCTCGAACCCCTGACCCCAAGACTGCCAGCCTTGTGCTCTCCCAACTGAGCTACAGCCCCACCGCGTCGCCCAGCTTATCCAGCGGGCGTTCTTTTGTCAAGATTGGCCGGTATTTGCGGCGTGCTCCCTAGGCGCCGGCCGCCTGCTTGGCCGCGCTCAGCGCCGCGTCGTAGTTGGGCTCCGTGGTGATCTCTTTCACGTATTCCACGTGCTTGACCTTGCCGTCCTTGCCCACCACGAAGACCGCGCGTGCGGTGAGCCCGGCGAGCGGGCCCTCCTTCACGAGCACGCCGTAGTTCTGGGCGAAGGAGTGCTCGCGAAAGTCCGACAGCGTCTTGACCGCGGTGGCCCCGGCGGCGCCGCACCAGCGCTTCTGGGCGAAGGGCAGATCCATGCTCACCGTCCACACTTCGACGTTGCCGCCGAGCTTGCCCGCTTCCTGGTTGAAGCGGCGCGTCTCCATGTCGCACACCGGCGTGTCGAGCGAGGGCACGGCGCTCAGCACGATGACCTTGCCCTTGGCCTGACTGAGCTTGACCGGCTGCAGCCCATTGTCCACTGCGGTGAAGTCGGGTGCGTCGCTGCCCGGCTTGATCTCGGGACCGCTCAGCGTGACGGGATTGCCTTTGAACGATACGGCGCCGGCTCGATCGGCCATGAAGCACCTCCAATTGGATAGGTCACCTGCTCGGGCGGTCCGAGTATACAAGGGCGGCTTGTCGTATCATAGGCAGGCGCCGGAGTGGCGGAACTGGCAGACGCGCACGACTCAAAATCGTGTACCCGTAAGGGTGTGTGGGTTCGACTCCCACCTTCGGCACCACCAGCTCCCGGGCGCACACTCGACGTTCCAGACAAGAGGATGGTCACGGCCACGCGCAGCGCGCTCCACACGCCCCTCTGCGACCGGTTGGGCATCCGCGTGCCGATCTGCCAGGCCGGGATGGCCTTCGTCGCCCGCGTGCAGCCGGCCGCGGCGGTCTCGGCCGCGGGCGAACTCGGGGTGATCGCGGCGCTGCACGGCCCGCCGGCCGAGCTGCGCCAGGAGATCCGGCGCGTCCGCGATCTCACCGACCGGCCCTTCGGGGTGGACATCCAGTCCGCGGCGCTGATCCGCGACGTGCGGTCCGCCGGGACGGTCGTGGTCTCGATCGTGGAGGAGGCCGAGTCGCTCCTGGATCGGCTGTACCGCCGGAGCGATCCGTGACGCTCTCGCTCGAGGGCCGGGTCGCGGTGGTCACCGGCGGCTCCCGCGGCATCGGGCGGGGCATCGCGCTCCACCTGGCGCGCGCGGGCGCCGACTGCGTGATCACCTATCGCCGCAACGAGGCCGCCGCCGCGGAGGTGGTGGCCGCGCTGCGAGCGGTCGGGCGCCGCGCGCACGCCGAGCGGCTCGATCTCTCCGAGCCCGAGCAGGTTGGGCCGGCCTTCGAGCGGATCGCCGGCGCGCTCGGGCGGGTGGACGTGCTGGTGGCCAACGCGGCGGCCACCGCCTTCCGTCCGGTGCTCGAGCAGAAGCCCCACAACGTCCGACGCACGTTCGCGATTTCGGTGGACTCCTTCGTGGCGATGGCCCAGGCGTCGGTCCCGCTCATGACCGGCCGCCCCGGCCGCATCGTGCTGGTCTCGGGGATCGACAGCTTCCAGGCCATGGGCGGACACAGCGTGCTCGGCGCGGCCAAGGCGGCCGCCGAGGGACTCGTGCGTGGACTGGCGCTTGAGCTGGGACCGCTCGGCATCACGGTGAACGCGGTCACACCCGGATTCATCACGACCGACTCGTCTGCCTACTACATCACGCAGGGGCTCGGCCTCGACTACCAGCAGGCGACCGCGCGACTGCTCGCGGCAACCCCGGTGCGCCGGCACGGCACCACCGAGGACGTGGCCGCGCTGGTGGGCTATCTGGCCTCGGACGCGGCGTCGTTCCTCACCGGGCAGTGCATCGTGATCGACGGCGGGCTCACCATCACCTCGCCGATGACCCGCATGGACGAGCGGTCCTAGAGCCTCCGTCCGGGCGACCGGATCGTGTAGACTGGCGCGGTATGCGACCGTCATGGTTCGAGCCGCTCCAGGCGCGGGCGACCGAGCAGGCGGAAGCCCTCACCGAGGGCCGGGCCGCGCTCGCGGAGGCGGCGGCCGCCGCCTGCTCCCGCGCGGCGCCCGCGCTGCTCGGGATGCAGAAGCCCGAGGGCTACTGGGTGGGCGATCTGCTCGCCGACACCACCCTCGAGTCCGACTACGTGTTCCTCCAGCTCTGGCTCCATCCGCCACGGGACGGCGAGTGGAAGCCGCCGAGCTGGGCGCGCATCGAGCGCGCGCGCCGGGCCATCCTGGATCGCCAGCGGCTGGACGGCGGCTTCGAGATCTATCCGGACGGGCCGGCCGACGTCAACGCCACGATCAAGGCCTACATCGCGCTGAAACTGGCCGGCCTCCGGCCGGACAGCGAGCCGCTGTTGCGGGCGCGCGACTGCATCCTGCGCCTGGGCGGCCTTCAGGAGGCCAACAGCTACGTCCGCATCAACCTGAGCCTGTTCGGGCTCTACCCGCGCCGCCACGTTCCCACCATTCCGGTAGAGCTGGCCCTGCTGCCGGGCGGCCTGATCTACGAGATGTCCTCGTGGACACGCGCGATCGTGATGCCGCTCTCGATCATCCAGGCCAAGACCGACACGCGTCCGGTGCCGGCCGGCTTCAATCTGGAAGACCTTGTCGTGCCGGGCAAGAGCTTCAAGCTGCCGAAGCGCGATCGCCTCTCCGCGCTGTTCCGCCAGATCGACGTGGCCCTCAAGGTTTGGGCGAGCCGCGGACCCGAGATGATCCGCCGGCCGGCCATCCGCGAGGCCGAGAAGTGGATCCTCGATCGTACCCGCAACAGCGATGGGCTCGGCGCCATCTTCCCTTCGATGATGTACCTGATCATGGCCCTCGACGCGCTCGGCTACCCGCGCGACCACCCGGATCTCATCGAGGCCATCCGGCAGTTCGAGGGTTTGCTGACCGAGACCGACGACGCCTTCTACTTCCAGCCCTGCGTTTCTCCGGTGTGGGATACCGGGATCGCGATGTTCGCGCTGGGCGAGATGGGCGCGGTCGCGCCCGAGTCGATGCGGCGCGCGGCGGACTGGCTGATCGCGCGCGAGATCCGGCGGCGCGGGGACTGGTCCGTGAAGCGGCCCGAGCTGGAGCCCTCCGGCTGGGCCTTCGAGTTCGCGAACGAGCACTACCCGGACATCGACGATACCGCGATGGTGCTGCTCGCGCTGCAGCACGCCGAGGCCTCGGATGCGGCGGCGCAGGAGCGCTGCGAGCGGCGGGCGGTGAGCTGGCTCGTGGGGATGCAGTCGATCGACGGGGGATGGGCCGCATTCGACGCGGACAACAACTGGGCGTTTCTCAACCGCGTGCCGTTCGCCGATCACAACGCGATGCTCGATCCCTCGTGCCCGGACATCACCGGCCGCGTGCTCGAGGCGCTCTGCCGGCGTGGGTTCAAGCTGGCCGACGCGCCGATCGAGCGCGGGGTAGGCTTCCTGCTCGGCTCCCAGGAGCGTGACGGCAGCTGGTACGGCCGCTGGGGCGTGAACTACCTCTACGGGACGTTCCTGGCCCTGCGTGGCCTTCGCGCCGCGCAGGATCCGGGAGCCTCGAAGACGGTCTGGCGGGCCGGGAAGTGGATCCTCTCGGTGCAGAACGAGGACGGCGGCTGGGGCGAGAGCTGTGCGAGCTACAACGAGGGCCGGTTCGTACCGGCTCCGAGCACGCCGTCGCAGACCGCGTGGGCGCTGCTCGGGCTGGTCGCGGCTGGCCTGGGCGACACCGAGGCGCTGACGCACGGCGTCCGGCACCTGGTCGACAGCCAGAAGCCCGACGGGACGTGGGACGAGTCGCTCGCCACCGGTACCGGATTCCCCAACGTGTTCTACCTGCGCTACACGCTCTACCGGAACTACTTCCCGCTGCTCGCCCTCTCACAGGCCCGCCGCGCCCTCGACGAGGCGGCGCGGAGCCTTCGCCTCGTGCAGGAGTCCGGTCCGCCGGGACCGATCCGCTGACCGGGCCCGGCGGCCGCGACGCGCGGCTCCTTCCGGCGGGGCGTTACGCGCCCAGCAGCGAGCCCCTACCGCCGGCGATTCCGTCTCCGGTGTCTCGCCCGCCTCCAGCGCCACCGCGGCCGCGTAGACGGTCGCCGCGCGAAGTCGGTTCGTGGCCGGCTGCATCAGGCGATTCATGCGGAGGCCGGCCGGCTTCTCCCCGTAGATCGGCTCGCCCGCCATGTGGCGGAACCGTTAGTAGACGTTGTGCATCGCCATCAGCGAGGCGGCCTAAACGATGCGACCGGTCGGACCGAGGATCAGGCGCCGGAGCGGAGGGCGGCGAAGGCGGCCCGGGCCAGGGCCGGTAGCTCGGGATCCCGGGCCCCCATCAGGAGCACGGTATCGCCCGGGCGGGCCTCGCGGCGGAGCCACTCGATCACGGCGCGATGGTCCGGGGCGTACACGCACCGGAGAGCGGGCGGGAGATCGTCAGCGAGCATGCGGCTCGAGATGTCACGGGCCACCGTGCCGCCCGCGTAGAAGATTTCGGCGTAGCAGAGCCGGTCCTGGGGTCGCAGCAGCCGGGGCATCATCTCGCGCAGCTCGGGCCGCAGGAAGCGGGCGGGGCCGAAGCCGTGGGGCTGAAACACGGCCAGGATCCGGGGCGCGCCGGACTGCGCGGTGGTGATGGCGGCGCGGAGCTTCTCGCCGTTGTGGGCGTAGTCGTCCACCACCCGAATGCCGTCCGCGGTGACGCCGATCACCTCGAAGCGGCGCGCGACGCCGGGGAAGCGGGTGATCAGGCGCTCCACCGTGGCGGGAGCGATGCCGAGCTCGAGCGCGATCAGGGCCGCCGCGGTCGCGTTCTCGAGGTTGTGCAGGCCCGGCTGGGGCACGTCGAGCGCGAGGACGGAGGCGCCGAGGTGAAGCCGCCCGGCGGCGCGCTCCGGCCCGGTGCGCTCCACCTCGAGACGCGCGTCGGCGTCGGGCCCGGCGCCGTAGGTGCGCGCGCCCACTGCGCGGCCGAGCTCGAGCGCATCCGGCGAGGCGACGTTGACCAGCAGCCGACCGCTGCGCTTGGCGAACGCCTCGAACTGCGGCCGCAGGGTCTCCACCTCGCCGTGATCGCGGCTGATGTTGTGGATCAGGCCGATCGCCGCGTGGTAGCCGGTCAGCGTGCCGTCCGACTCGCAGGCCTCCGCGGCCACCGGCCCGTCGGCCGGGCCGGGGAGGAAACAGCCGCTCCCACCCTCGCCGGCGAGCGCGGCGCCACCCAGCACGGTGGCCGGCACGCCGGCCTCACGCGTGAGCCAGCCCACCATGCCGGTGATCGTGCTCTTGCCACTGGTGCCCGCGATCGCCACTCCCGGTCGGCCGGCGTCCACCACCTGGG
>Ga0210384_10008275_pt1 | contig 10860 bp, 6 predicted proteins | sample IncBWH2MmetaG_FD_160574 | JGI IMG/M metagenome (GOLD analysis project Ga0210384, IMG submission 160574) | Forest soil microbial communities from Barre Woods Harvard Forest LTER site, Petersham, Massachusetts, United States - Inc-BW-H-2-M | ecosystem: Environmental > Terrestrial > Soil >...
CGCGTGACTGGGATGTGTTCGCTGGAGGGCAAGACAGCTTCGGCGGCAACTACGTCAGGATTGAACGCACCGGTCTCCGCGGAATCGACAGTGGCGTTGACCGCGCCAATTTCGCGCAAACCCATCTGCGTGACGGGATCGAACAGGCCCGGATATACCTGCAGCCCTTTTCCGTCGATCACCTGAGCGCCAGCGGGGACTTCGACGGACGCGCCGACATTGGCGATTTTGCCGTTCTGGATTACGACCGTGCCATCGTCGATGGCAGCACCGGAAAGCGTAAAAATCTTCGCGTGGGTAATGGCATACGTAGTCGCCGGAGACTGCGCTTGGGCGGCAATACCAAAACAAGCCGATCCAGCGATCGTGACCAAGATGCGCAAGCCAGTCGAGAGGGCTGTCTTCACAGCGCACCCCCAAAGGCAAGCGCGGACTGCGGCGGCTTAGGCGTTTCTTCTTTCTTCTCTTCCGGTTTCTTCTCGCCAGGCTTCTGGCCAGCTTCGCCGCCCTCCGGCTTCTTTTCCGCGCTCTTCTTTTGTTTGTCGATCAGTGCTTTCTTTTCTTTGTCGCGGGCGGGCCGGTCGGCGATATCGCGCTGACGGTCGAAGTAAACGCGCCCGTCGATCAGCGTTTTCTGAACCACCGCATAGGCGCTCAGCGGGTCGTGATTGTAGATAACCAAATCGGCGTCCTTGCCGGCGTCAATCGAGCCGACCCGCTTATCGATGCCAAGTTGCATTGCGGGATTCAGGGTAACCAGCTTGAGCGCTTCGTCGTGTGATAGACCGCCAAACTTCATGCTCTTGGCCGCTTCCTGATTGAGGTGCGTGGCTTCCTCAGCGTCATCGGAATTTACGGAGACCACCACGCCGCGCCGCGTCATCAACGCGGCGTTGTACGGGATGGCATCGTAGGCTTCGACTTTGTAGGCCCACCAATCGGAAAAGGTAGAGGCTCCCGCGCCCGCGGCGGCAATCTCGTCGGCCACTTTGTAACCTTCCAGGACATGCTGAAACGTGCGCACCTTGAAGCCGAATTCCTTGGCCACGCGCAGCAGCATCAGAATTTCGTCTTCGCGATAGCAGTGCGAATGCACGTAACGTTTACCTTCGAGAACTTCGACAAGCGGGTCGAGTCGTAAATCGCGCCGCGGCGGAATTAAATTCTTTTCTCCCGCGGACGTGCGCTTGTTGTACAGGTCCCAAACAGCTTTGTAGTCACGCGCTTCCGTAAACGCGCCCCGAATAGTTTCCTCGACTCCCATGCGCGTGGTCGGGTAGCGTGGCGTGCCGCGGCTGAAATTAGAGCGCTTGGGATTTTCGCCCAGCGCAAACTTGATGCCCGGCAAAGCGCCTTCGAAGGGCAGCTTCGATGCCGGCTGACCCCAGCGCAACTTAATGACGATGGTTTGACCGCCGATGGCATTGGCGCTGCCGTGCAGCACGTTGGCCACCGTGACGCCGCCAGCGAGGTCACGGTAAATGTCGACGTCATCGGGATTGAGCACGTCCGCGATATTTACAATCGAGGACACCGAAACGCTGCCTTCGTTCACGCTTCCATCCACAGCGATGTGCGAATGGCAATCGATGATTCCGGGCATCACGAACTGGCCGGCCGCATCAATGACCTGCGCGTCTTTAGGAGCTTTTATCGAGGCGCCCACCTCAGCGATTTTCCCGTCCTTGATTAAGATCGAGCCGCGCTCGATGGTCCCGTGGCTGGCCGTCAAGATGGTCGCGTTCTGGATCAAGATGACGGGAGACGGCTCGACTGCGGCCGCCGGAGATTTGCGTGCGCCCGCTAAAATCGTCGCAGGCGTGGCGAGGAACGCGGTGCAGGTGAGCAAGGTGCCGCTCAAGATTGCGCTTTTCATAGGGCAGCTCCCAAGCCACTCGTCCGAGCGCCAGGCCTGGTGCCGGTAAAGTCCAGGTCCGTTCCTTGCACGTGGATCGATCCTTTCATAGTCGTGCCGTCGAAGGTGCCTGTGAAGAGCACGTCGCTGGGCGAACCCTCGATGGGAAGATTAATCGTAAAGCTGAACTTATCGGCGCTGAGGTAGCCGCTGATGATGTTGGCGTTGCCGTGGGGACTGGATAGCGATCCCGACAGCGAGCCATCGCTCGCCATCACCATATCTACCGTGGCTTCTTCAGGCCCGTCCGGCGTGGTGTAGGAAAGCTTCCATTTGCCGGTAAGGTCGCCCTTCGGAGGATCTTTGGGTTTCTCCGGCTCGCGGATCGTGAATTTGCGGCCGTCAACGAAAACATATTTGATTTTTGTTTTTTCGTCGAAGATGTCGCCGTCCGTAACCACCAAATTAGCGATCTTGCCGTTCTCGATGCTGCCCAGCCGGTCCGCCACGCCAAAAATTTCCGCCGGCGTCAGAGTGAAAGCGCGAATCGCTGCGTCGGGCGAAAGCCCCGCATCAATCGATTTTTTCGCAGCCTTCAGAATGTCTTTGGGCGCGGTGATCGCGCCGGAATAAAACGCGAACTTCACGCCCGCTTTGGCCAGCGCCGCCGGAGAAGAAGGCGCGCGATCGCGAAAGCGCAAGATATTGAGAGAAGGAATGTCGTCGGGGTCGGCCTCTTTGTCCGCCTCCGGCCACTTCAAATCAACCAGCACCGGAATCTTTTTCGCCGCGATTTCGTTGGCTACCTCATAACTCATTTGGCCGCCGTACAAGATGCCTTTCACATGCCAGCGATCGGCAAGCTCCAAAGCACGCCGAATCTGCGTAGCAGTATTCCCCGGGATCAGCACCAACTCATGATTTTCCACCGTATCGGCGAGCGCCTGGTCCGTACGGTCATAACGCGGACGCGCCACACCCCGCGGGTTTTTTTCGTAGATAGCCTGAGCCTTCACGCTCCACTCGGTATCCAGCCAAACCTGCCGTACGTACGCCAGCGCGCCCATCAGCGATCCAGGAAAACTACCGAAGCCGCCGCCCGGTTGCAAAGACACCGGCACGGCCGCCGGCGATTTCACAACCATATCGCCGTTTCGCTCCCCGCCAAGGTTCAGCAACGCCGCCTCACCTGGAAACCATCCTCCTTTCGGAGCCGAAATCACGGACGTGAACCCTGTCGCGCGCCAAGTCTCAACGCGTTTGTCGCTCAGGCTAGCCTCACCAGCCGCGCTGCGCCACGGGGTCGCGCCGGGCCGGTCCTCTGGTCCGCGCGAAGGGGGCGGCTGGGGACGCGACCCGCCTTCGCCGCCTGGCGGCGCCGGAGCGGCAGGAATGCCCACATCGGTAAACGAATCGATGAAGCCGGGATAGACGATCAGTCCCTTGCCTTCGATGACCCAAGCTTCATCTGGAACTGTGGCGTCTTTGCTCACCGCTTTAATGACGCCGCGCGAGATAACCACCGTGGCATTTTCGATACGGGGTCCGGAGACTGGCACAACGGTGACGCCGCGGATGGCGAAGTATTGCGGCTCGCCGCCCTGTGCCTCCGCGCGAGCCGAACCGAGCAAACCCGCGCCTATCCCTGCCACGACCCCCAGCGCAAACCTCAACCTGCGAACCGTAGAACGCATTCACCACCCCTTAGTATTGGACCGCACGGAGGGCGCAAGCCAGCCGCCAACGTCGCGATAGACGCACGAGGCTAGTGGGAAGTTGCAGCAGAGTCAAGGAGATAGCGGCCTTGAAAGTTGGCGACCGCCATGTGTCTGACCGCCAGAAGAAAGACCGAAAGATCATGAAACAAATGACCGGCGAGTTGCGTCTCTTGTATGGCTATCCCATAGGGGAAGCCCGTGATATGGTTATCCCATAGGAGCAGCAGCCGATGCGTATTGCACCGTGCAAGGAGAACTCGTGAGGATACTTCGCGCCTGGCTGGTCAGACTAGCGGCCCTTTTCCACCGTTCCCTCAAGGATAAGGAGCTGACCGAGGAACTTCTAATCCATTTGCAAATGCACATCGAAGACAATGTGAACGCCGGAATGAGCGTGCCAGAGGCACGCCGCAACGCACAAATCAAGCTCGGTGGTCTCACGCAAACCCAAGAGCTTTACCGCGAGCGCCGCGCCCTGCCGATGCTGGAGACAATTCTCAGCGACGCCCGTTTCGGTATTCGCATGTTGCGCAAAAATCTTGGGTTCACAGTCGTGGCGATCGTCACCCTGGCGCTCGGAATTGGCGCCAACGTGGCGGTGTTCAGCATCGTCAACGGGATCTTGCTTCATCCGCTGCCATTTGCCAATGCCGACCGGCTCGTTATGGCCGGTGAAAGAGAAGACGAAGGCAAGCCAAGTACTACATCTTTCGCGACGTATGAAGACTGGAAAGCCCGCAGCAAGAGTTTTGAAGAACTGACGCTCTACCGGCAATGGCAACCGACCCTGATGGACCCCGGCGAACCGGAACAACTCATCGGGCTTCGCGTGGCGAACAATTACTTCCGCGCTCTCGGCATCAAGATGGCGGCCGGGCGCGATTTTACGGCTGCGGATGACCGGCCAACCACCCGCTTCGTGGTCCTGCTCGGCCATGATCTTTGGCAAAGGCGATTCAATTCTGATCCAAAAACCGTGGGCCGGACCATCAACCTCAGCGGTAGGTCTTTCACGATCGTCGGCATCTTGCCGGCGAATTACGAATCGCTCATTTCCAGCGACCTGCGCGCAAGAGGTGTCGAGATTTGGGGTGCTCTCGGCTACGACGCGTCGCTGCGGGATGCCTGCAGGACTTGCCGCCATCTGAGGGCCATCGGGAGACTACGGCCCGGGGTAAGCTTTGCGCAAGCGGGCGCGGAAGTAAGCGCAATCACCGATGAGCTAAGGAATGAACATCCCACGGAATTTCCGTCTCGCGGAGCGATGGTGGCGCCACTCTATGACGAACTCCTCGGCGATGTGAGCATGACACTATATGTGTTGTTCGGCGCGGTAGGGTTCGTGCTACTGATTGCCTGCGCCAACCTGGCCAATTTGCTATTGGCTCGCGCCACCCACCGCGAGCGCGAGATCGCTATGCGCGCTGCTCTGGGGGCGAGTCGAGCGCGCATCGTTCGGCAAGTGCTGGTGGAAAATTGTTCGCTCGCACTGGCCGGGGGACTCCTGGGTTTGCTATTGGCTTATTGGACGCCGCAAATCCTGACCACAATTCGCGCGGCAAATCTTCCGCGCGTGGATCAAGTGCGCATTGATTGGCACGTGCTCGCCTTTGCCCTTGGCATTGCACTGTTTACCGGCGTACTGTCCGGCGTCGTCCCCGCTCTGCGCATGACGAAAATCAACCTACAGACCGCCTTGCAGGAAGGCTCGCGCGGATCGTCAGCGGGCAGCGGAATGCGTTCGTTCCTGGTCGTTTCGGAGATCGCGTTATCGCTCACGCTTCTTCTCGGGGCGGGCCTGCTAGTACGCAGTTTGCTACGCCTGGTGAACGTGCGGCCGGGTTTCGAGCCAGCACATGTGCTGACTCTGCGCGTTTCGCCGGTGGGTCCGCGCTACGAGAAGGACGAGCCGATGCGGGAATACATTGCGCGCGCAAATGAAGGAGTAAGGTCCATTCCGGGAGTTGTGGCCTCGGGAACCGCGAGTCAAATCCCCTTCGGCGGAAACTTCGATACCACCGGGTTGCACGTTGAAGGCAAAATGAACGCGAACCCGGCCCTGGATCCATCCGCAGAGCGCTACGTCATATCGGATGGGTACTTGGCCGCGATGGGCATCGCACTGTTGCGTGGGCGCGACATTTCAAGACGGGACGGGCAGGGATCTGAGCAAGTGATGCTCGTGAATGAAACCACAGCACGCGAGATTTGGCCGGGCGAAGATCCTATCGGGCAGCACGTTCATGTCGGCGATGCCAAGGCACCGCCCCGCACGGTTGTAGGGATAGTCAGCGACGTCCATCACTATTCCCTGGACGCCGCGCCGACCATGCAGTTCTACATTCCCGTCACCCAAACGGACACTTCCGAGCTGGTTTTTGCGGTCCGTTTCGCCGGAGACCCATCGCAAGTGGTCAACGCCGTGCGTTTAGCCATTCGAGCGGCGGATGAAACGCTGCCCATCTACCGAGTCGTGCCGATGAGCGAGTATGTCGCCGCAACAATGGCCGATCGACGGCTGGCCCTGAGTTTGTTTGGTTCCTTCGCCGGGATTGCACTCATTTTATCCGTAGTCGGAATTTACGGCGTGACGGAATACACCGTCGCGCAGCGTACTCGCGAAATCGGGATTCGTATGGCCCTGGGCGCGCAGAATCGCCAGGTGCTGGGCTTGATGCTGCGGCAGGGCGTCACGTTGGCCATCGTCGGCGTGATTCTGGGAACCGTGTTTTCAATCTTTCTGACTGGATTCTTACGCACTCTGGTCTTTGGCGTGGCCCTCACCGATCCCCTGACTTTTTTGGCCGCCTCCGCTGTTCTGACCGCCTCCGCTGTGGTGGCTTGCTGGGTTCCTTCGCGAAAAGTGATTGGCGTGGACCCCATGATCGCCTTGCGGCACGAGTAGCTCGGAGCTAGAGTCAGCCAGGAGCTTATGTTACCAATAAGCTTCGCCGTCGCTCACCAACCCTCACGGCGTTGGCTTCGCGGGATTCTGTGGATTCGCGGGCTTCTCTTGGATCGAAAGCAGTTCTACCTCGAAAATCAAAGTCGCATTGGGACCGATCTGCCCACCGGGCGCACCGCGCTCTCCGTAGCCTAATTCCGGGGGCACAACCAGCTGCCACTTCGATCCCACCGGCATGAGCTGCAGCGCCTCCGTCCACCCTTTGATCACCCCGGTGACCGGAAAAGTGGCGGGTTGCCCCCGTTTATAAGAACTGTCGAACTCCGTGTTGTCCACCAGCGTGCCGCGGTAATTGCAAACCACCATATCGGTGGCCGCCGGCTTCGGTCCGGTCCCCTCTTGCAGTACCTTATATTGCAATCCGCTGGGCAGCGTCACCACCCCTTCCTTTGTCTTGTTGGCTTCAAGAAATGCAACACCCTGCTTCTTATTCGCTTCACCGGCCACCTGCGCCAATTCCTGCTGCTTCTTGCGCACTTCGCTTTGCAGTTGGGTCAGCACAGCCCGTTCTTCTTCTTCTGTTAGCAGAGTTTTTCCGTTGGTGAACGAATCTTTCAATCCCCGCGCCAATATCGCCGGGTCGATATCAATCGACTGCTTGCGCAGCCCGGTGCCAATGTTCATACCCATGGCGTAGCTGTTTTTGTCTTTCGGTGTTTTCAAGGTCAGCGGCTGGCTCTTTGCAACCGGCTTGCGTGCCGGATTTGCGGCGGTACCTTGTGCTGGTTTTGCCGGAGCAGCCGGTGGCGTCTTGGCAGGCGGCGTTTGCGTTTGCTGCGCAAGGGCATGCGGAAGCACGCTGGCCGCGGCGAACAGTATTAGGGTGATACGCGATAAATTTTGCATACCAGCATTGTGTCACGACCACAACGCGTGGCAAAACGCCCTGGCAAAACGAATGGAGCGAAACCGCTAAGGCTTTTTCTTTTTGAAGAGACCGCCGATGGCATCGACCGGATTGGTCGGATTTGGCTGCTGCTGGGGCGAAGCCTTGCTGCTCTGCGATCCGCCTCCGAAACAGCCGAGCTGCGACTTCAGCATACCCGCTGCAACCCCACCGACATCGGGAATAAACTTGGGATCCTTTGTCGTTCCCTTGATTTGAAACGGAAGCGTCGGCCCGCTGCCTCCGCTTGCATTCTTGCAATTGCCCAGAAAGCCCCCGGCTGCGGAAGCCACGCCGCCGCCCGCGCCTCCGGTCACCTTTCCGAGCAGGCCCCCGATAGCATTCGAGGCTCCGCCTGTCGCAGCGCCAGCGCCCGCCGCCGCGCCTGCCGCAGCACTAGCGACCCCATTCTTTAAAGTTGCCGCCATTTTGAAATCCAGTTCGTTCTTCGCATCGATCGTTCCGTTCCCTACCAGCGTCCCTAATGAGGGAACCACCGCCTGAAAGTTTTGCGCTTGCAGCCCGGTCGGGGCCATTCGCAAGTCAGTGGTCATTTTTTCAATGTCCAGATCCTTGCCCGTATTTACTCCAATTAGCTTGGATACCGCCGCAAGTTTTGAGCCCAAGTCGAATCCCACCAGCTTGGCGTTGAACATACCAACGTTTCCGGAGGTGACCAGTTTGTTCGTCGGGCCGCTCAGGTCCAGGTTGGTGTTCAGGGTCCCCGCTTGCAGCGAAGCGCCGCTGGGCATGTGAATTCCAAGTGCAGGAAGAAATGCCTCCAAATCCTTGGCCGGCAGATTTTGCCCTTCGACTTTGATGTGTACCACCACAGCGTCCGAATCCGCGGGAACTTCATACGTACCGTTAAGGTGTGTCACAGCGCCTCCGATCTTTAGCGTCGAAGGCTCCAGAACGCCGCGATTCTTACGCAAATCATATTTTGTGTTGAAGTCCACGACCGCCGGCACCGCCGCCGACGAGCCACCCGCGACCAAGAGTGCCTTCGACAGCTTCGCGCTGCCGCTTATGCTCGCCTCGCCATTCTGCGAGGCGAGGGTGGCGTTCAGGTCCAACACGCCCCCAAGCCCAGCGGACGGGTCCAGCAGGCCGGTATTGGCGAGATTCAGACCGTTAACCGTCAGCTTGGCATTCACCGGCGTTAGCGCCGTATTCTCTTGATCCAGCGGCCCGGCAGTTCCATCAAGCTTCAGATCGCCACCGCCCGGAAGATTTGCGCTAAGCGTGACTGGAAATTTGGTGGTCAGCGAAACGTTGGACGCCGTCAGGTTCACTTTGTCGTACGTGCTGCGTTTTTGAGAATTAGTCGACCCGATTACCACCCTACCGTCCCGCAACTCCAGCTTGTCCACCGAGAACTCACCGGCGGACGAGGGCTTCTCCGCTTGCGGCGGAGGTGTCTGTTGCGGTGAAGCTGCTCCCTGCGACTTCGCAGCCGCGGCCCCGAACGACGAGTAGTTCCATACGCCTCCCGGATTGCGCAGCAGTGTGACCTCCGGGCTATCGATAACAATTTTGGTGATGTTCAGGTCTTTGCGCAAAATCAGCGGCACCAGTTCGACGCCCACCTTGATCGACTTTGCCGTCAAAAATGGTGAGTTGCTGAACTTCGCGTCGTCGGCAATAGACAAATTATCCGCAGCCAGCGACCCAGTAAATAGCGACAAACTCAGGTTGCCAACATCAACTTTGCGCCCCAGCGCGGCAGAAGCCTTCTCTTCGATGGTTGGCCGGAACTGATTAACGGGGATAAGGAAGGGTGCCACCAGGACCAGCACCACTAGGACAACAACGATCACCAGTATGACGCGAAGTGTACGGCGCATGAGCAACCTCCAGCTTGGCAGGGACGGGAACGTGAACGCAAACGCGAGCGCGTCGTGGCAATGGCGATAGTAGCATACGCATCTGCAATACCTCCTACCGGAGAAACCCGATGCGCGGGCGTCCCCATCACCGCAGTCCGAGCGGATTCCCCAAATGAGCCTCCCCTACATGGATCACCGTACAGAAATAGTTTGAAGCCCCGTAAACAAACGAGTAACGTAGGCGCACCGCGTTCTCTCACTTTGGTCGGACGTTACGCTGGTAGTTATAAGTTACAGAAGGAAGGCCCCCATGCAGCCAATCTTTCGAGCCCTGCATTTACGAGTTTTTTTCGTCCTCGCCATACAGCTCGCTTCCCTCGTTACGGGAGCTTCGAGCGCCGCTCAGCAGCGAATCATCGCCAATCTTCCCGACGCTCCTGCGCCGAAACCGCAACCGAGTGCACCACAAAGGACGGGCAAAGGGGGGATGTCTAGAACGACGGCAATTTTGAGCCGAAGGTCGTTCTTCTTCCCGGATCTGGCCCATACCCCCAAGCCGCTGAACAGCGGGCAGAAGTTCTTGCTGGCCGCTGATGTAACCATCGCTCCCTCCTCCCTGATCGCGTCGGCCGCGAGTGCGGCGATCTCGCAAGCGAAGGACTCCTGGCCGGGTTACGGTCAAGGCTGGGAGGCTTACGGCAAACGCTACGGCGCGACAATGGCGCTCGACGCGTCCACGAACTTGTTTGGAGTGTTTCTGCTGCCTTCCGTGCTCCACCACGATCCCCGGTATTTTCCCCTCGCGCATGCCAGCTTTGGGCGGCATATCGCCCACGCGCTGACGCGCATGGTGGTCACACCTACGGACGCTGGTGGTCAGGCTCCAAATATCTCCGGGCTGCTTGGCCCACTGGGCGCCGAGGGGCTGTCCAATACGTATCTCCCTGATGCCGAGCGGACCACCGGAAAGACGTTTGAGCGGTACGGAGTTCAAATGGGGATTATTGCCGCCGGCAACGTAGTCAAAGCATTTTGGCCGGCGATTTTCAAGACCCTGCGTATCGGAAGCATCGCGCCCGGTGCGGCTCCCTCCGAACCCTCCCAAGACAGGCCCTAAGCCGTCACGCGGAAGCTTCTAAGCTCCCCGCCGCTGCGGACCTTGCTTCCATTGGAGGCGGCGCGGCAGTGGCCGGCAACCGTGCTGTCACCATCATTCCCTTGCCCTCGCCGCTTGATTGCACATCCAGCGTCCCGCCAAGTTGGCGCAGGCGCTCGCGCATTCCCCGAATGCCCACCCCGGGGATCGCGTGCGGCGAAGATATGATCTCGGCCCGCTTCTGTGCGGAGATGCCCTTGCCCCGGTCTTCCACCTCCACGCGGACTTGACCATCCTCGTGGGAAATAAACACTTTCGCCACCGGACTTCCCGAATGCCGGTGGATGTTGGTCAGGCACTCTTGCACAACGCGAAAGATCGCCGTTTCCAGGTCCCGCGGCAGCCGTCCAAAATTGTCGGGCATTCGCAAGTCAACGTCGATCTTGCTGCGCTCGGAAAACCCTTTGATGTACCAGGTCAGCGCGGAGGAAAGCCCCGCTTCGTCGAGCAA
>Ga0210384_10008277_pt1 | contig 10859 bp, 7 predicted proteins | sample IncBWH2MmetaG_FD_160574 | JGI IMG/M metagenome (GOLD analysis project Ga0210384, IMG submission 160574) | Forest soil microbial communities from Barre Woods Harvard Forest LTER site, Petersham, Massachusetts, United States - Inc-BW-H-2-M | ecosystem: Environmental > Terrestrial > Soil >...
GGAGATGGGGCGCCATAACAACGTCGCGGGTGCAATGTTCACTATCGACGGGAACCCGGTTCACTTTCCCAGCAAGTCCGATCACTTTCCGAATGTCCAAACTAATGTTGTGTCGATCCATGAAAGCATGGGCGCCTACAACGCCCTGCAGCAGAGCGACACTCACTCCTACTGGGAGTTCAACTATTTAGGTACTAACTGGATACACCCCCTCTACGAACTACCCTTTACTGGTGGCTTTCCCGACAACTTTGGCAGAGCGCCCGACACGTTTAAGGATGGTGAGATCGGGAAGCTGCAGTCCATCGTTCCAGGTTCGGGACCCCGCGGAATCGTCAATGACCCGACAGTGGTAGGCGATAATCCAACTCTTCCTCGCGATCCTGACAAGTTTGACGGGACCGTAAACGCACAGCGGGAGTTTCGTCAGCGGGGCATTCCGAGCGGTCTCGCCAACGAAGTCTATCTGGACGTCTACGAGAGACCCGCCTCCTTTGAGCCAAATGTGAAAAATCTCCAGCGGCGACTGTTCGACGCCTATGCCGCTGAAGTGGCGCGCGTGGATACGAACCATGACGGCATCATCTCGGCGCCCGAGGGCGACATCGATACTCCGTCGGACGGCTTCCCGGACAATACGCGGCTGTTTCTCCCAGCAACCGCATTTAACCGCTTTGCCGTCTCGCGTGAGATCAACGACGGATTGCTCGCACCGCGCTTCGCACCGAGTCAGCGAGCCTGGGTCCTAACAGGTTTCCGCGTCGCGGTCGCACCTGCGGTGCCCGCTTCCACTGGTCGTGATGCTGATGATCGATGAATCGGATCTCCGTTTCGACAAGATAGAGTTGGCTCAGAGGCCACGGTCGCAAGATCGTGGCCTCTGGGAGATTCCTGGCTTACTCGTTGACTGAACGGGATTCGACGGAGCGGCGTTTCGCTCTCTCGCCCGTTTGGGCCGTTGAGGCGTTGGAAAGGTGAGAGTCGGAGGCATCTTTGCATCCGACTCTCACCCGTCTGTTTGCTCGGGGCGTCGGCATTTCAGTTTGGGCGTGAGGAGGCTACTTCCGTTGCGGGCGCCAGCCGAGACGTATCAATTGGTACTCGAACCCGAAACAGGATGTGCCGACGGCCGCGGTGCGCTATTTCGACGGCGGCCACTTCGCGCTCGACGAGAACGCCCACGCGATTGCCGAGGCGATCATCGAGACGTTCTCGCGATAGGAACGACGCGCGATGAGACCTGCGGCGCCTTACGCTAGAAGAGGAGCTTTCCCGTGCCGGATCAAGTCGCTCTCGTGGCGGGCTAGACAAAGGCGACGACTTCGCGGGGTGGGAGCAACCGTACCTAAAGGCGTCGGGTCAAGCTCCTATGTAAGCCTGACTCGCGCCCTGCGGGGCTGAAAATAAGTCCCAAAGCGGGCCCCCGCTGCCACTTGGCGGGCTCGCAGGAACGAAGACTCCTGGATTGTCTGCGAGCCGGGGGCCGCCGAACCGCCCACGGATCGATCACAGACTCGACGGAGGGCTCGCCCGGTGGCCATACTTTCCATGACGCTCACGAGGATTCTTCACATGCCCGTGCTTCATCAGATGCAGGTGTCCGGCAATTGCTACAAAATCCGGCTCGCCGCGCGCCAGCTCGGCGTGGAACTCACGCTTAAGGAGTACGGGCTTCATGATGGGGCTACGCGCCAGCTCGATTTTCTCTCCAAGAATCCGAATGGCCGCGTTCCGCTGCTCGAATTCGAGGATGGACGTGTGCTCGCGGAGTCGGACGCGATCCTTTGGTACTTGAGCGAGGATACGTTCCTGTTGCCTGCCGACCCTTGGGGCCGCGCCGAGGTGCTGCAATGGATGTTCTTCGAACAATACAGTCACGAACCCTATATCGCGGTGGCCCGCTTCTGGCTCTCTTTTGCACCAAAAGAGGAACTTGAGAAGAGGAGACATTTAATCCCTGAGTGGCACGCAAAGGGCAATGCCGCGCTTGGCGTTATGCAGACTCACCTTGCGCGGCGCGACTGGTTCGCCGGCGGGCGATACTCAATCGCGGACATTGCGCTCTATAGCTACACACACTGCGCTGCGGACGGCGGATTCGATCTTGCCGCCTATCCGGCAGTCGTCGCATGGCTCAAGCGGGTGGCGAGCCAACCCGGTCATGTGCCGCTCCAAGTTGCCTAGTGACGTCGCCCGCGATCCGCACCCAACAGTGTCGCCTACTCGGGCTCAGTCGTGTCTCTTGATGCCTCCGCCACGACTTTTCAAGCTCGCGGGCGGAGCCTCTTTCACCACGCAGCCGCAAGAGTCGTCGGGGCGACAGCGGCATCACCTGATTAAAAGGCCAACTGAGGTGATATGACGTCCGTGGTTCGGCGTGCCGAGATCATCGCGGCCCTCTCGATCGCGACCGATCTGGCGATGGGCCAACCGGTAGAGTTCGCCCTCAGGTCCTGTCTGCTCGCGCTCCGGCTTGGAGAGACACTCGGCTTTACCGGGGACGAACTACGCGAAACCTACTATGAGGCGCTGCTGCGCTATGTCGGATGCAATGCCGAAACCTACATCGTGGCGGCGGTGTTCGGCGACGAGTTGGAGCTGCGGCGTGATCTGGCTGTGATCGATCGCGCCAATGTCATTGAACGGACGAACACCCTTGTGCGCGCCGCGCAGCGCGTAGCAGAGGGAACATCCGTACTGGCAGTGATTCCGGGAGTCCTGAAGCTGCTCTCGGTCGCGCGCAGTACAAGCATCCCCATCATTGCCGGTCATTGCGAGGTAGCCGAACGCATTGCACTGCGTTTGGGGCTCGGTCCAGTCGTGTCGGCCAACCTCAGTCAGTTCTACGAGCGCTGGGACGGACGTGGCTTGCCACGCGGCCTGAGCGGGGAGGCGATAGCGCGCCCCGTGCGGCTTGCTACGCTCGCGCAAGACCTGATTCTGTTATCCGAAACGTATGGTCCGGAACACGCTCTGGCGGTGATCAAGAAGCGGCGCGGCACGGTATATGACCCGCAGTTCGTCAACCACATCCTGACGCATCGGGGAGACGTAACGTCGGATCTTCAGAAGCGACCGTCGTGCGATACCGTACTCGCGGTCGAGCCTGGGCCGCAAACCGTGCTTGCCGAAGACGAACTGGACGAAGGATGTCGTGTCATAGCCGATTTCACGGACATCAAGGCCCCCTTTACGATCGGGCATTCGCGCGCGGTAGCCGCGCTCGCGGATGCGGCGGGTCGGGCCTGCGCGTTGCCCGACGCTGACGTGGCGACGCTCCGCCGCGCGGCGTACGTTCACGACCTCGGTGACGTCGGTATTCCGACGGCCCTCTGGATCAAGCCCAGCGCCTTTACCGAGAGCGAGTGGGAGCGGGTGCGGTTGCACCCGTATTACACCGAGCGCATCCTCGCGCGCTCAAAGACACTGGCCGCCATCGGCCACGTTGCCAGCTTGCATCATGAACGCCTCAACGCGTCGGGCTACCATCGAGGCGTGGGAGCCCCCGACCTTACACCCGCAGCGCGCATCCTCGCGGCGGCCGAGGCATACCAAACCAAGGCCGAACCCAGACCACACCGACCGGCATTGTCCGCCGACGCCGCTGCGTCCGCGCTGAAGCAAGAAATGCGCGCGGGACGTATCGACAGCGAGGCAGGGGCCGCGGTCCTCGCGGCCGCCGGCCATCGCATCCCACCGATAAGACGCCAGCTCATCGCGGATTTGACTGGCCGGGAACTCGATGTTTTACGCCTCATTGCACGCGGCCAGCCGACCCGCGATATCGCCGCCGCCCTCGGCATCTCGGAGAAAACCGCCGGCAACCACGTCCAGAACCTCTACGGCAAGATCGAGGTATCCACCCGCGCGGGCGCGGTGATGTTTGCTGTTGAGCACGGGCTATTGAATACAGTCGAGGATAACTAGGGCATTCTCCTCAGGCGCTCTCCTCGTCAGAACCCTACCCTGATCGCACTCATAGCAACGGCTGCCGCGAAGCCGGGGGTGCGCGGCGCACACCAGTTCTACGTGCAGCCACAGACGGAGGGCTCTACGATGTTCATCGTGGAAGGACGCACGCTCGGCGTGTTTGCTGCTCTCGGCGTGCTGTTGTCGATGGTGGAGTTAGACCGACTGACCGACGTCGCAGACTCGACCGAGCCCCGCTCGCTATCGGCATTCACAACGGCGATCGCCACACCGTTACCAGCGATGCGCCACGACGGCGAATTGGCGCCCCCCTGCAATGGGGACAGCATTGCCTCCGCAGCATCGATCCTCCCCGCTCCCGGAAGGCCGATGACGCTCCCCGCCGCCGATGAGCGCCACGCCGACGACATTGCGTTTTGGAACGGTCCCGGTGGCCAGCGCTGGCTGATCTGCATCGTCACCACGACGAATCCATGATCGATGGGGGGAGCGCTCAGGCTGGTCTCTGCCGCGGAAGGCTGGCCATGACCGTCAGCGCAACACAATTTCCACTGGGCGCGAGCGAAAATAAATCCCAAATCGGGCCCCTGCTAACACGTTCTGCGGCGCGAAATCCGCCGTTACCACGCGCACTTCGCGGTCACCCGCAAACGACATTTATCGAGCCAAACAGCTTTCGTAGCTCGGAGCGTTCCGCGGTCAACGTCTGTCACGGCCAGCGGCGCTGCGAGCCGGTCCGGCGCCCGTGCTTGACCGGTGGCGGCGTGCAGGTTCACGCTCCGACAGCTTGAACGTTGCACGATCAGGGGGGAGCGTAGGGGGCGTCAGCGCGCGCGTGGTCGCGCTGCTGACGCTGGCGGCGTTCATCAACTACGTTGACCGTGGAAATCTTGCGACCGCGGGGCCGCTGATCCGGGACCAACTCAGCCTTTCCAATACGCAGCTGGGCTTGCTGCTGTCGGCGTTCTTCTGGAGCTACGCGCCGGCGCAATTGCCCGCTGGCTGGCTTGCCGAGCGGCTCGATGCGCGCCGCGTGCTTGCCGCGGGTCTGGCGGTGTGGGGTATCGCAACCGCGCTCACCGGGCTCGTGAGCGGCTTCATCATGCTGTTGGTTCTGCGGGTGATGCTCGGCCTCGGCGAGAGCGTCATGTACCCGGCTAGCTTCAAGATCCTGGCGCGTGAGGCGCTCGATGAAGAACGCGGTCATGCCAATGGCTGGATGGCGGCCGGCCAGCTCTCGGGACCGGCATTCGGGACGCTCGCCGGTGGCCTCCTCATGGCATGGTTTGGCTGGCGCGTCGTGTTCGTCGCGGCGGGCTCCGCATCGCTCCTGTGGCTGTGGCCGTGGCTGCGAACCCCGCGCGCCGCGGCTGCGCCGGCGCGCACAACTGCCGAAGGGCCATCGACGCGGGTACTGCTTCGCAGCCGGGAGCTATGGGGCTCCTGCCTGGGAAATTTCTGCGAGGCGTATCCGCTGTATCTCATCTTGAGCTGGCTGCCAGTGTATCTGGTCAAGACGCGTGGCGTCTCTATGGCGGAGATGGCGCAACTCGGAGCTGGCGTCTACACGCTGTCGGCGGTGACTTCGGTCCTCACCGGTTGGGCCAAGGACCGCTGGCTCAGGGCGGGCGCCAGCAGCAATCGAGTGCGCAAGACCGCGTTGCTCACCGGGTTCTCGGGCCTCACTGCATGCCTGAGCGTGTTGCCCCTGGCCGGTCCTCGCGCCGCTCTGCCCGCGATGGCCGGTAGCGGTCTCTTCCTGGGTGTGATTCTTCCGACAATCTGGGCCAGCACGCAGACACTCGCGGGGCCCGGCGCGGCTGCCCGCTGGATGGGCGTGCAGAATTTCTTCACCAATTTTGCCGGAATCTCCGCGCCGGTAATCACCGGAGTCGTGGTCGATCGAACCGGAAGCTTCTCATTCGCTTTCCTGATCGCCGCCGCTGTCGCCCTCGTCGGGGTGCTGGCCTACGGTGTCATCGTGCGCCGGATCGAGACGATCGACTGGCATGCAACTGACGCCCGCGCACTGGCGGCTGCGCTTCCGGATGAGAGTTGATGCGCGGCAGCGCTAAGCACAGGCCGGGGGCGAGTTGCCGTCCACGCGCTTTAGTCCTTGCGCACCCGGCCCACTATCCGTTGCGTGAGCGTTCGCCGCTGCCGTGAGAACTGATCAACACAGGCGCGCAAGTAAGGGCTCAACTGTCGTTTCGCATAGGTGAGATAGCCCACCTTGCGTAACTCGTTCAGCGTCTGACTGTAGCCATCCAGGACCTCTGCAGCCAGGAGCTTACCGGCGCGCCTCGCACCGACGCGTGTTGACGCCGACAGCCAACGTGCTTTAGTGGGCAGAGCACGTACGGCAGCGATCGCTATCAGGGATGAGGTCTCGAAGACCGAGCGTCCCTGACGGGTCGACTCTTGCTTGAGCTGCTCCCACTGCTTGCCGATCGCAGTCGGAGACGGAAGCTGCAGTGGCTTGGCACCTCGCGCCTGGTTGCGAATCGTCTGCCACTCCTTCCGCAGTTCTGCAACGTTCAGTGGCGGGGTGTTCACAGCTTGAGCGAGGCGCGAGGAGGTCCTTTCAAGCCCATCCAACAGCTGATCTACGCTCTCGAACTGGGTCGCCTCGTGCAGGAGCCCCTCCGCCTTGAGCGCCTCCGCGATTTCCGGAATCAGACGCCGCCCCAGACCGCTCAGATCGGCGAGCGCTGCGAGCACCCAAACGGGCGATACGCGAAACGCGACGATGCCGAGCAGCTCTATTGCATGACCGGCACCGCGCCTGGCGAGGAAGTCAACTGGCTGCGGCTGCTCGATGGGATAGACACCTTCAGCTCCACCGACTTGTTCGATCACATAGCGCAGCGTCGTATCCACAAGGCTCTTGTACAGCGCACTACGGCGTACACCCTGCGGTACCACCACTTCGCCGACTTCGCGCAACAGACCAGCACTGAGTCCGAGCGCGGAGCGGATCACGCGTTCGGGAAGCGACAGTAAGTAGGCCCGTGAAGCCATGTTCTCGGTGTAAGACTGCAGGCTCACGCAAGGGAAGGGGGCCGCAACAGGTCCGAGTTGTCGTGTCGTGTGCGCTTAGCGGATGCGCCCTGGTGCATTCAGCGCGTGTCGACCGGAGGACGCTGCGGTGGGCTGACTGCAAGCTGCGATGTGGCCTCCGGGCGGGCCGACAGGTGTTCCGGTCCCGGTGAGGGCGGGTCGGTGGATTCTGCAGGGGTCGTCTTCACGTTGACGTTCGCGACGTTGATGACGCCTGGGTCGTCTCGCAGTTTGAGGTAGAGCCTGCCCTGCTGCGGGTGCGGGATGCGCAGCGCCGGTGCCGTGAAGCCATCGGGCACGTGCGTGACGTGGGTGAAGTCGGCATCGACCGCGACCGATTCGAGCAGAAAGAGGTCCGCACCGGTGAGCGAACACCCGAGGTCCGGTGTCGCTGTGCAATAGACGCCGCTCAATTTCGGCAAGCGCACCAGGGTCACGAGCGGCACCCATTCACCGCCAACGCCCTCCACGATGCGCCGGAATTGAAGCGGGCCGAACGCCGAGGCTCCGAGCGCCTTCGAGGGGTCGAGCGTGACGACCGCGACCTTCCGGCTCTGCAGCACCACCTGGCCCGTGCTCACGCCGAGGACTGCCGAGAACGCCCCATCCGTCGTCGCGACCTCGAGTTTCTCATCGCCGGTGAAACCTGCGGGCGATTGGGCACGGATCGAGAAGCTGAGACGCGCTCCGAGTGGCAACGTGGAGTCGTTCGACAGTTGCACCGAGTTCTCGAGTCCTGCACCCGACCACTGGATCGTCCGGCTGATGAGTTCCGCGCTCGGGCGCGGTGACTCGCCGGACGCTGCACGAAGCGCCAGGGTCTGAGCGTCCGCGCGACCGAACTGCTTCACGCGCAGGGTCAGGTCCCCAGCGGGGGCGTCCTGCAACGGCACCGTCAGCTCCACCTCGTTGGGATGGGTCTTCTTCCACTCGACCTTGTGGGGTTTGGCGGCGGAGTCGACGAGAGTCACCTCGTCCAGACAGCTGACGCTCTCGGCGCGGAGGTGGACCGTGTTGGTGCGACCGACGACGAGGTCCGGGGAGTCGGCCGTCCCGAGGCGCCACACCTGCGCTTGCGGGCCGGTCAGCTTGAAGCTCGGGCCATCGTAGCGATCGAATCCCCATTGAGCTTGCAGCGTGACGGTGCCGTGCACTGCTACTCCCGCGGCTGCGGGCAAGGTCACCGCGAATCCCCCGCGCATCGGATCGGCCCGAGCCGGCAGGTCGAGAGCGGCGCCGTCCTTCCCACTGACGCGCAGCACCGCATCGTGCGTGTAAGCCGTCGCGAACACCACGGGCGCCCCGTCAACCGGCAACACGAGGGGGTCCTTGTTCGCGCAGAGGATCTCGTTCGGATTGACCGGGTGCAGTGCCGGGAACTGCGGGGCCTCGATCGGAGGCAGCGCCACCACCAGGACCGACTTTGGATCGTGGAAGGAGGGTGGCGCATTCAAACTGAGTGTGACCTGCCGGCCGTGCATGGACGTGAGGGCCGGAAGGTACTGGTAGCGCGCGGTGTGCAGCGAATCGAGGATCTTGGCGATGTCGATGATCGAGCCGATGACGGGACCGTAGTAACCGGACTTGAGCTGCGGGGCGTTGCTCGCCTCCATCGCGAGATCGCTCGCAGGTCCCGAGGTCAGCGCCTGTGCGAGCGAGGCCCCGTGTCCGTCATCGAGGATCAGTGACTCGCGGCCCTGCGCCAGGCACGGCGCCTGCAACACGGGAATTTTCCCAAGACACGCCTCGTCCACCTTGATCGCGAGGCTGCGCGAGAGCAGTGGGACGGATTCCTTCAGCTGCGAAGGGTCGGCGTCCCCCAGATGCCGCACGGCGGCGAGATAAGCCTCGAGCCGCGCATGATCGAGAGCGGCCTGGTTGAGATCCTGCGAGGTGCGCACGAACACCCCGGGCCGCCCGCGCACGGTATCGACGAGCGTGCCGTAGGCGCCGCCGGTCTGAGGTGCGAGGAAGACGAGAAGTTGCCCGGCGTCCTGCGGCACCGTCAGCGCGAGACCCTCCTTGGCGCAGCGGTGCGTCCAGGCCTCGCAGGAGAAGAACCACTCTTGCGGTGGCGGATTCGTGGCTCCCCGGAGGAATGCGGCCACCATCAGATAATGCGCGGACCCGCCGGGGGGAAGATCCGCCTTGACCACGAGATGATCGCCGACGGCGAGATTCGGGACCTGTGCGATAGGCAAGGTGCGCGCGCCCCGGGTGACGTCGACCTCGAGCGTGGGGCCCGCAAGATCGAAAGGAGCCGCCGCCGCGCTCATCGCCCGCAACGCGAGCAGAGCCGGCATCAGCAACCAGCACAGTTGGGGGAAAGCGAAGCGCACGCCGATGTGTCGTTCCTTGGATACACTTTGTCGTCTTCTCGCCAGACACTCTACTTCATCTGCGCTTTCCTTTCGCGTGACCGCGCTCGCAGAAGACTCACGCAACGGGCATGCGCTCGGTGACTTGCGGCATCGGGTACTTGAGCCCGCTCGCGCAGTTGAAGAGCACCACTTCATCGGTGGGCGCGATGCGCTCGGTGCGTGCCGCCTCGAGATACGCGGCGTAGGTGGCCGCGCCCTCGGGGGATAGGAGCAGTCCATCGGAGGCCGCGACGTGCACCCGTGCGGCCTCGATCTTCTCATCCGGCACCGCGAGCGCGAAGCCGTGGCTGTCGCGCAGCGCGCGCAGAATGAGGAAGTCGCCGAGCGCGGCCGGAACCCGTATTCCGGCGGCACAGGTGTGCGCGTTCTCCCACGGCGTCGCGGTCTCGGCCCCGGAATCGAACGCGCGCACGATCGGCGCGCAGCCGCTCGCCTGCACGGCGACGAGCCGCGGGAGGGGGCCCTCGATCCAGCCGAGCTCGGTGAGCTCCTGCCACGCCTTCCACATGCCGATGAGCCCGGTGCCACCGCCCGTCGGGTAGAACACCACCTGTGGCAGCCGCCAGCCGAACTGCACGGCGAGCTCGAGCCCCATCGTCTTCTTGCCCTCGATGCGGTAGGGCTCTCTCAGTGTCGACATGTCGAACCAGCCGTACCGTGCCTTGCCGGCGGCAACGAGGCGGGCGCAGTCGTTGATGAGCCCATTCACCCGCCACACCCGCGCACCCTGGAGTGCGATCTCACTCAAGTTGATCTCGGGTGTGTCCTCGGGACAGAAGCAGAAGGCTTCGATCCCTGCGCGCGCGGCGTAGGCGGCCATGGCCGCTCCGGCGTTGCCGTTGGTTGGAATGGCCACGCGACGCACCCCGTGCACGGCCGCCATCGACATCGCGATGCAGAGGCCGCGCGCCTTGAAGGAGCCCGTCGGCAGCCGCCCCTCGTCTTTCACCAGCGGCGGCCGGAAGCCTGCCGGCCGCCCGCTGCGTGCGAGCGGGATGAGCGGGGTCTCGGTCTCACCCAGGCTGATCTTGTCGGCAGGCGCAGGAAGCGGCAGCAACTCGTGCCAGCGCCACAGATCCGGTGCGCGCGATTCGATCTCCTCGCGAGTGATCTCACGCTCGAGAGCTGCGAGGTCGTAACGGGCAAGCAACGGCTTGCCGGCGGCCGAGAGTCCCTGGAGTTGTCCTAAGTCGTGACTCTCCCCGGTGAGACTGCACTCGAGGTGCGTGGCGTAGCTGTAGGACACGACACACTCCATTCCATCGGTTGCGGCAACTCAGGTCCAATCCCGCGGCCTGCGTGTTGTGATACAAGAGCGCGATGATCGAGGGGGCGCCGCACAGCTCGCAGCCGGAATTGGTCCGCGCCATCGGCCGCTGGAGCATGGTAGCACTCGCGGTCAACAGCATCCTCGGCAGCGGCATCTTCGGCTTGCCGGCACCGGTCGCAGGCTTCGTCGGCCGCGCGAGTCCTCTTGCCGTGCTGCTG
>Ga0210384_10008278_pt1 | contig 10859 bp, 11 predicted proteins | sample IncBWH2MmetaG_FD_160574 | JGI IMG/M metagenome (GOLD analysis project Ga0210384, IMG submission 160574) | Forest soil microbial communities from Barre Woods Harvard Forest LTER site, Petersham, Massachusetts, United States - Inc-BW-H-2-M | ecosystem: Environmental > Terrestrial > Soil >...
TTCCTACAATGGGACTCAACGGTTTTACTACTAATCCCGAAATGCTTTGCGATCTGGCCAACCCTTTCTCCGCTCGCGATCGAGGCAAATACCGCCAGCTCCCGCGGACTGAGGGAATCCAACGGACCCGGCGACTTCCCGCTCTTGCCGAGTCGTTGAACCGCGAGTGCATTAATAATCGGGCTGACATAGATGTCTCCGCGGGCGATTGTTTCCACGGCGCACAGCAGCTCGGCGGCGGATCCGTTTTTCATCCAAAAGCCCGCTGCGCCTGCGTTCAAGGCCCGCTCGGCGTAGATCCTTTCCGATTTCCCTGAAACAATTAGGATGCGAGTGGCAGTATATTCCTCGGCCAAGTCTTCAATCCAACGAAGGGCGTCGCGATTTTCCAGGAAGGGTTCAATGAGAAGGATATCGGGACGATGTCGACGGATCAGCTCGACCGCGCTAAAAAATTCATGAGCTCCACCGCAGACGGTATAACGCTTGTCGCGCTTCAAGATCGCCGCGAGCCCTTCCTGGCTAACGATCGTGTCGCCCACGACTACCGCACTGATGGATCCGGGCTTCGCGGAAAGCGCGCGAAACGGGAAACGATTCTGGGCAACGGCGGGTTGGACGGGGGAAATTCCACTCAACGCTTTACGGCGTGGCACGGATCTCGGACCTCCCATCGCATTTACGCTCTATGTCATGCGCAACTGAACTGGAAAGACCGGGCAACCGTGAAGCTGCCAGAAATAGAGTTGCGCTCATACAACCGATTCGTTACGCGCCGCCGATGTGGTCGTATTCCACAGATGCTGTATAGCTAGGGGGGATCGCGGGCGACTTAATCTTCAGGGCCAACAAAGAAGCTAAAGAGTTTGAGCGTCATTTTCCGAGCGACACTGGAAAGCACGTGATGGCCAGACAAACATCTAACCAATCAATGAAGCCAACGGCCCCGGAACAAATGACCGCGAGTGAGCTTGCGATCGATCCCGCCGCTGGCTTATCTCTTTCTCGTTAGGCCTTTCAGCTCTCATTCCTTCGACCCCGCCGTCTCCGTGAACCGCGCAGAAACCTGTTGCGCAGTTTGAGGTGCGGACAGAAACTCGGGCTCGATGATGAGCAACGCGATCGCGCGCTCGAAACACCGCGGGCGTCTTTCGGTCGCAGCCTACGTTGGCGCGATCTTTCTTTGGACTTTGGCGCTGAGCGTGTCGCCGCAATTGCACGAACAGGTTCATTCGGACGCCAAAAGCGTCCGGCACGAATGTGCGATAACGCTGATTGCCGCAGGGAATTATCATTACGCTGCCGCGGCGCCGCTTCTCGATTCGCCCGTTTTAACGCCTCAGTATTCGAAGCCTTTAGCGCTGAGTCCTATTTGGATTCAATCGCTATTTCTCAGAGCGAGCGTTTTCGAGCACGCGCCGCCCGCGCAGTCCTGAACCGTTGATTGTTCCCGCGGCTGCGGGATACGGCGTTTAGCGCGTTCATGACGCCGTAAATCAACGTGCGCGAACGCAATTCGTTGAATTGATCGGGCATGAAAACCCAGGGTTTTTGTCAGGAACTTCAAATGAGAAAATTTGTTTTAATAATGGTGGCGATCTTTTCGGTCGTGATCGCTCTTGCGCAGGAGCTGGCGCCAACTCCCGCCGCGTCTCCCAAACCGGCGACTTCAAAATCAACTCCGGCCAGCAGCACGGATCTTGAAGCGCTGCGTCAAGCAGTGCAATCGCTTACCGAAACGGTGAAGACGTTGCAGCAAAAGGTGACGGATCAACAAACGACGATTGACCGGTTGAATCAGCAGGGCGGTCAGGTTTCGGAATCTGCAGAACCGTCACCGATCGCCGCGGCAGCAAACTCTCCTTCGCCAGCACCAAAAGCGAGTGCCGCGCCGCGTTTTGCAACCGACGATGTGTCGGTTGTTTCGTCAGCCGCTGCCCCAGCTACCGGCGCGAACACAAACGCTTCGACTTCAACCGGATTGTTTCCGACAGCCGATACGTCTGTTGTTTCCTCGGCGCCGGAAACAATTTCAACCAGCGGCGCAGGAGCTTCGTTGACCCAACCGATCAGCATCGGCGGCGGGAAGAATTACATGAACATCTCGTTCGACGGAATGTTCGCTTTGGCCGGCTCGACCGCGCGAGATCTCAATCGCGTCGAAGTTGGAGATCACGATCCGCAACAACGCGGTTTCAATGCGCGCAACATCGAGCTCGCATTCGACGGCGCAGTCGATCCTTACTTCGAGGGTTTTGCCAACATCGTTTTCAAACTCGACAATGACAACCAAACCGAGACCGAAGTCGAAGAGGCGTTTCTGCAAACGACGAGTCTGCCGTTCAATCTGCAATTGAAAGCCGGACAATTCTTCGCCGCTTTCGGCCGAATCAACCCGACGCATCCGCACACCTGGGATTTCGCGGACGCGCCGCTCGTGCACGGGCTTTTGCTCGGCCCCGACGGCTTGCGTGGTGTCGGTGCACAAATTTCCTGGATTGTGCCGGTGCCGTGGTACTCACAAATGATCCTCGGTGTGCAAAATGGCCGCGGCAGCACCGGTTATTCGTTTCGTAATCCAGGTGACAACGGAATGTTCTTCGATCGGCGAACAACCGATCGGGAACTGCGCGGCCTACAAGATTTCGTCTGGATCCCTCGCTGGGAAAATTCAGTCGATCTCAGTCCGACGCAGGTCGTGCTCGCCGGAGTTTCGGGCGCCTTTGGATCGAATGAAACCGGAGCTGACTCGCGGACGCAGATTTACGGGGCCGATCTTCTTTACAAATGGAAAAGCGCAAACGCCGAGGGCGGATTTCCGTTCGTGAAATGGCAAACCGAATTCATGTATAGGCGCTTCGAAGCCGGGCGCGGAATGGACGAATCATTTCCGGTCGCGGAAACGTTTCATGATTGGGGATTGTATTCGCAAGTAATGTGGGGATTCAAAAAAGGTTGGGTCGCCGGAATCCGTGGCGATTATTATGATGCGGAAGACTCGAGGTTTACCGACGATATCGATCGACAATCACGTTCGCGAATTTCTGCCAACCTGACTTGGTATCCAACTGAGTTCTCGAAGATTCGGTTGCAGTACAATCACGATTTTATCGACGACACATTTTTTCTGGCCGGTCGCGACGTCGATTCCGTCTTTCTCCAATTCGAATTCATCCTCGGCGCGCACGGCGCTCACAAATTTTAATCATGAAAAAAATCCTCTTATCACTGTCCGCAGTTCTTGTTTGTGCTTTCTCGGCTCAGGCCAAGCTCAATGTGGTGGCGACGCTGCCCGATTTCGGTTCGCTCGCGCGTGAAGTTGGCGGCGACAAGATAGACCTTATCATTCTGGCGAAACCGACTGAAGATCCACACTTCGTCGACGCGCGACCTAGTTTTGTTGTTTCGTTGCGCAATGCCGACGTCTTGATCGATGGCGGCGCCGAACTTGAGATCGGTTGGCTGCCGCCACTGTTGCAAAATGCGCGCAATCCCAAAATCGAAGTTGGCAAACCCGGGCGGGTGCAAGCGTCACAAGGCGTTCGATTGATGAACGTGCCGGCGAACGTGACCCGCGCCGCGGGCGACGTTCACGCGCTCGGTAATCCGCATTTCGGCGTCGACCCGATTATTGCCAAGACGATTGCGCAACATATTGCGCAATCGTTCGCTGCGCTCGATCCGCCGAACGCGGCATTTTACGAGGGCAACTACAAAAAGTTCGAAGCGACGATTAACGCCAAACTTCAAGAATGGGGCGCGGCCATGTTGCCGTTCAAGGATCAACACGTCGTGGCTTACCACGATTCGTGGCCGTATTTCGCGCATCGATTCGGCATCAACATCGACATCTTCCTCGAACCAAAACCGGGCATTCCGCCGTCGCCATCGCATCTCACGGAAGTGATTGCGCAAATGAAAGCGCAACACGTCAAAGCAGTGATCGTCGAGCCGTATCACGACAAACGCATCGCTGAGAAAGCGGCGAGTTCGACGAGCGCGAAAGTGGTGGAGTTCTCGCAGTTCCCCGGCGGAATTCCCGGAACCGATACTTACGTGAAACTAATCGACACCCTCATTTCGCGGCTATCGGCTGCGCTCAAATGAAATCGCCTTTAATGGTAGGGCGCGAGTCCGAGCCGGACTGGCATTACCGGGCGCGCCGAATAATAAGATGCAGTAACGGACGGCTCGGAGATCCGTCCCTACCTTTTTTATGTGGGAAGTAATGTTCTGGCCGATCGTGGCCTGCGTTCTTTTGCCGTGGCTGCTGGTTTATCTCGGGCTGCACGTTGTCCAGCGCGGCATCATTTTCATCGACATCGCGATGGCACAAATGGCTTCGCTCGGAATTTGTCTCGCCGTCCTGTTGCACATCGATCTCGAGAGCTGGACAACATTCGGGATCGCCTTGGCTTTCACGCTGACCGGCGCTGCGATTTTTTCGATAACGGGAAAACGGACGAGTCAGATTCCGCAGGAAGCAGTGATCGGAATTTCTTACGTGGTCGCCGCTGCGGCTGCGGTTTTGTTGCTCAGTCGCGCGGCTGAGGGCGACGAAGAAATCAAAAACATGTTGATCGGAAACATTTTGCTCGTGACGCCGCGCGAAGTTTGGGAGCGCTTCGCCTTGTTCGCGATGGTCGGCATCTTCCACTTCATCTTTCGCAAGAATTTTCTGCTCGTCTCGTTCGATCGACAAGGTGCGTATGAAAAAGGTCTGAAGGTGCGGTGGTGGGATTTTCTTTTTTACGCGCTGTTCGGTCTGGTTGTGACCAGCTTTGTGCGCATCGCCGGAGTGCTGCTTGTCTTCAGTTATCTGATTGTGCCGGCGGTTTGCGGCATCAATCTCGCGCAGCGAATTGGAAATCGCCTTCTCATTGGCTGGATCGTGGCCCTGATTGGCGGAGTCGCCGGATTGTTTTTGTCGTACTGGTGGGATTTGCCTTCCGGCGCGGCCATCGTTTGCACATTTGGCGCGCTGTTGATCGCCGTGTCTGTTTATGCGGTAATTCGCGCGCAACTTCGTCGGACGTAGCACGGCATGTTTTTTAGGCTGACGTTTTTCTAAATAGATTATCTTCCCCAAGTGAACCCAGCCGATCATTCGCGTTTCCAGCATTCGCACAATTTCGTCCGCGATTTTTCAAAGGGCGAAAGTCGAACCCGAATGGTGATCGCCATCACTGGCGTGATGATGGTCGTCGAAATCACTGCGGGCTGGCTGTCGCATTCAATGGCGCTGCTGGCCGATGGCTGGCACATGAGCACGCACGTCATCGCGTTTCTCATCACTGCGCTGGCCTATTATTTCACTCGCCGCCACGCCTCGAATGTTCAATTCAGTTTTGGCACCGGCAAAATTGGAGTGCTCGGCGGATTTTCCAGCGCAGTCGTCCTTTCCGTCGTTGCATTTCTGATGGCCGGCGAATCGGTCCATCGGCTCTTTCAGCCGCTGGAAATTCATTTCAACGAGGCGATCGGCATCGCTTTCGTGGCGCTGACGGTAAATCTTGTCTGCGCGCTCCTGCTCAAAGGAGCTCATCATCACCACTCACACGACCATCATGGCGACGACCATGATCACGTTCATGAACATGATCATGATTTGAATCTTCGCGCCGCTTATTTGCACGTGTTAGCCGATGCGTTCACGACGTGCCTCGCGATTGTCGCGCTCACTTCCGGCAAATTTCTCGGTTGGGGTTGGCTCGATCCCGTCGTCGGATTGGTCGGTAGCGGCGTCGTTTTCTCGTGGGCCTACACTTTGTTGCGCGATACCGGCGGCATTTTGCTCGACCGCACGCCTGGTTCATCCGATTTGCCTAACGAGATCCGTCGCGCGATCGAGAGCGACGGCGATTCGGCGGTTACTGATCTTCACGTTTGGCAAATTGGCGCGGGCAAATTTGCAGCCATCGTTTCGGTCGTCGCGCACGAACCGAAAACTTCGGAGAACTATCGCGAATTGCTCCGCGAGCACTCCGAGCTAGTGCATGTCACCATTGAAACTCAGGTTTGTCGCGAGCGACACGAGACGGCTGTCCAGTCTTGAGCAACGCATTCACTTTATGGCAAGTGGTCGCCGCCTACGCGTTTGCGGTCATCGGTGGATCGATCGGCGCGCTGTTGCGTCTCTCACATAAACCACTTTGCGCGCTGATCAGTCTCGCTGCCGGAACTCTGCTCGGCGTAACGCTGTTCGCAATTTTGCCCGAGAGTTTGGAGAACGTGAATCGTTTGCCAGTCGTGCTCGCCGCCGCGTCCGGCTACGCGCTTTTTTTCTTCCTCAGCAAATATGTTCATCACGTCTGTCCGGCGTGCGCGGCAAGTCACTTCGATGCCGACGCCACGCGACATTTCAGCGAAATCGCCACGGCGATGATCATTGCATTGTCGATCCACAGCACGACTGACGGGTTGGCGCTGGGGATTGGCCAGCACACGCCCGCCGCGGCGGCAAAGTGGTCGCTCTTTTCCGCGCTTTGTATTCACAAAATTCCGGAGGGTCTCGCGCTCGGGAGTCTATTGATCGGCGCGGGCTTTCAACGCGGGGTTGCATTGGGCTGGGTCGCGGCGGTTGAAGCGACGACGCTGGTTGGCGGCGTTATCGGCATCTTTCTTTTGGGCAACGTTCCAACTTTCTGGCTTGGCCTAATTATGGCGCACGTTGGCGGCGGCTTTATCTATCTCGCCGCGCACGCAGTGCTCGGAGAAATGTTAAAGCACGGCAAGCAACTCGTGCTGACAAGCTTCTTGAGCGGGGTCGCCTTGATTTGGATTCTCAATATTCTCTTGAGAATGTTTGCTTCTTAGCAAATTGGTCCGTGCATTCGTTTCATTACCGCGACGGAAAACTTCATTGCGAAGATGTCGATCTTGCGCGCGTCGCGCAGGAATTCGGCACGCCGCTTTATGTTTATAGCGCGGGGACAATTCTCGATCACTACGCTCGGCTTGATCAGTCGTTAGGCGATCTCGACCACCTGATTTGCTACGCGGTCAAAGCGAACTCGAATCGTGCGATTCTGAAATTGCTGGCGGATGCTGGCGCCGGGTTCGACATCGTTTCCGGCGGCGAACTTTTTCGACTGATTGCGGCAGGCGGCGATCCAAAGAAATGTACGTTCGCTGGGGTCGGCAAGTCGCGCGAGGAGATCGAGTACGCGCTCGACCAGCGCGTTCACAGTTTCAACGTCGAGAGTGAGGCCGAACTCGACTGCATCGCAAAAGTCGCAGCCGCAAAAAATCTCCGCGCGCCAATCGCGCTGCGGGTAAATCCGGATGTCGATCCGCACACCCACCAATACATTTCGACGGGTTCGCACGAGAACAAGTTCGGCATTGCACTTGAACACGCGGCTGCCGTTTACGAGCGGGCCGCGAAATTGGACAGAATCGACATCGTCGGAGTGCAGATGCACATCGGCTCGCAAATCACCGAAGCCGAACCGTTCGCAGCCGCGATTCGCAAAGTTGCACCACTCGTTAGGCAACTGAAGGAGAAATACGGAATCAAATTTTTCAGCATCGGCGGCGGTATGGGAATCATTTACCGCCGAGCGCTCGAGAGCGGCTCGGGAAAATGGTGGCATGAGCACGGCGGCGAACCGTCCGCGTTTAGCGTCCGCGATTATGTCGACGCCATCGTGCCGCCCCTGCGCGACCTCCGTGTTCGCGTCTTGATCGAACCAGGTCGTTTCCTGGTCGGCAACGCCGGCGTCTTGTTGACGCGTGTCCGTTACATTAAGCAAACCGGCCGAAAAAGTTTCGCGATTGTCGATGCCGGCATGAACGATTTGATCCGGCCGGCGTTGTATCAGAGCTATCACGAAATTGTGCCGGTGCAGGAACATGGAGGGACGGGCTCTGTCCCGTCCAAGAAAAAAAAGGACGACACAGAGGTCGCCCCTCCAACAAAACAAAAGACCGATATCGTCGGGCCGGTTTGCGAGTCGGGAGATTTCTTTGCGCTCGATCGCGAAATGCCGCCGCTGCGCGAAGGCGATCTGCTCGCGATCATGAGCGCTGGCGCCTACGGATTTGTCATGGCCTCGAATTACAACTCGCGGCCGCTACCTGTGGAAGGGCTGGTTCGCGGCAACAATTTCACGCTTACACGCAAACGCCAAACTTACGAGGACCTACTTCGCGGTGAAGTTGAATTGTAGGGCGTTTCTGTGAAACGCCGGTTTTGTTATCAGACGGCGTCTGGCACAGACGCCCTACAACAATTGGATGCAACGTCACGTTGCTACGCCAGTCCGGCATCGGACACTTGAAGATTGTCGATTTCTGCATAAATATTGCTGCTGCATTTTGGGTATGTTTCGGGTTCCCCGTTTAGTTTCACTTCTAATCCTCGTTGTCTTCGCGATCGGGCTGCCAGGCGCGGCTTTCGCCGAGAAACCGGCGCCGACCGAATGGATCATTCTGGTTGGCGGCCCTTCGCTCCATCAATGGGAGCGATACAAATCGCAGCCGCACGATCACTGGTGGGCAAATTTCATTCACGCCGCGCGCCTGGAGACTGATAAGCTGCGCCGCCAGCTTGGCCCCGATCAAATGATCACCTGGCTGGTTTACAAACAGGGCTACGTCGACCGGGCCGCTCAGGAGCACCAGGATTTGATCGGCTTCGTCAATTCGGTGCGCGACAAGTATAATTTGAATCTCGTCTGGTTTGCCGGTGGGCGCGACGTCATCAATTACGTGAATGCCGGACAGCCGCGGAACAAAATCAAGATTGTCGGCTTCGAATATTTTGGGCATTCAAACCGCGCCTGTTTCATGTTCGATTACAGCAATAACCTCGACAGCGCGTCCAAATCCTGGCTGCACGAGAACGATTTATTCAGCCTCAATCGGAATGCGTTTGTCTACGGCGCGTATGCAAAAAGCTGGGGCTGTCACACCGGCGAAGAAATGTCCATAAAATGGCACGCGGCCACCGGCACTCACATGATCGGCGCGATCGGCAAGACGCAATTCATGATGGAAGAATTGCCGATACTCATTTCTCCAGAGGGCAAGTGGGTCAATTAATTTTCGATTGCAGATTTTCGATTTGCGATTCCTCGCACAACGTCCACAACGGACTCAAAGGCGGAGTAGATTGAAACAAAAGGAAACAAAGACAACAAAGGTCGGTTCTGTTCCCACCTATTAGGAAAATCTTCGTTTTCTTCGTTATCTTCTGTTCGAATTCTGCTCAGTTTCGGATTGACGCCTGATCCCCGTTCTTCTTAAGTGAACTCGATGAAAACCCTCCTTGGCTGTCTGATGTGTTCCGTGCTCACCTTGTCGCAAAGTTTTGCAATTAGTGGCGGACCGTTTGGAGGTGGTGCACGAGGGAAACCAAACACTACAGGAATTTATGCAGGTGTAATGTTCGCGGCGTCCCACGTATCGTTGTGCTGCGACGCTAGTGGTAACACGGTTGACTGTGCTAGTCCCAACAGTGTGGGCAGTTGTCCTAATCAGCCCACATCGCTTAACCAGTTGGGCCTCTTTTCCACTACAGTGCCCAAGACGGGGCTCGGGACCGGGACGGTTCTTCTTTTCAATCAGGGGAACATTTACAGCGGTAGTATTCAGGCGACTGCTGATCCGGACAGCGCGAAACTTACTGGAATAGTCACGGCGAGTTTCCCCTATATCATCCTAACTGAAACCGGAGAGGATTCTAATCATCACCCGATTTTCACACCGGTCACTGTGGTCGCTGTAGCGGCTGGAAAAGTGGACGCGAAGGTGAAGAACAAGAAAGGCAGTAGCTCGGTTCGACTGACCGGCACCGCTGATGTTCAATTTGAGCTAACGGTTAATAATCCTTTTGACGAGGTCATTTTCAACGTCGTCGGCTTCAAACAATCCTCCACTTAAGGAGAGCGGCAATGAACGGAGGCAGCGGAGACCGAACTGCTGCTTTCACCTTGCTTGAGCTTTTAATTGTTATCGTTGTCATCGGTATTTTGGCGACGCTGCTGATTCCGGTTATTTCAACGATGAAATCGCGCGCGCAACGCGTGCAATGCATGGGGAACCTTCGTAGCCTCTATACCGCGACTGAATTGTACATCCAGCAAAATGGCAGTTGGCCGCAGATTCCGATGGCACTCGAGTCGGACACCGCGGAACAGAATTACGCGAAAGCTTGGATTGCGGCACTCGCTCCATTCGGGCCGACTCAACAGACATGGATCTGTCCTACGATGCAGGGCATGTCGGGAAATCCTGACCTATCCAACACGCAAAATGTTCGAGTCGATTACATCGCGATGACATTCGACGATAAACCGACTACGCCGCATCAGTGGCCAACCCATCCATGGTTTATCGAGGCTGGCGATGTACACGGTAACGGAAATCTAATCATCTTCACCGACGGCAGCATCAAAGATGCAAAGACTGTGGCGGCAAGTGCATCGCCCGCCCCATCGGCTTCGCCTTAGAGCTTGAATTTTTTGGCGGCGAACCTATGGATTGATCTCGCCGAAATGAAAATGTCGTCCGAAACCAGAAGAGCAGTCAGCGTGATCTTGTTTTACAGCGCGCTTTTGTTTTGTCTTCTCGGGTTCGCGTCGCGGATCAAAATGGAGTTTCACGGCCGCGTGCAAATTTCGACGGACTTTTTCGTTGCTGCCGCGGTGTTCGGCGCGTTCGGCCTTGTCTTCTTGTTAATGTCGTTAGGCAAAAAAGCTTAGGTCCGAGGCCGGACGGGCAGCTGCAGAATTTTACAGAAGACAACAAAGGTAAGGAAGGGTTTCCAATCAGAATAAATCAGACTCTTCGTTTTCTTCGTTAGCTTCTGTTTTAATTTCTCTCTGTGCATCGGCTTTGGCAGAAAGCGGACGAGT
>Ga0210384_10008280_pt1 | contig 10856 bp, 11 predicted proteins | sample IncBWH2MmetaG_FD_160574 | JGI IMG/M metagenome (GOLD analysis project Ga0210384, IMG submission 160574) | Forest soil microbial communities from Barre Woods Harvard Forest LTER site, Petersham, Massachusetts, United States - Inc-BW-H-2-M | ecosystem: Environmental > Terrestrial > Soil >...
CGCCATCAACGCCGCGAGAATGGCGGTGATTGTTCCGGTCCAGGCGATCACATCGAGCGCAACGGCGGAGGCTTGAATGATGAACGCGACTCGCACGAGCATGTAAACGCCAGCTGCAACCATGGTCGCAGCGTGGATCAGCGCTGACACCGGAGTCGGGCCTTCCATCGCGTCCGGCAACCAAACGTGCAGCGGAAATTGGGCGGATTTGCCAGCCGCGCCGCAGAAAATTAAAAGCGCGGCGGCGGTGAGGTAGCCGGGGTTGCTCGTGATCTTGGAAAGTTGCGGGACAATATCATCGAACACGATGGAGCCGGTCGCCATCCAGATCATCAAAATGCCGAGCATGAATCCGAAGTCGCCGACGCGATTTGTGAGAAACGCCTTCTTAGCTGCTTCAGCTGCGGCATCGCGCTCGTACCAGTGACCAATCAAGACGTAGGAGGTGAATCCAACCAGCTCCCAAAAGATGAACAACATCACGAAATTGTTCGCGAGCACGATTCCGAGCATTGCGAAGATGAACAGCGAAAGCGCAGCGAAATAGCGCGATTTTCCGGCGGCGTCGCGCATGTAGCCTAACGAGTAGATGTGAATGAGTCCACCGACGCCGGTAACGACCACCAGCATCATTTTGCTTAACGGATCGAGAACAAATCCGATCGGCACGGTAAAAACGCCGTGAATATCGATCCAAGTATGACTGGAGGCCGAGATATTTGATTGGGCGAAGATCAGGCAGCTACAAATGAAGCTCGCTCCAACCGCGGCGACTGAAATGAACGCGCTTATTGTCTTAGCGCGTCTAGTGAACAGCGTGATTGTTGCCGCGGAAATGAGCGGCATCATTAACGCGTACCACGGAAGCAAGCTGTTGGTCGTGAAGTTCATCGGCAGCGCCCGCGAATAACGCGAATTGACGCGAAGAAATCAGAAAGATACATCGGAGAAATCCCTTTCTGTCTTTGTTTGCCTGGTCCTGGCGAGGCGCTCGTATTCGAGTTTTGGATAGTGTCCGAAGTTTATTAGCAATCCCAATTCAAAGCCCGTTGCGTGAAGATAATTCAACAACTGCGCGCGATGTTCATCGACGAGTTCGGAAACGGCCTTTAACTCTATGATAATTTTTTCGTAGCAGACAAAATCCGGCTGATAGGTCTGAGTGAGAACGCGTTCACGGTAGGACAACGTGAGCAGTGATTTTGCGATCGCCGGAATCCGCTGATGCTCGAACTCGATTGCCAGACACTCCTGATACACAGGCTCGAGAAATCCGCAGCCTTTTGCGTTATACACTTCGAAGCATGCGCCGATTATCGCGTAGCTTTCGTTCTTGTAGATAATCTCAGCCATTTGTATTCGCGTAAATTCGCGTGATTAGCGGGTCAAAATTTCAAACTGTTGATGTCTTCAACGTGAGTTGTTTGTCGCAGCCGGTAGAGCGCAACGATTATTGCCAGGCCCACCGCGACTTCGGCTGCGGCAACGGTGATAATGAAGAATAAGAAAACCTGCGCGTTGTAATTGGGGGCGCCGGCTGGATCGACATGAAACCGTGAAAATGCGACCAGCGACAAGTTTGCGGCGTTTAACATCAGCTCGAGCGCCATGAAAATGATGATGATGTTGCGGCGCAACATCACGCCGGCAAAACCGATCGTGAAAAGCATGCCGCTGACAATCAGGTAATCGCCAAGCGTCGCCATTTTATCGCAGTTCGCGTTTGCTCAGCACGACGACGCCAATCGTCGCCACCAAAATAACAACGCCAATAATTTGAAACGGCAGATTGTAGTTCGAAAAAAGCAACAACCCGATGCTGTGAACGTCGTCAGTTGTCGATCTTGGCAGCGGCGGAAAAGTTTGGCTGGCCGGTTTGAACCGGCCGATCACGGAAAGAATTTGAATTAGAAATGCGAGCGCGACGATCAATCCGCCGGCAGAGGCGATCCAATTGATCCGCCGCACTTTCTCAGCGCGCAAATCGAGCAACATGATGATGAAAAGAAAAAGGACCATCACTGCACCCGCATAGACGAGCACCTGAATGATGCCGATGAAATAAGCGCCAAGCGAAATGAAGAGTGCGGCCAAACCAAGAAACGAAACCACAAGATTGAGGGCGCTCGCGACCGGATTGCGATTGATGACTACGCCTGCGCCAAACACGAGCATCATCGAAGCAAAAATCCAAAACAAAAACGCCGGCATAATTAAAATGTCGATTTCACTTCTTCTCGTTCCACTTCAAAACGACGCCATGCATGACGCCGCCAATCTCGAGCAATTTCTCTTTGCGATGCACCATCTCTTCGCGGGTGAATCCGGTGATCGCGTAATCTTTGCGCAGATAAATCGCTTGTTCGGGGCAAACTTCTTCGCACATGCCGCAAAAAATGCAGCGCACCATGTCGATATCGAATTCGTTAGGAAATTTTTCGACTTTGGCGAACCGGTCGGCCGGCGGAATTTCTCCGGGAATGATTTTGATTGCCCGCGGCGGGCAAATAAATTCGCAAAGCTGACACGCGACGCAGCGGACGCGGCCGTCGGCATCGCGCACCAGTGCAGGCGCGCCGCGATAATGGTCGGGCAAATTCGCATCCCAGGTCTGTTCCGGATACTGCATTGTCACTTTCGTCCGACGGAAAATCATGTTCTTGAAATGCTTCAGCGTGATCAAGAGCCCGGCGGCGATCGCGGGCAAATACATTCGCTCGTACCAGTTTAATCTCGGACGTGGAACAGTGACGGCCATCGTTGCTAATGGAAATACGCGAGAATCCCCGCGACGATAAAAATATTTACCAGGGCGATTTCAAAAAAGAAGACCCAGCCGAGACGCATCAATTGATCGTAACGAAAACGTGGCAGCGTCCAGCGCACCCACATAAAGAAAAGCAACAGCGCCGCAACTTTGGCGAAAAAAACAGCGATATTAATCAAGCCGAAGATCCAGCCGTGCGAACCGTCAGGGATCCCGGGAAAATGCCAGCCGCCGAAAAATAGAGTTATGACAATCGCAGAACCAGTAATCATAGCTGCGTATTCGCCCAGGAAAAAAAGTGCAAACTTCATGGACGAATATTCAGTGTGATAACCGCCGGCGAGTTCTTGCTCGGCTTCAGGCAAATCGAACGGTAAGCGATTCGTTTCTGCAAAAACAGCGATCATGAAAACGAAAAACGAAATCAGCATCGGAATCGCGAGCAACCATTTGGTCAGATTTTTCCAGTCACCGACAAATGGCGCGATCATCCAACCGTGTTCAATTTGATATTGAACGACACTCGTTAGGCGAAGATTGCCCACGATCAGAAAAATCGGAATCACGGCAAGCCCGAGCGAAAGCTCGTAGGAGATCATTTGCGAGCTCGATCGAATTCCGCCGAGGAATGGATATTTAGAGTTCGACGCCCAGCCGGCGATTACGATGCCGTAAACGCCTAACGAGGCGATAGCGAACACGTAAAGAATGCCGACGTTGATATCCGCGATGACCATCGGCACGCCGAACAACGTGCTGCCAAATGGGACGACCGCGATCGTGGTGATGGCCGGCACCATCGCGAGACACGGTGCGAGCCAGTAATAAAAGGTGTTTACTGTCGCAGGGGTGAAGTCTTCTTTGAAAATAAATTTAGCGGCGTCGGCGATCGGTTGAAATAAGCCAGCCGGGCCTACGCGATTCGGCCCGAGCCGATCTTGAATGAGTGCGCTAACGCGCCGCTCGGCATAGACCGCGTACGAAACCATCGGCAGAATCACCACGAAAATGATCCCGATGATCTTGAGCAGCGACGTGACGATAAAAAAAGTGTCCATGTCGATCTTCGTTAACGCCCTGGCGGTCTTTGCGCCTCTGCTTCTTCGATGTCGTGGAGTCTGGCATCGACCGGTGGTGGCGGCGATTCATCCACGTTCAATACGTGCACCCCGAGATCGCCAATCTTGCTCAGACTCAACCCGGCGAATTGCGGAACCGATTCGCCCATTTGTCGAAAGACGTCGTCGATCGAAAAAAGGCCATTGCTGCCTCCAAGCGCTTGCAGGAGGTCGCGCAGAATTTCCCAATCATCGCGCGAGTTTCCCGGCCCGCGCACCGCGCGATTCAATCGTTGCAAGCGACCTTCTCCATTAATCATCGAACCGCGCTTTTCGGCGAAACCAAACGCCGGTAACAGAGCAGTAGCGAACTCAGTCGTTTCATTTGTCAAAATGTCCATCACAACAAGCGCCGGCAGCTGCGAGAGCTGCTCGGTTGAGATACCGAATGCAGTGGGCTTTTCTCCAAGCGCGAGCAAAGCTTTTATTTGTCCCGACTTCACCGCTTCAACGATCGCAGGCAATTTTGATCCCGGTTCGGATGCAAGATCGAGAATCAATCGCGCGCCATTCGCGTTCGGGTTTCGATCTTCGCTCAGCAAAATGTCATCCCCTTGTCCGCGGCGCAGCACGATATCGATCCATTGCACTCCGAGAAGTTTTGCGATTTGTACAGTGAGCCAAAGCTCTTCGTTAGTCATTCTTCCGGAGGCGATGATCGCGATTTCCCAACTACCGAAATGTCGCAGCTGCAACGCGGCATGCGTGATCGCCGATTTCCAGTCAGCCGCGATCAGTTTGCCATTGGAAAAAATCTGCGGCTCGAGCAAGCGTTTCTCCGATTCGAGATAATCGAACTTGAGGCGACCATAATCGCACATCCAACTGGAATTCACTTCATCATTCTCTCGCGGCGTCTGGCGATAAATTACGTCGTCGCGAGACCCGATCACCGTATTACATCCGGTCGCGCAATTGGTGCAGATACTTTTCGTCTCCTTCAAAAACCAAACGCGCATCTTGAAACGGAAATCGCTCGATGTGAGCGCGCCGACGGGACAGATATCGACGGTGTTGAGCGAGTAATTGTTCTCGAGTCGTTTGCCGGGATGCGCAGTTAATACGGTGTGACTGCCGCGGTCGATGAAGCCAAGGACATCATCGTGCGCGATCTCATTGCAAAATCGAATACAGCGCGAACAAAGAATGCAGCGCTCGTCGTCGAGCGTGACGCGCGGCCCGAGCTCGACGTTTTTCGGCTTCTTCACTTTGTTTTCGAGAAAGCGCGAAGATTGCGTTCCATACTCGACGCTAAATTCTTGTAGCTGACATTCACCGGCTTGATCGCAAATTGGACAATCGAGCGGGTGATTGATGAGCAAAAATTCCATTACCCCGCGCTGACATTCCTTCACCAGCGGCGAGTTTGTGCGAACTCCCATCCCGTCGGCGATGTCTTGCGCGCACGAAATTTGCGGACGCGGCATCCAATTGATTACCGGTTTGCCATCCGCTCCAAGTTCCGGTTTGCGATCGGGTCCGAGCCGCGGCATTCCCATTTCAATCAAACACATTCGGCAGTTACCCGGCGAGCTGAGCTTTTTGTGATAGCAATAGCGCGGCACGTAACTGCCCGCCTGTTCGCACGCTTCGATCACACGTGTTCCTTTCGGAAACTGATGCCACACGCCATCAATCTGAACGTTCAGCATCGGTGTCGAAGACTCGTTAGACATGAATTTAATCTGGAAACCAGGAAGCCAGGAAATTAAAGGTACACTTCTTCGTTTTCTAACTGGGGACGGTACTCACGTCCCACGCGTTTTACGGTTAGCTGATGACTCGCAAAATTAAGTAAGAGCGCGTCATCAAGGTTCGACGCCTTTAGGTAGGAACGCACAATGGCGAAATGAATATTTTCGAGCGACCCGATTGCTTTCAACTCTACAATCACTTTAGCCTCAACGACGAGGTCAAGCCGATGTTGCCCAATGAGATGCTCGCGGTAAAAAATTGGCAAAAGTTTTTGGCGCTCAAGAGACATCCCGGCTGAAGCAAGCTCGATCGCCAGCGCTTCTTCGTACATGATCTCCAAAAAGCCGGGTCCCAGTTCTTTATGAACACGGATTGCTGCGCCGATAATTCGATCTGTTAATTCTCTGTTCCCCAATTCTTTTCGTGGTTTCCTGGCTTCCAGATTCATAATCAAATCGTTCCGGCGGTGCCTGCTTTTTCCCAGCCGGGATCGTGGGCGAGGGGACTGGTCGGAATCTCTTGTTCTGCGATCAATTCTTCCGGCGTGTACTCCGGTGGCAAAGGAGGCGGCACTGGTTTTTGCGCGCGCGCAGCGAATTCCTCCGGAAATTTGTCGACAAAACTTTGCGTCGGCCACGCGCACGCTTCGCCAAATGCGCAAATCGTTCGGCCGGCAATATTGTCTCCGATGGTCTTGAGAGTGCGCGGATCCTCAACTACGCCGCCGCCATCCAGCATCCGCTCGGTAATTTTTTTCATCCAAAGCGAACCTTCGCGGCACGGCGTGCATTGGCCGCACGATTCGTGTGCGTAAAACTCGTTGATATTGTTGAGCACCCAAACCATGTCGCGCGAGTCATCCAGCACGATCACACCGCCAGAACCAGCCATCGATCCGGCGGCCGCTAACGAATCAAAATCCATCGGGATTTCGTCGATCGAAATCTCGCGTTCAATTGTAGATCCATCGGACTGTCGATCTTTGATTTTGAATCGTTCGTCGGCGCGCAAGACTTTCGCCGAACTGCCCCCAGGGATGACTGCTTTCAACCGGCGTCCGAATTGTGGTCCGCCAGCCATGTCGTAGATCAACTGGCCCATTGTGACCGCGCCCACTTCGATTTCGAAATAGCCGGGACGTTGGACATCGCCACTAACGCAGACAACTCGCGTCCCGGTATTGTTAGGCCGGCCAAGTTGCGCGTACTTCGCGCCACCCATCGCGATGATGTGTTTCACGTGACAAAGCGTTTCCACGTTGTTCACGATCGTCGGACACATGTAGAGGCCGAGCACGGCCGGAAAATATGGCGGTTTAATTCGCGGATAAGCACGTTTGCCTTCGAGCGATTCGATCAAGCCGGTTTCTTCGCCGCAAATGTAAGCGCCTGCGCCGCGATGAATGTAAACTTCACAGTCGAATCCGGTGCCGAGAACGTCTTTCCCGAGAAAATTGTGCTCACGCGCTTCCTCGATCGCGTGTTCGAGGATTTTCGCGCCGTCGGGAAACTCGCCTCTTATATATATGTACGCCGTCCGCGCGTTCAGCGCGAAGCACGAAATCAGGATTCCTTCGAGCAACTGATGCGGATCCTCGTGAATGATGTAGCGATCCTTGAACGTGCCCGGCTCGGATTCGTCCGCGTTGCAAATCAGATACACCGGTTTTTTCTCATCCGGTTTGATGAAACTCCATTTTACGCCGCATGGAAATCCGGCACCGCCACGGCCGCGCAAACCCGATGTTTTTACTTCGTTCACAATGTCCGCGCGCGACATTTTGACGGCCTTCTTCAACTGCTTGTAACCGCCGTCTGCCAGGTAGGTATCGATGTCGACCTTCCAATCCGGCCGTCCGATATTTTTAAAAACTAGCCGATGTTCGAGCGGATGTGGTTCGTTTCGATAACCCAACTTTGGTTCGCGATTGGAAAGAAATTCGGCGACGGAATTTGGATCGACGGTTTCATGCAATTCATCGTCGATCATGCAAACGGGCGCCGTTCCACAGCTCGCCAGGCATTCGACAAATTCGATGCTGTAATTTCCATCCGGGCTAACGGAAACGGGAGTGTGCATTCCCCCTTTATCGATCTTGCGTTGAATGCCGGTCGTCGCGCAGAGATTTTCCATCAACTGATAACTGCCGGCCATCGCGCAACTGAGCGTGCGACAAACGCGGATGTGAGTTTTCCCGCAGCGAGACTCTTTCAGCATCGGATAAAACGTCACCAGCTCGAAAATGTTGATCGGCTGAAGTCCGAGCTTGGCCGCGATCCATCTGACGGCGTCGTCGCCGATGAATCCGAAATGTTCCTGCCAAAGATGGAGCAGCGGTAATGCGGCGCTGCGTTGTCGATCTTGTGGAAAACGCGCAATCGCGTCGTCCATTTTCCGCTCCAACTCGGCGGGAACGCTGGTGCTCGTCGAGTTCACGAGAAAAAAATTATTTCGTCAATGTGCTCTGCTTATCCGTGAGCTTGTCGTCTTTGAAAACGATCGTCACCGTGTCGTTGCCCTGCCGGTAAACGTAAGTCGTTTTCTTCATGATGAGAAAGTCCTTGTTATCGATATTGGTGGGCGGCCCAAGGATCGATTCCACCTGTTTCTTCGACATGCCCTCGGTCACTTCGTCGACGTTCGCTTTTCTGAGCCGATTCGGAATGCACGAGATCTGAAGCACGAGCAAGACCACGAGTAAAAGTCGAGCAATCACGGGTGCTTTCGACATTCGACATTCGTGCTTCGTCATTCCCATCATCTGTCGCATTCGCCCATGACAAAGTCCAGACTGCCGAGAATTGCCGTTACATCGCTCAGCATATGTCCCGGCAAAAGCTCGGGGAGGATGCTTAAGTTCACAAAAGACGGCGCGCGTATTTTTAATCGATGCGGTACGCCGCCGCCTTTGCTGTTGATGTAAAAACCAAGCTCGCCTTTCGGATTTTCGGCCGCGAAATAAATTTCGCCCGGCGGCGCTTTCAATCCTTCCGTTACAACGATGAAATGATGGATCAACTCTTCCATCTTCGTCATCACGTGCGATTTCGGCGGCGTCATGTTTTTCCAATCAGCCACATTAATCGGACCGCTCGGAAGTTTATCGATCACTTGTCGCAAAATATCCGCGCTCTCTCGCATTTCCTGAATGCGAACCAGGTAACGATCGTAACAGTCGCCCGCGCTGCCGATGATGACGTCGAAATCGTATTGCTCGTAATCGAGATACGGATGTTTGCGCCGCAAATCGTGGTCAATGCCGCTGCCGCGCAAATTTGGACCCGAGAGTGCGTAGGCAATCGCACGGTCCTTCGGGATCACGCCAATGTCCTTGGTGCGATCGACGAAAATGCGATTGCGGGTGAGTAATTTGTCCATTTCATCCAAGGCCGGCCCGAATTGATCGAGAAACCCGACCAAGATCGACATGAAGTTGTCGGGAAGATCGCGGATCTGTCCGCCGACGCGCGTGTACGAAGTGGTGAAGCGAGCGCCGCTGATTAACTCCGACATGTCGTAAATTTTCTCGCGTTGCGCGAACGAATAGAGAAAAACGGTCATCGCGCCGAGATCGAGCGCCATCGCGCCAAGCCCCATCAAGTGCGACGAGATGCGCGAGAGTTCGCAACAGATCACGCGAATCGCTTTGCCGCGCGGCGGAATTTCCCAGCCCATCAATTTCTCCACCGCCAGCGCGTATGCGACGTTGTTCGATAGCGGCGCCAAATAATCGAGCCGGTCCGTGTAGGGCACGAACTGATTGTATTGCATGTTCTCGGCGATCTTTTCGTCGCCGCGATGTAGAAAACCGATGTCGGGCGTGGCTTTGAGAATCACTTCGCCATCGAGCTCGAGCACCAGGCGCAAAACGCCATGGGTTGCCGGATGCGACGGCCCCATGTTGAGCACCATCTTTTCCCCGATGTCGTCGTCGACGGCATGACGCAGCTTTGCGTCCTCCGCGGCCACTCGCGTTACCGGGTCGGGCGATTCAATTTCGCGAACGGTGAAAGCCATAGATCGACAGTTGGATTTACGCTCGCGATTGAACCACGCCGCGCAAGCGTAAAGTGAATCTCAGGCCGCGAGCTTATTTCATTTCGCAGCGCGATTTAAGGAGTTGGCGAGCTTTCGAGAGTCGGCGGGACATACGGCGTGGCCGTCGCTTCTGGCGTCGGCGCGTTCACCGGCGGTGGTGTTGCCTCTATCTTCGGCGCCTCCTCTGGCTTCGGCGTCGGGCTCTTCGTCACTTTCGTTTTTGCTTTCGGTTTTTCGGCGGTGGTTGAAGACGCCGCTTTCTTTGTTGTCTTTGTTGTTTTCGCAGTCGGCACCAGGTGGACCGAGACGGGATTCGGATAGAGCGAATTATATGCGCCGGTCCCGGCATCGACTCCAATACCGATCGCCCCGCCCAAAAGAACGTTTCCGGCCATGGCTGCGCCGCCGGTTCCGCCAAACTTGCCTTCGACCTTCACCGTCTGCGAGGCGTAACCAGGTTTGCTCACCGTGACAGTGAACGGTTCGGTTCTCCTGGATTTTACAAATTTCGCAGGCGTAACGCCGTGTTCGCCCGTTGAGAGTTTTACGTCCGCACCGGGCGGGTCGCTGATGACACTGAGCTTGTCGTGGACGCCGCGGGTAATCGTTGCGCAAGACGTCAAAGCGAGAAGCGGGAGAACCAGCAAAAGATTTTTCATGCGCTGGATGCTGCCTTATTCAAGTCATCCCGCAAGTAAAAACAGGCCTCTAATCGGAAATCACGAACGCGATTTCGGCGCTCGCATCGCAGGCTTATCCGAATTAAGTAAGATTAATGGCAAAAAAAATCGCATTGTTGTTTGCGGGACAAGGTGCGCAGGCCGTTGGAATGGGTCGTGATCTGGGCGATCAATATCCAGTCGCGGCAAATTTGTTGCGTCAGGCGAACGAAATTCTAGGGCGTGATTTACTTGGCATCATGTTGAATGGCCCGATCGAAGAGTTGACCAAGACTTCGAATTGCCAACCCGCGTTGTTTGTTCACGGCATCGCGTGTTTGTCGATCTTGCGCGAGCTGGCCGGTGATTTTTCAATCGGTGGCGCGGCTGGCTTGTCGCTGGGCGAATTGACGGCGCACGCTGCCGCCGAGACTTTCGATTTCGCGAGTGGGCTCAAGCTCGTGCAAAAGCGCGGTGAACTAATGGACGAAGCTTGTGTGGCAACCAACGGCGCGATGGCGGCAATGATCGGTGCCGACGAAAATGCGGTGCGACAACTTGCGGCCGATCAAGATGTCG
>Ga0210384_10008283_pt1 | contig 10853 bp, 13 predicted proteins | sample IncBWH2MmetaG_FD_160574 | JGI IMG/M metagenome (GOLD analysis project Ga0210384, IMG submission 160574) | Forest soil microbial communities from Barre Woods Harvard Forest LTER site, Petersham, Massachusetts, United States - Inc-BW-H-2-M | ecosystem: Environmental > Terrestrial > Soil >...
ACCGAAGGTCGAGCACCACCCGGCGTTCCCCAATCGCATCAACGTGCAGTGGGCGCGCGTGGCCTCCCGCTCCATGGTGGACATCCTGATCTGGGAGCGCGGGGCGGGGTGGACCCTGGCCTCCGGTTCTTCCTCGAGCGCGGTGGCGTGCGCCGCGGTCAAGAACGGGCTGTGCGACCACGGGCTCGTGACCGTGCGCATGCCCGGCGGCGAGCTGTCCATCGACGTGCGACCCGACTGGTCCGTCCGCCTGAAGGGTCCGGTGGAGGAGGTCTACACCGGCGTCTTCACCCCCGACCTCATGCGGGCCCTGGGGCACTGACCGGAGGCCGGTCAGCGCGGGCCGCCGCCTTCTTCAGGACGGCTCGGCGGCGAGGGTGTCGGAGAGCCAGCGCGCGGCCCAGCCACCGGCCACGGCGGCGGCCACCACCAGCAGCAGCGCGACGATGGTATCGGGTGCACCCGGGGCCATGGCGGCCAGCGACGGCCGCGACGGCAGGCGCCAGGCGAGCACCGCGAACAGCGTCGTGGCGTAGGCGAGGGTGGCGGCGAGGGGGCGCCGTCGCGCGTCCACGAGCGCCATCACCAGCACGGGCAGCAGGGCGAACGTGTGTCGTCGCCCGCCGGTCTGGCCGGGTGTGACCCCTTCCTTCCGGGCCATCAGTGTGGCGACGGCGATCGGCGAAGTGGGATCCTTGGCGATCTCGCTGTCGATCACCGAGACAGGCTTGAGCGTCTCGAAGCCGATGCGGGCGATCTGCTGGCCGACCAATCCGAGGCCGATCAGCACCAGCAGCAGCGCGAGCGGGGCCCAGCGATTGGCCGAGAGTCGGGCCGTCGGCACGAGGGCCAGGGGCAGGATCAGGGCGGACAGATAGGCCAGGGTGTAGAACAGCACGCCTCCGTAGAGGTACGCGATCCGGGTGGACGGATCGACCGTCAGGTGAAGCCCCCCGTAGAGAACCGCTCCGGTGAGTACCAGGGCGGCCCACCTCGCCACCGATCCAGCCGGATGGACCTCACGTGCGATGACGAGGCACGCCAGGGAGTTGATGGCCGCGCCCAGAATGCCGAGGAGGTGCGGCGGGCTCCAGAGCGTCACGTCGAGGCCGAAGAGGCGGTGCCACAGATCGTCGATGGGGGCCGCCAGCACGGTCAGGGCGATGCCCCAGGCCGCGAGATGGAAGCCCCGGGTCCCGGAGAGACCAAGAATGCGGAGATTACCGCCGTCTCGCCGCGTGACGCTCTCCCAGGCGAGGACGCCGAAGCTCACGATCACGGACAGGGCGACGCCCGCGTATGTCATGACGTGCGGCGGGATCCAGAAGGAGTCGCGACCGATCAGGACGTGCCACTGGATGTCCCACTGCACACCCCAGCCGGCCAGCAGCTTGGAGAGCAGGAGGGTCCACAGTGCCGCCCGTCGCACGGTCAGGGCCGACGTGGCCGCGGGAGCGGCGGCGAGCGGCCAGCGATTCGCGCCGACGGCCACGAGGCAGGGGACCGTCAGGGCTTGGCGGGCCCGGCCTTTGGCGGTTCCACGCCCAGCACCTTCACGTCGAAGATCAGGGTCTTGCCCGCAAGGGGGTGATTCAGGTCGAGCACGACGGTGGCGTCCTTGATCTCCTTGACCGTCACGGGGCGGGACTCGCCGGACCCGTTGCGGGCCATGAGGGCCGTGCCGACCTTCAGGCCTTCCTTGGGGATCACATCCTTCGGCACCTCGGTCTGGGCGTTGGGCACCACGGGGCCGTATGCGTCCTCGGGCTTCACCACGACCTTCTTCTCGTCCCCGACGTGCAAGCCGGCCAGCCCCCGCTCGAGCCCGGGAATGATCTGCTGCTGGCCCTGGACGAAGACCAGCGGGTTGCCTCCCTTGTTGCTCTCGAGCACCTTGCCGGCCTCGTCCTTCAGGGTGTATTCGAGGCTCACGTTGGCGCCGTCTTCGATGGTCGCGGATGGGGCGGGCGCGGCGGGAGGAGTCTGGGCGAACGCCGTGGACGCCAGGAAAGCCACGGTCGCGATGGTCACGGTCACGATGCGGTTCATTGCCACCTCCGGACGCGCGGGTCGTACACGATGCGCATCCCATCGACTCTACACCCGGCCTCCCGGCGGCTGCAACGCGGGGACGGCGGGCTGCTCATGCTATGATCGTCCGGATCTTGAGAGCCTTCTGTGCCTGGTGCCAGCGAGAAGGGGGTCCCGCCTTCCTCGGTGAGCGCGAGCCGCTCGACGACGAGAGCGAGACCCACGGGGTTTGTCGCCGCCATCTGCAGCACATCCTCGCCGCGCTGCCGTCGCAATCGTTCCCCGAAGTCACCTACCTCTTCGTGATCCAGCCGGGGGAGATCGGCCTCTACGACTATCTCGACCGAGCCTTCCTGGGCGTCCGGGGCGTCAAGGTGATCATGGAGCGCCGCCAGCGCGACCGACGGGGCGATCACCGGCGATCTACTACCGACCGTCGGCGGGCGGAGCGCCGCCAGCCGCGGGGGACGGCCTATGCCCTCGGCTACACCACGGTTCGCTTCAGCCGGAGCACGGGCACGGGCGCCGCCCCGATCTAGGAGTCAGCGGCCGGCGGGACGGGCGCCGAGGCGCTCGATCGCGATGGTCGTGACCTGGGTGACGTGCTCGGCGAAGGTCTTGAGCGTCTCGGCGGCCTCGGCGCGCTCGGCCCTGAGGTAGCCCAGCTCGTCGTGGACGGCCTCCAGCTCCCCCCGCAACTGCTGGTTTTCTCGGGCGAGTGCCTCGCAGCGCTGCAGCGTCTGCAGGACGAGACCGAAGAGCCGCTCGCCCTCCTGCACCCAGCGGACGATATCCGACGCCTGGTCGGTGGACATGGCGGGGATTATACCTGCTGGGCCGAATAGCATAACGGGAGCGCCGTCGGCAGGATATCTCCGCATGGCTAGTTGTCGGGCGACGGCTGATCACGATCAGGCGGCAGAAGCCGGGCAAACCACCGCCAAGTGGGTGCCAACTCTGACGTTTTGATAACTGTGAAGGAGATGCATCTACATGGTAGATCGCCAAGCTAGTGCCAAGCTGCGGGCCGGACGGGCTGGCGAGCGGCTGTTCGTCATGGGCCTTGTCGAGGATGAGTTTCGTGAACGCTTGAGCCATCAGAGCGAGCAGATATAGAAGAGCACTTTGGCTTCCAGGGAGCCAGACGATCCGCGTTTCGCGTAGAGGCACCTCAGTACGACGTATCGGCCCGACTACCGTGATTCATGGGCCGAGCCACCTGCTCGCTTGATGCGGCGTACTATTGCTGCGGACCGGATAGATTTCTACTGGCTCATTGGCCTCCAGTCGTTTGGCGTGTACCACCGGGTCCACGGCTGCGATATTGACGGGGAGCAGATCGAGTGGTGCGCCGCGAATCTTCCGAAGGCGCGATTTGCTGTCATCTCGCCTTTCCCGCCGACACTGTACGCCGACAATATGTTCGACATAGTGACGAGCTGGTCCGTTTTGACGCATCTCCGCCGAGACGTCCAGCTCGACTGGCTCAAGGAGATGAGTCGGATCATCGCGCCCGGTGGGCTGTTCTCGGCCTCCGTGAGCGGAGAATCCCTTCTGAACCTGCCTCCCTTGAAGGACAGCTGGAGATGATGAAAAATGGGATTTCAGACAACTGGCCGGATCGTGCCTTAGACGGAATAGCCCCGGAAGGCTACTACCGGGCCACGCTGCAAGGCAAGGGCTGGACCTGTGTGCGCCTACCGGCACGACAACCTCCTGCGGCTCGACGGGTTGACGGAGGAAATCGACGCGCTGGGTCCGGCTACCGGGTTGCACGCGGGTGTTGTTGCGGGAGGCACTGAAGAAGCGCGGCTGGCGGAGTTGATCCAGCTGCTCGACAAGCTGGAGCATGGCGTGTCGTAGAAGCAGGATGCGCGCGAGTTCCCGGATCCAAGCTCCCGAAAGGAGAAGGACGATGAGCGGCTGGAGGGTTGGCCCACAAGCGCTGCGATGAGTCCCGCTCAATCACGAAGAATGGCAACGCCGCGCGGCGGTAAGCTAGGCAGTGCGTTCCGACTCGGCCGCCGCCTCGTCAAGCCGGCGGCACTCGGCATCCTCAATAGCAGACTCGCCGGCGGTCTTGCCTTAGCGCTCTTCCGGCAGCGGGCATCCCGCGCTGTACTCAACCGCATTTATCAGCGGTTTGGTCCACGATTGGTTGGGGGGAGGATCCACGGCGTTTTAAGTCGCGGCGCAGTCAAGACCGATTTCGTGTGGCTCTGTCGAATGGCCGGCCGTCGTGTTCTTCTGCCAGTGTCGCCGGCTTTGCCGGGCTCGTGGTGGGCGGCGATCAGTTGGACCTCCAACGGGATGCTCGGCCTCCGTGCCTTCTACGAATTCTACGCCACGCAGAAAACCCACGGAATTCTCTTCGACGTGGGCGCCAACTGCGGAGTGCATTCGTATCCGTTCGCCGCCCGCGGTTACCGGTGTGTCGCGTTCGAGCCGCAGCGGGTGTGTGCCGAGTACATACGCCGTGTCGCCACGCTCAATTCTTTTTCCCACTTCGAGGTGGAGGAGTACGCTGTGGGCGAAGATCGCCCGGATCTAGAGTTCTTCGTCTCCGACGCCACCGGGTACAGCAGCTTTAGCCGATCGCTGGTGGAGCGCTTTGAGGTGGCCCGCTCGATCCACGTGGATTCCGTATCTCTCGATACCTACTGTCGGACGCATCAGATCACCCCGACGATCATGAAGGTGGATGTCGAGGGTTGGGAGTGGCACGTTCTATCGGGCGGCGAGAGAATGATCACCGAAAGCCGGCCGACCCTCGCTATCGAGGTGCTTCCGTGGGCCAGCCACAAGCGGGCGCTGTGGGATTGGTGCGACAGTTTCGGATATCTAGTGTTCGCGGTGTGCGCTCGCCCGTTGCGGCCCCTCCGTTCAATGCACTCGTCCACGGACTTCATGGCCGCTACCGAGGCCGACTACGTCCTTGTCGCGGATCGCGATCTGGCCGAGCGGTGCACCGAGAGCCTAGTCGGGCTATGACGCTGGGCGCGCGCGGGGTCGCGCAAGCAAAGGCGATCTCCTAACCGCCGCGGTGGCCGGCGGCTCTGCGTCGACTGCCTCCGCGTCTACGACACGCTCCGGGCGACGGAGGCCCCCGGTCATGCCTGAGCCCGCCCCCCGGGTCGACGACATCGCCCGCAGCGAGGTGTTACTCACGCCGTAGGCTTTCGCTTCGTCCAGCTCGCGCACCCGATCGCCGGGGTCTGGGATCTCCTCGCGGTGAGCCCGCGCGGCTTGACACTGATCGCGGCGGTTCGGGAGAAGCCGAACTTGATGGGCACGACCCACGGACCGCTCCCCGGCTGGCCGGCCGGCACCCGACGCCTGATCCTGACCTGGGGCGACGGCCCGCTGCCGACCGCCACCACGCTCTCGTCGCCCCATGCCAGAGCCAACCACAGCCCCGGAATCCCGCCCAGAAGGCGTACGTACGGGCATCCCGCCATCTCTGGTAGGCTCGCGCTGCCCGGTGTGCCAGGAACGGCCCCTGAGGAAGGGGCAGACCGTGTGCTCCGGACGGTGTCGGGCTCGCCGGTGGCGCGGCCGGCAGGCCGAACGGGAGTAGGCGGCGACGGCCCGCGACCGGGAGATCCGCGAGTTGCTCACGGCTGCACTGGTGAAGCTGGAGGCCCGATAGCCCCATGGCGAAGAAGAAGCCCCCACTGAAGAAGCCGCCCATGAAGAAGAAGCGGGCAAAGGCCGAAGCCGCCGTGCCCGCGACCGTACTTTCCTACGATGCCGTCGCGCAAGAAGAGCTCCTCCCAGGCGGCGACCGCGTCCGGCTGACGTTCCGCGTCGTCCTGTCGCGCCGGCTGGCCGAGGCGCTGTCGGCGGAGGCGACTCGCCGCGACATGGACCTGGCCACGCTGGTGACCGAGGTGCTGGGCATGACCGCGGCCAAGGCGATGCACCTGAGTTAACGCGAACCCTCTAAGCCCTTGACAGGATAGTAACCAGGAGTTGCTGTGCCATCCAAGAGACTGAAGACGGTGATCAAGGCACTCCGGCAGGCGAAGGGGCTGAGTCAGCGAGCGCTGGCCGCGCGGGTTGGCGTCACCGCGGCCTACATCACCATGCTTGAGCGGGGGAAGAAGACGAATCCCTCGCTGCCGACGCTACGCAAGCTCGCCAAGGCCCTCGGTGTGCCGGTGACGGAGCTGCTCGGATGAGCGGGCTCGACTTCTTAAAGCGCATCGTTCGCCGGACTCCGCTCGCTGGCCCCGCCCGGTCCCTCCACCGGCGACTGTGGCCACCTTTAGCCAACGAGCGGAACGCCCTGTACGACCAAGAGGCGGCTGAGGTCATGGCCCGCGTCTTGACCTCGAATTCGAATTGCCTCGACGTCGGTGCGCACACCGGGAGCATCCTGCGGATCATCCTGAGGCATGCGGACAAGGGGCATCACGTCGCGTTCGAACCGCTGCCGGACTTCGCGGCCGGACTGCGGCTCGATTTCCCGCAGGTCGATGTGCGCGAGCTGGCCCTCTCGGACACGGCAGGGGAGACGACATTCGAGTACGTCGTGACCAATCCAGGCCACAGCGGGCTCCGCCGCCGCCGCTATGAGCGGCCGGATGAGCAGATCCAGACGATCACAGTGCGCGCCGCGCGCCTGGACGATCTGATTCCGGATGATCGGCCGATCGCCCTCGTGAAGATCGACGTGGAAGGCGGAGAGCTCCAGGTCTTCCGCGGCGGCGTGGCCACCCTCAAGCGGTGCAGGCCATTCGTCGTCTTCGAGCACGGAAAAGGAGCAGCGGAGTACTACGGGACCACACCCGCCGCCGTCTACGATGTGCTCGTTGAACAGTGCGGCCTGCGGGTCAACCTAATGAAGCATTGGCTTCAGGGCGCTCGCCCCTTCACGCGGGGCGGTTTCGTCGAGCATTTCGACCATGGGCGAGACTTCTACTTTCTCGCGCATCCATGAATTGGGGGCAGCGGTTGACGCGGGACCCGTAAGTGTGTAGATTTCCGGACACGGACGATTAGCTCAGTTGGCAGAGCACCGGCCTCACATGCCGGGGGTCACTGGTTCAAGTCCAGTATCGTCCACCATCCAGCTAGGCGAGACGGCGGGGGAGTGGCACCCCGCCGCTTTTGGTTGTCCAAGCCAGCAGCATCCGGCGAACGCGCTCGCCCGAGCGGCTCAAATTGTCCTATGGAGATCTGTCGAACAACATTTCCGGGCGCCACCCGCGCCTGACTCGCGGGTTCCTGACGGCCACGGGGGCGCGGTCGTGTTCATCTTCAACCAGTACACGATCGCTCCGAACCCGGATGTTGGTTCACTGCCGCCAATTCGGTATGACTGCTCGGCAGGTGCTGTGGATCAGCGGGTTCTGGCCCGGACGTGGCGCGATTCAACCGGCGTGGTGTACGTGGCCTTCGTCTTTCCCGACGCACGGCGCCTCGGTCGCGAGTGTCAAGTGATAGTCATGCGTTAGTTCGCGGGTCCGGGGGTGACTGGTTCAAGTCCGGAATCGTCCGCCATCAAGCGTCGCGGTACGGCGGGGAATGGTCCCGCCGGGTTCAGTGTCGGGTCCTCAGCGTGCGGCGGCGCGGCTGAGATCGTAGAGATACAGCGCGGCTCCCGTGCTCCGTCTCTCCGCCCGGCGCTGCCCGGTCCGATCCAGGTATTGCACCATGAACTCTTCCTCGTCGATCTTCCGATTGACGGCGGAATGCGAGAACAGGAGCCAGACCGAGTCGCGGCCGTTCAGCTTGCCCAGGTCCTCCAGATATTTGCTCAGAGCCTCTCGCGACTGCACGCCCGGAACGTACCGGTCTTGCTCGATCAGCCTTCGGAAGGCGTAGTACCGTACCGCCGGCACGGCCTCGTAGTACACATACAGCAGGTCGCTCGGTCCTCGATGCGCCTTCCAGTATTCCAGCAGCGGGCGGGTCTCCTCCACGCGTTGAGGCCGGGCCAGGTGAAGGCCCACGTAGAGCATTGGCTGCAACCAGAGGAGGCCGAACAGGGCGACGACCAGGAGGGGGAGAACGTGCCGCGTGCGCTCCCACACTTCCTGGATGCCGGCCGCCGCCACCAGAAGGAGGGCGGGCACCATGAACAGCCACAGACGGTTCGCCAGCGGATACTTGCGCAGGCCCGACGCGAGAAGAGCCATGACACCCGGTAGCACGAGCCAGCCGAGCGTCTCCCGGGCTCTCGTGAAGAGCGCCACCCCGCCCAGGATACCAGCCAGGAGCACCAGGGCATACACCTCGGGCCCCAGAGAGATGCCGGCGATCCGGGTCAGCGCGTCGAGATACCAGCGGACGTCCTCGTAGGATCTAGGCGGGAGCGGCGCGGAGCCCTCGGCCCAGAACGCGAGGAGTGTCTCGTTCTGGGCGGTCCGCTTCAAGGTCAAGACGTACGACACCAAGAAGCTCGCCAGCCACACGCCGGCGATGACCACGCAGATCGCGGCGGCCCGCCATTGCCGTCTCGATGCTCGCGCGGCAATCCAAGAGATCCCGATCCCGGCCAGCACGAAGACAGCGGGGTGCGAGAACCAGATCGCTACGCTCCCCCCAACCGCGGCGAGGCCCCACCACCAACCTCCTCGCGAGTCGTCGGCAGACCGCTCCGCGGCCGTCGTCGCCATGAGCCAGAGCAGCAGGGCCACCGCGACATCGCTCGAGTACTGCTTGGTCTCGGAGGCAAAATAGATCAGGCGATCCGAGGCGACGAAGAGAAGCATCGCGATCAGCGAGCCGATCGGCGGGAGGATCCGCTCGGCGACCGCCCGGAACACGAACAGGGCCAGGATCCCGCTCAGCAGGGGAAAGAGCCGGAGGGCATACTCGCTGGTCCCGAACAGGAGAACCGCCAGACGCTCCGCGAAGAGGAACCCGACCGGGGCCGCCTGGTCGTACTCCAGCGGGCCGACCAGGCCCGCAAACGGCCGACCGATGATGCTGAGGGCCAGCGTCGCCTCGTCCAGCCAGAGAGAGCGGTTCGAGAGATATTGCCAAACGCGACTGAGCACGCCGACCGCCAGCAGGAGGCCGACGACCCGAGCGTAGCGTGGAGGCTCGGTGGCCCGCTCGAGAATAGCCAGGGCCTTCACGACGCGACGGCGGCCGCCTTTTCGAAGACCGCCACGAGCGACAGGGCGGGAAACGGCAGCCAGTGGTCCACTCGCCGAAGGAGCGGAACCGCGGCGTCGAACAGCTTCAACTGGGCAAGACCCAGGGTCCGGCGCCGCAGGAGGCGGCCGTTCACCCACCAGCCCAGCGACCCCATCCGATCCAGCTCCCGGACCTCCAGGACCTTCAGCCCGGCCGCCCGGCCCATCGCCACGACCTGTTCCCGGTTATAGCGTCGACAGTGCCCGAACGTCTCGTCGAGCGTGCCGTAGAGCCCCGGGCCCTGCGGAACCATCGCGACGACGCGACCGCGCTCACCCAGGACTTCCGCCATGTTCCGCAGAGCTTCGACGTCGTCCTGGATGTACTCCAGCACATTCACGCTCACGACCGTGTCGAAGGCCTGTCCCTTCGGAAACGAGCTTCGGTCCCGAACATCCGTCGACCCGACCTGAAGATAGGGCCGGTTGCGAGCCAGGTGACGGAGCTCGTCGAGAAAGATCGGATTCGAGTCGGTCGCCCAGTAGCACTCCCGCGGGACCAGGCTCAAGGTCAGGGTACCGAGGCCCGCGCCCACCTCGAGCACTCGCTGACCGAGGTGAGGTCGCAGGCTATCGCTCATCCAGCGGTTCAAGTTCCGGGCGCGGCGCAAGCGGGCGAGCACTCGACCCAGGCCCGCATCGTCGGTGTAGATCCGATCCGAAAGCGCGAACTTCGTGATGGCGGCGATGGCGCGATATCCGTCTCTCCAGTTGATCTTCTTGCCTTCCTGGTAAGTGCGCCCGGAGTAGTTGACGGGAATCTCGAAGATGCGCGCCCCTCGCTTGGCCAGCTTGATCGTCAACTCGGGCTCGATCCGAAAGTCCAGACTCTCGAGCGGGATACTCTGAAGCAAGCGGGTACGCACCATCTTGTAGCAGGTTTCCATGTCGGAGAGGTTCAGGTCTGAGACCAGGTCGCAGAGAAACGTGAGGAGCTTGTTACCGAGCTCGTGCCGAAAGAAGAGCACGCGCCTGAACTCGGCGGTCAGGAAGCGGGAGCCGAAGACCGCGTCGGCGTCGTCGTCGAGGAACAGGGGAATCATCTTCAGGAGGTCGCGCGGGTGGTACTCGAGGTCGGCGTCGTGAATGACCGACAGCTCAGTGTCGGCGCGCGCGAGCGCGGTTCGGATCGCGGCCCCCTTGCCCCGGTTACGGTCGTGCCGGAGGAAGACCCACTCGAACGTCGCTCCGGTCGGCTCCGGGGGGATGGAAGCGCGAAACTGCTGCAAGGCGGTCGCGGTTCCGTCGGTGGAGCAATCGTCGACGACGATGACCTTCACGCGGCTCAGGAGAGGAGAATGACCAAGCTCGCGGAGTCGGTCGAGGCTGGCGTGGATGAGGTACTGCTCGTTGTAGGCGGGCACCAGGACGGACAGGGAGGTCTTACGACTCATGGGGCTCCAGGTGGATTGTGCGGCGCCGGCATGGCCGTTAGGATAAGGATCTGTGCGAGATCGACAAGGCGAATCTTTTGCGTACTCCCGCATCGCGGCGCTCGGCTTGCGGGCTCTCGGAGGCGCTGCGCTCGCGGTATTCATCGCTGGAGCGTTCACGCCCTTGCCCAATGTCCTCAACGCCTGGATGGCGGGCGCTCCCCGGCTGGAGTCGGCTGACGCCATCGTCGTTCTTGGCCGTGGCGGCGCCGACAGCGACGGTGTGCTCACCAACCGGTCA
>Ga0210384_10008285_pt1 | contig 10852 bp, 11 predicted proteins | sample IncBWH2MmetaG_FD_160574 | JGI IMG/M metagenome (GOLD analysis project Ga0210384, IMG submission 160574) | Forest soil microbial communities from Barre Woods Harvard Forest LTER site, Petersham, Massachusetts, United States - Inc-BW-H-2-M | ecosystem: Environmental > Terrestrial > Soil >...
TCGCTTGAAAACCTGATTAACATCAGCGTGAATCAGACGCTGAGCCGGACGGTGCTGACCAGTGGATTGACGCTGCTCACCGCGTTGTCGTTGTTTCTGTTCGGGGGCCAAGTGCTGAACGGTTTCTCATTTGCGCTGGTGGTGGGAATTATTGTGGGGACGTATTCGTCTATTTTCATTGCGAGTCCGATTTTGGTATTCTGGCAGAACTTCCTCGATTCCAGAGGAGCGAAACCAGCCCCGGCGGCTCCAGTGAAGGAAGTGCCGCGCGCGCCGCGCGCAGCCGGGACACGGAAAGCGGTGCGGTAGGGCAGCGGTTCGGAAAGGGGATTAGAGATGTTTGAACAAACTTTCGTGGATGGGGGCCAGACCAAGCGTGGCTGGTCGGTGTTTGTTTCGTTTGCCGCGCAGATACTGATCCTGCTGGTTCTTGCGCTGATCCCGCTGATTTATACCGATGTGCTCCCCAAGGCGCAGTTGACCAGTTTTCTAACGGCGCCTCCGCCGCCTCCGCCGCCTCCTCCTCCCCCGGTCGTCATCAAGGTGGTTAAGATCGCGCCCAAGCAATTCGACGCCGGCAGGCTGATGGCGCCCCGGGAGATTCCCAAACAGGTCGCCATCATTCAGGAGGAGGTCGCGCCCACGGTGAGCGCCGGAGTTAGCGGTGGAATTCCCTCCGGCCTGGGCGGCATCGGAGTGGGCTTGGGTTCGCTGGGTGTGGGAGCTCCGCCTCCGCCTCCGCCGCCCGAGGTCAAACAAGCGCAGGTGACCAAACAGATCCGAGTCGGCGGCAATGTGCAAGCGGCGAATTTGATCAAAAAGATCACGCCCGTTTATCCGGCGCTGGCTAAGTCGGCGCGCATTCAGGGAACGGTGCGATTTACGGCCATCATCGGCAAGGATGGCACGATACAGAATCTTCAGTTGGTGAGCGGCCACCCGATGTTGGTGCAGTCCGCTACCGAGGCAGTGAAGCAATGGATTTACAAGCCAACGTTGCTCAATGAGGAGCCGGTGGAAGTGATTACTCAAATTGATGTGAACTTCACTTTGAGTCAGTAGTCAAAGGCGGGCGTTTATAGCGTCCGCTTTAATTTCAACTCGCAGGAGAAAATCATGGTCTTACAGTTGCAAGTTTGGGCGTTTATGCTTCTTCAAGAGGCGGGTGGAGTCAGCTTCGATCCTCGCGCCATGTGGGGGCAGATGGGCTGGTTGGCCCGATTCGTTGTCATCGTGCTCTTTATTATGTCGGCGTGGTCGATTGGCGTCATGATCGACCGTTTGATCGCCTACAATGGGGCCCGCAGTCAGTCGCGCCAGTTCGCTCCGGCCGTGGCCGGGGCCCTGCGCGAGGGCAAGTTGGACGAAGCTATCAAGATCGCCGACCGCTATAGCAAGAGCCACCTGGCCAAGGTGGTCGTGGCGGGTCTACAGGAATTCCGGGCGCATCAGATGAGCTCCGATATTTCGGGCGAAGAGATCGAGGCCTCGCGCCGCGCTCTGGAGCGCGCCGAAGCCATCGTGCATGCCGAGCTGAAGCGCGGCATCTCGAGCCTGGCGACCATCGGTTCAACAGCTCCCTTCGTGGGACTGTTCGGCACCGTGGTCGGCATCATCAACGCGTTCAAGGGCATTTCGACCGAAAAGTCGACGGGCTTGGGCGCGGTCGCGGGCGGTATTTCGGAAGCCCTGGTCACCACCGCCGTCGGTCTGTTCGTGGCCATCCCGGCCGTCTGGATGTACAACTACTTCACCAGCAAGATTGAAGCGTTTGACGTCGAGATGGGGAATTCCAGTTCCGAGCTGATCGACTACTTCCTGAAACGCACGCAGCGCGCGAGCGCAGGCAAGTAGGCGAGGTTTTCCGCGAGTTGAAAAATCCGGCCGCGCGTCGCCTCGAACGACAGCGCGCGGCCGGGAGAAGTTTGTTATTTAAGATGAGGAGTTCGTTATGAAAAAGCCGCAAGCTCCCGATATCGTCTCGGCGATTAACGTGACGCCCATGGTGGATGTGATGCTGGTGCTGCTGATCATTTTCATGGTCATCACGCCCATGCTCACCAAAGGCGCCCAGGTTGAATTGGTCCGCACCAAGAATCCTATAGCCATGAAGGACGCCGATAAGGAAGACGCGATCCTGGTCGCGGTCACTCGCAGTGGCGATCTTTTCCTGAGTCCTGGAAATAAGAGACTCACTCTGGATGACCTTCCGGGCAAGGTCAAGGACTTGCTGACCAACCGGCTCGATAAGACCGTGTATATCAAAGCGGACTCCCGCGCCAAGTATGAGCGCGTGGAAAGCGTGGTGGATGAGCTGCGGACCGCTGGCGTCGAGAACCTCGGTTTGATTACCGAACAGCTACCGCAGGGCGGAGTGCTCAAGCCGTTGGGCATCGGCGTCGGCAGATAGGCCTAAGTTCAAAGGATTTTTTAAGGAGATTTCTATATGGCAATGGCAGTTGGCGGCAAAAGCGGTTCGATGTGCGATATCAACATGACGCCCATGATCGACGTGTTACTGGTGCTGCTGATTATCTTCATGGTCATCACTCCTCTGACGCCGCATGGACTGGATGCCCTGGCGCCGCAACCTCCGCCTCCCAACCAGCCGCCGCCGCCTCCGGATCAGGATCGCACCGTCGTCATCGTCATCGACAAGGACAAGTCGATGAAGCTCAACCAGGACCCGATTGCCGAAAATCGGTTGCAAGACCGCCTCAACGAAATTTTTAAGACCCGCGCGGAGCGCGTGGTGTTCGTGAAGGGCGATCCCGATCTGGATTTCGAAGTCGTTGCTCGCGCGATCGACATCGCCAAAGGCGCGAACATGGAAAAGGTCGGTCTCATGACGCCCAAGACGGAATTAGGACAGTGACGGGACCGGGAGATTTCACATAAAGGATAAGATTCGTATGCGGAAAGCTGCTCTTGCCGGCGCCATGTTGTTGGCCGGTGTTCTCATTCTATTCGGTACCGGATGCAATAAGCTGAAATCGCGTGACAACATGAATAAGGGTGTCGCGGCGTTTAAGAACGCCAAATACGCCGACGCGGTTAATTCCTTCCAGGACGCCATTGCGCTCGATCCGGACAATCCGAATGCACGTGTTTATCTTGCCATCGCGTACATGATGCAATGGATCCCGGGCGCCGAGTCTCCCGAAAATGCCCAGTTCGCCAGCAAGGCTCGTGAGGAGTTCAACAAGGTTCTCGAAAAGGACCCCAACGACACCACCTCGCTGCAATATATGGCGTCGCTCGCCTACAACGAAGCGACCTCGCTGCCGCCCGATCAGAAACTGGCCAAGCTAGATGAGGCCGCGAGCTGGAATCATAAGTTGGTCGCCGCCGATCCTAAGAGCCGTGACGGATTCTACAGCTTGGGTGTTATCGACCAGAACAAATTCTATCCCGCGCTTATGCTGGCCCGGGTGAACCTCAAGATGAAGCCGGAGGAGCCTGGTCCACTCAAGGACAAAAAGGTCAAGGCCGAGCTTGCGGCCAAGTACGCGGCCATCATCGACGACGGTGTTCAGAATCTCCAAAAGTCTCTGGATATCGACAAGGAAAACGATGACGCCATGGCGTATATGAACCTGCTCATTCGGGAGCGGGCCGACCTTGCCGATACCCCCGGCGATTACAAGAAGCAGATCGAGGTTGCCGACAACTGGCTGCAGAAGGCCCTCGATACAAAGAAGGTCAAAGCCGAGAGGAACGAGAAGAAGAACGCGGGCGGAATCATTCAGGAAGCAAAATAGCCCAGTTCCTTATATTTAGCGCCGCTCTCGCACGCTCGGGAACGGCGCTTTTCTTTTACCCTCGCCCGTCTCCGTTACACTGGTGTTATAGATGAGTCTTATAGATGCCTGATTCGATCCAGGCCGTCACGGAGGCCCCGTCGGCCCGCCCGCAGCCGGACAATGTAGACCAGCTCTATAGCGATTTGGTCGCTCACCTGCGCGAGCTGCGCCCCAACGAAGACCTGGCACCGCTCGAAAAAGCCTATGCCTTCGCCTCCGCGCGCCACAAGGATCAGAGGCGCGTTTCCGGTGAGCCCTTCATGGTTCATCCGTTGCTGGTCACGCGCCAGCTCGCCGACATGCATATGGATATGACCGGCCTGGTCACCGGTCTTCTGCACGATGTCGTCGAGGACACCACCGCCACTGTGGCCGAGGTGCGCAAGGAGTTTGGCGAAGACGTCGCGCGCTGCGTCGATGGCGTAACCAAGTTGAGCAAGCTCAACCTCGCCTCGCGCGAGGAGCGCCAGGCCGAGAGCGTCCGCAAAATGCTGCTGGCCATGGTGAACGATATTCGCGTCATCTTGGTCAAGCTAGCCGACCGCCTCCACAACATGCGTACCCTGGGGTCTCTACCCCGTGAAAAGCAGGAGCGCATTGCCACGGAAACCATGGAGATCTACGCGCCGATCGCCCACCGCCTCGGCATGGGCAAAATGCGCGGCGAACTGGAGGATCTCGCCTTCAAATACCTCGAGCCCGAAGCCTCGGCCGAGCTGCTCAGGGAATTCGAGACTGCGCGGCCGGCCAACGAAGCTTTTCTAAGCGACATCCGGCATACTGTCGAAGTCCTGCTGGCGCGCGAGGGAATTCCGGCGCGCGTCGAGGGCCGGCTGAAGCGCGCCTACTCGGTGTTTCAAAAGCTCAAGCGCCAGAAGATCGCGCTCGATCAGGTCTACGACTTGCTCGCTGTGCGCGTGATCACCGATTCCGTCAAGAACTGTTATGCGGCGCTGGGGGTTTTTCACAACGAGTGGCACCCCATCCCCGGCCGCATCAAGGACTTTATCGCGATTCCGCGGCCCAACCTATACCAGTCCCTGCACACTTCCGTCATGGGGCCGGGAGGCCGCCACTTCGAGGTCCAGATCCGTACTGAAGAGATGCACCGCGTGGCCGAAGAGGGAATCGCCGCGCACTGGAAGTACAAGGAAGGTCGCCGCGGAGCCGGCGGTGATGACCAGCGCGTGGCATGGCTTCGCCAATTGGTCGAGTGGCAGAGCGAGATGCGCGACCCGGCCGAGTTCATGTCCACCCTGAAGGTGGATCTCTACCCCGAGGAAGTCTACACCTTCACGCCGCGCGGCCGCGTTATCACGCTTCCGCGTGATGCCACGCCCATCGACTTCGCCTACGCCATTCACTCCGATGTGGGCAACACCTGCACCGGCGCCAAGGTCAACGGGCGCATCGTCCAGCTCAAGTATGGATTGCGCAACGGGGATGTGGTCGAAATCCTTACCCAGCCCGGCCACCTGCCGAGCAAGGACTGGCTCTCCATCGTCAAGACCTCGCGCGCGCGTAACAAAATCAAGCACGTCATCAACACCACCGAGCGCGTCAAGGCCATCGAGATCGGCGAAAAATATCTGGAACGCGAGGCCCGGCGCTTCGGAGTGTCACTCGGCCGCATCCCTGACAGCCAGGTTCAGGCCGTGGCCGCCGACTACGGATGCAGCAAGATCGAAGACCTGCGCGCGGCCCTGGGATACGGCAAGTTTTCCGCGCGCCAGGTGTTGCAAAAGCTCGCGCCGGATCAGGTTTCCGTGGAAACGCCGCAAGCCGAACCCGCCGCGGTCCCCGCGCCTGCTCCTGGTGCGCCAGCCAAGACCGGCGACCAGGACCTGGTCATCAAGGTGAAGGGCATCGACGACCTGCTGGTCTACCGCGCCAAGTGCTGCAATCCTATTCGCGGCGAGGCGATCGTGGGATATGTCACGCGCGGGAAAGGCGTGGCCGTCCATTCGCTCCACTGCACCAACGTTCAGAATTTAATGTACGAAGTTGAGCGCAAGATCGATGTCGAATGGGCCCGCACCGCTTCCGATACCTTTCCCGTCCGCGTGCTGGTTCATACCGAGGACCGCCCCGGAATTCTGAACCAGTTGACCGCCGTGCTTTTCAACGAGCAGACCAATATCCGCAACCTGGAAGCGCGGGGAGCCGATGGCCGCGCGCCGGACGGCGCCATCATCGAAATGACGGTCGAGGTCCGCGACAAGAAACAGCTCGAGCGCGTGGTTTCCTCTATCCGCCGCATCTCCGGGGTGCACGACATCGAGCGAGTCAATCAATGAGAACCGAACCAGTCAGCGTGCCCTCAACAGAACCGGAGCATATCGCCATCTCCAAATCCAAGGGCATCAAGATCGATTGGAAGGATCAGCATCACAGCGAGTATGCGCTCGCCTACCTGCGCGACGAATGCCCCTGCGCCAGTTGCACCGGAGCGCACGGCACCGCGCCCCAGAAATCGAACTACTCAGGCGCAGAGCTGTTCCCAATGTACAAGCCGGCGCTAAAAATGGTGGAGGTCGAGCCCATCGGAAGCTACGCGGTGCGCATCGTCTGGTCCGACGGCCACAATACCGGAATCTACTCCTTCGATCACTTCCGCCGCATCTGCCCCTGCCAGGAGTGCCGCGCGGCACGTGGCAAGTGACCTACCACTCCACCCGACGCAGTCCTTTCACGCGATCGAAATGACGGTCCTTGCTCAACACCGGAAAATCATGCTGGCGGCATAGCGCCGCGATCCATAGGTCGTTAGACGGAATCGGCGTGCCAGCCTGCTTCAATATCAGGCGTAGCTGCGCGTAATGCTCGCTTGTCTCGTCAGTGATGTCTAAGATTCGGTAAAGTTGCAGATTTCGCTGAAGGGAAGTCTCGTGTTCCGATCGCCGCTTGGATTGGGAGATCCCAAAGCGATATTCACCCAGGGTGACGACGGGAATGGCAAGCAGACTTGCCCGCTTAAGAGCAGGCGCAATGGCCGGCTCGCCGTCGAGGATCGCTGATAATGCATTGGTGTCGACAATCAATCCCAATCCTCTGGTTCTATTTTCTCGAACTCTTCGTCAATGATTTGCTGAATCCGCACATTCTCTTCGTGCAAATGCCGCAGCGCTCCAAAGGATTTCATCCACGGCTTGTCTGCTTGCGCTTGTGACGCGGCCAGCTTTTCCTCTACTGCCTCCGTCACGAATTGGCGCAGCGGAATGCCTTGTTCGGCCGCCTTGGCCTTGGCCTTCCTGAATACCGGATCGGGCATTTCGAGCGTCGTCTTCATTGTCTCCATGCTCCCATATTTATGGGTACCTGGGAATCGCTGTTGAAAGAGGCGGTCAAAACTGAAAATAAATGAATGGAATCGCCGTGTCCATCACCGCGAAGACTTCGAGGCAGAACATCATCGCTGCCAGTGCCGACGCGTACACCGGCGCCGGGGCGCGGATGGCGCGCTCGAACCACTCGCGTTTCTCTTCGCCGATCGCTAGAATTAGCGCCAGTGCGGCCAGGCCGAAGTGCCAAGGCTCCAGGAGCACCTTGCCCCCGCCACCGGCGAACATCTGGCCCAGCACCTGGACGCTCTGCCGCAAGTCGGCCGCTCGGAAGAATACCCAGCCGACGCACGTAAGCAAGAAGGTCACCAGCGCGCGGAGCGGGTAGCTCCAATCCCACTCCTCGTCCATCGCCCGCCCGCCGCGCACCAGGCGCTCGATACTGAGCAGCATTCCCTGATAGCCGCCCCAGATCAGGAAATTCCAACTGGCGCCGTGCCACAACCCGCCCAGCAGCATGGTGAGCATCAGATTGCGATACGTCACCCGCTGTCCGCCCCGGCTGCCGCCCAAGGGAATGTACACGTAATCGCGCAGCCAGGTGGAAAGCGAAATGTGCCATCGCCGCCAGAAGTCCGTGATGCTGGCCGCCAGGTACGGACGGCGGAAATTGATCGGGAAGTGAAAGCCCAGCAACTTCGCCATGCCGATCGCCATGTCAGTGTACCCGGAGAAATCGAAATAGATCTGTAGCGCAAAGGCGAACATGCCGCTCCATGCCGCCGGCGCTCCAGGGCTTCCCGCGACGTCGCCGAAGTACCCGTTCGCCACCTTCGCGAACTGGTCGGCGAACGCCATCTTCTTGGTCAGCCCCAGCGCGATCAGGAACACGCCGCGCGCGATATCCTCCGCCGCGGGCGGCTGCCAGGCCCACAGATCGCGGAAGAAATCGCGCGCTCTGACGATAGGTCCCGCTACCAGTTGGGGAAAGAAGCTGATGAACAGGGCGTAATCGATCGGGTTGCGCACCGCGCGTTGCGTCCCTCGGTAGACGTCCACCACGTAGGACATGCTTTGGAAGGTGTGGAAGCTGATGCCGAGCGGCAGCACGATATCGAGGAAGAACGAATTCGCGGGCCGTCCCATCACGGCCGCCAGGTTAGCCGCCAGAAAATTGTAGTACTTGAAGAAGCCCAGGACCCCAAGAGTAGCCGCTAGGCTCAAGACCAGCACCGTTCTGCGTCGCGGCCCCGGGGCAACGCGCTCCAGCCACAATCCGGCGACGTAATCAATCACTGTTAACCCCAGCAGCAGGACGATGAATTTCGCGTTCCAACTTGCATAGAAGTAATAGCTCGCGGCCAGGAGGATGTACTTACGCAGCACTCGCGGGCTCCCATAAAAAAGGGCCAGCACCACCGCCAGAAACAGGAAAAACCGGGTGGTGTTAAACAGCATCCGGCATCACCTCACGCATCACCTCACCAACCTACTGACTTCCCGCGCCATCATCACCGAGAGCCGCGAGCATCCCTCATCGTTCAAGTGGAACGCGTCTTTGAACAGCTCCGGAGTCTCCAGCGATTCGAACGCGTGCTCATTCGCCAGCCACACGCCGGGCCGCGCCGCGAACTCGCGGATCGAACTGCTCTGGGTTCGCACCAGGTTGGCCGGCCGCGGTATCGGACCGCGCGGCAGGCGCACAAACACGACCTTGGTCGGCGTGCCGCGATAGTAATCCACCAGCCGCCCGAACCATTTGCGCCGGAACGCCGCGCGCTTCCCGGTCTGCGGCTTCGGCCGATAGAGCACGAAGCGCGTGATCTGATCCTTCAGTACCTCGTTATCCGGCGGCAGCGTGGCGGTAAAGTCGGACCAGTCGATCTTCAGGCCCATCACGTTCTTCTCGGAATCCACGAAATCGTAAGTCCACTCCTCGTACCAGCGTGCACAGAGTCGCACGTACTCGATGCGCTTGACGGGGTGCGAGAAAAACGCCAGCAGGTCGCGTTGGAAAACTAACCCTTTGAGAAGACTGCCGCGGAATGCTTCCCACCGCGCATCGCCGTCATCGAACGACCGCGCGAACTCAACGATATCGCTGTAGCGGAGGCGCGCCGCCACGTAGTGCAGTGTCGCCAGGTCGTCGCCGATATCGTAGGCACCGTCCTCATCGTCATAATCGTCGACGCCCAGGACGACCGCGCGATAACGCCGTCGAGTGGGATCCAGATCGCGCAGCATGTAATACCAGGCGCGCGCGTCGGTGCCGGCGACCCCGGCCTGCCGGAATGAGAATCCGGTCTCCGCCGTCCGTTGATTGGCCACGCGCGGATAGTAAGCGAATCGCGAATCGCCCAGCGTGAGGATGAGGTTCGATCCGTACTTGGCCTGCGCCTTCTGCTCGCGCCGCAAGATCTGCTCAAAGATGCCAGTCGACGAATCCGGCTCCAAAATTGACGTATACGGCCCACTGCGAAAAACCAGCGCATCCAGGGCAAACAGTCCGGCGATACCGAAGAGCACAGCGCCCAGCCGCCGCCAAACGTTTCTCACCGCGCCACTCACTTCTTCGCCCACGCCGGATAGTTCACCTCAAGCATGACGAAGCTTGCGAAAGCTCTCCATCCGGTTTGTCCTTTGGTTTATCCTTCACAGCTTTATACCAAATCCGAATGCGAGCGCCGCCTTCACACTTGCGATACGACCCGCCCCGCCACCACCGTCGCCACCGGCCCCCCGCGAAACGTCTTCCCGTCGAACGGCGAGTTTCGGCTCCTCGAAAAGGACTTGTTTACATCGTAGGTCCACGCGCGCTCGGTCGAAAAAATCGTCACGTCCGCCGGCGCGCCCGGCACCAGGGTCCCGCGATTGATCCCCAGAATCCGTGCCGGGTTTGAGGTGAAAAGTTCCACCAGGCGCGGCAGGCCGATTTTACCGGGATGAAGCAGCGTCTCAAGAGCCACGCCCAGCGCCGTCTCAAGGCCCAGGATGCCGAACGGGCACTGCTCGAACTCCTGCATCTTCTCGCTACCCGGATGAGGCGCGTGATCGGTGGCAATCGCGTCGATCGCGCCGCTCACAACGCCTTGCACCACCGAGCTCACGTCGCAGCCGGAGCGCAGCGGCGGCTTCATTTTGTAGTTGCTTTCGTAGGGCGGCATATCGCTGTCGGCCAGCGTCAAATGATGCGGCGTGACTTCGGCCGTCACCGCCAGGCCGCGCGCCTTGGCGAACGCCACCATCTCGACCGAATGGCGCGAGGAAATGTGCGCCACATGGAAACGCGCGCCCGTCAGCGCTGCCAGCAAAATATCGCGCGCCACCATCACGTCCTCCGACGCCCCCGGAATCCCCCGCAGACCCAGCCGCACCGATTCCAGGCCCTCGTGCATGTCGCCGCCCGCGCTCAGATGCAGATCCTCGCAATGGTCGATCACCGGTATACTAATGCTGCGCGCGAACTCCATCGCCCGCCGCATCACGCGCGCGTTCATCACCGGCCGGCCGTCATCGGAGATCGCGATCGCCCCAGCTTGCCGCATGGAGCCGATGGCCGCGAGATCTTCACCCTCGCTCCCTTTGGTGATCGCGCCAATCGGAAACACGTTCACCACCGCGTGCTTCCGCGCCTTCTCGACGATATAACTGGTGACGGTCGCGTTGTCATTCACCGGCGCTGTATTCGGCATGGGGCAGATGGAGGTGAAACCTCCGGCCGCTGCCGCGCGCGCGCCCGATTCAATGGTCTCCGCGTGTTCAAAGCCC
>Ga0210384_10008286_pt1 | contig 10851 bp, 9 predicted proteins | sample IncBWH2MmetaG_FD_160574 | JGI IMG/M metagenome (GOLD analysis project Ga0210384, IMG submission 160574) | Forest soil microbial communities from Barre Woods Harvard Forest LTER site, Petersham, Massachusetts, United States - Inc-BW-H-2-M | ecosystem: Environmental > Terrestrial > Soil >...
CGGCTTTGATGAGGGTGACGCGGAGGCGGCCGTCTTCGAGTTCGAGGATGCCGTCGATGGTGCAACCGGCGGGGGTGGTGACCATATCTTTGAGCAGGGCGGGATGGAAACCGGTTTCGATGGCGACTTTGGCGGCGCCCAATGTGGTTTGGGCGGCGAGGAGCGTGGCGAGTTCGCGGGAGAGGCCCATCTTCACGCCACCTTCGGCGAGCGATTCGAGAATGATGTAGATGAAGGCGGGACCGCTGGCGGAGAGGCCGGTGATGGCGTCCATGTGTTTTTCGTCCACCACGACGGTTTTTCCGACGGCTTCGAAGAGCGTGCGCGCGGATTCGAGATGGCCATCGTTGGCGAATTTTCCCCGGGACATGGCGGTGACGCCGGCGCCGACCATGGAAGGCGTGTTGGGCATGGCGCGGATTACGGGAATGTTGCCAGTGAGGCGCTGCTCGATGTACGTGGTGGGAACGGAAGCGGCGATGGAGATGAGGAGCTTGCGCTCGTTCAGCTCGGGGCGGATTTCGTTCAGGACTGCGCCCACGGTTTGCGGCTTGACGCAGAGGAGGATGATGCTGGCGGCGCGCGCGGCGGCGCGATTGTCGTTGGTGATCAAGACTGGGCCGGTGGAAAATTCGCGGCTGCCTGCGCCCTTATGGTGAACGGTGGCGGAAATTTTTTCGGGCGCCACGATTCTCTCGTGCACGAAAGCATCGAGCAAAATGCCGCCCATCTTGCCTACTCCGAGCACAGCCAACCTGCCAAGCGAGGAATCGTGCACCATGTGCATGACAGCTCTCCTTTGGGATAATTGGGTTAGAACAATACAGCAAGGCGCGCGTTGTATGAAGCGTTAAATGTTAGTTATTCAAACTTTGAATTGGTTCCATCCAAGCGAGGGACAGAGAGAAGGCTGAAGAATTCGGGCGCGGCTGCACGCGGATGCTAATTCGCTTTGCTATAATCCAGCGGGGCGAGCGATGGATTTCGACCACCTGACAACATTTCTGGAGATTGCAAAGTCAGGGAGTTTTTCGCGCGCGGGGCTGAAATTGTTTCGTTCACAGCCGGCAGTGAGCGCGCAAATCCGGCAACTGGAGCAGGAGTACGGCGAAAAGCTGTTTGACCGGGTGGGCAAGACGGTGCGGTTGACGTCGGCGGGCGAAGCGCTGCTGGAATATGCCAGCCGGCTGCTGAATCTGAAGGATGAATCACTGCGCGCGGTGGCGGATCAGGCGACAGCGCCGCGCGGAAAATTAACCGTGGGCGCGAATGAGGCCACCTGCCTGTACGTGCTGCCGCATGTGTTTGCGGAATATCACCGGCACTATCCTCTGGTGCAGATCAGTATTTACCGGAATTTCAGCCGCAAAGTGGTGGAGAAGGTGGAGGACGGATCGCTGGACGTGGGGATTGTGACGCTGCCGGTGAAAGCGCCGAGTTTGAAGACTTATTCGATTTTTCGCGACCGCGTGGTGCTGATGGTGAGCCCGTCGAATCCGCTGGCGCGGCAAAAGAGCGTGCGGATTAATGAAATTGCCGAGCAGCCGCTGATTTTTCCGAAGACCGGGTTCACGCGGCTGCTTTTAGACAAACATTTTCGGCCGTACCGGTCGAGCCTGCGGATGACCATGGAGCTTCCGAGCGTGGGAATGATCAAGCGGTTCGTGGCGGCGGGACTGGGCGTTTCACTGATCAGCGAAAGTTTTGCGCGGGACGAAGTGCGGGCGGGCGATGTGAAGCTGATTCCGATATCGGATGTCGAGCTGTGGCGCGAGCTGGGATTGATTTACAGGCGCGACCGGACGCTGCCGCGCACGGTGGCGGCTTTTGTGGCACTGCTGAAAGAAGACGGATCATTGAGTACAGACGGGCGCGGGGCACGCGGCCGTTAATTCCCGAAAAAACGGAAACCACAAATGGCGATCCTGGTGACAGGCGGCGCGGGGTACATCGGCAGTGTGACTGTGGAACGGCTGCGCGCGAAGGGCGAAAGCGTGGTGGTGCTGGATGATCTGGCGCGCGGTCACCGCGAATCAGTGGACGCGAAGATTCCTTTCTATCAGGGAAAAGCCGGCGACCGCGGGTTGGTGGAAAAAATTGCGCGGGAACATCAGGTGGAGTCGTGCATCCATTTTGCCGCGCTTACATTTGTGGGCGAGTCGATGGAGAAGCCGGCGGTGTACTTCGAGAATAATGTGGAGCAGGGCGTGGCATTGTTCGGCACGCTGGAACGCGCGGGCGTGAAGCGCGTGGTGTTTTCTTCAACGGCGGCGGTGTACGGCGAACCGGAGCGAGTGCCGATTGCAGAAGACAGCCGGAAATGGCCGCGAAATCCCTACGGCTGGTCGAAATTGATTCTCGAGCAGGTGCTCGATGCTTACGACTCCGCGTATGGGATGAAGTATGTCGCGCTGCGGTATTTCAACGCCGCGGGGGCGACGGAGAAATGTGGCGAGGTGCATGACCCTGAATCGCATCTGATTCCGAATGTACTCGCGGCGGCGGCCGGCGATAAGCGGGAGCTCTCCGTGTTTGGCGACAAGTATGCGACTCCTGACGGCACGGCGATCCGGGATTACATTCACGTCGCGGACCTGGCTGATGCGCACATTCATGCATTGGAGCATCTGCGCCGCGGGGGCGCTTCCGATGCGCTGAATCTGGGAACGGGGCAGGGGCGCTCGGTGCTCGAAGTGATTGAGACAGCGCGGAAGGTTACGGGACGCGCGATTCCAATTCGAATGGAAGCGCCGCGGGCGGGAGATCCTGCGCGGCTGGTTGCGGACCCGTCGCGAGCGAAGACGGTGCTGGGTTGGGAGCCTGCATTGTCCGATTTAACTTCGATCATTCGCACGGCGTGGGAGTGGCGGCAGCGAAACCCGCGCGGGTATGCAGCGCTCTCGTAGCGGAGGATTTGTTGGAGCGACGAGAAAACGAGATTCTAAGAAAATGCGCGCGCAAAAAGAAAAGCCCCGGTTTCAGGCCGGGGCTTTCTTTTTGGAGTAGAGGGCCCGGTTACTTCTGTGTGCGTGCGTTGTGCTTCTTGTTGTAAATGTTCTTGGAGGCTTGATTCTGTTGCTGGTTAACGGCCTTCTTGTCGGCGTGCGTCAACTTTCCACCGTTGGCCTGGCGCATGCCGCTGACTTCCTTGTTGATGCCCTGTTGCTGATTTTCGAGCTTGGCCGTTTCACCCGGGGTTAGCTGGCCGCTCTTGATGCCTTGGGCGATGCGATCCTGCTGATTCTCGCGGCGCTGGCCCACTTCGTTGTTGCCGTAGTGCGCGGTGTTGGCGTTGGTCTTGTCGGTGTGAATCTGATTGGACAGGCGATTCTGCTGGCGATTGAGCTTGGCGCGGTCGGCAGCGGTCAGATGACCGTTGTCTTCCGCGCGCATGGTGCGCTCTTCCTTGTTCAAGCCGGCTTCCTTGGTTTCCAGGTTCTTGGTTTCTCCGGCCGTTAGCTGCCCGCTTTGAACGCCCTGAGCGATGCGATCCTGCTGGTTTTCCTTGCGCTCCTGGATCTCGCCGGGCTTGGGATCCGCGGTACTGGCGCCGGATTGTGCAAATGCCGCGGGCACTGAAATGGCGAGCAAGGCCGCAGCACTCAAAATAAGTTTCGTGATCCTCATGATGTCCTCTCCTGGATGAAACTAAATTAAGTGTCGGCCTCGAATGATGTCTGAAAGGCCGTACAGTAGGTGAAACACGTTGCAGGCTGGAAAGTTGTTGGCTATTTTGAGACAAGGGTAGGTTAATAAGTACACGCGACTTACGAAACCAGGAGGCAGGCAGCGAAGCATGCGCCTCAAGACAACAATGCTGGTTTCTTGCTGCTATTCCGAGCATCCAACGGTGTAACGTTATGCGTACTATAGTTGAGTAAGGAATGAGGCAGAGAAACGATGCTGATCAAGAAACCGCAGGATTTGACTTATAAGGACGTGACGCCGAAGGGCGCCTACGCGAACCGCCGGAATTTTCTGTTGGGGCTGCTGGCGACTACCTGTGCGGTGGCCGGCTGGAAGAAATTCTCGTATCTGGTTTCCGGGCCGGGGACGGGGTCCACACCAGTGAAATTGAATGGGGTGGTGAAGGGGCCGTACGGCACTACGGAAAAAGAAACGTCCTTCAACGATGTGACCCATTACAACAATTACTACGAATTCGGCACCGACAAGGGTGAGCCCGCGGAGAATGCGAAGAATTTCGTGACCACGCCGTGGAGCGTTTCCGTGGAAGGAGAAGTAAAAAAGCCGCGCAAATTCACGATGGATGAAATCCTGAAACTGGCTCCGCTGGAGGAGCGGATTTACCGGCACAGATGCGTTGAAGGGTGGTCCATCGTGGTGCCCTGGATTGGGTATTCATTCAGCACGATCGCGAAACTGGTAGAGCCGACATCGAAAGCGCAATTTGTGGCGTTTGAGAGCTACTACGAACCGAAGCAGATGCCGCTGGGATTGTCCGCCGGAATTCCACTGCCGTACGTGGAGGGATTGCGGCTGGACGAAGCGATGAATCCGCTGGCGCTGCTGTGCGTGGGAATGTACGGCGCGACGCTGCCGAATCAGGATGGCGCGCCAGTGAGAATGGTGATTCCCTGGAAGTACGGATTTAAGAGCGCGAAATCGCTGGTGAAAATTCGATTTGTACAATCACAGCCGCCCACTACGTGGAACATCGCGAATGCTCATGAATATGGCTTCTACTCAAACGTGAATCCGAATGTGGATCATCCGCGCTGGAGCCAGGCGAAAGAGCGGCGCATCGGAGAATTCCTGCGGCGTCCCACGCTGATGTTCAACGGCTATGGCGACCAAGTGGCCAGCCTCTACAATGGAATGGACCTGAAGAAATATTACTGACCGGAGCAGGGATTTGAATTCCATCCTCACCAGCAAATGGACCAAGGTAGTCGTGTTCCTGCTTTGCCTGCTGCCGCTCGGAATGCTGGTAATACGCGCTGTTCAAGGAAACCTGACGGCGAATCCGATCGAGTTCATCACGCATACAACGGGGGATTGGACGCTGCGATTTCTGGTGATCACGCTGGCCATCACGCCGTTGCGGAAGACATTTCGACTGCGGCAATTGGTAAGGTTTCGTCGAATGCTGGGCTTATTCGCATTTTTCTACGCTTGCCTGCATTTTTCCACATGGATCGGGCTCGACAAATTTTTCGACTGGACCGAGATGTGGAAGGATGTGCAGAAACGGCGCTTCATTACCGTGGGTTTCACGGGCTTTGTGCTGATGATTCCTCTGGCCATCACGTCAACTGCCGGGTGGATTCGCCGACTGGGCGGAAAGCGCTGGCAAATGCTGCATCGCGCAATTTACTTGAGCGCGATCGCGGGCGTGATTCATTACTACTGGCTTGTGAAATCGGACGTTCGCGAGCCCCTGCAATACGCCGCGATGGTCGCAGTGCTGCTCGCCTGGCGCCTGGGCTCGTGGATATATGGCCGCGGGCAGCGCCAAGATGCCAGGGGTTCACCGCAGGGCGAAATTACCACCGCTGAATCCGCGTAGTTTATCGAAGCCGGTACTGTGGCTAGGGTTATTTCAGGATGCCCATAACCGATTGACTGTATTGCTCGATCAACAAGGTCCCAAGACTATTGCGGCGGGGCACTCACTTCAGGTGCCGAGCGCCGTAAACGTAGTATGGCTGCAGTCACAGAGGCGACCAGTTCCGGCGGACTGTCCGCTATCTGACCTTTCGAACAGGTGCGATTTAGCAGTTCACAATGTAACCTATTTGGACCAGTACTTTCGCTTATCTGGCGTGTTCGACGTCCCAACCTATCGTTTCCGGGAGATGCGCCGTTGAAGGATCGATGCAGGCTCATTATTGCGACCGCGATGATTTGCGGGCTGAGTGCGTGGCTTGGAGCGTGCGGAAACGCAAGCTCAAACGGGAACCCGGGCAGTCCCACTCCGCCAACTATTTCTACGCAGCCTGCAAGCCAAACGGTAACGGCCGGTCAGACTGCAACTTTTTCAGTGATGGCGAGCGGTACAGCTCCGCTGAACTACCAGTGGCAGAAAAACGGCACAAACGTGGGAAGCAACTCGGCAAGCTACACCACTCCGGCCACGACGGCCGCAGATAACAACTCGCAAATTCAAGTGACGGTGAGCAACACGGCGGGAAGCGTGACGAGCTCGATGGCGACGCTGACGGTGACGTCAGGACCGGTAGCACCCACCATTACGAGCCAGCCCGCCAGCATTACAGTCGCTGCGGGACAGACGGCAACGTTCAACGTGACTGCCAACGGAACAGCGCCGCTCACTTACCAGTGGCAGAAGAACGGGAACAACGTTGGCGCCAACTCCGCAAGTTACACCACGCCGCCGACAGCGATTGCCGACAACAATTCGCAAATTGTGGTGAAGGTGAGCAATGCGGCCGGGAGCGTCACCAGCGCGACTGCCACATTAAAAGTGATCCCGGCACCTGCAGGAAATGCAAAAGTGCTGACCTATCACAATGACATCGAGCGCACCGGCCAAAATCTGGGGGAAACGGTGCTGACGCCGAGTAATGTGAATTCAACTACGTTTGGTAAGGTTGGATCACTGGCCGTGGACGGGCTGGTGGACGCCGAGCCACTTTACGTATCGAACCTGATGATCGCGGGGGCCTCGCACAACGTTGTGTTTGTGGTAACCGAACACGATTCTGCATACGCATTTGATGCTGACAGTTTCGCGCAGCTTTGGAAGGCTTCCGTGCTGGGCATCAATGAGTCGCCAAGCGACCCGCGCGGCTGCGGACAAGTGTCGCCTGAAATTGGAATCACATCGACGCCCGTGATCGATCTGAATACAGGCGCGCACGGGACGATCTACCTGGTTGCAATGTCCAAGAATGGATCGAATTATTTCCAGAGATTGCACGCGCTGGATATCACCACGGGCGCGGAAGAATCCGGCAGCCCGACGACCATTCAAGCTACTTTTCCGAATCTGAGCGGGAATACAACGTTCGACCCCAAACAATACAAAGAGCGCGTGGGACTGCTGTTGATGAATGGAGTGATTTATACCGGATGGGCTTCGCATTGCGACGCCGGCGCTTATACGGGATGGGTGATGGGCTACAGCCAGTCCACGCTGCAGCAGGTGAGCGTGATGAACATCACGCCGAATGGAAGCGAAGGCGCGATCTGGATGGCAGGCGCGGGACTGGCAGGAGATACATCGAACAATATTTATTTTCTGGCGGGAAATGGAACGTTTGACACCACCCTCGATGCAAACGGGTTCCCAAACCAGGGAGACTATGGCAACGGATTCATAAAACTTTCGACGGCCGGAAACACCTTGACCGTAGCGGACTATTTCAACATGCACGACACGAACTCGGAGTCCGGCGGTGACGTGGATTTGGGTTCAGGCGGCGCGCTGGTGTTGCCGGATCTGAAAGACGCGCAATCGAACACCTGGCATCTGGCGGTGGGCGCGGGTAAAGACGGACGCATGTACATCGTGAATCGGGATCGGATGGGGAAATTTAACTCCGGGAATGACACGGCGATTTATCAGGAATTGGACGGCGCGTTGCCTGGCGGCGTGTGGGCGATGCCGGCGTATTTCGACAACGTGGTGTATTACGGAAGCGTCGGCCAGCCGCTCGCGGCATTCACGATCACGAACGCAAAGCTGGGGACCACTCCGTCTTCACAGAGCCCCGGCAGTTTTGGGTACCCGGGTACAACTCCAAGTGTCTCCGCCAACGGAGCCACGAACGGAATTGTGTGGGCCATCGAAAACGGCGGCATAGGCGTACTGCACGCATACGACGCCGCCAATCTGGCGACCGAATTGTATAACAGCAATCAGGCCGCCGGGGGCCGCGATCAATTTCCGGACAATGGGAATTGCAAATTCGTCACGCCGATGATTGCAAACGGTAAGGTCTTCGTAGGCACACCGAGCAGCGTGGTGGTCTTCGGGCTATTGCCGTAGTTAGTGGTTACTGTTTCAAGAATTTTTCGATTGCCGCAACCACCTGCTGTGAATCGGGAGTGACGTCCGGCTCAAAGCGCTGCACCACGTTTCCATTGCGATCCACCAGAAACTTCGTGAAATTCCATTGAATTTCGCCGGCCACCGAGGGGTTCGCTTTGGTAGTGAGGTATTGGTAGAGCGGGGTGGTGTCGTCACCTTTCACCGAGACCTTGGAATACAGGGGGAAGGTGACATTGTATTTTGTGGAGCAGAATTTCTTGATTTCGGCGTTAGTTCCGGGTTCCTGCGCGCCGAAATTATTGGCAGGGAAGCCCAGGATGACGAATCCCTGATCCTTGTACTTTTCGTAGATGGCTTCGAGCGCGGCGTATTGTGGAGTGAATCCACAACGGCTGGCCACATTCACCATTAGAATTACTTTGCCCCTGTAATTCGCGATGGGCGCGGGCTTGCCGTCAATCGACGGCAGCGTGAAATCATAGATGCCGGACCCGGCGAAGAGCGAAGTTGCCAAAAGCAGAATTAGTAAGCTCAGAAATTTTCCGCGAGATTGCATAATTTCCAAAATCTTCATATTTTCTCCTCACCGATTTCCAGCCCCGGCGCAAGAAATGCAGCAGTAAGAATACTAGAGCCTGTTGCGTCACGGCAATTCTGAAGATGTCCTCAATTCGGAGGGTGGATCCCCAAACTGTCGTTGTCTTCGCCCTCTTCGAGCGCACGGATGCACAAGTCCGTACCTGAATGGCTGCATTGATAGACCTGGTAGGCGGGCAGATCACGCGCCTGCACTTCGTAGCTGCCGTCTTCCATGGCGGCGGTGGAATCGCCGTCGAGCATATTGTAGGAGTTTCCCGGCAACGCCCGGACATGGAACATTCCCGTTGTTGGTTCGTAATTGCCGTAGCTGAAACAGTGGCCGATGCAGGCACGGTCAAGCATGTGTTGAATCAAGACGCGCGATCCAGCCGGCGGCTTGATGGTAGCCAACACACGCTGGTCCGGAGGAAGGGTGGCCACAAGCCGCTCAATCTGCGCTTCCATGCGATTCAGCACAGCAGTGTCCCGGTAGAGAAAACAGAAAAAGATCGTGGCAATCACGGATAAGCATGCGAGAAGCCATTTGCGCGGCTTCATTACAGCGAGCAGGCAACAGAGGAGCACGGCGGAAATGGAGGTGAGCCGCTCCGTGAGTAATGCAAGAGCCGCTGCAAAGCCGGGAAAGCGAATGCCATCCGGGAGCAACAAAACTCCCAACTCGACGAGGATGTAAAGCTGGAACGGAAGAGCGTAGGCAGTCCAGATGCCCGGTTCCCGCCGGCGATCGAACGCGTCCCACAGGAGTGAGGAGGGAACAAGAATGAGCACGGCGGCCTGGACAATTTTGTAGCGCGCGTTGAACAGTAGAAATTGGTCAGCGCCGGTGAAGAGATAGAGGGCGGATTCTTCCGCATCGGCAACAAAATGACGCTGCAAGTAAAAATGGAACAGGACAAGCGCGATAACTGCTGCTAGAAGCAATATAATTTGCCTCCGCCCCGGAAGCGTTTCGGCCGCCAGAATGTAAAGCGCCGCAGCCAAAAGCCAGGCGAGGCCGAGCGGATGCGCTAGGACGATCAACGGCGCCGGAATAAATGCGAGCAGCCGTTCTGCACGATTGCCCCTCCAGAAGATCGCCAGAGAAAGGAATGAAATTCCGAGTGCGAGGTAGTAATTCATAAATCCCATCTCGAACGTCCAGCCGTAGGTGACCATGACGAGCAAAGGCACGACGAACCAGGGAGCCCGGCGCGCGGCTGCGCCAGCCAGGGCGAAGGCTCCCCAAAAGAAAATCAGGACGGCGAGCGAGACTACGATTTTTTCGACAGCGTGCAGAGTGAAAAAGTTGGCCAATCCGATCACCAGATGATCAAACAGCACGTTCGTCCAGAGGGGAGCAATCACCAGGCCGGGGGCCTGTCCTCGCTCGATCAAGTGCGCTAGCCACGCATTGTAGAGATGGCTTCCGAGGTCGCCGGCTTCGATGCGCTGGTGCCAAAAACACGGCACTAACAGGGCGGCGGATACGGCAAGCATTTTCAACCAATATTGGCGGACGAAAATGCCCGCCTGCGCGAGCGCCGAAGCGCCGACAGCATCTGTGCGAAAATTTCCGGAAGTTTCGTTGATTGATGTCACTGCAGGAGCGGATCGGAGCGTAAAGCCCTCGGCCTCCCGGAATTGAATTTCAGGTGGTCGCCGAGAGCAAAGATATCACGATTGGGAAGATGAGAATTCGAGACATCGAATCAACCAAGAGCGGCGAAAGATTTGAAAAAAAAAGGCAGAGGAGAATGGCGCGACGAACTCAGGCGTCTTCTTCTACGGGCTTGGGTGCGTAGGGATACTTCAGTGGTTTGTGCGCATGAGTGGTGGCGTATTCGGCGAGTTCCGTATCGCTGAGGCGAAAATGGCTTTTCGCAGGATGATTTTCGGAAGCAGCCAGCTCGCGATGGAGCTTGTGCGAGCAGACGTCGGGCGCGTCCTGGTAGCGGACGCGGCGCGCGTCGAAGGCCTCGTTAGGGATGGTGACGGTATATTCTCGAGGCTCAGTGGCTGGTTCGCGGACGGTAAAAGTGTATTCGCGGACGAGATTCTTAGCTTCAAAACCGACAAATTGCACGATGATGCGGGGTTCAGTCATTCAATGCTTGTCGCGGTTCAAACTGCAACCACCAAGCTGCATGTGACAGGTGGGCTAACCGAAAAGAAGGGCGAGCCAGCGTGTGCCGGCTCGCCCTTGGTGACTAGAGGCTAGTGACGTTCGCAGCCTGCAGGCCCTTGGGGCCCTTGGTGACTTCGAATTCAACCGCCTGGCCTTCGTTCAGCGACTT
>Ga0210384_10008287_pt1 | contig 10851 bp, 7 predicted proteins | sample IncBWH2MmetaG_FD_160574 | JGI IMG/M metagenome (GOLD analysis project Ga0210384, IMG submission 160574) | Forest soil microbial communities from Barre Woods Harvard Forest LTER site, Petersham, Massachusetts, United States - Inc-BW-H-2-M | ecosystem: Environmental > Terrestrial > Soil >...
GGGGCTTGGATCAAAGGTGGGATCAGGGTCGCCGTTGCAAAGGTGGCCCGACGGCAGGCTGCTATTGCACAGCTGCACTACGTCGCTGCCAGTGCCGGGGACTCCGCCGGGGTTAACGATGGTGCGATCTCCCGCACCGTCGCTGTTTAGATTGGAATCAACACCGCTCTGCGTGGTCCCAGCCTGGCCTGATTCCCAGGTAAAAACGGGTGCAATCTCGTAATTGCCCAGTAAGTTGCGCGTCAACCAACTGCTGCTGTGCTTGAAGAACGGCGAGTCGTAGACTGCGGAGATGGTGATGCGATGACGGTGATCCAGGATCGAATTACCTCGTTCCGCGGCCAAGTCTCGCATGTCTTGCGGACGACGCGGGGAAATGACGGTGGAGAAGAAATCGGCCGTGGAGTTGTCAATGGTGTGGCTGTAGGTATACGACGCCTGCAGCTGCAGGCCATTGCTGAAACGGCGATTTAACTGGCTTTGCAGCCCATGGTAGGTCGAAGACCCAAAAGGCATGAAGCCAACGATTTCACTACCGAAACCGCAACTTCCAGGGACATTGGATCCGGTGCACTTTGCATTGAGATATGCGGGATCAATGAAGCCACCGGCGTTGAACTCACTTTGCAAATCGCCCAGGGTAAGGGTCGAGGCATTCAGCGTTGCCTGCGACGGTGCCTGCAGATAGGTTGGCAGATGGTTAGACGGAGTCACAACGTCAATGACGTTGAGCCGGTTCTGGACATTGAGGTCCTCGCCGCGTGTGCCAACATAGCGAACCTCGGCCGTGTAGTTGGTCTTGAACACGTGCTGTACGCCCAGATTCCAGGAAAGCGAAAGCGGATACTTCACATTGTCAGGCAGAAAAGATGAAGTATTCGCCCGCGCCGTGGCCTGGTCAAGAACGGTGATCCCACTTGTACTTTGAAGCGGGATGCCTCCGGCCGCCAGGAACCCTGTCGCGGCGCAGGTGTTCGGACAGTCGACTGTGTTGCCGATCTGAGGTGGACGGGACAGCACGCCGATGTTGTCATACAGCACGTCGTAGCCCATACCGAAACCACCGCGAATCGATGTGTTGCCACTGGATCCCGGCGTGTATGCAAATCCGACGCGCGGCATGAAGTCATGCAGGGGCGCTTTAGGCGACCCGAACGTGATCAGACCGGGGACATCAGCGAGGCTGTTCAGTTTCTGCTGGGTCCAGCCGAACGGCGTGCTCGTATATTCGTAACGGACGCCCAAAGTCAGAGTCAGGTTCGGCCGAAATTTCCAGCTGTCGTTTACGTACCAGTAAATTCCGTATTGATCTCCTGAATAGCCGACGGTACCGAAACTGCGCTCGTTGACCGCACCATCCGGAATTTGATCAAAGACGAACGTGCTGAAGTTTGCATACTCGTAGTCGCCGCGTGACCGCTGAATGAATTTCTGCGGCGAAATGGACTTCCGACCTTCCACGCCAAACTTCAGCGTGTGGCTTCCTTTGGTCCAGGTCAGGTTGTCCACCGCCTGATATGTGTTCTGTATGTTGAACTGGGGGGCATTCGGGTCGGGACCGATGTTAAGACCGCCCAGATCGTCAAAGGTAAGGTTCGGAAACTGGTCGAGTGTGGGCAGGAACGAAAGATTGGGAACGGTGAAGTTCTGGCCAAAGCGATTGAAGCCCACCCGCACTTCATTGGTCACCGATGGCGAAAAGGTATGATATTCACTCAGTGCGACCAGGTGGTAGGGCTGGTCGATGGTGGTATAGAAAATTGGCAGGGTGACGCCGATGAGTCCGGCATCAATCTGCGAATTCTTGTTGTACAGGTACCGGCCGCGAATCTGGTCCCTGTCGCTGATGTTGTAATCCATTGAGGTAGTCAGCGCCTTATAATTGATAAAGTTCGGCGCCGCCAAGGGAAAAACGCCGACTTCCACCGGAGTTCCTCCCACGCTGACCGTGCTGCTGCCGCTAGGCGCGACCACAAAGGTTTTCAGGGCGTTGATATTGGCGGCTGAAGCTCCTGGAATTCCCAGCAGCGTAGCATAGCCGGCAGCTGTTGGAGCCAACAACGGAGATCCGGGTGACGCAGCCTGTCCTACCGGGTTGTATTCGTAATTGGCAAAGAAAAAGAGCTTGTTCCTGAAGATTGGCCCGCCAAGCTGTCCGCCGAAACGATTGCTGTCATACCGCGGATTCTTGAAAATGCCCTGGTTCGCGAGTGACTGGTCTACGGCGTTGAGGTTGCGGTTCTGGAAATATTCATAGGCGCGTCCATGGAAGCCGTTAGTCCCGCTTTGCACCGTCAGATTGAACTGGCCTCCCGACGAATGGCCGAATTCCGAATTGAACTGGTTCTCCAGGACCGAGAAATTGGCCACCGCATCTTGCGGGATATAAATGAGAGGACCGGTAACGCCCTTGTTATTGTTGTCGACGCCCTCGACTGTGAAGTTATTGTTGCGGGGACGCTGGCCGCCAACGGCCGGGCCCGTTCCCGCACCCAGGCCGCCCGAGCTGCCCACGCCCGAGTCCAATAGCGCCAGGTTCAGCACTCCGAGATTCTGCCCGTTCGTCGAAACTCCCAAACCGGTGGTGGGCAAGTCCAGCAGTTGCTTCTCCTGATAGGTGGTCTGAAGTTGAGCCGTGCTGGTGTCGATGATCGGCGCTTCACCGGAGACTTCCACTGTCTCAGAGGAGGCCCCAGGTGACAGAGTCACGTTCGCGGTACCGGTCTGGTTGAGGAGGATTTCGACGGCAACCGTCGTAGTCCTGAAGCCGCTGGCCTTCACGATAATCTTGTAGCTGCCAACCGGAAGGTTGTCGAAGCGATACCCGCCTGTGGTATTCGTTGTCGCCGACGTGGTCAGTCCCGTGCCGAGGTTCGTGGCTTCCACACTCGCGTTGGTCACAACCGCAGAAGAAGAATCGATGACAGTGCCGACGATGTTGCCGCTGATGGCCTGCCCGAATGCCAATCCGGAACCTAGCGCCATCAAACTGAGCAGCGCGAGCACGAACGCGAAAACCCTTAACTTTGAGACAGCTGAATGCATACGATTTCTCCTCAAAACTGGAAGTTCCTGGATATCGGCCCGAACTAAAATTCGAAGCAACAAGACATCGTGACAGGATGAATACGCACTGCCTCCATAGACAGTAAAAGCAACTGGCATTCCAAAACAGTTCGGTATAACAAGCAGTGTTTTCAGATATTTACAACTTTGGTTCCCGCTTTGATATTGAAAAACGGATAGGCCTGCCGGCTTTCACTATGAAATTCAGTATTTGTCGGGGGCCAGGCTCCGCTGCGCTGTGCCACAATATCGCGTGGATTTCGAGCAATATCGGGAGGGAGTCGAGCTGTTCAACCGCGCCGCCTTTTTTGAGGCCCACGAAGCGCTCGAAGACGTCTGGCGCGCCGCCCCCCGGCCGGACAAGAAGTTCCTGCAGGGATTGATCCAGGTAGCGGTGGCGCTGCACCATCACGGAAACGGAAATCTGGCTGGGGCGCGGTCAGTGCTGAGACGCGCGTCTCGAAATCTCTCTCTTTATCCGGAAGGCTTTGGCGGCATCCACTCGGCGCGTCTGCTGCATTCGATTTCGGAGTGGCAGAGCGCTTTGGACCAAGGTACGCCTGTACCGGCGCTCCCCAGGATAATCGTGATCAGATAGTTGTCAGTTCGCGGTTCTCCGATGTCAGTTGTGAATCTTCGATCATCAGCGCTTCTTTTTCTTCTTCCGGACGGCCGGTGACTGACGACCCACGACTTCTTTCTGTTCTCCCGGCGCCAGCACTCGGCGCACAATCGGAGTATTCAGTTTGTACTTGCGTTCGGTCACATTTCCCGCATCATCCTTTACTCGCACCGCAAAGACAGGCAGATCGCCCTCCTTCTCGAAGGTCTCATGGGAGACGGTTACCGGCAGTACGCCATTGAGGCCGTGCTCGCGGTACGCGGTTTCATAACGGTGGCGTTTGATGTTCCAGGTGAAGACCCGGATCTGGTTGTAGTCGAATGGCATGCCGTCTTTGTTCTCGCTGAACAGCACCAGGTACTGCGGCACTTTTTTCTCGCCGTCGGTGACCTGGTCCAGAACAAATGCAGCCACTGTCCGCTGGCCTTCGGAGTATTGCGCAATCTCGATCGGGATATCCACATCCACCATGCGAGCCAGGACCCAGCCCACGTGTCCGGGTTCGTCGCGGATGAGCCACCAGTCTTCCATTGGGGGTATCACGGCCGCGACCTCCGCCGCTTGTCCCTTCTTTCCCGCGCCCGCTTTTCCGGTGCTCGCCGCCTGGGCCTGCCCTGCCGGAAGCGGCTTCTCGCTGCTGGCACGCTTGAGCACTGACAGCTTCGCCCCCTGGTCTATCTGGTAGAGGTGTTCGGCATCGCGCTGCGGTTCAAGATGGATATTGGTCTGGTTATGCGCGATTCCGGTCGCCTGGACGGGCTCATTGCGCACGTCTTCCGCCAGCTTCTGGAAGGCGTCATAGGTTTCCTTGCTTACTAAATAGCGTTGTTCCAGCCATCCTTCGGCCCCGGTGGAGGTGCGCACCCGGGCAAAGCGGCGGTCGCGTGCGAGCACCTGCACCGCCTCTCCGTTCTTTACGCTTCCCGCTTTGTTGTAGACCGCCGCCACCTGGTCGCGCAGGAACGCCTGCGGGGCAGAAACATAAGCCATCTCTTTGGGGCCACTTTTTCCGCGCCCGCAGCCAGCGAGTAGAGCCGCGCCCGTCAGCAGGAGCGGCAAGAAGCAGCATGCGGAAAATAAGCGGGAGTATTTCACGGAGCAAATTTTACGGTGATCGACTAAGTAAAGATCGAGTGAAACTGAATTTGGACAATGTTACGGTCCGCACCACTGTCCAGATTACGCCTGGCGAGTCAGTCTCCGAAAGAAATCCCGATGGCCTTGGCCATCTCCACCAGTTGGCCTTTGGGGTCCACCGTTTTCAGCTTTCCGATGGCCTGGATAATGTCGACGGCTTCGATGCGCTCATTACGCAAACACACCATCTTGCCGAACCCGCCCTCGGCAATCAGGTCAACGGCGGCCACGCCAAAGCGGGTGGCCAGGATGCGGTCAAACGGAGTGGGCGAACCGCCGCGCTGGATGTGTCCCAGCACGCTGACCCTCACCTCCTTGTTGGCACTGGTGGCGATGGCATTTCCAATCAGGTTGCCCATCGAACCAGCACGCCGCTTCTCCTTAAACGCCAGGGGGAGCTTGACCCCTTCCGCCACTACCATGATCGTGAACCGTTTGCCGTAGCTCTCGCGCTTTTTGACAAAGGCGCAGACGCCTTCGATGGTGAACGGAATTTCGGGGATGAGGATGACGTGGGCGCCTCCGGCAATGCCAGCTTCAAGAGCGATCCAGCCAGCGTCGCGCCCCATGACTTCGACCACCATGACGCGGTGGTGCGATTCGGCGGTGGTGTGGATTTTGTCCACCGCGTCGGTCGCCGTGGCCAGCGCCGTGTCGAAACCGAACGTGACCTCGGTGGCGGAAAGATCGTTATCAATTGTCTTGGGCACGCCCACAATCTTCATGCCCCTCCGGAAGAGCTCCAGGGCGATGGTCTGGGAGCCCTCGCCGCCGATGCTGATGACGGCGTCGATCCCCAGCTTGCGGGCGTTGCCAATGACCTCGTCGGAAATATCGCGAGTAACTTCCTGGCCGTTTTCGACGGTGCAGTATTTGAATGGATTACCGCGGTTGGTCGTGCCCAGAATAGTTCCGCCGCGCGGCAGAATCCCGCTGACATGCTTCAGCGTGAGCTCGTAGGATTTCTCTGGCCAGATCAGGCCGTCGAAGCCGTCCGGGATGCCGATGACCTTCCAGTTGTATTTCAGGAAGGCACACTTGACCGCGGCGCGAATCACGGCGTTGAGGCCGGGTGCGTCGCCGCCTCCGGTGCAGATCCCTATGCAGCGGATGTCGTTCATGGAAATCAGAGTGCCGGAGTCGAGACGGTAAGACAGTTACCGATCGTGGAGCACTTGGTCATTGCACAGAAATTGTGACCGGCTGGCTGGTGCCACCGCACAAGCTGGCGGTAACAGTGGTAGACATGCCTGAAGCCGCGGAGTTCACGGTCGCTGCCCCGGCGGAAATGGACGGAATCACCGCCGTATTCGAGATCGTCCAGGTCACGAGGCTGGTAACGTCCTGCTGATTCAGGCTGCCGGAAAAAACGGCCTTGGCGACGAAGGTGATCTGCGCGCCTGCCGCGGGATTGGTGGTCGACGGCGTAACCGTGATGCTGGTCACAATTGGGCACACGGTAATCGTTGCCGTGTTGGTGAACGCTCCGTCGGTAGCGGTGATGGTTGTGACGCCGGGTGGGGAAGCAATGCTGGCCGCAGCTTTGACCAGCCCGGTATTGGTTCCAACCGAAGCGACAGTCGTATCGGATGATTGCCAGGCGCTCTTGGAGGTCACGTTCGACGTGCTGCCGTCGTCAAAAGTCCCAGTCGCGGTCATTTGAATGGTACCCGCGGGCGCCACACTCCCCGTGGACGGAGCCACCGCAATCGACTGCAGGGTGGGATTGACAAAAAAACCGCGACAACCAGCCGCCAGGGCGAGCAGGGACAGCGCTGCAAACATAGCCAAAAAACGGAGTTTCTTGAAACGAACCATGGTGAAAAAGTCCCGGCAGACGTACTTTTCCGAGGCACTGTCCGCTAGAGGTGGCTACACAGAATTGTAGCAGAGAAGGTTTTCGCCAGAACGAACGGGTGCACTTCTGTGTGCACCAGGGTCTGTGGCGACCTTCATTACTGAGGGCCGGCGTACCATGACTGCGGGGCGCACGAAGCAGCCGAGACCACGTCAAACAACTGGCGTCGCGGTCTGTTAATCTGCTATCGGATTGCGTTGCAGGGCCAGCCCGATGTCCAAATCGCAAAGTAGCGCCGGCGTCTCGCTGGCTGTCGGGCGGGCGTCCCGCCCACCCGTCAGTCGGCCGGAGAAACCCTCTGATGAAAACCTTCTCCCTGATTAATGTCGGACTCCTCTCAATATGTGTTTCTGCTGGTGTTTTCGGGCAGACCGGCCCGGCTCCGACGCAGGCCAACAAATCACAGCCGGGACCACCTCATGCGCCGGGGCCCGTTCCGAGCCTGTGTGCTGCCTGTGTCCGGGCGCATATGGAATTTCTGGCTTCGGACGCATTGCGCGGACGGGGCAGCGGCACGACGGACGAACTGGTTGCGGCAACCTATGTGGCCGCGCAACTGCGCGCTTACGGAATCGCACCTGCCGGTCACGACGGTGGTTATCTCCAGCGGGCGACACTACAGCAACCAAAATTCACCGCCCCCCCGCAACTGACATTTACGCAACCCGGCGCCAGCGGAGAGAAAGTAACCTGGACTTCTGGCAAAGAGTTCGCGGCTGTTTATCTCGCGCAAACACACTTCTCCGGACTCTTGCGCGTGATGAACGCGGACGAAGACGCCCCCCAGGTTGAAGGGGCCATCGTGCTGATTCCTGGAAACGACCGGCGCCGGCAGCGAGCCCAGGCATCGTCGCTGGCCGGGAAGGGAGCGGTAGCGGCGATCATCGCCGCCACCGCGGAGCGCGCCGCTCAATTCGAACAGCGCGGCAGACAGTTGCCCACGCTGCCAGTGAAGGTCGAAGGTGAAGGCGCCTCCGGTTTGGGAAGCGATTTCAACCTGCTGGAGGCCAGTCCCGAAGCTGTGGCCGTCCTCAAAGCGCTGCCGGAGAACACAACGCTGGCCTTCGATGGCCCTTCAGCCAGCGAGAAAAAATATACCTGGAATGCGGTCGGCATTCTGCGCGGCAGCGATTCGATCCTGCAGCAAACCGCGGTGTTGCTCTCCGCCCATCTGGACCACCTGGGAATCGGGCAGCCGGTAAACGGAGACGACATTTACAACGGCGCGGATGACGACGCGTCGGGCACAACTGCGGTGCTGGAACTGGCGCGTGTGCTGGGAAGTGGGCCGAAACCGAGACGCACCGTAATCTTCGCCCTCTTCGGCAGCGAGGAAACGGGCGGACAGGGATCAACCTATTTCCTGCTGCATCCTCCGGTACCGCTGAAACAAATCGCGGTCAACCTCGAATTTGAAATGCTGGGACGCGCCGATCCCGCCGTCAGCTCGGACACAGTTTGGCTCACGGGATGGGAGCGCTCGAATCTCGGGCCCATGCTGGCAGCTCGCGGGGCCAAATTAATCGGGGACCCTCATCCGGCGCAGAATTTCTTCGCACGCTCCGACAACTACGTTCTGGCGAAAAGGGGCGTGGTAGCCCAGACCGTTTCGAGCTACGGATTGCACAGCGACTACCACCAGCCCAGCGACGACGTCGCCCACATCGATTTCCAGCACATGGACGCTGCCATCGGATCCCTGCTGCGTCCTGTCAGATGGCTGGTGAATTCCTCGTTTACGCCGCAGTGGAACGAGGGGGGAAAGCCCTAGAGCAGTCGTTGGTCGTCAGCAAATCTTAACCTCGGTGGTCCAAAGTCTTTGCTGACGACCGAAGACTGACGACTGCCGACTAATTTGCTCTTTTCGCCTTCGCAATTTTCTCGTCGATGGGTTTGCGGCCAGCGAAACCTTCGCTGGTGTCGTGCCAGTGCGTGATTCCCTTTTCGCCCAGCTTCCAGCAGAGCAGTACGGTGCGGCCTTCCACCTGGCACGGGAAGTCGAGCAGTCCGATATCGAGGTCCTTCACCTGTACTCCGGTGGCGTCAATCTCGGCCAGCGTGTCTTTTACGCGCTGGATGGTCTTTTCTCGCTCCGCCTTGCGCCGCGCCACCAGCACGATGTTCACCAGCAATCCTCCGCTGAGGAAGACCCGGTGGGCGAGATCCTGGAGTTCGGCGTCAACGGCTTCAATGAGTTTCTTCCCGTCAATGGCAGTGCGCAGAAGCGACTCCAGGACAGGCAAAAGGCTTTGGGCTTCTTCGAGGGTGAAACTGCGGTCCGCCATAGGAGTATGGAGCTATTCTAATCCATCTTCAATCCTAATGGGTTTGATCGAGAATTGGCAATGTCGAGGTCTCGGGAGCGAGCAGAGTGCCGCGCAGGCGCACGGAGGAGCATCAGTGAGTTCTTCCCTGCGACGGATCGGCACTGGGCGACGTGTCTAAATCCACGTGCAGGTGCCGGTCGAGATCGATTCCCGGCGGATAGCAACTTCCGTCACGGTGGTAGTTGGCCGGACACCCGGCCGCCACGTCCCGCCGCTTCGGAGATTGAGCAAATTGCCACCCGTCGGCGAAGGCAATGCCGCTCTCGGCCGGGATTGGCGGACGTTTGGGGAAGGCGCATCCCGGCGACGGCGGGCAGGCGTCATTTGCGACCCAATACGCGATCTTCCTTCCTGCCGCATTTTGGCGGACATCTTCAGCGGTAACGACGCCGCCATCCTCCTTTGCCGCGATGCCGGAGCAGTAGATTCCGGCGCGAAAACCGCCCGCGGCTACGGCGTCCACCCAGGCATAGATATAAGCCTTCTGCTCGGGCAGCATCCGGCCACCTTCTTCCTGGTCGAGGAAGATGATCGCTCGGGAAGGAAAACCTTCGCGCCGCGCGGAGGCGATGGCCGTCTGGGCATCGGATTTGCCCAGCCTGGCGGCATTCGGAAGCGTTTTCAACGCGGTGTACAGTCTGCCGTTGAAGAGCACGAGAAATCCGAAACCCGCAGATTGCAGTGGCTGTCGCTTGCCTGACCACGTGTTGGTCTTTTCGCCGGGAGGATGGTTAAGCCAGAAGCCGGCGTAGGAAAAGGTCTCACGCAGCAGTTGCAGATTCTCGTCTCCGGGATAGTCGTTGCGGTCAAAACCGAGGTAGGCGGAAGCGGGTGCCGACGGCGCAACCTGCGATGTCGTGCTTGCGCTCTGACAAAGCACTAAGCACATCGCAACGGCGGTGGACAGAATCCAGGTAACTCGCTTCATGCTTGCGATGTTAACGGTTCTGCCGCCCAGAATCGACCTTCAACATCACCGCCGGAGATCGATCCTGTTCAACTCCGTATCTTGAGCGGAGGGAAGACCTGTTTTCGGCTGTCGTAGACGGCCCGGCGAGGGATTTCCCCGAAGGACGGTGCAGATTAGGTTCCGGCAGAAAGCAGGTCCCTCGACTGTGCTCACGATGACAGGTTTGGGGAGAAGCCAATCAAACATTACCAGGCGCAGGGAAGGAATTCGCCTGCGCGTTTCCAGGATCCCTCGACGCTAGCCGCCGATATGCACCATGGTCCGCGACGCGCGCACAAAATCCGGCTCGCCGATGTGGTGGCGCTCTTCTTTCTTCTGGATCACGCCGCGAATAAATTCTCCTAACTCCTCGTCGGAAGCGCCGCGGCGCATTTGGCTGTGCAGATCGTGATCCCATACCGAAAACAGGCAGGTACGAACCTTGCCGTCGGAGGTGATGCGAATGCGGCTGCAATGTCCGCAGAAAGGATGCGACACCGGCGCGATGATGCCGATTTCTCCGATGCCATCGTCAAAGCGATAGCGGCGAGCGGTCTCGCTCTTAGCGTGCGGAATTTCCACCAGCGGGCGGTATTCGCCCATGCGGCTCACGATTTCATCGAGCGGGACCACCGTATTCGACGACCATACGCGATCTTCCTCGAGCGGCATGAATTCGATGAAGCGGACGACCACGCCTTCTTCACGGGCAAACCTCCCGAATGGAACAACCTGGTCTTCGTTGAAGCCGCGCATCAGCACGCAGTTCACTTTCACCGGCCACAAACCCGCGAGCCGCGAAGCACGAATACCGGCCAGGACGTTGTCGTATCCGTCCGGCACGCGCGTAATGCGGGCGAAGCGGTTGGGATCGACGGCGTCCATGCTCACG
>Ga0210384_10008288_pt1 | contig 10848 bp, 8 predicted proteins | sample IncBWH2MmetaG_FD_160574 | JGI IMG/M metagenome (GOLD analysis project Ga0210384, IMG submission 160574) | Forest soil microbial communities from Barre Woods Harvard Forest LTER site, Petersham, Massachusetts, United States - Inc-BW-H-2-M | ecosystem: Environmental > Terrestrial > Soil >...
GTTTTCCCGCTTCCAGCGCCCCAATGAGCGCCTCCTGATCCACCAGCGACCCACGCGCCACATTCACAAACGCCGCTCCCGCCTTCATCCGTGCAAATTCGTCCGCGCTAAACAAATGCTTCGTTTCCGCCGTCTCCGGAGCAGCCACCACCACATAATCCGCTTCCGGCAAAGCCTCATGCAGCTGTTTTGCCGAAAAGACTCTCTCCGCCAATTTCCTGTCGCCTTCACCCGACCGCGTCACGCCCCACACCCTCATCTGAAATGCCGCCGCCCGCGCCGCTAGTTCCCTGCCGATCGAACCAAATCCGACAATCAGCAGCACCCGCCCGTTCAACTCCGTCAGGTGTTGCGGCTCATCCCACAAATCCTGCTGGCCCCAATGCGCCCGGTCCTGATGCCGCACCGTATCCGCAAAATTGCGGGCCAGCGCCAGCAGCAACCCTATCGTGTGCTCCGCCATCGGCACGCTGAAGATCCCTCGCGGGTTCGTCACCACCACTCTCGAATCGCGCAGCTCCGGATACATCAGTTGCGCCACACCGGTCGCCGTCGAATGAATCCACTTCAACTTCCTGGCGCACTTCAATTGCTCGGGCCGCAGCGAGTACCCCACAAAAATATCCGTGTCCGGCAACTCCTCCGCCAACCGCGAATAATCCAGCAAATGCACCAGGCATATCTCCGGCCAGCGTCGCCGGATGGCTTCCGCCATCTCGGCCTTCGGCCGCCACTCCGTAAACGGGTGCCAAACACAAATCGTTAGCTTGGTCTCTTCCGGTTTCGTCCGGGTCATGGGCATGCACACAACTCTACCCGGGTCCACGGACACTTCTCTGGCTGTTTTCAAACTCTTTCGAATATTACTCACAAATGTCTTAAAACATCTATACCGACTCTGTTACTATATCTGGCGGATAATCTGGCAGGTAATAATGTGTCTGTTCGGCGCATTTCCCCATCCAATTCCAATCCAGTTTTAGCTTAGGGGCATCTATGTCTACCGATTCCCCCGGTCTTCGTGCCGGTGTGTGTGCATTCACTTTGTTCCAACGGCCGTTGCTGTAGCAATCTCCGCCATCGCACTCATCCTCAACTCTGCCTTCCCCCCGCCCTTAAGGAAGGTGCCCTGCTCGCGGAGCAGCAAGCGGGCATCGGCCTTGCCACGAAATCAAACGCAACTATATCACCGCCTCCGCGCTAACCTGGACGGTCAGCCGTGTCTTCGAGGCCGTCGCCTCCGGCAAGCTCAAACCCAAAACCGCCAGATCCCTCGCCTATCTCGCGCAGATCATGGCGCAAGCCATTCCGCTCGCCCGACACGAATTCGTCGAATCCGTAGCACGCAAACGCTGGCCATTGCCGTAAGCGAAAGGTTCCCGACCCAAGGCCACCCCAGATATGACGACACTCCGGAAGTGATGCGGAAGGGGCCGGCATTGGCTTCCACGTTGTTACGGCACCGGGGGTCGGAGGTGCAGTTCTGAGATTAGTCAACAGCTAGACCTGGGCTTTTGCCCCTGAGGAAATGTTGTGCGGTCACGGCGCACTCCAACTCGGGTAATGACGCTACACTCGAGGAATGCTCTTTCTTCGCCCCCTGCAACTGCTGGCCATCGCTGTTTCTCTTGGCGTACAAACTCCCGCCCCGGCAATCATCGCCGGTCAGGTCGCGAAATTTGATTCGTACGGTGCACTATTCCCATGGACTAGTTGGAAAAACGCCCTAGCGCTGGAAATGCGCTTCTACCGGCAATGCCCGCGCGAACACGGCTACCCGCGCTTCGTCTCCAACACGTTTCTCGATGGCGACTGGAATCCTCTGCCCGACCGCGCCGACACCATTCCCGCCACGCAAAACGGCATGGGCATTATTTCCTACCTGAAATATTACGAATTCACCGGCCGCCGAGACACCGCAACGCTCGCCACCGCGCGCTCCATGGGCGATTACCTGGTAACAGAATCGCTCACTCCTAACACTGGAAAATATCCCAGCTTCACGCGCTCCACCGGACGCCGCGGCATGTTCCCGCAACCTCCCGACAGCGGCTCGCAAAGCGATCATCCTTACGAAATCGAGCCCGACAAAGGCGGTATCGCTGGTTACGCGCTACTCCGCCTCTACGAGGCAACCAGCGAGCCAAGCTATCTCGCGCAAAGCCTGCACAACGCGCGTGTGCTCGCTGCCAACCAGCAAGCCGGCGATGCCACGCACTCTCCCTGGCCCTTTCGCGCTGACTACCGTACCGGAGAAGCGCGCGGCCCCGTTTCCAGCAACATGGCCTACATCCTTCGCCTCTACGAGGGGCTTTTAAGTCACCGTTACAAAGAGTTCGCGCCTCAACGCGCCGCGCTCTGGCAATGGATCAAGACCTATCAAATCCCATCCGCGCAAGCCAAAGGCGAACTCTTCGCGCAATTCTTCGAGGATCACGACAATCCCGCGAATCGCAACGCCTGGGCTCCGCTGAATCTCGCACGCTTTCTGATCGAACAAAAAGAGTCTCTCGACAAGGATTGGCTGGCCGACGCTGGAGTTCTCATCGACTTCGTCCGCCGGAATTTCACCCACAAGGAATTCGGCGTCACCGTCTGCCACGAACAAGACGAAGACCACGACGCCTGGGGCGGCATCAACTCCACCTACGGCGCCGTCCTGGCTCTTTACGCAAAAAGCAAAAATTCCAACGAACTGGCCAGCGAGGCTCGCCAAGCGCTAAACTTCACGGTGTACTCGGTAGACGAAAAAGGCCGCCCACGCGACCTCTTCAAAAGCCCCAACCTCGGCGGCTGGCAAGAAGACGCTCACAGCGACGTCCTGCACAACTACCTCGACGCCATCCAGGCCTTTCCCGATTGGGCCAATTAGAACAACGCGGGTGCAAGGCCTGGCGTCGCCAGCAAAGTAAGATCTGCTGCCGGTTATGGGGGTGGCTTGGACTGCGATAGAGAACGCTACTATTTTCTCGATAATTCTGGTGCCCCATATCAGGTCCGTCCCTGAAAAATCACCCTAATCGGCTTGGTTAGAGACGCGACATTGTAAAAAATCCTTTCGTTGGCGGGCGGACGCTGAACAGTTTGTTCGCCGTAAAATGCCGTCCAGGCGACTCTTCCATTCTCGATCGAGACGACTGTTTGAGCACAGCAACTAGCGGCAGTGCTTGTTGCCAGAAAGAGAGCTCGTAGAAACGCATGGAATCCTTTCAAGAAATCCTCTATAGCCTGCCAACGATATAGCCGAGTGCGAGTCCCAAGAAGTTGAGACCGAGAGCGAACCTTACGGTTCGCTCGCACTCCGAAAAAAAGAGGCCGCCTCGTCTGGCGGCCTCTTTTGTCTTTAATGCAATCTGAATTCTACTTCTTGGGTGCAGCTGCGGGTGCCGCCGCGGGCTTCTTGTCTTCCATTTTCGCGGCGTGATAGCCGGCCTTTTTCGCTTCGTCCTCGGTCATGTATTGCCCGTGCTTGGTCTTTCCGTACCACTCGTCGCCTTCCATGTGGTAAACCTTCGTGGAAGTGTTCACCCAGACTTTTCCGTTTCCGCCGCCCGGCGCCTGCGCAATCTTCGATGGATCCGGCGGAGCCTGTTTGGTCTTGGTGGTTTTCTTCGAGGTGTCGCTAGCTGGAGCTTGCGTTGTGCTGGGTGCCGGAGTTTGCGCAGCGACGTTTGCCACCACGAAACCGCAACCCAACATGAGCGAGAGTAGGACGTGCTTCTTCATCGGCAATTCCTCCTAGAGTGTGATTTGCGACGACGGCCTGATTGGCAAGAAGTGGCGGGTTTCTCGGCCAAGAATGCCCCTAGCTTACACCGAAAGGCCACAACATCTGCAAGTCGGTAGGGCAGGCGTTTGTCCGCTGTGGGCATTTTAGCGGGTCGGAGCTTTATCTGCGACATTGAGCGCTAGCCTCCAACCGGTATAGCTCCTGAGGACTCGGGAAATTACATTAGGGAATACTTCACTTTCCTATCCATTTGCCGCTTTTGCCGCGCTGCTTCGATTGTCTGAAACATTCCCAACTTGTCCCACTCATCCCAATTCTCAACGATTTTCCCGTTGCGAATCCGCGCCATGCTCATACCGGTAATCGCGATCGCAGCGCCCGTCGGCGGCATTCCCAATCCTTCACCTTTGTGGTGCATCGTAGCCGACCAGCGCGCCGCCACGATATCTCCCGCACCGAACGCTTCTTCCACGGTGATGCGCATATCCGGAAACGCGTCCAGCAATTTTTTCTGCAACTCGCAAAACGCCGCTGGCCCGCGCAACACGTCTCCTGTGTCGCTGGTGTTGTGCGAAACGCATTGCGTATCCATCAATTCATGAATGGTGGCCGTTTTCTTCTGGTTCCATACCTCTTCAAACCATCGCCGCGTCAATTCCACATTCGCATCGGCCATCGGTACCTCCCGGCACCACCTTGTGTACAGGCCCGAACTCTACCAAAGAGTAACGCTGCCTACTAGTCCTAAGGGTACTACTCCGTTTCCGAACAACTCTTGCGCTTTGTGTTCCATTTTCATAAACTCGCTTCCGCCCCGCAACCGGCCCGCAGAGCCGCCTCAGGTGAAACGTGGCCTCTTCTCTGACTTTTGACCAGTTCTACTCTTTCTTCGGAATTCGGGAAAATCCCTTTCACGTTTCCCCGGATCCGCGTTTCTACTGTTCCTCGCCGGGACACGACACCGCCTTTTCGGAACTGCTTTACAGCATCCAGACTCGCAAGGGAATGACCGTTCTTACCGGCGAGGCCGGAACCGGCAAGACCATGCTGGTGAACCGGCTGCTGGATTGGCTGCGCGAACGCAATCTTTCCAGCGCGTATGTTTTTCATTCGCTGCTTCGGCCCAGCGATCTGTTTGACTTTATCGCCCGCGATTTCGGTATTCCCTGCTCATCGTCGGATAAGGGCGCTCTTATTGACGCGCTCCACAAATGGCTTCTAAAGCGTCATGCCGCGAGCGATACGCCAGTCATAATCATCGATGAGGCTCAGGCACTTTCCAGCAACACGCTGGACGAGCTGCGTTTGCTGCTGAATCTGGAAACAGCCGGAGGAAAGCTGCTCCACATTGTCCTGGTTGGACAGCCGGAACTCGATCAAAAGCTGCAGCGCCACCAGTTGCGGCAATTGCGCCAGCGCATCATGTTTCGCTGCCGGCTACCGCTGCTCTCCTGGGAGCAGACTGGAAGCTATATCTCCGCGCGATTGTGCGCGGCAGGGGCGCGGGCGGCGGATTCCAACCTGTTTCCGCGTGAAACCATTCGCGTGTTGCACGGTTATTCTCGCGGAATTCCGCGGGTGATCAATCTGCTCTGCGAGCACGCTTTGCTGGCCGCGTATTCCGAGAAGCACCACTCCGTTTCGCCTGCGGATATTCATGCTGCCGCAGCCAAGTTCGATCTGGTTCACGATCCCATTTCCACGGAAGACGTATTTCCGATGTCCACGAGAATGGCGCTGTTTCTTTCGCCCGATCCGCCGGTTGCCGAAGAATCCTTGCGTGTGGAATCGCAGCAAGTCGAGCAACAACTCTCGCAACAAAGCACTGAGATAGTTTCCGGCTTCCCCGTGTCGGCCCCAGTCCCCATGACTACCGAAACAATTCTCTCGCTTGCTCCGCAATCGGCCGGCGAACCTGATGCTGCCCCGCAACCTATCGGCGACCCTCCACCTGCGGATGTTCCTCCCGCTCCATCCGAGCCGCCTGTTCCCGTCAGCGAGCCGAATCCTCCGATGGAAAACATTGCCGCCGAAGTGGCAACTCCGTCGATGAATCGGGCGATGGCGAATTCCGCTTCCGATTCCGCGCGTGAGGCTTCGGCGCCCGCGAAACCGGTGGTGGAAACTACTCCGGACAGGGCTGTGGTCTCGATCCCGAGGAAAGCCGTGTTTGGCCCGAAGCGTATGGCGACCGCTATGGAGCAGCAAGCCGAAGCGCCAAAACCCAGGGCGCAAACGCCAGTTGCATCGATCCCGAACCAGGTGAGGGCGTCGGTTCCTGTGAGCTTGCCGGAATCAGTGAGCAGCGCAACGGATAAAGTGGTTGCACCGGAAAAAGCGATTTCGTCGGAACAAACTACGCCACCGAAGCAGGGACACGTGGAACCGGAGTTTGCGTCTTCTGCATCCAGGCTAGGGCCAAGGGTTGCGCAGGAACTGTCGCACCGACTGACCGCCGTGCCCTCGCAAGCTGCTTCGGCGCCGAAAAAACAAGGGGCTGTGGCGAAACCCGTGCGGCAAATCACGGTTCAGTTGGCGGCGGCTTCGGAGCAGTTGGCCGCGGCATCGCGACAAGTTGCCGCTGCCTCCAAGCAGATAGCTGTCGCGTCGAAACAACTGGCGCTGGCCTCCAAGCGCATCATTCCACCGAACTTCGGGGCTTCCATCGCGCGCTATTGCCGCGGCGTCGCCAATTCTTTTGTGCGTGATTTGCGCTTGTGGATGAAACCGTCGAACGGAACAAGCCGCGCGATTGCACCGCCAACTGTAGCCACGGATTCCCCGCAAGCTGCGCCGCCTGAATCTGCAACTCGGCCGAATGCGGTGGTGTCCATCTCCAAGTGGCTGCGTGAACCGATGGCGCCGGCTCTACAAGCGCATGGGAAACCAAATTCTTCACGCAAAGCACGCTCTCGGCAAGCCAACAAGCAGTCTCCCCGCTCTGCCCAAAAATCCTAAGAAATCCGACAAATCGAGTTCGCTCGAACACCGCCGATTACTTGATTTGATGGAGGCCGCAGAGTCTTTCGCTGGTATGCAGACACGCGCTGATTGCGGTCGCGGTTCGCGATGAATCGACGCACCCACGGGTTCCTGAGGGAGTGCGCCGGTGATAGCGAAAATTCCTTCTTGGATCGAAGCAGTCCCCAGCACACCCGGGAGTTGCTCAACCAGACGGGTGAAAGTGCGGCTATTGCCCTGGCTTTGCAGCTGCGAGCCGCTGCAGTAATGGTGGATGAACGCGATGGAGTATCGGCTGCGAGAAAATTAGGTTTGGATGTGATAGCTACACTCGGGGTATTGGATTTTGCAGCTTTGCGAAAAGGTGCTTGATCTCCGCGACGCCTTCAGGCGACTGCGCCAGAGCAGGCTTCGAGTTCCCGAACGGCTGGCCTTCCTGATGCTCGAACAGGATGTCGAGCGACAAAGCTAAGGAAGCGCGCGGGATCAGTCGATGCCGTGGATGCGGAGGCTTACCAGCTGGTCGATGGTCAGGTTTTTCATTCCGCGGGATTGCATATTGGAAATGAATTCGGGCGAGACGCCGTGGATGCGCATGGCGACGAGTTGGTCGGGTTCGGGATGTTTGTAGCCGAGCGATTGCACTTTATCGATGAACTCCGGGGAAACGCCGTGAATGCGGAAGGCAATGAGTTTTTGCAGCTCGATGTGATCGTAGCCTTCGGATTTTAATTGCTGAATATATTCCGGCGTAACGCCGTGGATGCGCATAGCGACGAGCGTGTCGTCATCCGGTTGATAGCCTGCTTGGTGCAGGAAGTTGACCATTTCCGGGGAAACGCCGTGAATGCGGAAGGCCACCAGTTTGTCAGCATCGTTGGCGGCGAGGCCGGCTTGGCGCAACGATTCGATGAATTCGCGATTGACGTTGAAGATGCGGAAAGCGATGAGTTTATCGGTGTCCAGCCCTTTCACGTTCTCGGCTTTGCTTTCCTTGGCGAAGGCGACGGAGATGTCAAGGATGGCCATGGAGAACTGTTTGTCCGCGTCGACTCCATTGAAACCTAGCGCGGAGAGTTGCGAAACATATTGCGGCTCGGCGTTGAAGTGGAAAACGCCGGCTCCTTCGCCGTTGTCAAGATAGCCTTCGCAATCGAAGCGGCCAGCATCGCGGGCGATCGTGAATTTCACCTCCTGCTTGCCGGTTTTTACGAAATCGACGCCGTGAAATTCGCTGACGGGCCAGTCGGCCTGATGATTGGAGTTGTTGTGCTGGCTGTGGTAAATGAGCGCGAAGGAAACTTTGCCGGGCTCATCGCTGTGGGTGATGGTCCAGCTTCCGGTGCGGGAATTGTCGGCGCGGGCCAGCAGTGAAAGTACCAGTGAGCAGGCGACGAGTATGTAAGCGATCAAAGCGTGACGTCGATTCATAGCGGCGAGATCCTCCATGTTGTACCTCTAGAAGCGTGTTTCCCCAGAAAGTTTTGCAACTACATTCCCCTTGCAGTGTTTCTCTAACTACTTGCAACACTCGTTTGGGCACACCCACAGCCGTCCGCAGCCGTTGCCGGCAAGTTTCGACAAGCAGCGTTATTTACTCCAGTACGTTGGCGTGTTTGAGCTGAATCAGTTTTTCCAGATCCAGATCCTTGAATCCGTGGCTGCGTGCCAATTCGATGAACTGCGGCGTGATGCCCATAATCTTCGCCGAAATTACATCATTGACGCTGGGTTTGAATCCAGCAGCCTGCAAACCTTTTATGTACTCGGCCGTGACTCCTTGTACTTTCAGGGCGATCCATTCGCCTTCGTCCGGGCTGAGTCCAGCTGCGCGGATGCTCTTGATGTAGTCGGCTTGAATGCCCTGAACCTTCATTCCCATCATGGCGCCGGCGTCGAGATGGATATTGAGTTCGTTCATTTCACGGACGTATTCAGGAGTAACACCCAGAACTTTCATGCCGATAAGTTGACCGGCGTTGGCTTCGAAACCGAGTTTGCGCATTTCCTCAACGTATTCGGGTGTGATCCCCTGCACTTTCATGCCGATCAACGCGCCTGCGTCGGCGTCGAGCTTCATGGCGCGCACCTGGTGGATGTATTCGGCGGTGATGCCTTGTACCTTCATGCTGATGAGTTCATCGATCGAGGCATTCAGGTCTTCGGCACGGATTTGACGAATGTATTCCGGAGTGATTCCCTGAATCTTTAGAGCAATCAGTTCATCGACGGAAAGATTGTCGAGGCCGGCGGCTTTCATGCCGTCGATGTACGACCGCGTTTTTGGAGCTGGCGCGGGATCTGAATTGGTTTTTTGTTTTTGTGCTGGAGATGGTGATGGGCTGGCTGGAGCTTGAAAAACCACGTGAACCGCAGGAATGGCGATAGCGTGTTCTGTTGCCACAGTTGCGATTCTGGCTTGCACGGGGCGCAAGGCGTGCGCCGAGGCAGTGCGCACCAGGCCGAAAAGTGCATTTCCTGCGAGCAGCGCCGCTGCTAGGCACAGCACTCCAAAAGCGACTCCTGCATTGCGGAGACGATTTCCCTTTTCAGGCAGACCGAGGAGGCGAGCGACGCGCGACGCCAGCGGGCCACGATTCGCGGCCATGGCGAAGGATGGAACGGCACGCTGTTCTTCCATTTTCGCGAGGGCGCGGGCGTATTCGGCAGGATTGCCGCACACGGCCAGCGCTACATCGTCGCAGCAATTCTCACGTTCGGCGCGGATGCGTTTGCTGACCCACCAGACCGCCGGGTGATAGAAGAGCAGTGTTTCGACGGCCACTTGAAAGAGATTCAGGAAGGCATCGAAGCGGCGGATATGTGCGAGTTCGTGGGCGATCACGGCGCGCAGCTGAAGTTCGCTGAGGCCAGTGAGCGCGCTGACCGGAAGAAGAATGACCGGGCGGAACCAGCCGACCAGTGCCGGGGCATCGAGATAAAGCGACTCGCAATAGCGGATGGCGCGGGTGATGCCGAGGCGGCGCTGCATCTCGCGGCACGATGCGAGCAGCTGGGCACTGATGGGCTTGGCTTCGCGACGCCGTAGCCGTGCGATGAGGAAAAACCCGCCCGCTGTGCGGAGGCTGAAGAGCATGACGCCCACGAACCACAGTTCCACGAAGAGCGTGAGCATGCCGGCGGAAACCACGCCGTTGTTAGGAGTGGCTGCCGCAGGCGCAGAGGCGATCCAAAGCGTGTGATTCGCGGTGGTGATGGTGTGCGGCATCGCGGTGACGGGAGCGTTGGGTGAGGCATCGCCAATCGTTAAGAAGGTGAGAGCTGGAGCCGCTAGCATCAACACCAGCGTGAGCACCCCGATGGTGTAGCGCGCGGATGCGCTGCGCACCAGAGCGAATGCCGCCGCGGAAAGCGCTGCAAGCGCCGCGCCCTGCCAGAGGAAATGGAGCAGCGAGAGACCGAGGGTACGCAGCAGGTCTGGAGTGAACCACTGAGCGAAGGCATTCATCGAAGTTTCCTTTCGTGTTCGTCCAGCAGACGGCGTAGTTCTTCGATTTCGGTTTTGGAGCTGCGGTGGCCGGCGAGGGCGTGCAGCATCAATTCCCGCGCGGAGCCGTCAAAAACGCGCTGCAGCACATCGGCGGCAAGCTGACGCTTGGTTTTTTCCGCGGGCTGCTGCGCTTCGTAGACGTGGGCGCGCTGCTCTTCGTTGCGGCGGACGAGACCCTTGGTAGTCATGATTTGCATGAGTTTCAGTACGGTGGTGTAGCCCAGGGCGCGCTCTTCTTGCAGCGCGTCGTGGACTTCGCGGACCGTGCAGGGCCCGCGCTCCCAGAGTACTTGCAGGATTTGCAGTTCGGAGGTGGTGGGCTTTTGCGGGGCCGGATTTTGTAGAGTCTCGCTCATGTGCGGCACGATACTACGAACGATTTCGTAATGTCAACGAAAATCTTCGTAGTTGGCTGCCTGGGCCGAGACGGGTGTGGACCCAGACTCCCGGGATGCATTGCCCTCGGTTGCTGTTTCTGGGTAAGGTGGCTCATGGAACAGGCGATTCGTGTTCTCCTATGGCGCCCTGTATCTGACTTTAGTGTTTGCGGGATACATCCTTGTGGGAGCGCTCGGTGCTTTCGCAAATTTTCCGCTGCTTCCCGCGTTCATGACTGTTTCTCCTGCTGGTTGATGTTTATCCGGTT
>Ga0210384_10008289_pt1 | contig 10848 bp, 8 predicted proteins | sample IncBWH2MmetaG_FD_160574 | JGI IMG/M metagenome (GOLD analysis project Ga0210384, IMG submission 160574) | Forest soil microbial communities from Barre Woods Harvard Forest LTER site, Petersham, Massachusetts, United States - Inc-BW-H-2-M | ecosystem: Environmental > Terrestrial > Soil >...
GCCCCTTTCTCCGCCCGTTTTTCCTTTCGCCTGAGGACGAGCAGCGTGTTCGCGTCGTTGCCGAAACGATTGCCGATCTGGGCGAGCGCGTGGTCGCCGCTGCTCTGGACGACGCGGGCCTCTTGGAGCAACTCCACTTGCGCGCGGAGGAAGAGCGCCTCGCGCGTCTTCCCGTCGGGTACGGCCGTGCGAGTACGTCCTCACGCCTGGATGCATTCCTGCTGCCCGACTCTTTGAAATTTGCCGAGTACAACGGTGAAGCACCCGCCGGCGCCGGATATTCCGAAACTCTCGCCGAAGTGTTTCGCGAACTTCCGTTGATGGCCGATTTTTCCCAGCAATATGAAGTTCACAGCTACCCCCTCAGCGCGAAATTGCTGGACGCACTCATGGCGAGCTATACCGACTGGGGTGGCACCTCCAAGCGGCCGCAAATTGCCATCGTGGACTGGCGCGAAGTCCCAACCTGGAGCGAGTTTGAAATCCTGCGGGCGCGCTTCGAGAAAATGGGCGTGCCGGTGGTTCTGGCCGACCCGCGCGACCTCGTTTTTAACGGCAAAACTCTCAGCGCGCACGGCAAAACAATCGATTTGCTCTACCGCCGCGTGCTGATCAACGACATCGCTGCCCGACCCCAAGAATGTGCTGCTCTCGTGAAAGCCTACGAAGCTAACGCCTTGTGCATCGCCAACACCTTCCGTTGCAAAATCGCCCACGTGAAGGCTTTCTTTGCCGTGCTCACCGACCAGCAAAACGCGAAGCTCTTTTCACACGACGAGCGCGAACTCATCCGCCAGCACATTCCCTGGACCAGGGTCGTCGCCGACGTGCGTACCTCGCATTGCGACAATCCTATCGAGCTCCTGGCCTTCATCCGCACAGAGCGCGAAAACCTGGTGCTAAAACCCAACGACGAATACGGGGGCACTGGCGTAACCCTCGGCTGGGAAACGACCGAACAAGCCTGGGACGCCACCATTGAAAAAGCCGTCTCGGCGGTCAGCGCCGGTAGTGATGCCGGCTGCTGGATCGTGCAGGAGCGCATCCCCATTCGCCGCGAAGCCTTTCCCTACATCACCCAGCAAGGCAACGCCGGGTCTAAGACGCAACCGAGCGGCATCGAATTCAAAGACATGCTGGTCGACTTCGCTCCGTATCTGTTCCGCGGCAAACTCTCCGGATTCCTCACCCGGCTAAGCGCCACCGGGTTAGCCAACGTCACCTCGGGAGGCGGCCAAGTCCCCGCATTCCGCGTAAGTCCCCGCGCATAACTCGTCGTATTCGGCCTGGTGAAACTGGGTAGTCATTTCAGCACTTCCTCGTGAACAATGTCATCGCTCCGGTCCCTTCGACAACCTGATCGTCGTGTCGCGCAACCGCTCTGTGCACCTCCATGTACGCGGCGCCGTTACCGGACGGCGAGCACCATCGAGAGTCCGAATCCCGCAATTGAAGTCAATACGAAGAATTTTCCTTTGAATATCATTTGTGGGTCGCCGGTTCCCTCCAAACCCCATCCAATAAGCGGAAAGATCAGAGAAACAGCGAAAGAGAAGCCAAACGGCGAGTTGCGAGCCGTTCTGCGAGGCACCCATGCGTGAGATGGTATGGCTTTTTCCCGTCGTTAGTATCACCGTTGGTTCCAGTATTAACGGCCCAATACAAATCGGCGGCGAATGCGTTAAAATATTCTCCATGGCGACCTTTGGCCTGCCACAACCTGACCTGATGCCCGGCGCAAAAAACGCCGTGGAGACCTGCCTTTCTGTCAAACCTGGCGAGCACGTCGCACTCATTGCCGACGAGGCCAGCCGGTCCGTCGCCGCCAGCCTCGAGGCCGCTTTGGACGCCCGCCATGCGCCTTGCACCAGCTTGCTCCTGGAAGACTTCGGACCGCGTCCCATGAAAGTTGCGCCGGCTCCCGTGCTCGAAGCTCTGGAAACAGCCGACGTGGGCGTCATGTGCATGACGCCGCAGCCGGGTGAACTTGGCGCGAGGATGGCCATCGTCAAGATCGTCGAACGGCGGCAGATTCGCTACGCTCACATGGTCGGCGTCACGCCGGAGATCATGCGCCAGGGCATGCGCGCCGATTACAACTTGGTTGACCGCCTAAGCGACAGACTGCGTGAACGCATGCTGCGGGCGCAAACCTTAACGGTCAAAACCGAGTCTGGCACGACCATCGCCGCGCACTTCGACCGCGGGCTTGACTGGGTCAAGACCAGCGGCTTGATCAGCCCGCGTTATTGGTCCAATCTTCCGGCCGGCGAGGTTTTCACGACGCCCGCGACCGTCGACGGCACCTTTGTCTGCGATGCCACCGCCGGCGACCACTTCAACGGCAAATATGGCGATCTGCAATCCACACCGCTCACCTTGAAGATTGCGAATGCGCGCCTGGTCGAAGTCCATTGCGACCGCAAGGATCTGGAGCAAGAATTCTGGGACTACTGCCACACCGACGAAAACAGCGACCGCGTCGGCGAGCTGGCCTTCGGCACCAACCTGGGCCTTTCTGAAATGATCGGCATCCTGCTCCAGGACGAGAAGTTTCCCGGCGTGCACATTGCGTTTGGGGACCCTTATGGCAGCCAAACGCACGCCGACTGGAAATCCAAAACCCACGTCGATGTCCTGACCCGCAGGTGCGACGTTTGGATCGACGCCGACCAGATCATCTCCAAAGGCAAATACCAGCTCGACCACCTCGGCCTCGCGTAGATCCTCAGTTCGATCCATCCCACGGAAAAGCCTATGCGACTCCCGGCAGGATCGATCCCCACGAGAGGGGCGCAGAAGTCCCGCGCCTTTCCGACGCAAAGCTGGTTCCCGGAAGTCTTCTCGGAACGCCAGCGTCGCCCGGCCCTTGGACCACGTGAGGAACCGGGTGGCCGAACTTTTGCGTGGCATCGCCCGATTTGTGCGGCACCGAGAACAACTCGGTAGAGTCAAGCGGGCCCGATGTTCATAATAGGGAGTGTGAAATGTCTGCTGAGGTTCAAGAGTGCTGTGACATTTTCCGCGCTGATACTGGCCTGGCCCGCTGTCCGTCCAGTCTCTGGGGTGCTTCGCTTTCAGGTTTGTCCATCTGCACAAAGGTCTGTGCTCACTGTGGATGTCGAGCCTGAGTCCGAGCCCCAGCCTCCATGCGGACAGCAGCCCACTCCGCCCTATCCTCGTCTGGATGATTCGGCCGTAGTGAAATCATGGAGCGAATCGGAGTTTGGCCACGATTGGCGACCACCTGTATGCACCGGTTGGACGGCGGCGGGCTTTACGACGCTGGTAACGACGGTCGCGCGATTTCGCGACGCCTCAGGGGAGGAGAGCTTGCTAAGGCGCATCGGGGCTATTTCTGAACTCGCCGGCATGAGGTACTGGTCGACCACGCGCAAGCGGTGGCGGACGTTGGTCGTGGACGCCTATGCGCTGACTGGCCCAGAGCCTGGTCAACACCGCAAGGACTTCACGCCCGAGGAGATGAAAGAAGGAGACGTTTTATACTTTGAACAGGTTGACAACCTTTCTGGAAAAGCGGTCTACCGAATGCGGGTTCTCGAAGCTTCGCCGTACCGCATCGTTATTGGCGTGGAGAACGTTACGACAATCCGTTATTTCCTAATGCCCATACTTCGGCCGGGCGAGATACAGTCCATCTACTTTCTGGATCGTGAATCGAATGACGTGTGGCGCTACTACAGTTTGGTGCGCACCGGAAGGAACGCCAGCCGGCTGGTTGCGGGAAACGCGTCTTCCGCTGTCAACCGGGCCGCTGCGTTTTACCGGCACTTCGCCGGAATTCCCGCCGACCAAGAGCCGCCTGCGGCGCCATGAAAGCGCGAGTTGCGACCGAATATGGATGTTCCCGAAGGTCCGTGTCCGGTGGCGTTTACCTGCCAGCGTGGGCTGAGCCATGAGCGGGCCAGCTTTGAGGAAACCTTCGCATGAAAACTTCTGCTAACCGACTGGTCCGGCTGATCGCATTGTTCAAGCTGCTGAAAGGAATTCTTCTGATCGCAGTTGGTGTGGGCGCTCTCAAAATGATCCACATTGACCTCGCGCGCGTCCTGGCAGAGTGGGCTGCAAGGCTCGGCTTCGATCCGGGGAGCCGGTACGTGGGGCAAGCACTATTGAAGGCGGCTGCGCTTACACCGAATAAGATCGAGGCTCTCGCCGTTGGCAGCTTTATTTACGCGGGACTATTCCTCACCGAGGGGATTGGGCTCTGGCTGCTGAAGCGTTGGGCTGAGTGGTTCAGCGTAATTATCACGAGCTCGCTTGTCCCCGTGGAAGTATACGAGATCCACCGGCATCCCTCGGCCTTGAAGGTTTTGACGCTGGTGATCAATGTTGCCGTGGTGGGATTTCTTCTTTACCGGATTCGAGGCGAACGCTCCGACTCCAGATGACAACACAAACTCCGGCTTCAAGAACGCAGGCGCGGCGCGCATGCCCGGTCGGAATGACAGACGGGAACGAGACTGTGGCATGGAGGCTAGAAGAGGCGGGCGATGTATTCGCGCATTTGGTGTTTCCAGTAGGGCCAGTCGTGACCGCCTTGCGGGCCCCAGTCGTCTAAGGAGTGGCGGATGCCTTTGCTCGAGAGGATTTGGGAGAGGCGATAGGTGGGAGCGGGCTTTTCCCACTCGCCGGTGCCGGTGATCAGGTGGATGTCGCAGGCAGCCAGCTGGCCGTAGACCCAGGGATCGCTGAGGTTCTGCAAGTAGTCCACGGGGTTGTTGAAATAGAAGTTGTCGTCGTACATGCCGTCCATGAAATTTTTCAGGTCGTAGACTCCGGACATAGCGAAGCAGCGCTTGATTACGTCGGGGTGTTTGAAGAGGGTGTTCGCGGCGTGGTAGGCGCCGAACGATGCGCCCATGGTGGAAATGCCGATGCCCGGGGATTTGCAGTTGTCCCAGATGAACGGGACGACCTCTTCGCGCAGATAGGAATCGAAGACCGACTGCACGTAGCTGCGGTGAAACGGATGAGCGCCGCGATTGTAAAAGCTCTGGCCGTTGATGGAATTGACGCTGAAGACTTTTACTTTGCCGGCTTCGATGAAATCGGCGAGCGCGCCGATCATACTCTGGTTTTCGAGTTCCCACTCGTCGCCGGCGCTGGTGGGAAAGCCCATTAGCGGCGGCCCCCAGTGACCGTGGACGACCACGCCCATTTCGGCGCCGAGGCGCTGGGAATACCAGCGGTGATATTCGCGTTTCATCGCAAGAGTTTCCTCAGGGGCGAAAGCCCGATTTTGTTCGCCGTGAAGCTCGGAGCGCAAGCTCCGACCCGCAGCTTACTGCTTCTGGTCCGAAGGCGAGAGCGATGCCCTTCGGAAGCTCAGGGTGAAGCGTGCGCACCGTTTTAAGTTGCTCAGGGTAAGCCTTTCGGCGCTGGTCAAGGTAAACGGGAAGAGAAGTATGCCAGCCTGCTTATCCAGCGGCAACCGTCGCGAAGTGCGCGAGCATTGCGCATGTATAATGTCTGCCAAGCAACACCAGGAGAGAACTTATCAATGGCTACGGCATCCCACGGGGCGAAACCATCACCCGAACGAATTTTCAGCACACTTACCGCGTTTCAGCAGACCGAAGCGTTGAAGGCGGCGATCAATCTGGATATTTTTACGAAAATCGGAGAAGGCGCCAATGATGCGAGCTCGCTGGCGAGAGCCGCTGGCGCTTCTGAGCGCGGCGTGCGCATTCTCTGCGACTACATGACCACCTTCGGTTTCCTGACCAAGGAAAATGATCGATACGTGCTTACGCAAGACTCGGCGATTTTTCTTGACCGTAGCTCTCCCGCGTACATGGGCTCGATGGCGAACTTCCTTGCATCGGACATGCACAGGAAGAGTTTCGGTCTGTTGACGGAGGCGGTGCGCAAGGGCGGCTCGGCGACCGACCAGGGCGACAACACTAAGCCGCGTGACGACTTCTGGGTCGAGTTCGCAAAATCGATGGCGGGTTTGGCTGTGCCTGGCGCGGAGTTTATCGCGGCGCTGATTGGCGCTCCGGAAGGCAAGCCGGTCAAGGTGCTGGATATCGCGGCGGGGCATGGGATGTATGGAATCACGATCGCCCGCAGGAATCCGGCGGCGCAGATTGTCGCACTGGATTGGCCCGCGGTGTTGAGCGTTGCACAGGAAAACGCCAAAAAGTTTGGCATCGCCGACCGCTTCCGCACCCGGCCGGGCAGTGCCTTCGAGGCCGACTTCGGCGAGGGTTACGACTACATCCTGCTGACTAATATCCTTCACCATTTCGATCCGGCGGGCTGTGAAAAACTTATGCGACGCGTCCATGCGGCGCTGAAACCCAGCGGAAAAGCAATCACGCTGGAGTTCGTACCGAACGACGACCGCGTTTCGCCGCAGATTCCCGCGGCTTTTAGTCTGGTGATGCTGGCGAACACGGATTCTGGAGACAGCTACACCTTCGGGGAACTCGAGAAGATCTGTCGCAATTCGGGTTTCGCGAAGACCACGCGGCACCCGATCCCGGAGATGCCACAAACGGTGCTGGTCTCGGAGAAATAGCATTGAAGAAAACCAAGAAAAAGAAACCCACAAAGGCTGCGAAGAACGACAAGAGCAAGAAAAGCGGCAGGGAGAAGGGCGACGGCCCTCTTCGCAAAGAGCTGGCCTACTTGCTGAAGGGCGGCGGGGCGCACGTGCATTTCATGGACGCGCTCGAGGCTTTTCCGGAGGGCAAGCGCGGGACCTATGCGCAAGGGTTGCCGCACACAGGTTGGCAACTGCTGCAGCACGCGCGCATCGCGCAGTGGGACATCCTGGAGTTCAGCCGCAATCCAAAGCATGTCTCGCCGGAATTTCCGGAAGGCTATTGGCCGAAGACGCCGGCTCCGCAAGCCGAAGAGGAATGGAACGATAGCATGTATGCTTTCCGACGCGACCTGCGCGAGATGATCCGGCTGGTCGAAAACCCGCGGACTGATCTGCATGCGCCCATTCCGCACGGCGACGGACAAACCATTCTGCGCGAAGCCTTAGTACTGGCTGACCATAATGCGTATCACCTTGGCCAGCTCGTCGATTTGCGCCGCGCGCTAGGTTCGTGGCCGGAGGAGTAGGGAGGGAGGAAGGAAGCCAGTAGTAGCGCTATGACCGTCGATAATCCTGACCCTTCTGCGAATTTCATGCGTCGCGCCATTGCTCTGGCGATCGATAATATGAGCGTGGGTGGCGGCCCCTTCGGCGCGGTGGTGGTGAAGGAGGGCCAAGTGGTCGCCGAAGGAGCGAATCGCGTCACGGTGGACAACGATCCGAGCGCGCACGCCGAGGTCGTGGCCATTCGCGGAGCGTGCCGCGCTCTGGGTGCTTTTCAATTGGACGGCTGCGATCTCTACACCTCGTGCGAGCCGTGTCCCATGTGCCTTGGCGCCATATATTGGGCGCGGCCGGCGCGCGTTTTCTACGGCGGTACCGCGGGCGATGCGGCGGCCGCGGGCTTTGACGACGCCTTCATCTACGAGGAATTGAAGCGCGCGAATGCGTCGCGCCGCATTCCGATGAGGCAGCTTCTGCACGAGGAATCGCTGGCGATCTTCGCCAGGTGGCGGCAGCTGGAAAAAAAGACGCGCTATTGAGGTTGTGGACGCCAGCCCTTTGGCCGCCCTTAACGTTGCAAGTTATGGATTTGGCGGTAGGATGGTGCGGTAGAATGCAAGGGAAATGGGGCCGGCTTTGGCGACACCGAAAATCTGGGGAGGCACTCCCGTGATCAACATCGAAAATTTGAGCCGTCGCGGATTCCTGAAGGGACTGGCGGGCACGAGTGCTTTTGTACTCGGCGTCAGCTTGATGCCGAAAAAACTGCTGGCGGCGAGCGGCGACGTGGCTTCCATTAATCCAGCGGGGCCGATGAAGAAGGCGCCGTTGCAGCCGAGCGTTTACCTGGCGATTGACACGGATGGAACCGTGTACGTGATTGCGCATCGCTCGGAGATGGGAAATGGCGTGCGCACGTCCCTTCCACGAATCGTCGCGGACGAGTTGGATGCGGATTGGGCGCGCGTGAAAGTGGTGCAAGCAACGGGAGACGAGAAATACGGCGACCAGGATACGGATGGGTCGCACTCGGTAGTGAGCTTTTTCATTCCGCTACGCGAGGCCGGGGCGGCGGCGCGATTGATGATGGTGCGCGCGGCCGCGCAGCAGTGGAACGTGCCCGCAACGGAATGCTCGACTGAATTGCACGCCGTGGTGCACAAGAGTTCGGGAAAGAAATTGGGTTACGGCGAGGTCGCGGAAGCGGCATCGAAACTAGAAGTGCCGAAGAAAGAAGAATTGAAATTGAAGCCGCGAAGCGAGTGGCGCTACATCGGGAAGGATGCGGCGAGTTACGACCTAAAAGATTTGTGCACCGGCAAAGGCGTTTACGGGCAGGACCTGCGTATGGATGGGATGTTGTACGCGAGCGTGATGCACCCGCCGGTGCTGGGCAGCTCGCCGAAATCGGTCGATAACAAGGCAACTCTGGCCGTTGCCGGAGTAAAGCAGACGGAAACGATCGACACCTTCAAGCCCCCGGTGGTTTATCAGGCGCTAGGTGGCGTTGCGGTGCTGGCGGACAACACGTGGTCGGCAATGCAGGGAAAGAAAAAGCTGAAGGTCGAATGGGAGACCAGCTCGCACGGCGCGTACAACTCCGACGCGTACAAGCAAGAATTGCGGGAGACGGCGCGCAAGCCGGGAAAGGTTGTGCGCGAAGTCGGCAACGTAGACGCGGCGTTCGCGAAGGGTGGAAAAGTGGTGGAAGCGGAATATTACGCGCCACTGCTGGCGCACGCTTCGATGGAACCCCCGGCGGCGCTAGCGGTGTATCGCGACGGCAAGGTAGAAGTGTGGGCGCCGACGCAGAGTCCAGTGGGCGCGCGCGATGCGATTGCAGCAGCGGTCGGGGCCAAAAAGGAAGACGTAACCGTGAACGTCACCTTGCTGGGCGGGGCATTCGGCAGGAAGTCATTTCCGGATTTCGCGGTGGAAGCGGCGGTGCTGGCGAAGAAAACCGGCAAACCGGTGAAAGTTGTCTGGAGCCGTGAGGACGACATTAAATTTGACAGTTATCACTCGGTTTCGGCGATGTACATGAAAGCGACGCTGGGACCGGATGGGAAGCCGACGGCATGGTTGCAACGCACGGTGTTTCCTCCGATTGGATCGACGTTTGACGCGACCGCCGTGTATTCGGCCCCGGACGAACTTGGATTGGGCTTCAGCGATCTGCCTTTTGCGATTCCGAATCATCGGTCGGAGAACGGGCCGGCGCAGGCGCACGTGCGCATCGGATGGTTCCGCTCGGTGGCTAACATTTATCACGCGTTCGGGATTCAGTCGTTTTCGGACGAACTCGCACATACCGCCGGAAAAGATCCGGTGGAGTATACGCTGGCACTTCTGGGGCCGGACCGCATCGTACCGAAGACAGAGTTGCCGAAGGACTACACGAATTACGGCGGTGACTACGCGCAGTATCCGATCGACACGGCGCGATTCCGGCGAGTGGTGCAGTTGGCGGCGGAACAATCCGGTTGGGGCAAAAAGAAATTGGGCAACGGTGTGGGCATGGGAATTGCGATGCATCGGAGTTTCCTGACGTATGTGGCTACCGTCGTGACCATGCACGTGGATGACGCCGGACGAGCGCACATCGATCGTGTGGACACGGCGCTGGACGCGGGAACCGTGGTGAATCCCGAAATGGCGCGCAACCAGTTTGAAGGGGCGGCGACGATGGGCACGAGCATTGCGTTCTTTGGCGAAATTACCGCGACAAAGGGAGTGGTCGATCAGGCAAATTTCGACGATTACCAGATGGCTCGTATGAACAACGCCCCGCGCGAAACGCATGTGCATATCGTGGCCAGCGATGCGCCTCCGGGCGGGATCGGCGAACCGGGGCTGCCGGCGTTCGCGCCCGCGCTGTGCAATGCGATTTTCACCGCTACGGGAAAGCGCATTCGCGAGTTGCCATTATCGAAGGCCGGCTTGGCATAAGCCGGGCTCGATCCGGAAATCGGACAAGCCGAAGGGCGGGTGGTGCCGAGATTCTTACATCCAGCCAAGCTGGGGCGCGGCCGTGCTGTGCCCCTACAACGAAATCGGTCGCTGTTTGGTTGATGGTTTTGTTTTGTGTTGCGCCGGCGATGGGGCAGCGGAGACCGGTTCTTCAGCAGATTGATCTTCCTCATCCTTATTACTACCGCGAAATGTACTTGCCACAGTTGACGAGCGGGCCGAGCAGCGTGGCCTGGTCGCCGGATTCGCGCGAAGTGGTGTACTCGATGGCGGGTTCGTTGTGGCGGCAGAAGATCGATTCAAGCACGGCACTCCAACTTACCGACGGCCCAGGATACGACTACCAACCGGATTGGTCGTCCGACGGAAAATCGGTGGTGTACTGCTCGTATCAGAAGGATGCGATCGAACTTTGGCTGCTGGATTTGGCGACAGGGAAAACGCGACAGCTCACCGAAGGCAGCGCAGTGAACGTCGAACCGCGATGGTCGCCGGATGGCAAACGGATTGTTTATGTTTCTACGGCGTACAACAGGCGGTTTCACGTGTTTGCAGCGGACGTGCGGGGCGAAAAACTCGAAAACGTCGTGCGGCTGACGGAGGAAACCAAAAGTTCGCTGCCGCGGTATTACTATGCCGCTTACGACACGGAAATCAATCCAGTATGGTCGCGGGATGGGAAAGAGATTTTGTTTGTTTCGAACCGCGGACACCTCTACGGTACCGGCGGATTCTGGCGGATGAAAGCGCAGCCGGGCGCGCAACCGCGCGAGATTCACTATGAAGAGACCACGTGGAAG
>Ga0210384_10008293_pt1 | contig 10844 bp, 10 predicted proteins | sample IncBWH2MmetaG_FD_160574 | JGI IMG/M metagenome (GOLD analysis project Ga0210384, IMG submission 160574) | Forest soil microbial communities from Barre Woods Harvard Forest LTER site, Petersham, Massachusetts, United States - Inc-BW-H-2-M | ecosystem: Environmental > Terrestrial > Soil >...
GATCTTGAGCGTCAACAAAAGCGTTGATCCTTGATCCGGCGTCAGGCTGATCACCGCCAACCACTTGGCCCCGAAGTGATCGCTGAAGTTCCAGCCGCTGACGGTTTCGCCCGCCGGACTGGTTGCTTTGAACCACTTCCCGGATTTCACCAGAGAAGCATCGATACTCCTGAGAATCGCCGGCGCTCCCTCCTGGGATGGAATTCGGACGGTGATTGTCCAATGGTCTCGGTCACCGGACGCGCTCAGCAAGTCGGACCCTTTGGGTAACCCGTCTGGCAGTTCATCCGGAATGTTCATATCGGCCAACATCCCACGCGCAAATCCTGAATCCGGATTCCAGTTGTATTCCATGTTGAGGGCAGTGGATTGCGCGTGTCCATTCCCCAACAGCTTCGACACCATGTGCAGAGAGCCCTCAATCCCCGAAGATAGGCCAGCCGTAGTGACGACGTTGCCGTTGTCCACGAACTTCTTGTCGAACACGACCTTTGTGGTTGGAGAAACCTCCGGTAGGCCACTGAGGTACCCGTAGAAAGTGGTGGCACTCAGCCCATCCAACAGTCCGGCTTTAGCGGCAAGAAACGCTCCGTTGCACACGGTCAGGACGTGCGTCTGTTTCGCGGTTTCCTGAATCCATCTCATAGCGACCGGATTCACCATCTGGTCGCCAACACCGTGGTCTCCAGGTTTGTAGTATCCGCCGCCTGGAAGCACCAGTAAATCCGGCTTCGGCGTCGTCTCAAATGTGTATTTCGGAGTGATCGTCAAGCCACCCGCAGCTTGAATCGGATCCAACTTCTCACCTACCGTATAGACGTTCGTCCCCGATTCGAGAAAAACTTCATAAGGCCCGGCAAAATCGATGACTTGCACCCCGGGAAAAACAAAAATTGCAACATTCAGCCTCTTCCCGTCTTTGTTGAATTGAGCATTGACGAATTCCGTGGTCTGAGACCAGCCCAGGCATCCGAGCTGGAGGATAAAAATTGCAGTAGCCCAGGTTTTAGTTTTCATTTTTTGCCTCTTAATTTGCGGTTCCACAATCTATTCCATCCATCGAGTGCTCTCGTACTCCATGTACTTTGCAGTTTGCAGGGCAGCTTCGTGACCGTAATATTTATCCACGATGTGCAATGCCAAGTCGATTCCAGACGTCAGGCCACCTGCCGTATAGACGACGTCATCGCTCTGCACGAAGCGGGTGCCCCTTATCAGGTTTACCTTGGGGAAACTCTTTTCAAACTGATCGTAAAACTCGTGATGGGTGGTGGCCCTCTTCCCGTCAAGCAACCCCGCCTTGCCAAGTTGAAAAGCCCCGGTACACACCGACATCACCACAGCGCTCTGTTTGTCCATCCGACGAAGCCAATCCGCCATCTCGGGTGCGCCACGTTGCGCTGGAACAACGACAATCCGCGCGACTGGCGAGTCAGCGAAAGTGTAATCGGGCACAACCGTCATCCCGCCCGATGTTCGCAAGGGCGTTTTTGATTCCCCCACGGTGAAAAGCTCGAAAGGGTTAGGGCCCTGCTCGCCGCCCACATCCTGAAAAACCTCCCATGGCCCAGCGAAATCGATCATGGTTGCGCCTTCGGTTAGAACGAAGGCTACGGGTATTTTCCCGTCCGCGGACGGCGCGAACTTGTGGAGTGAAGATTGGTTTTGGTCCGCATCTGCCTTCATAGATCCTATGGTTACTAGGGTCAGAACCACGGCCAGCCCAAGCACGGGGAGGGCCCAGACCAATGTTGAAACGTACGGTATTTTCATACTGCCTCCAGAGTGTGCGATAGATTCACAAGGGCTCGTGGGCCGGCGTCAACAACGCAACTCGTCTTTAGTCACTTCATTCTTCTGTATCGTTTGCGAACAAGCTCTAGTTCTTACTCATCGCTGCGCTCAAGAAGTCGCCAATCGTTTTCATGGTCCCGGCAGTTTCTTCCGCAAACGACATGTGCCCGCTGTGTTCGAAGATCACAAGCTTCGCCCCGGGAGCCGCGCTGGCCAACTCCTCCGCCTGCCGGGGTGTCACCACAAGATCGGCACGACCATTTACGATCAGGATCGGAACGCGCAGGGATCTGAGTCCGGCATGCCAATCGAAGTTGGCGGCTTCCCCACCCAACTTAAAATCCATGTCCTTCCCCATGATCGCAATGGAGATTTCGGGATTCATCGTGTTTTCGCCCGCAGGTACGAGCTTGCTGGTATTTTCGCGTTGGTAGAAGAACGCAATTGCGAATATGTCAGGCTCCGCTTGCGATAGCTCCGAAGAAGTCGATTTCAGGCCTTTGGCATGCAGTTCTTCCATTTTTTTCCAGTTGTCGGGAAAGAGGTCCGCCATCAGGCGAAGTGCCCGATCATTGGTGTCTTGGTAGGATTTGCCGCTCACCAGGCAGTCCGACAGCACCACCTTCTTTACGGGACCCGGATATTTTGTGACGTACCCCTGTGCTACTACCCCTCCCCAGGAGTGGCCGAAGACGTTCCATTGATCGATGCCGAGGGCTTTTCTCAGCTCCTCGACCTCCTCAATCTCTTGCTTCAGGGAATACTCCGACGGATTTTTCGCGTGATCCGATTTTCCCGTCCCGAATGGGTCGTAGTAGATAACGCGGTACTGATTGCTCAGCGCGGAAAAAAATGGATGAAAGTAGTCATGAGAACTGCCGGGGCCGCCTGGAATCAACAACAGCGGCTCTCCCTGGCCTTCGCTCTCGTACCAGATCTTGTGGCTGCCGACGGTTACAAAATCCCCTGCCGGATGTGAAATGACGGGCCCGGTTTGGTTCTGATCCATCTGGCCGAAACCAAAGGAAACCGTGCCCGATAACCCAACCATAAAAATTACAGCGAGCCTTAAACCACCAACTATCTTCAAATGACAACCCCCTTAGGACGACCGTCCAGGCAAAGCCCGAACGTTGAGCCGAGCTTAGGCCCTGGCCAGGAGGGCGTATAGAACGGATTGAACATCGGACGACAGACGAGCGAACCGGTATTTGGCGATCGCTAAGGCATTAGCGTCCGATTTCTGTCGCGAGCCTCTTTATGGCGGAAATAACGGTTTCCGGGGCAACTATTTGTATATAGTGTTCCGAGGTTGGCACCGGGACCAGTTCCGCGTTCGGGGTCTTTTGAACCCACTCCTTATGAAGTTCAATGGCTACTTCGCGAAACACTTTGCTACTCTCCTCGATTTGTGAGGCACTCAAGAGAATCTTGGGCACTGAGGGCAACGGCACAGCGGCAGCCGCTTCCTGTCCCGATGTCATCGCCTCCATGTCGAGACGCATGATCGGGTTCTCCAAGTGCTTCTTCATCCACGCTCGATAAGAATCCCATTGCTCTGGGGTCATTTTGGAATGCAGCCTGGCGTCAGTGCCCTCGTCGGAAGGATCCACCAGGACCATCCCTGCGGTCTCACTCGGATAACGATACGCAAAAACGCGAACAATCAGTCCACCCATAGAATGGCCAACAAGAATGTAAGGTGCTGGAATCCCGCTCTTTTGGAGGAGCGCATGAAGCTCATCGGCCGATTGATTTAGGTCGTGAGGAGCAGGTGCCCGATCTGATTTCCCCAGCCCCGGCCGATCGTAAGAAAAGGTTTGAGCCATCTTGCTGATCTCGGGTTGGACCTTCTCCCAAGATCCGGTGCCGTCTCCCATGCCCGCTTCGAAGACCACTGACGGTTTTCCCTTTCCTGCCATCACCGCGTGCAAGCGATAGCCTCCCATGTCGAAGTACTTGTCTTCGACCGTGACAGGAGAATTCGGAGCTTCGCTGCCGCGAATCTCCGCATTGGAGCGCGCCATGACCGTCGCCAGGCTCACTGTAGCAAGCAGTAAGAGCGTTCGTGAATTCAATTTCGGACCTTCCTTTCGAAGCATTCCGTAGTGAAGCAAGGGCATATTTGTCTGCGGGTATCACCAGGCCAGGCTGGAGAAAAATCAACAAGTAAGACTTCTACTTCTTGCCAGTCACATTCATATCGCGAAAGATCCGCCAACCACCATCCTTTTGCTTTTTCCAAACCGTGAGGTAATGTCCGCTGAAGTCCTGTTCCTTTTCTCCAGCCGGAGTGAGCTTAAAGGTGAACTTTCCAAACTCGTACGCAAAATCGTCCACGACCCAAACGTTCTCGGTGTCGGCGCTCACCCGGTGCGGAATAGTCGCTATCTGCTTCCATTGCGCTTCCACTTCACTTGCAATAGCGGCCCGGCCGCGCACGATTTCTCCCGTCGCCTCAAGCCGAGTTCCTTCCTCGTCGTACACTGCTGCAAATGCTCGCGGGTCCGACTTTTCATATGCCGCGCAGTATTGCTGATTCCCGGCGTCGATGGCTTTTCGAACCTGGGCAGTTGTATTGTCTTGTGAAGAAGCCAAAGTACCGCCTAGACTTAATAAAGCTGCGATAAACCCCAAACGCAAAGAGCAACACATTTTTTCTCCTTTTGCTCATTCTGAGTGAACCAGGGCTGATCTAGCGAATGAGTTGTTTCTCAAATACTTGCGACACCCTACCAAGGGCCTCAGATCCGGTCCATCTTAAGAGTGAATAACAAACTAGAGTCGTCGTCCGGCTTTACGCTGACCACGCTTTGCCACTTGGCTCCGAACCGGTCTGTAAAATTCCACTTGCTGGAATTCTCACCCACCCTACCCGCTGCCTCGGACCATTTCCCGGATTTCGCAAGGGATGCGTTGACATTCTTCAGCACACCGGCCGCGTCCTTTTCGCCTGGAACCCGCACGGTGATGGTCCAGTGGCCCCGGTCGCCCGATGAAGTCAGCAGATCCGAGCCTTTGGGCAATCCCGCGGGGAGTTCGTCGGGGATGTTCATGTCCGGGAACATCGCACGCGCATAGGTTGAATCCGGGTTCCAGTTGTATTCCATGTTCAGCGCTACGGATTGGGCGTGCCCCATACCTAAGACTTTCGAGACGACGTACAGAGACCCTTCAATTCCGGAAGACAGGCCGGCGGAGGTAACGACGTTTCCGCCGTCCACGTATTTCTTGTCCCAGACGACCTTGGTGGCGGGAGAGGTCTCCCGCAGGTAGTCAAGCAAACCGTAAAAAGTGGTGGCGCTGCGTCTGTCCAGGAGACCGGCTTTGGCGGCAAGAAATGCTCCACTGCAAACCGTCAAAGTCTGCTGAGTCGTCTTGGCTGTTTCCGCGATCCATTTCAGGGCAACCGGATTTTTTATCTGCTCGAACACACTGTCCCCGCCGGGCAGCACCAGAACATCCGGCTTAGGTGCGTTCTCGAAGGTGTACTCGGGCGTAATGGTTAAGCCACCTGCCGTCTTGATCGGATCCGGCTTCTCGCCGACGGTGTAAACGCGGCTTCGGGCTTGCATGAAGACTTCAAACGGACCAGCGAAGTCGATGACTTGGACTCCCGGAAAAACGAAAATTGCCACATTGGGGTGTTTCGTTTGGGCGGAGATGAACGCGCGAGTTTGGGCCCCGCTGGTGGCGCAATACCCCAAGGTAAGAATCAAAGCGCAAAAGATTTCACTCTTCATCCGTGCCCTCCAAGCTTGTGCTGTCGCAACTTTTTATCGCTTAACTGGCTGGAAGAACAATCTTCACCCAGCGATAGCAGATTGGTCGTCCGCACAAGAACCAGAACAGCGGATTCCGCACCAGCCTTATAGGCAATCTACTGCAGGCGGCCGATCCGGTATTGAACGGATGCAAGAAGTTCTTTATGAGGGCTAGGCTAGAGGAAGATGGTCGAACCCGAAACTACCTCATGTTGGTCACTCGATTCACCGGAGTAAGTTGGACTCGAAACAAGCCCGGCGTGATCCCGGTAACACTCTTGAAAACTCGGGTCAAGTGACTCTGGTCGCTGAAGCCGCACTCCGCTGCAATTGCGCTGATGGGGACTCGAGAGGAAGTCAACAACACGGCGGCGGCTCGGACCCGAACTCGATTGAGGTACTCTCCAAGAGTATGACCTGACTCTTTGCGAAAAAGATAGCTGAGATAGACGGGATGTACATCCGCGGCGGTTGCCACTTGAGCGACCGTCAAGGGTTCATGATAATAACTCTGGACATACTCTTTCGCCCAGCGCAAACATTTACTGTGAACTGGGAAGTGTTCGCTTGCCCGGACTGATTCCCAGAGCAGGGTCAACGCTTGGGATTCGAGGTCGAGGTCATTGCTGGTTTCGTTGCGGAATCGTTCAAGCAAGCTCAACGTTGCCCAAGTCTGCCGTTCGCCCGACAAGTCGCGGATTGAGAACCGGCATGATTTAATCGCGTCCAGGCCTTCAAACAGGTTGGGGGTGAATTCAACATTGAAGAAACTGGCTCCTGCCTTGCCTATTCGGTCACGATGCTCAAGCCCAGCAGGGTGAAAGACTGAACAAAAGGGACTGTACGCATATTCCCGCCGGGCAGCCATCTCTCGATAGTCGCCACACAATAGCATGGAGAGGAATCCGGCCCGGTGAGTGTGATCTGGAATAGCTCGCGGGACTCGATGTTCAACGCAGGTGAGCACAACCGACCCCGTCACTCTCCGCTTTGAAACCACTCCGAAATATTGACCGACGCCAAGGTCAGTTGTACTCACGACTTCTTGGACGGAATCCGCCAGGAATAGTTAGGGTTTACTTCGGCTGCGGAGAATGCCTCGCCGTTGCCATCAACGGCTGGCAGGAGGAACAATTCCGTTCAGTCGGAGGTATTCCACCATCTGGCCGTAAAGGTCAAAGGGATGGTCAATTCCCGAAACTGCCATCCCTAGCCGGGTGACCGGCCTCCCCCAAGGAGCTTTGATCGGCAGAAGCAGGTTCTTTTGGTCAATCGTGGCAATCGCTTTTTGGAGATAAGCGAAAGAGTCGGTGAGAAACTTCGTGACTTCGGTCTTCGAGTTCAGAGCAGGGGGTCCGTTTTCATCGGAACCACCGGTATCCACGGGCGGTTTTTCCTCCAGTATGGAAGCCCCGAACCGGTAGTTCCAAACGGCAATGTGTTTGATCAATTGAGCGTAGGTGCGGACCCCTTTGAATTCGCCATTTGTTGGCGTAAAGCTAAACTTGTCGGCGGGCATGGCCTCCGCCGCCGGTACGACCGAGTTCTGCACATAGTCGAGGTTGCCCTTCAAAACCTCACTAACTGCAGGCTGCTCGGCAGCCTTGGCCGTGGGCGCCGCCCCAGGTACGCTAACCACCAACAGTAGTAGAAAAAGCCTCCCGACAACTATATTCATGTTCATATCCATCTCCTCAAACTTTATTGTTAAACGCTGCTTGGAACTTTTTCTATCCATGGAGTACGGCGACAACGTCCCTTCAAGGCTTCGCAACCTCAAACACGTAGCTCATCGGAACCCGATAAATATTTCCCAGCCCATTCAGCACGGAACGAGTCTGCCGGACGAACTCTTCGTACGTCATTGGACCTTCGTGTTTCGCTGGTTCAGGAGCACGTTCACTCCCAAAATAAAGATATTTGCCGTCGGGGCTGACATGCGGGCTGTAATCGCGCGCGGGGCTATTGATCTGGGGGCCAAGGTCCTTGGGTTTTGACCATTCTCCATTCCGGTTGTAGCTGATGTACAGATCGGAACTTCCCAGGCTATCGGGGCGATTAAAGGTACCCAAGAGGAGATAGCTTTCGTCAGGTGCGACAAATACCTCAATGTTGCTGATGCCGTTTGCATTAAAAGGAGTCAATGGCTCCGGTTCCTGATACTTGCCGGCAATCAGCCGTGAGCGAAATACATCCAGGCTGAGATTGCGTTCTACCAGGGCCGTGAAATAAAGGTTCCCGTTGTTGGCAAGGGAGGCAAAATAAACACCCTCACTGGGGATGTTGGGAACTTGCAACAGTCCCGGCTCTGACCAACCCGCGCCCGTTTTATGAGAGGACCAAATCCGAAAGAAATGGTTTTCACTCTCGGATTCCCCTGCCGCAGGTCGGTCGGAAACGAAAACCATCTGGTCCCCGGAGGGAGACAACACCGGATCAGAGTCGCGCCACTGTCCGGAAAATGGCAAAATCTCCGGTTTCCCCCAGCGACCGTTCTTGTCGAGATGGGAGACGCACATAGCGTAAAAATACGATGGCGGAACCGAGCGCGAAAAGTAGAGGGTTTTTCCATCAGGCGAGAGGGAGCCGCCGTATTCATCTCCAGTCGATGAAACCGTTCCTTCCCCAACCATTTCAACTCGGGGGGCGGTTTGCGCCATTGCCTTCGGGCTAACTTCGACCGCGCCGGCCGCCACCACACCCAGCAGAATCATGAACCAGGGTTTCGGTGTCTTCATCATTTTGAAAGCTCCAGGGCCTCGGCACTAATGGAATAGACATTCCCGTGCCCGTTGTAAATGGTGTTGGTCTTGCGGTCGAGTTCGCCGTACGTTATCGGGTGCTTGAGCGGTACGGTGAAGTCACTTCGCTCGCTGCTAAAGAACAAGGTCTTGCCATCAGGGCTGAGAAACGGATATTCGTCTTCGGCAGGTGAATTGATCCCGTGCTCTAAGTGCCGCGCCGGTGTCCAGGATCCGGCCTTGTACTCGCTGACATACAGCTCGGTTCGCGGATACGGATGCCCGCCTGCCACCAGTTCACCAGGGAGCTTCTTCAAGGGAACAGTTTTATCTCGAATGTCCCGCTGCGCCCCGAAGATCAGGAAGCGCTGATCGGGGGAGATGTGCGGCTGAAAAACATTGGCTCCAGGAAAGTTGATCTCCGGACCCAACAGCTCCGGGTCTTGATAAACTCCATCCACCATACGCGAGCGAAAGATGTGAAATAGACCGGTTGCGTCGCGCACCGAACCGAAATATAGGGTGCCATCCTCCGCCACGGATGGATCCGCGTTGTTGGGAGCTTGGGCCGAGTTGATTGGAGCCGGAAGGGCCTTGGGTTCGGACCAGCCGTCAGCCTGACGCTCGACATACCAAATCCACAAGCCACCATCGGGCAAACCTGGCACCGGCCGAGTAGAAGCAAAATACATCCGCTTGCCATCCGCCGTGATTTGCGGAGGCGTATTTGAAAATACACCGGAAAACTTAAGGACTACTGGCTCAGTCCAATGGCTGCCTGCCAGACGCGAGACGCAGATCAAAGCGTAACCTGGGCCTCTCGTGGAAGGGGGTTGCTTGATGAAGTAGAACTCACGCCCATCGGGGCTGAAGCTGCCGCCAATCTCGTCGTCAACTGTCGAGATCACGCCCTCCCCGAAGATTTTGGGCGCGAGCGAACCGGAACTCTTGGAAGACGTCCGTGACCACGCGCCTGTGCTCAAATACAATACGCATAGAAAAGTTAGAAAATACGTGGCTGAAGCTTGCCATAAAAACCTCAGCCTCCGCGTTTCAGGATTGTTTGGATGCGAATCAATGATTTTCACGTTTGTCATCAGTCTTCCCATCTCCGCAACGAAGCTCAACTGCAGAAAGTCAGGATGGTGCGCCGAGCGTAGCCGTGCAAAACATGGGTCGTATAGAACGGATTAAACATCCGGACGGGCGTTCGTCGGATAGATGGGTTCTGCGTTCCGCGCCAGAAACCTAGTGCTTATGGCTCTTTAAGCCCAATACATAACGGATTTGAGCCTGCACTTTATTTTCAGGAAGCCGCTGCAACCAGAATTCAAGATCCCCCAGATTCCCAGCTTTAAGGGTGGTTGTGAGCAACGGCCTGCTTTGCCAGGGATCTTTCTGAGACTGATATCCGGCGTATCCCACGCCGAGTTTGAAATGACAGAACTCGTACTCCAGCTTTGCCCGTTCCAACACAGTTTGAAACATGCCTGAACCATTCAAGGGCAAATAGGCGACGAAGTAAGTCTCGCTTCCGAAGCGCTCGGTCAGAAGGTATTGAACGTCGGTCCAGCTCAGGATATATTTGGCGCTCTTTGCCGCCGAACCCGACGCAGCGTCAAAATAGCCTCCATTCATCAACGTCAGCCGCTTGGACCGGTAAGTCGTCAGTCCGGCGCCAACCAGGACTTCCCGGTAATCGTTCTTGGCAAAGTCGATATAAGCGACATCCGGGAACAGCCACCGCCCGCGGCTTTGTAGAACCTCAGCCAGATGGTAGGTCGCGGCGGTCTGCATTCCCATTCGGCCCACGAAGAAAGTTTCTGTCTGCCCATGAGCTACAGAGACGGCAAGAATGATCACAGCTACAGTTCGAAAACGCACGATCGGTTTCATGATTGTGAAGGTCGGAAGATTGGCCACGACCAGCACAAGACGAGCGGGGCAAATCTTGACTAAGCCTAGGAGTCAGGAACGGAAGGGTATAGAACGAATTGAACGTGTGCAGCACATTTCCAGTCAGAGCCCGGGTCAGGCAGAGCTGGCTATTTTACTAGCGCGTCTAAAGTCTTTTCGGCTTCTTGATGGAGGTCGGGTGGCGCGCCATACAGAGCGCGTACAGTTTTGCCGGAGCGGTCAAACAAGAGCATCGTTGGTACCGCAACAACGTCGCCGAATGCTCGCGCCGTTTTTCCGTCGGAGATGGCCCACCGGATTTCTGGACTGAGAGAGCCAGCCGTGGCGCGAACTTCGTCCTCGGGCGACTCCACCGCCAGGGCCAGAATCGCGAGGTTATCGCCGTACTTCTGTTTCAGCTCTCCGAGCCAAGCCAAAGTAGAGCGGCACGGCGGGCACCAGGTCGCCCAGAACTCTACCATCACAACCCGTCCCGCTACCTGATCCTGACTGAGCGGATGTCCGGACAAATCGGTCAAGGTGAAATTGGGCAATGCCTCGATTTGGTCCGGCTGGCCACTGGTATCGGCCCGTTCTCGGCTCACTTCGTCTTTTCTGCCCGCCAGAACAAGGTCAATCATTCGATCCA
>Ga0210384_10008294_pt1 | contig 10842 bp, 12 predicted proteins | sample IncBWH2MmetaG_FD_160574 | JGI IMG/M metagenome (GOLD analysis project Ga0210384, IMG submission 160574) | Forest soil microbial communities from Barre Woods Harvard Forest LTER site, Petersham, Massachusetts, United States - Inc-BW-H-2-M | ecosystem: Environmental > Terrestrial > Soil >...
CAGAGCAGTGAAATTGCGACGACTGCGAAAGGCAGCGGCGGCAGCCACAGTGGCACGTTGTGCACATCGAAGCGCCTGACAAATACCGCAACCACCGCCGCGATGCCCACACCGAGAAAGATTCCAAAAGCCAGATTTGGCTGCTTGCGCCAGGCGGCACCCCACAAAGCCAGGAACAGCAGAAGCCCAGTTGTTTGCAGCAGTGTTGCCATGATGGAAGAAAATCCTACCAGACCGGAGAGCAGCTGACGAACGCGGAGATGGAGTTGCTTAAAATCCGCACGCACAGCACGCTTCCTGAGCGGACGTACGCCATCACGGCCGCGTGATCCCTCAAGGATGCGGCGCAGCGCCCTGCAGCGAGTGCGGTGAGATGAGTCCGAAGTACCAGGCGAGCATCAGCAGCGCGAACAGCGCCAGCGACACCACGATGCGCACTGTCAGCGCCCGCGCCAGCCGCTGGGAATCCTCGGCGCCGCCGCGCGACAGATGAACCAGCCCCGAGCCGAGGCTCGCGACTATCACCGCCAGCGCGCCGAGAACCAGCAACCAGACGACCCGCTCCATGATGGCGCGCAGTGTAGCGTGTCAGCCTGCCAGCGCGCGGCTCCCGGGCGCCGCGCACGACCTCGCCCATGAGCGCCGCCGCCGAGCCCCGCTCGTTTGCGCCCACGCCGGGCTTCACCGTGCTGGCACTGGTCCTGAGCGCGTTGTTCATCTGCCTCGGCGTGTGGCAGTGGCAACGGGGCGTCGCGCGCCAGGAGCAATGGTCGCGGTTTGCGCGCGGCGCGGATGTCGTGCTGACCTTAGGGGATCGCGCCCTCGCCGAGCTGCCGCTCTTCCAGCGGGTGAGCGTCAGCGGCGTGCTTGACGGCGAGCACCAGTTCCTGCTCGACAACCGCAGCTTTCGCGGCACCGCTGGCTACGAAGTACTCACGCCGTTGCGGCGCGCCGCCGGGCGTGTGCTGCTCGTGGACCGCGGCTGGGTGGCGTTCAGCGGTTCGCGCCGCACCCTCCCGAACGTCGCGTTCGCGGGCGGCGCCGCACTCACGCTCACGGGGCGCGCGGCCAACCTGCCGAGCGCCGGGCTTGCCGCCGGCAGAGCGCCCCCCGACGCATCTGCCCCCTGGCCCAAGGTCACGAGCTACCCGAGCACCGCGCAGCTCGCGAGTGCCCTGGGAGAGCCGCTCGAGGCGCGCATCCTGCTGCTCGACGCCGACGCGCCGCAGGGCTACTTGCGCGACTGGCAGCCCCCCGGCACTTCGCCGCTGCGAAATTTCTCCTACGCCATCCAGTGGTGGTGCTTCGCCATCCTCACCCTCATCGTGTGGGCGGTCATGAGCCGCAGGCGGCGCCTGGCGTGAACACTCAGGGCAGCGACCGCCCCGACCGCGAACTGCGCGCCGGGAACCTGCGCACCCTCGGCGCACTGGCGGCGTTATTCATCCTGCCACTGGCCGTGGCATTCTTTACCTACTACGCGACTTGCTGGCGCCCGCTGGGACGCGTCAACCACGGTGTACTGCTCACGCCAGCGCGGACGCTGCCGATGCAGGGCGCGTTTCGCGGGCATTGGTCGCTCGTCTACGTCGGCGACGGCGCGTGCGTTGCAGAGTGCCGCCAGACGCTCACCGTGATGCGCCAGACGCGCCTCGGACTCAACAATGACATGACGCGGGTGGAGCGCGTGTTCCTCGCCACCGCGAACTGTTGTGCTCGAGACTTTCTCAGCAGCCAACACCCGGGACTCAAGGTGCTCGATGCAACGCCCCCGGCTGTCGCCGCGGCGCTGCGCGAGTTTCCGGATGAGGGGCGCGCCCACACCCTGTATATCGTCGATCCGCTCGGCAACCTCATGATGAGCTACGATGCGCGGCAGAATCCGCATGGTCTGCTCGAGGACCTGAAGAAACTACTGCGGCTGTCGCACATTGGTTAGTGAATGCACGCTAACTCTGTTGCCCGCTGGCTGCGCCGCTTAAGCATTGGCGGCGTCGTGCTGTGCTTCGCGGTGGTGGTGCTGGGCGCCTACGTGCGCCTGAGCGCCGCCGGCCTCGGCTGTCCCGACTGGCCCGGCTGCTACGGGCACATCACCCCAATCGGCGCCGAGCACAGCGCCGCGACTGATGCCGCCTACTCCGCCCGCCCGCTGGTCCCCGGCAAGGCGTGGCGCGAAATGTTCCATCGCTACGCCGCCGGCGCACTCGGGCTCGTGATCCTCGCGCTTACCGCGCTCGCCATCAGCGCCCGCCGCACGCGTCTGGTGGGCATTGGGTTTGCGCTGGCGCTGTTCGCCACGGTGATCGTGCAGGGCATCCTCGGGATGCTCACCGTCACCTGGCAGCTGAAGCCGCTGATCGTGACGCTGCACCTTCTGTTCGGCCTGACCACGCTCGCGCTGCTGTGGTGGCTCACGCTGTCGCTGCCCTTGAGTTCCTGGGGCGATGCCTCGCTGCGCAGCGCCGGGCGCGCGGTACAGGGCGGGGGCGCCTCCCCGATCAACAGCGCCCGACAGCTCGCCACCATCGGCCTCATCGCGCTCACGCTGCAGATCGCACTGGGCGGCTGGACCAGCAGCAACTACGCCGCGCTCGCCTGCCCGGACCTGCCGACCTGTCAGCACGCCTGGTGGCCGCACAGCGACTACCGCAACGCCTTCGTGCTGTGGCGCGGACTCAACATCGACTACGAGGGTGGTGTGCTCGACAACCCGGCGCGCGTCGCCATCCATCTCACCCATCGCTTGGGAGCGCTGGTCGCGAGCGTGGCGCTCACCTGCGCCGCGGTGTTTGTGCTGCGCCAGCGCGGGCTGTCAAAGCTGCGACCGCGCGCCTGGGCGCTGCTGGCGGCGCTCGCGCTGCAGCTCGCTATCGGCGCATCGATGGTGCTGAAGGCATTTCCCTTGTGGCTGGCCACCCTGCACACCGCGGGTGCGGCACTGCTGCTGCTCGCGACGCTCGCGCTGCTGCGCTCACTCAGCGCGCGCTAGCGCAAACCATGTCGCCCGCGCGCCGCTTGATTACATTGCAGCGACTGCTGCTGGCCGCAGCGAGTGCCCTGGCTTTGCCGCTCGCGAACGCCGCGACGACGTGCACCGCGTTGTCGGACGCGGCAACCGGCAAGCTGCTGCGCCAGGAAGGCAGCTGCGCAGAGCGTGTCACCCCGGCCTCGACGTTCAAGATCGCGCTCAGCCTCATGGGCTACGACTCCGGGTATCTGACCGACGAGCATCTGCCGGCGCTGCCGTTTCACGAAGGCTACGTCGATTACATCCCGTCCTGGAAAGCCACGACCGACCCCGCGAGCTGGATCAGGAACTCCGTGGTCTGGTATTCCCAACAACTCACGCAGTGGCTGGGGGAGGAGCGCTTCCGGCACTACGTCGAGGCCTTCCACTACGGCAACGCTGATGTGTCCGGCGACCCGGCCAGGCACGACGGCCTCACGCACTCCTGGCTGAGTTCCTCACTCAGGATCTCGCCGCTCGAGCAGCTGGAGTTCCTGCACCGGGTCGTCACGCGGCAGTTGCCGGTCAGCGCCCGCGCCTATGACATGACCAGCCGCATCACCGCGGTCGGTGAATTGCCGGGCGGCTGGGAAGTGCACGGCAAGAGCGGCAAGGGAGCGCGGGTCAACGTGGACGGCACGGTCGATCACACCCGCCAGATCGGCTGGTTCGTGGGCTGGGCGTCAAACGGCAAGCGCGTGCTCGCGTTTGCGCGCTGCATTCAGGATGAGGAGCCGCAGTCTGAGAGCGTAACGAAGCGCGCGCGCGAAGGCCTGCTGCGGGATTTGCCCGGGATACTCGGCTCATTGTGAAGGCGGCCGTGCCGATCTGCTAGGCTGCGGGCCCCCTGACTGTCCGCAAGCCCCGCACCGGAGCATCGTGGCGACGACATCGGAATTCTCACCGGCCGCGCCCGCGGTCTGGCGCCGCTACCTCGAGCTCACCAAGCCCAGGGTGGTCGCGCTCATCACCTTCACCGCGATCGTCGGCACGCTGCTCGCCAGCCCCGGGGTGCCGCCGCTGCCGGCACTCGTGTGGGGCAACCTCGGCATCGCGCTCGCGGCGGCGAGCGCTGCCACCATCAACCACGTGCTCGACCGTCGCATCGACGCGCAGATGACGCGCACCCGGGGGCGGCCGCTGCCGAGCGGCAGCCTCACGGAAGCGCAGGCGCTCATGTTCGCGGCCGTGCTCGGCATGACCGCGATGGCGATCCTCGCGTTGCTGGTGAACCTCCTCACCGCGGCGCTCACCTTCGCGTCCCTGATCGGTTACGCGGTCATCTACACGCTGTGGCTGAAGCGCGCGACCTCGCAGAACATCGTCATCGGCGGAGCCGCGGGCGCGGCGCCGCCGGTGCTCGGCTGGGCGGCGGTCACCAACAGCGTCGATCCGAACGCGTTGCTGCTGTTTCTCATCATTTTCGTGTGGACGCCGCCGCATTTCTGGGCGCTGGCGATCGCGCGCCGCGAGGACTACGCACGCGCCGGCATTCCCATGCTGCCGGTGACCCACGGCGTTGCGCACACGCGCCTGCAGGTGCTGCTGTACACGGTGCTGCTCACCCTGGTCACGCTCATGCCGTTCCTCACGCACATGAGCGGACTTTTGTACCTGGCCGCGGCGCTGGCGCTCAACAGCGGCTTCATCTACTACGCGCTGGCGCTGAAGATCACCGCGCGCGCAGAACTGCCGATGCGGGTGTTCCGCTTCTCGGTCCGCTATCTGATGTGGCTGTTTGCGGCGCTGCTGGTGGATCACTACCTGCCGCTGCTGCGGGCAGGGTAGCTACGGCAGGTCAAACAGCAGCACTTCGGCGTCCGCGCCGTCGTGCACGCCAAGCTGCGCGGGACCTGCGGTGCGGGCGCCGTCGCCTGCCTTAAGACGGGTATCGCCCACCGACAGCTCGCCGCGCGCCATCTGCAGCCAGGCGCGCCGGCCGCCCGCGAGCTGGTAGCCGGAGCTTTCCGCGCCGTCGAAGAGTCCGGCGAAGACGCGCACGTCCTGGCGCACGCTGACCGAGCCGTCATCCCCGTCGCGCGAGGCGATGAGCCGCAGGCGGCCGCGCTTGTCGGCGGCGCTGAAGTGCTTCTGCTCGTAACCCGGCGGCCGCGTCAAGCCTGCGGGCGTGATCCAGATCTGCAGCAGGTGCAGCTCGGATTCCGCGGACGGATTGAACTCGCTGTGGGTCACGCCGGTCCCGGCGCTCATGCGCTGCACGTCGCCGGCGCGGATGATCGAGCCGTTGCCCATCGAGTCGCGGTGCTGCAGCTCCCCGGCGAGGATGTAGGTGAGGATCTCCATGTCGCGATGCCCGTGCTTGCCGAAGCCCTCGCCGGCGGCGACGCGGTCCTCGTTGATGACGCGCAGCGGGCCGAATTCCATCCACGCCGGGTCCTGGTAAGCGGCGAACGAGAACGTGTGGTAAGTCTTCAGCCAGCCGTGGTCGAAGTAACCGCGCTCGCTGCCGCGGCGCACCTCGAGCGCGGCGCGCTTCACCGCTGCCGCTCGAGGAGCGACTGCCAGGTGTAGATGACCGCATCTTTCAGCAACAACATGCCGGCCGCGCGGTAGTGGTTGGCGTCCACCTGGCCCAGGTGCTCCGCACCGTGGTAACCGGAAGCCTCGCAGCCGTACACCGACACGATGGACGGGCCGAGGACCGCGTAACGCCCGAGCAGCGTGCCGAACATGGCGCTCTCGAACGTCCACTTCATGGTGGCGCCGGCCTGCGCCGGCCGCTCGATCATGTAGCCGTGCACGAACTCCGTCGGCGGAGAGCCGAGCACCTTCAGCGTGCCGGACTGCAGCCAGCATTCCGGAACATGCGCGATCTCGGTCCTGCCGATGGTCTCGAGCGGCTCGCCATCGGCGCGCCACAGCGTCCCGGTGGAGGCCCACACCGCCGGCTCGAACAGAAACGTGTGAGTCATGCGGGCATTATGGCGCGCCCCTGAGGTTCAGGGTACGTTGCTTGGGAAGCGACATCAAAAAGGGATGTTCCATGCTCACGGAGCGCATCTGGTCGGGCAATTCCTGGCGTAATTTTCACTATCTGATCGCCTGTCCCGAGACCGGCGAGGCGCTCGCCGTGGATCCGCTCGAGTGGCAGCTGTGCCTGTCAGCCGCCCGCGAGCGTGGCTGGCAGATCACCCAGATCCTCAACACCCACGAACACGGCGACCACACCGGCGGCAACGCGGGCTTGAAGGCCGCGACGCACGCACCGGTGCTCGCGCATGCGGCCGCCGCGGCGCGCATCGGCGGGGTCGACCGTGGACTCGCCAAGGGGGACGTCATCAGGGTCGGGCGCAGCGTCGAGCTGGAATGCCTGGACACCCCCGGGCACACGCTCGCGCACGTGTGCCTGCTGGCGCACGGCGAGGAGCCGGCGCTGTTCTGCGGCGACACCCTGTTCAACGCCGGTGCCGGCAACTGCCACAATGGCGGCGACCCGCAGCGCCTCTACGAGACCTTCGCGACCCAGCTCGCGCGGCTGCCGGACGAGACGCGGGTATTTCCCGGCCACGAGTACCTGGCGCGCAATCTTGAGTTCACCCTCGATCGCGAACCCGGCAACGCGGACGCGGCGCGCCTGCTCGAACAGGCGCGCGGGCACAACCCGGCGGCAGCCGCCGTCACCACGCTCGGCGAGGAGAAGCGCATCAATGCCTTCTTCCGGCTGCAGAACCCGACCGTGATCGCCCGCCTGCGCGAGTCATGCCCGGAGATTGGCGAGCATCCGGACGCCCGCACCGTGTTCGTGAAGCTGCGCGAGCTGCGCAACCGGTGGTGAGGCCAAGCGCTGCGCCTGCGGGAACGCCGGCCGCACGCCCGGGGGGCGGGATGGTTGCCGCGTGACGCGTGAAGTCGCAGCATATGCATCCCTTGCGTAAAACCATGTGCATCCCATGCGTAAACCAGTAGTGGAGCCGGCCATGCGTATCGCGCTCGTCACGTTGTCGATGGCACTCATGGTGGCCGTCGGGTCGCCCGGGTTTGCAAGCGGCGGGGGCATGATGCGCCAGTCCGCGCCGCCGCCGCCCCAGCAGCAAGCCCCGCGCGAGGCGACCCCGGCGCAGAAGGCCGCGGGCGTGTACAACGAAGGCGTGCGCCTGGTGAAGAAGGCGGACAAGGCGCAGGAAGCCGCGACCGCGGCCACCGATGCCGGCAAAAAGGACAAGGCGGCGCACGAGGCGAATGACAAATACGCTTCCGCGCACGCCAAGTTCGAACAGGCGACGCAGATCGACCCCACCGCGCACGAGGCGTGGAGCTACCTGGGTTATACGAGCCGCAAGCTTGGGCACTACGCGGACGCGCTCGCCGCCTATGACAAGGCGCTGTCGCTGAAGCCCGGCTACCCCGAGGCCCTGGAGTACCGCGGCGAAGCCTACCTCGGGCTCGATCACATCCCGGACGCGAAGCAGGCGTACCTGGATCTGTACGCGGGCAACCGCGCGCTCGCGGAGAAGCTGCTCAACGCCATGAAGGCGTGGGTCGCCGCGCAGCACGCAGCTCCTGGTGGTGCGGGGAGCGGCGTGGACGACTTCGATCACTGGATCCAGGAGCGCGCGCAGATTTCGGCCCAGACCGCGATGCTGACGCGCGCCGGAACCGCCGCCAGCTGGCGCTGAAGTTACGCGTGCGCGCGCGGCGCGGGCCCGCGCTGACGCTGATCGCGGCCGCCACGACTCTCATCGGCGCCGACGCGCGCGCGGCTGGCGCGCCGCCCGCCCCCGTATCTGTCGCCTACGACTGGCACCTGCCGCGCGGCTTTCCGACTCCGGCAGTGCCGGCGGACAACCCGATGTCCGGGCCCAAGGTGGCGCTCGGACGACGCCTGTTCTTTGAGCCGCGCCTCTCGATCACCGGGCATTACAGCTGCGGCAGCTGCCACGACCCGGCGCGCGCGTTCTCCGATGGTCGCCCGGTCGCGATCGGCGCAACCGGGGCAGCGCTGCCGCACAACGCCATGGCGCTCGTCAACGTCGCCTATAACTTGAGTTTCGGCTGGACCAAGCCGCAGCTGCGCTCGCTCGAAGCGCAAATGCTCGAACCGATGTTGAACGAGCACCCGGTGGAGCTGGGTATGAAGGGACGCGAGGCTGCCGTGAGTGCCGAGCTCGCGGCGGATCCTGCTTATGCGCGTGACTTCGCGGCGGCCTTCCCGGCGGAGGCCACGCCGGTGAGCTTCGCGAATCTCGTCAAGGCGATCGGCGCGTTTGAGCGCACGCTGATCTCGGGCGGCTCGCCCTTTGACCGCTACGTGTTCGGCGGCGAGCACGAAGCGCTTGACCCGCAGGCGAAGCGCGGCATGGCGCTGTTTTTCTCCCCAAGGGTGGGCTGTGCCGGCTGCCATTCGGGATTCAACTTCTCCGGCAACTGGCGCGACACGCAAGGGCCCACCGGGCGGGCGAGTTTCGCCAGCAATGGCACGAGCAAGGCAGCGATGCGCGTGCCCACCTTGCGCAACGTGGCACTCACCGCGCCCTACATGCACGACGGCCGCTTCGCGACGCTCGATGCGGTGCTCGAGCACTACTCCGCAATCGGTGCGCGCGTGCGCGGGGCGGCGGCGGTAACGGGCGGCTCCCTCGGCTACGATCCGCGCCTGCCGCGCAGCCCGTTCACCGACGCGGAGCGCGCCGAGCTGCGAAAGTTTCTGCAGAGCCTGACCGATGAGTCCTTCGTGAGTCGCTTCGCCGCGAGTCGTGCGCCCGCGGTACCCTAGGTCTCATGGACTCTTCTTTCTACCGTCGCAGCTTTCAGGTCGCGGCCGCCGTACTCCTGGGCTACCTGCTGTATCGGATCGTGAGCCCGCTGCGCGGGATGCTGGGGTGGGCCGCGGTGCTGGCATTCATCCTCCACCCGCTGCATGAGCGCCTCGCCCGGCGCCTGAAGGGCCGCAGCGCCCTGTCGGCCGGGATCCTCACCGGGCTCACGCCCTTTTTTGTACTGGCGCCGCTGGCAGTGCTGGGAGTGGTGTTCGCCGGCCAGGTGGCGCGGGTGGTGGAGTACCTGCGCACCCACACCCTGCTCTCCTACGCGGAACTGGTCGAACGCCTGTCCGGTTATCCGTTCATCGGCGGCGCCGTCGCCTGGGTGCGCGAGAACGCCACGGTCAGCGCCGTGCAGGTGCAGGGCTGGATCACCGAGAGCGTGCAGGCACTCCTGAAATCCGCCGCGGCTACCGGGGGCAACGTGGCGCTCGGGGTGTTCGGCACGCTGATCGGGTTTTTCATGATGCTGTTCATGCTGTTCTTTTTTCTTAAGGACGGTCGCGCGATGCTCGCGAGCCTCGCGCGGCTCATCCCGGTGGAGCCCGCCAGGCGCGCGCGGCTCCTGAGCTACCTGGGCGACGTCACGCGCGCCGTGGTGTTCGGCTCCGCCGCGACCGCCCTCATCCAGGGCGTGTTCGTCGGTGTCGGCTTCGCACTCGCGGGCCTGCCCTCACCGGTGGTCTTCGGCGTGCTCGCCACCATTGCCGCCTTCCTGCCGGCAGGTGCCGGCATGGTGCTGGTGCCGGCGGTGCTGTATGTCGCCTTCAGCGGGCGCTGGGGCGCGGCGATTTTCCTCGCCTGCTGGGTTGCTGCGCTGTGGGTCTCGGAGAACATCATGCGAACGCTGCTGACCTCGCACCACACGCAGGTTTCGACGCCGGCAATTTTCGTGGGCGCCATCGGTGGCGCCGCCGCCTTTGGCATCCTGGGACTGGTGATCGGGCCGGTGTTGCTGAGCTTCGCGGTCGCACTGGTGCGCTTCGCGCAGGAGCAGCTTCCCGCGCAAGGCTGAAGGCGCGAGGTGGATTCGACGTAGAATGCGCCGGCCATGGATCTGTCCCCGATCCTCAATCCCCTGAACGACGCGCAGCGCGCGGCCGTCACGGCCCCGCTCGGACCGGTGCTGGTGCTCGCTGGCGCCGGCAGCGGCAAGACGCGCGTGCTGACGCATCGCATTGCCTGGGTCATCCACGCGCTGGGGGCTTCCCCGCACGGAATTCTCGCCGTGACCTTCACCAACAAGGCCGCAGGCGAGATGCGCGCGCGCGTGGAGCAGCTGCTGGGCATCCCGGGCGGCGCCCTGTGGATCGGCACTTTTCACGGCATCGCGCATCGGCTGCTGCGCATCCACTGGCGCGAGGCGGGACTCGTGCAGGGCTTCCAGATCCTGGATTCCGAGGACCAGCAGCGCCTCATCAAGAAGGTCCTCAAGGCCGCCGAGCTCGACGAGACGCGCTGGATCCCGCGCGAAGTGAAATGGTTCATCAATTCCAACAAGGACGAGGGCCGGCGCCCGCAGCACCTCAAGGACGGCAACGACCCGACGCGCCGGCAGCTCATCAAACTCTACCTCGCCTACGAGGAAGCCTGTGCGCGCTCCGGGGTGGTGGATTTCGCGGAGCTGCTGCTGCGGGCGTTCGAGCTGTGGCGCGACAACCCGGCGCTGCTGGCGCACTACCGCCAGCGTTTTCAGCACCTGCTGGTGGATGAGTTCCAGGACACCAACGCCATCCAGTACGCCTGGCTGCGTCTGCTCGCGCCGGCGGTCACGCCGAGCGTCGCGGGCACGAGCGCGGCCGTGAGCCACCCCTTCGTCGTAGGTGATGACGATCAGGCCATTTTCAGGTTTCGCGGAGCAACGGTGGCGAACCTGCAGCAGTTCGTACGCGATTATCCGCAGGCCGCATTGTTTCGCCTCGAGGAGAACTACCGCTCCAGCGGCACCATACTCGAGGCCGCCAACGGCCTGATCGGCCACAACGCCGGCCGGCTCGGCAAGAAGCTCTGGACCAGCGGCGCGCGCGGCGAGCCGATCCACCTCTACACCGCGTT
>Ga0210384_10008297_pt1 | contig 10841 bp, 10 predicted proteins | sample IncBWH2MmetaG_FD_160574 | JGI IMG/M metagenome (GOLD analysis project Ga0210384, IMG submission 160574) | Forest soil microbial communities from Barre Woods Harvard Forest LTER site, Petersham, Massachusetts, United States - Inc-BW-H-2-M | ecosystem: Environmental > Terrestrial > Soil >...
GCTCGAGCACGCAACCGACATGGACGACGCGACGATTCAGGAAATGGTCAGGCGCGGCACCTACTACGTTCCCACGATCGATCACAACCGCTACTACATCGACAACGGAGACAAAATCGGTTACGCGCAGGGATACAAGGAAAAGTTGAGCGCATTTATTCCCAGAAATCTGGAGACAGCGAGAAAAGCGTTCAAGGCCGGGGTGAAAATAGCCATGGGCTCGGATGCCATTTACACCATGTTTGGGCAGAACACGTGCGAGCTGGGTTGGTTCGTGAAGGCAGGTATGACACCCGAGCAGGCCCTTCGGACGGCGACGGGAACCGCGGCGGAGCTCCTCGGAAAAGAGAAAGAGCTCGGCGCGATCGCCCCGGGTTATTTTGCGGATTTGGTCGCGGTCGAAGGCGACCCGCTCGCCGACATCAACGTAGCCATCTACAACGTGCGGTGGGTGATGAAGGCCGGCACAGTGGTGGTGGACAAAAGGAAGAGCACCAAGAAATAAGCGCCTCTATAGGGTTTGTAACGCATATCACGTGGGAGCGTGACGGCCATCACAGCCAAAGAATAATGCTTCGCGTACAAGCATAGGAATTGGTTGTCATTCACCGGACGGCTGCCCATGCCAAGCGGGTTTCGTTTTGTGTTACGTAAAGAGCGAGGTATACTCCGCGGCGGCGAGTCAATGCGCGCTCCTTACGGCCTGGAAATCATCGAGAGTTGCCTGTCCTGTCCTCACCGCGAGGACCGGCTTTTCTGCAACCTGCCTCCCCCTGCGGTGCAGAAGTTGGCAGCCATCACCTCTGCCGCGACCTATCCGAAGGGTGCGACCCTCTTCGTGGAAGGGCAGTCACCGCGCGGGGTATTCATTTTATGCAGTGGCAAGGTCAAACTCTCGACATCGTCTGCCGACGGGAGAAGTCTTATTCTTAGGATCTCGGAGCCGGGAGAGGTCCTGGGACTGCCCGCGACGGTCACGGGGAAGCCTTATGAGCTCACGGCCGAGGTAATCGAACCTACGCAAGCCAATTTTATCTCTCGGGCGGATTTTCTTCTCTTCTTGCGCGAGCATGGTGAAGCAGCATTGCGCGTGGCGCAGCAACTGGGCGAAACCTATCACTCGGCGATCGCGGAAATGCGAACTATTGGCCTCTCTCATTCCGCAGCCGAGAAGTTGGCACGCTTCTTGCTCGATCTCTCCGCAGACCATGACGAAGAACAGGGTGAGGTCAGGCTCACCCTTACTCTCACACACGAAGAAATCGCCCAGATGATCGGGGCCTCGCGAGAGACCGTGACTCGGCTGTTTAGTGATTTCAAGAAGAAGCAGTTCTTGCAGGTCAAAGGTTCCACGGTCATCATCAAGAACAAGGCCGGCCTCGAAAACCTCACAGGCGCCTAACCCCGCTCGAGTTCTCCTGCCGGACCGCAGGCAGCTTTATGCTTGCAAGTGTGCAATATTGAACACTCATGGACTTGTGAATCGCTTTACGATTCCTTTTCGAGAAAATGTCAATGACAACCGCTGAGCTCGGACTGGCCACTAGCAGTGCAACAACTCTGAGCATCAGCACTACCATAAAATCGCTGGTCTACCACGGTCTGGGCAGTGCGCATGGGAAGACAAGCCGCACCCTGCCACCTGGGACGCATGCGACGCCATCGCGAGGATTACCACCTTAAGTTGGGGATCTAAGGCGTGGAGGCTCTTAGCCCTTTATTTCCCTTTCCCCGAAATCCTCCCTCTTCAAAGTTGGGTGTGATGTCTGTCACATCAAAGCGTGACGAACGTCACAGAAGTAGTCCCTGCAATAAGCGACGCTTGGCGAGGGTCGGATAAAGCCGGAACCGAAAGGATTTCCAATGAAACTAACTCGCCCGATTGCTTGCCTGATGGCAGCTGGTGCGGTGACTCTGATTCTCATTGCATCCCGCGACACGCGAGCCGTCCCTAGTTACAGCCGGCAAACCGGACTGCCATGCGCTACATGTCACTTCGCTCCACCTGAGCTGACGCCGTTCGGGAGAAAATTCAAGCTGGACGGTTACGTGTTTAGAACGAAACCTGAGGTCACCACCGAGGACAAAGACAAAAAGACTCATGACTCCGCATTGCACCTGCTGGAGGCATTCCCTCTTTCTGTGGTTTTCGACACGTCGTTTACGTCCACCAGTGCGCCACAGCCCCTGGCTCAGAATGGAAACTTCCAATTCCCGCAGGACATTTCTTTATTTTTGGCGGGCGAATGGGCGGACCACGTGGGGAGTTTTGCGCAAGTGACCTACACCGTCCAGGGGAATCACTTCAGCTGGGATAATACGGACGTCCGCTATGCAAACAGCCATGATTTGTTTGGGAAGCCAGTCGCCTACGGAATGACATTCAATAACAATCCCACAGTGGAGGACCTTTGGAACAGCACACCGGCCTGGGGATTCCCGTTCACGGCGTCCAATGTTACGCCGTCACCTCTCGCGAAGGCAGTCATCAACGGCACCTTAGCCCAGGATGTCGCGGGCTTCGGCGGATACGGTATGTGGAACGAACATTTGTATATCGGAGGCACGATCTACCGTTCGCAGCATCTTACTGGAGCCGAGCCCAACCCGGGAACAGGATTCCCTTTCAATATTCGTGGATTGGCTCCGTATTGGAGGATTGCGTGGCAAACCGTTACAAAGAATAATAGCCTGGAAGTCGGGACCTATGGAATGCACATGAAGAGTTCTCCGAACGCTATTACCGGTCCCATGAACGGCTATACGGATTGGGCATTCGACTTTCAATACGACCGTACCATTCCACAGTTCAAAAACGACGTCTTGTCTTTCCGCGGGACATACATCAGAGAAAATTCGTCCTTGGGCGCGACCTTCGGTACCGGCGGCTCTTCACTCATTGGCCATCACCTGAACACCGTGCAAGGAAACGTCGAATACCACTACGGGACGAAACTGTCGGGGACAGCCAGCTTGTTTGACATCACAGGAACAACGGACCCGCTACTTTATGCGCCAGCTTCTGTGCTCGGCAGTGCTAACGGAGATCCCCATACCAACGGCTATATTCTGAATGTTTCGTGGTGGCCCCAGCAAAACGTTGATCTGGCAGTGCAGTATACGGGGTATCGACGATTCAATGGTGGGCAGACAAATTATGACGGCGCGGGAAGGAGTGCGGGGGGGAACAACGCGGTCTTCTTACTTGCGCGATTTGTATTCTGACGAAAACAGGGGCGACGCAAGAATTTGTGCGAAGGAAAACAGCTTAGAGAATCATGGAGAACACATGCCACGAATTTTGTTTCATCTTGTTTTACCCGCAGCAATCTCCGTTTGCCTAGTAGCGGTCGCGCTGCCTACCAGCATCCACGCGCAGAGCGACGTCGCTAAGGTATACAAAAAGAACTGCGTCTTATGTCACGCGGCGGACGGCAGTGGAAACTCTTCTTCAGGAAAGGCGCTGGGGGCGAAGGATCTCGCGTCCAGTGAAGTGCAGAAAAAAACTGATGAGGAGCTTGCGGAAGTTATCGCCAAAGGTAAAGTCAAAATGCCCGCCTTTAGCGCGAAGCTCAAGCCTGAGGATATCACGCAGTTGGTGGCTTATATCCGGGCAATACCGAAGAAGTAGTACGAGCAAGTCAGGCGTGTTGGAACCTAACGCGATTTCTAACCGCCTTGCAGGCTTTACGGTAAAGGAAAATCCGATGTGTGCTCGCGCGGGGGACCCAGAAAATACGATTCGAGACCTTTCCGTTTCGGGACCGCCTCTCGAGGCCCGGCGCTCGTTTCTCGGCGGCTTGCTAGGAGTGGGTTCCGTCTGCGTGGGGGCTCTCCTTTCCGTGCCATTGATTCGCTTCGCGTTGTTCCCTCTGTTGCGGCGGACTACGGAGCTTAAGAGTTCACCGCTGGGAGCACTGAGCGAGTTTGCGGCTTTGACGGAGCCGGCGATGCGAACCATTCAGATCGAGCAAGTGGATGGCTGGCGCAAAGCAATATCGGAAAAAGCCGTGTACGTAATGAAGGACACGAAAGGAAACCTCCGTGTTCTCACATCCGTCTGCCCCCACCTGGGTTGCACGGTTCCTTGGAACAAGGAGAAGAGCCAGTTTATCTGCCCCTGCCACGGCGCCACGTTTACGTCGGATGGCGCGCGAATCAGCGGCCCCTCGTTACGGGGAATGGACACACTGGAGACATCGGTTGAGAACGACCAGCTCTTGGTGCGATTTCAGTACTTTAGGCAACTCGTGTCCGACAAGGAAGTCATCGGCTGAAGAGGCTTCTCAGGGATGCATTCGACGCAAAAAGATCAAGACAACCCTCCCCCGCTCTCCCAGCCAGGAATCTGGGGATGGCTCGACAGGCGCACGGGCCTCGACTCTCTCCTTAGAACTGCCCTCTATGAGCCAATCCCCGGGGGCGCGCGCTTCGCTTACGTCTTTGGTTCGGGGCTGTTGTTCGTGTTTATCTCGCAGGTCATCACGGGAGTTTTTCTGGCGCTGTATTACGTCCCGTCAGCGGATCACGCCCACACCACCGTCGCATACATAACGAAATCCGTCACGGCCGGTTCGTTTCTGCGGAGCCTGCACGCCTACGGCTCGAGTGCGATGGTCATTGTGTTGCTCCTTCATCTGTCGCAAACGTATATCTATGGAGCGTACAAGGGGCGGCGCGAGCTGCTTTGGCTTTCCGGTTGCCTGCTTTTCGCGCTGGTTATGGGAATGGCGTTTACTGGCTACCTGCTCCCATGGGATCAGAGAGCCTATTTCGCCACTGCGGTGGGAACCAATGCAATGAGTGAGCTTCCATGGGTCGGCGAGAGCCTGAAACGCATGATGCGCGGCGGCACTGAAATGGGCACCCTGACGATCTCGCGATTTTTCGTGGCACATGTTTTCTTGATCCCTGCGTGCATCTTTGCTCTCGTGGCAACCCACATTTTCCTTTTTCGCAAGGCTGGAGCGGCGGGACCGTTCAGCGAAAATCCTAGTAAGCCCCAACATAAACAAGAGCTCTTCTACCCTCGCCAAGTGTTGATGGATCTTTCGCTCACGGCTCTGCTCATCATCGGCCTTGGCTTGATGGCTTTTTTCGCGCCCTTGCAACTAGGCCCTCCCGCGAATCCAGCTGACGCACAGTACATCCCCCGGCCCGAGTGGTATTACCTGCCCATCTTCCAGTGGTTAAAATACTGGCACGGTGCGGCGTCAGTCGTCGGGATTCTAGTGATTCCCGTTGTTCTAGTGTTGGCCGTCATCGCTCTTCCTTTTCTCGACCGTGGCATCGAGCGGCGCCCCTGGAAGAGACCCGTGGCCATGAGCGCCTATGCATTTGTCATTTTCCTGCTCATTGCGCTCGGCCTGCGCAGCCAATATGTGGACAAGCAAGATGCTGGCGTCGCGCAACAATTGGCTAAGCAAAAAAAGGAAGAAGAAGACTACATGCGCAAACCCTTTGAGCCCGAGCTTTCTTCCGCTTCACTAGCCGCGGCGAATGCAACGCTCGCGGACCCGTTGGCAGCGAAGGGGAAGGCCATTTTCGAGGCACAATCGTGCAACGCATGCCATGGCGATGCAGGCGTTGGCACGGCCGCCGGCCCTGCGCTTGTCGGAATCGCAGCCAAATTTACGCCCGATCAGTTGGCCGAACTTCTCCACCATCCCACAGCCAAGATGACCGCTGGCGGGATGCCAGCGATAGACATGTCTCCAGACGAGTTAAAGGCGCTGATCAGCTATCTGGAAAGCCTTAAGTAGGCAGACAAAAGCCGACTCGTTGTGATGGGTTCGATTTCATTAGCTATTCCAGTGACCCTGTACCTGAAAAATTGTTGAAACTTTCTGATTGACTCTATGGAGAGCGATGTGAAAGTGACTGTCTCCAACAGTATCTGATCAACTGCCGAATTCTGCCGAATAGTTGGCAACCGAAAATTAAACCACTACCACCTTTCCCGCTCATTTGACGCGACACAGCAGCAAAGCTAAGATTTAGTTTCCACGCGGTCTAGTCCCGCGTTTACATCTTCACACAACAAACTTAAGGGGCATCGTTTTCCAGGAGGGAGTATGGCTACCGCAGTCGCGCCACGGGTTTTCAAGAATTTTATAAATGGCGAATGGGTGGAGTCGCGGAGCGGCAAGGCCTACGAAAACCGCAATCCCGCGAACACGGATGAATTGGTCGGAATGTTCGTGTCATCGACCGATGAGGACGTGAACGCTGCTGTCGACGCGGCAAAAGAGGCCTACAAGACGTGGCGCCTGGTGCCCGCTCCAAAACGCGCGGAGATCCTTTTCCGCGCAGCGGAGTTGCTCGTTCAACGCAAGGAAGATTTTTCCAAGGACATGACTCGCGAGATGGGCAAGGTCCTGGCGGAAAGTCGCGGAGACGTCCAGGAAGCCATTGACATGACGTATTACATGGCCGGAGAAGGCCGCAGGCTATTTGGACAAACCACGCCGTCCGAGCTACCGAACAAGTTCGCCATGAGCGTTCGCCAGTCAATCGGCGTGTGCGGATTGATCACGCCGTGGAATTTCCCGATGGCCATTCCGTCTTGGAAGATGATGCCCGCGCTGGTCAGCGGCAATACCGTCGTGCTGAAGCCTGCCGAAGATACTCCACTCTCTTCCTATCACCTTGTGCAGATTTTGACAGAAGCAGGCGTGCCGCGCGGCGTCGTCAATCTCGTCAGCGGTGACGGTCCCAGTGCGGGCGCGCCGCTGACAAGACAGAAAGACGTGCCGGTCATCAGTTTTACCGGCTCGACGGCAGTGGGCCGGATCATTGCAGAGGCCTGCGCGCCCGACTTCAAGCACTACAGCCTCGAAATGGGCGGGAAAAACATCATCATCGTGATGGACGACGCGAACCTCGACTTGGCCGTGGATGGCGCGATCTGGGGAGGATTTGGCACCAGCGGACAGCGTTGCACAGCGGCGAGCCGGATTGCGGTGCACAAGGCGGTCTACAAAGAATTTATGGAGCGCTTCGTGGCGCGCACGAAGTCTCTCAAGGTTGGCAATGGCCTCGATGCCTCGACGGAGATGGGACCGTGCATCAACGAACAGCAGCTCAGGACCGTGATGCAATACGTGGAGATCGGAAAGAATGAAGGCGCCAAACAATTGACAGGCGGGAATCGGCTCGAAGGCGGAGCGTTCTCCAAAGGCTGGTTCCACGCTCCTACTGTGTTTGGCGATTGCTCGCCCAACATGCGCATCGCCCAGGAAGAAATTTTCGGGCCCGTTGTTTCCGTGATTCCGGTGGACAATCTCGAACAGGCCGTCGACGTTGCAAACGGCGTCGCTTATGGTCTTTCTGCTTCGATCTACACGCGAAACGTGAATCGCGCATTCCAGGCCACGCGCGATCTCTATACGGGAATCGTGTACGTCAACGCGCCGACGATTGGCGCCGAGACGCACTTGCCCTTCGGTGGCACCAAGCAAACCGGCAACGGCCATCGCGAAGCCGCCATCGCCGCCATCGATTTCTTCACCGAGTGGAAGACCGTCTACATCGATTACTCTGATAAGCTCCAGCGCGCCCAGATTGACAATAATTAACGCTCGGCGGCATCCGGCGACAAGCCGTTCGATTGTTCCTTCTCCGAACGGCCTTTGTCGCCGAACGCCCAAGGTGACCACGCGCGTTGACGCTGCTCGAAACCGTTCCTACAATAATAGTCAGGCTCTTTGACACTTGGAGTAGAGTGCTCGTATGAAGAATTCCGCGCTCCAGGAGCGGCGAAATCGCCTGATTCTCGCGGACATCGTCCGCATGTATATAGAGAAGGGCGAACCGGTATCCTCGCGCGCACTCTCCGGTCGTTTTGAGGAAACACTGAGCACCGCGACGATTCGCAACGTAATGGCCGAACTCGAAGAGGAAGGCTTGCTCTACCAACCGCATACGTCAGCAGGACGCGTCCCGACCGCCGCGGCCTATCGCTTTTTCGCGCAGGAAATCGCTTCACAAGCCACGCTGAGCGTCGTGGACCGCGACTGGATCCGTCGGGAGTTCAAGTCCGCAACAACTCCCACGGAGATTACCGAGCGCGCGGGTCACGTTCTCGCCGAAGTGTCTAACGGACTGGGCATCATCGTTTCGCCTCCCCTCGCAAAAACGGTGCTCGAGCACGCCCGTATGTGGCTCTTGCCGGACGGCCGCGTCGTAGTCGTGCTGATTTCTCCCGGGGGCGGCACGCGCGACAAAATTCTCCGGCCGAATCGACTGTTCAGCCAAACCGACTTGGATGCCGTCGCGGATTTTCTCAACCGGCACTATTCGGGGTGGACGCTCGAAGCCATTCGCGGCGATCTTCTGCAAAAGCTGGCCACAGAGCGCGAACGTTACGAAGGAATCGCCCGCAACGCCTTGACTCTTTGCGACCCTGCGGTCCTCGGCGACGAATCGGCTCACCAAATCCATGTGGAGGGCACCGCGCAGATTGCCGGTGCGCCGGAATTCGTCGGCCAGGCGCAATTGCGCGACCTGCTGGCTGCCATCGAGGAAAAACACCGCCTGGTCACCATTCTGAACGCCTGCATCGATACGCCGGAGCCGGTGCACGTGCAGATCGGCGTAAAAGAAATGGCACCGGCCGGCGAGAACTTGGCGCTCATCAGCGCAGCGTACACGCGCCACGATCAGGTGCAGGGTTCTCTCGGCGTGCTTGGCCCCACGCGCATGCACTATGAACGCGCTATGACCGCGGTGGCCTACGTGGCGCAGCTCTTCAGCGAAGCTTTGGACAAGACTTGAAGAAGTTCCTGAAGGGGAGTCTTGGAATAGTGCCTGACAAGGACGCAAATACGACTATGAACATCGAGAAGGATCCTCCGGCCCGCAACGATGACGCGCCCAACGACGCAGACTCCGTTGCCGCCGATACCGATCGCGCCAACACCGAACTGACAAAGCTGGCCAACGATCTCGACGACCTCCGGCAGACGCTCCTGCGCCGCCAGGCCGATTTCGATAACTACCGCAAGCGCATCGAGAAAGAGCGCTCAGAAGATTCCAGGCGCGCCACTGCTCGCGTAATCGAAGGGCTCATCCCCGTGCTTGACGGTTTTGAGCATGCTCTCGCGGCGCATCGCGAGGCGGAATACGAAAACTACCGCAAAGGTTTCGAGCTCATCTACAAGCAGCTCCTCGACAACGTCTCGCGCCTCGGCGCGGAGCGCTTTGAACCCACGGGAAAAATGTTTGATCCACACTTGCACCAAGCCATGGACCGCACGGAAACCGCCGACTACGAAGACGGCACCATCCTTCAGGTTTTTCAACCAGGATATCTGTTTCACGGACGCGTTTTGCGCCCCGCTATGGTCCGTGTAGCTGTCCACCCCAGTGCCGCATCGAAGAGTAGCGTGAACTAAAACAGATTCAGGAGCAGGAATGGCCAGGACCAACCAAAGGGATTTCTATGAAGTGCTCGGCGTCGCGCGCACCGCTTCTGTGGACGAAATAAAATCCGCCTACCGGAAGTCCGCGCTGAAATGGCATCCTGACAGAAATCCCGAGAACAAACAGGAAGCCGAACACAAGTTTCGCGAGTGCACCGAAGCCTACAGCGTGCTGAGTGACGCTCAGAAGCGCCAAGTCTACGACACCTACGGCCACTCGGGACTTTCTGGCGGCGCTGGCGTCGACTTCAACAGCTCCATCTTCCAGGACTTCCACGACATCTTCGGCGATTTCTTCGGCTTCGAGGATGTGTTTTCCGGCGGACGCCGCGGCCGCAGTCGTGTCCAGCGCGGCGCTGATCTACGCTACGACATGACCCTCACCTTTGAGGAAGCTTTCGCTGGCGTCGCCACGAAAATCAAGCTCGCGCGCCAGGAGTACTGCGAAACGTGCAACGGCACGGGCGCGAAAGCAGGCACTGGGGTCGCCGCGTGTCAGACCTGCGGTGGCCGCGGTCAGCTTGCCTATCAGCAGGGATTCTTCACCATCACGCGCACTTGTCCCGCGTGCCAGGGCGCGGGTCAGATTATTCGAGAGCGTTGTCCCGATTGCGGCGGGCAGGGCCGCCTCGAGCGCGAGCGCACCATCGAGTTGCGCGTTCCACCTGGCGTGGACACTGGCACGCGCTTACGCGTCGGCGGCGAAGGCGAACCCGGACCAAACGGAGGTCCTGCGGGCGATCTCTACGTCGTGCTCGAAGTGAAGGAGCACGCCTTCTTCGAACGCCGCGGCGCCGATTTGTACTGCACGATTCCAGTGAGCCTCGTCCAAGCCGCGCTTGGAGCCGAGATTCAGGTTCCGGGGCTCAACGGAGAAGAAAAGCTGAAGATTCCTGAAGGCACGCAGAGCGGCGCGGTTTTCCGCCACAAGGGCAAGGGCATGCCCGACCCGCGCGGCGGCGGCAAAGGCGATTTGTACTATCACGTCTGCGTGCTCATACCGGTAAAGCTCACGCGCGAGCAGCGCAAACTCATGGAGCAGCTCGGCGCCACATTAAAAGTGGAGAACAAGCCCGCCGAACGCAACTCCTCCATCTTCGACAAGGTCAAAGACATTTTCGGCTAATCGCGCATCCCTCCTCAGCTATTGATAGCGATTCTCCCATCTGCGGTAGAATCTCCGCGTGCGCCGCCGATTTTTCGTTGAACAGTTTGCAGATGGCACCGCCGTTATCGCAGGCGAGAGTGCGAACCATCTCGGCCGCGTCCTTCGCGCGCAAGAAGGGCAGCTCTATGAATTGAGCGACGGCGAAAAAGTCTGGCTGGGACGTATCACAAAGGTCACGCGTGACACCGTGGAATTTGCCCTCCAGGAAGAACTCGAAGCCTTTCGTCCCACACTGGATGTCACGCTTTTTC
>Ga0210384_10008299_pt1 | contig 10838 bp, 11 predicted proteins | sample IncBWH2MmetaG_FD_160574 | JGI IMG/M metagenome (GOLD analysis project Ga0210384, IMG submission 160574) | Forest soil microbial communities from Barre Woods Harvard Forest LTER site, Petersham, Massachusetts, United States - Inc-BW-H-2-M | ecosystem: Environmental > Terrestrial > Soil >...
GATATGCCCGGCCACGCCCGCCCCCGCGGCCTTCCCGATGTTCATTCCCAGGTTCACGCCATCAGGTTTATAAAGGTTTCGTAAAGCTCCTTCCATTTTCTGGGAAAGGGCCATCATCTCCTGCGCGGCGGGCACCGGCAGGCCCTGTAACTCCGCAATATGGGCATAAGGCACGATCATCACGTGCCCGGGCGTGTACGGATAAGTGTTGAGAATGATGAAACAGTGTTCGCCGCGATAAGTTATGCGGACTTTTTCATCATCTCCCGCCTTCTGCACCTCGCAAAAGATGCATTCCGGCGTTTTTTCCGCGCTGGTTACGTAAGCGTAGCGCCACGGCGTCCACAGGTAGTCCATGGCAGGGCAGAGTAGCAGATGACCGCCAGATTTCGGAACGTTTCCGGTACCTGTTTTTACGGGTGTTTTATGGGTTTTTTCCGATTCTTTAAGAAAGTTGTATCCAACTCTTCTCCAACCCAATCCAATACCCGCATACGAGCGGGTACGACGCCGCGCTCAGATTCGTTTCGGTGTTTGACACTGTTTGGAAGCGGTTGCTACACTCGAAGGGTTCCCATTGGACGCGGGTTGCTTTACTCGTCCGAACGCTGGGATTGTTCGGTTCAACCGCCAGGTTGAACCCACCACAACCTTAGACCCGTTCCGGCAGTCCGTCGAACACCCGCATCCGTCCCGCACTGAAAGCTGTGCGAGGTATTGAGAGGCCATGACCTTGTACGACGACAGCACCGCCCAACAGTTGGATTCCGCTAACTCGCTTTCCGCAGTCAGTGAGCCTGGCGCATCCAACGACACTCCGGTGCAAAGCACTCATCAACCCGAAACATCTGAGACTCCAATTCAAGAAACTAATCCAGCCATGTCAACAACCGCCATCGAAGAGAAACCTGTTTCATCCACGCCAACCGGCGAAGAAAAACCTGCCGCTGCCCCAGCGAGCATGGACGACTTCGCCTCTGCCCTCGAGACCTTCACCACCGAGTCCGAGGAAGCCGTCAGCGAAGACCGCGTCATTAAGGGCACGGTCCTCAAGCTGACCGACAAGCATGTCGTCGTCGACATCGGCGCGAAGTCGGAAGGCATGTTGCCGCTTGCCGAAGTTCTCGACCATGAAGGCAAGGCGCGCTTCCAGCCCGGCGACGAAATCGACGTGATGCGCGACAAGGGCGAGACCGAGGAAGGCTACATCAACCTCTCGCACCAGAAAGCGCAGCGTCTGCGTGCCTGGGACAACATCGAGGCGGCCTACAACGAGAAGAAGCCGATCAAGGCCCTCGTTATCGACCGCATCAAGGGCGGCCTCACCGTCGACATCGCCGGCGCCCGGGCCTTCCTTCCCGGTTCGCAGGTTGATCTGCGCCCGGTCCGCAATCTCGATGGCATGAAGGGCACCACCATCGACGTTGCCGTCATCAAGCTGAACAAGAAGCGCGGCAACATCGTGGTTTCGCGCAAGCAATTGCTCGAAGAGGAGCAGAACGAGAAGAAATCGAAGACGCTCGAGCATCTGGAAGAGGGCGCGGTCCTGACCGGTGTAGTCAAGAACCTCACCGAGTACGGCGCATTCGTCGATATGGGTGGCATCGATGGCCTGCTGCACATCACTGACATGTCCTGGGGACGCCTCACGCACCCACGCGACCTCGTGAACGTCGGCGATCAGATCCAGGTCAAGGTTCTCAAGTTCGATAAAGACAAGCAGCGCGTATCCCTCGGCTTCAAACAGCTCACGCCCGACCCGTGGCTCGACGCCGAGCATCGCTATCCTGTCGGCGCCCACGTTTCCGGCCGCGTCATCAGCGTGACCGACTACGGCGCGTTCGTGGAGCTCGAGCAGGGCATCGAGGGCCTGGTTCACGTCAGCGAAATGACCTGGTCGAAGCGCATGAAGCATCCGTCCAAGCTCGTCAATGTTGGCGACCAGGTGGACTGCGTGGTGCTGAATGTCAACCCCACCGAGCGGCGCATTTCGCTCGGCATGCGCCAGCTGGCCTCGAATCCCTGGGATAGCCTGCACGAGAAATTCCCGGTGGGCACGCAGGTCGAAGGCCGCGTCCGCAACCTCACCGACTTCGGCGCCTTCATCGAGATCGAAGACGGCATCGACGGCTTAGTGCACGTGAGCAATCTGAGCTGGACCAAGCGCGTGAAGCATCCGTCCGAGGTTCTGAAGAAGGGCGACCGCGTGAAAGCCGTGGTGCTGGCAATCGAGCCCGACAAGCGCCGCTTATCGCTTGGTGTCAAGCAGCTCCAGCCCGATGTCTGGGAGACGTTCTTCCAGCAGCATCACATCGGCGACGTGGTTCACGGAAAAGTGCTGCGGGTCGCGACGTTCGGCGCATTTGTCGAGATTGCCGAGGGCGTGGAAGGTCTCTGCCACAACTCCGAGGCGGTCGACGGCAACGGCCAACCGCTTCACCTCGAGCCGGGCACCGAGCACGATTTCAAGATCATCAAGATGAATCCGGAAGAGAAGAAAGTCGGCCTCAGCATCCGCGCCGTGGGCGAGGAAGCCTCGCGTTCGGAAGTCGAAGCCTACAAGCATCCGGTTTCAAGCTCGAGCACCAGTTCGACGATCGGCGAGCTGATCTCGTGGAAGCGCGCCGGCGGCGAAAATAACTAAGATTCGTCTTATCATTCCGAACGCAGTGAGGAATCTGCTTTCTGCTTGTGGTGGTAAAAAGCAGATTCCTCGTCGCTACGCTCCTCGGAATGACAAAATGTTTTGGCCAGCCCCATGAGCCTGGCCGGCTCCGCCCGCCTTTCAGCACCCGAATCCCTGCTCTTTCCCCTCGCATCCAAGCCAGCATGAACCTCGAACTGGAAGGCAAGCGTGCGCTCGTCACCGGATCGACCGCTGGAATCGGCTACGCCATTGCCGAAGGCCTCGCCCGCGAAGGCGCCTCGGTCACCCTGAATGGCCGCACGCAGGCTCGTGTCGACCGCGCCCTCGAATCGCTGACCACAGCCGGACTCCGCGGCAAAGTCGAGGGCATCGCCGCCGACCTCGGCACGGCTGAAGGCGTGAAGGCCGCGACCGACAAGTTCCCCGACCTCGACATCCTCGTCAACAACCTCGGAATCTTCGATCCCAAGCCCTTCGAAATGATCCCTGATGAAGAGTGGTTCAAGTTTTTCGAGGTTAACGTGATGAGTGGAGTCCGCCTCAGCCGCCACCACCTGCCGCGCATGATGAAGCGCAACTGGGGCCGGATTGTTTTCATTTCAAGCGAATCCGCGGTGCAGATCCCCGCAGAGATGATTCAGTACGGAATGACAAAGACCGCGCAGCTGGCCGTCTCGCGTGGCCTGGCGGAAACCACCGCGGGCACGAATGTCACGGTGAACACCGTGCTCGCCGGACCAACATCCTCGGAAGGCGCCACGGAGTTTGTGAATCGCGTCGCCGCCAGTATGAAGAAAACCCCAAAGGAATTTGAGCAGGAATTTTTTCGCAGCATGCGCCCGACCTCGCTGCTCCGCCGTTTCACGACGCCAGAGGAAGTCGCTGCCATGGTCACCTTCGTCTGCAGCCCGCTCTCGGCTGCCACGAATGGCGCGGCTTTGCGAGCCGACGGCGGCGTGGTGCGCTCGATCCTCTAACCATGTGGCGCGGGCACTTTCGCCCGCGCAGAGCTCGCGAACTTCTCTACGATTCCACGTTGCGCCAGGTCCGCAGGTTGACGCCGCATAGTACCAGGCAAAACAGGTTCGCCGGAACAAAGCCAAACTGCGCGGTTTTCACTCCAATGATACAAATCAGGACGCTATTAACCGCCGCCAGTGCCCAGCCTTCCCAGCAGCGCTTGCCAACAAGAATGGTTGAAAAAATCGTTAATATGCAGGATATATAATCGAGCCGCACGGCGCAGAAAAACCTCCGACAACTACTTTGTAGCATCGCCGGAGCCGCCGTCTGTGATCTCGAACGTGCTACGCACGTAACGACGGTAACGCCTTCTCGTGATCTATGAACAATTTACCGGCACCCCTGCCTTCTCGCGTTTTCCTCACAACCAAGGCCGGCGTGCGCGACTCCAATACGGAGTGAGGTGACCCATGGCTCGCAAAGCCCCCAAAAAAGCGAATAAGCCAATGCACCGTCCTTATGTCGATGATCCCGCGGATGAGCCTCTGGGCCCTGGCCCCGACTCTGCGGGTCAATCGGGTGACGTCCAGGGATTGTCCGGGGTCGCTGACGCAGACTCGGAAAGCGTCGAAGAATTGGCGGAAGAAGGCCAGGCGCTGGAAGCGGAAGTTGTCTCCGGCGTGGAAGATGCTCCCGACGCCGACGTCAAGGAAGTCCACGTCCACCAGCGCCCCGAGGACGACGTTCCCGAGGAATACCTCGACCTGGACTAACGCACGAGCCGCGACCACACCGGTAGAATCATCCTGGTTGGGTGATGAGAGTTGGGTAGTGAGATGCCCCCTGGGAATCTTGTCAGTCCGAGGCCTTCATTGCGTCGATCGTGGTTCGTACCATAGAGCGCGCGTTCATCGCGGTTCGTATCCGGGCGCCCTCCTTCGCGTCGATCTCGGTTCGTACCAGAGCGCGCCTTCACAGGTTTGCGGAAAAACGACTGTAGCGCCGGCGTCCCGCCGGCTGACGCGAGGCCGGGGCCCCCAGCAAGCGTTTTTGGCTTGCTGGGGTGGGAGTGCATCTTGCCCTCGCCCCTGCAAATGTGGGAAGGACGCGCCTTCAGGCGCGGGTTTTTCGCCGCGCCCATAGCCCGCCCCTAGCAACGTCGAACGGCGTCCACATGCTTGTCCCACACCTACAAAAGCTGCAATTCCGCGGCAGCCTAGGCGGAGAAATCTGCTGTTTTGTTTGCGAGTGTGAATGAAAGACTGCCGCGCGGGCAAAATCTCTACCAGCAGGAACTCCCACTTTCAGCGCGTATCGACTTTCAGATTGATATTCACTTGCGGGCGGTTGTCGAACTGACTCACCGTCTTAGTGTCGCTCTTCTTTCCGTTGTACTGTGCGTACACCTCGTAGTCGATATTCGGGGAAAGCGACGGAAACCGGTACCCGCCGTCCTGTCCCACAATGTAGGTTTTCACCGCGCGCGTGCGCGTATTCGTCAAATACACCACGGCGTTCGGCAAGGGACTCTCCTGGCGATCGGTCACGCGCCCCAGCAGCACGCGGCTGTTGTCGGACTTCTTTTCAAAGGGTTCGCTAAAAGCAGCAAGTTGGATCAGCAGCAGGACCAAGACAACCATCGAGGTCTTTCTCATGGACCAGCTCCCCACCTCATTTTGCTTCGCACTACTTTAGATGCAATCCAATATCGGCGCGCTCGTCCGATTCGATGTGCACGGTAACTTCTTCGCCAGGTTGCAACTTGTTCCTGCTCAAAGACTTGAGCGCCTTGGCGTCGGCCCAGATCACGTAGTCCGCCTTGCCCGCCGGCAGCCGCTGCGCGAATTCCCCGGTGTGGTTCGAGTAGAGCTCCCAGCCCGGCTTCTTTTTGTCGGTGCGCCGGATCAGCACCTTCACTCCGTATACCGGATGGTCATCGGGCCCCCACACCGTCCCGAAAATCAGGGCGTAATTCTTGCGCGGATCCTGACGATCCTCCCTGGCTCGCAGCGTGGCAGGGTGCAGGCTGGCGAGCAGCGCTATTCCAACCAACACGCCAATCCTCCACCCGATGGACCGGCGCGCCGAATCGGCCGGATGTTTGCTTCTAAAGGTCACCGTCCTCGGTTTCCTCTTCTTCTTCTTCCTCTTCCTCTTCCTCGACCGGCTTCAGTTCGAGGGGATTCACCGTCACAATTTCAAAATCGGTCCCGCACTCGGGACACGACACGACTTCACCTTCGTCGACCTCATCTTCCTCGATGTCGAGGTCGCTCTCACATTCGGGACAATAAACCATGAATGCCTCCGTGCCAGGGCGTACCCTGATAATATTTAATTCTCGCGGGCGAACGGTCAAGTCCTCAGCCTTTTCTGACCGCTTTGGCTCTTTACAATTCTCCACACCGCCTCGAGCAGGGTCCCATTGGTCACGATGCCAAGCAAGAAGATTGCGCCGAGATTTTCTATCACGCATGGGATGACCGCGCTGACGCTGGCGATGGCTTTATTTTCGGCCGTTCCCAGCTTGACGCAGCAACCCGCTCCGGCTCCCTCAAGCGATTTTCATCCGGCCGATGCCCCGCCTCCCGATCCAAAGATCGCAGCCGCTCTCAAAGAAATCTCCGCCGCTCACATTCAAGCCAACATTGAAAAGCTAGTCAGCTTCGGAACGCGTTCGACGCTCTCGGCGCAAGATCCCGCCTCCATCGCTGCCGGACGTGGCATCGGTGCGGCGCGCGATTGGATCAAGTCGGAATTCGAGCGCTACTCCAAAGACTGCGGCGGCTGCCTTGAGGTGAAAACCGACAGCTTTACCGAAGCGCCCGCAAAGCGCATTCCTCAGCCTACGCAAATCACCAATGTTTACGCAGTCCAGAAGGGAACCAACCCAGAGCGTTCCAGGTACATGGTACTGGTGACCGGCCACTACGACTCGCGCAATAGCGATACCTTCGACATCAAGGGCGATGCGCCCGGCGCCAACGACGATGCCAGCGGCACCGCCGTCAGCCTCGAGTGCGCCCGCGTGCTGAGCAAGCTGAAGTTTCCCGCCACGATCGTTTTTCTTACAGTGGCAGGCGAAGAACAGGGATTGAACGGCAGCCGGCACTTCGCGCAGATTGCCCGGCAGGAAAAATGGCAGCTCGAGGCTGTGCTCAATAATGACATCGTTGGTGGAGATCGCAACGCAGAGCAGGACCCCGGCGTGGTCCGGGTGTTCTCCGAAGGCGTGCCCGAGGCGGCTGACGAGAAGGCGCAGGGCGTGATTCGATCCCTGGGCGGCGAAAGCGAGAGCGATTCCAGCTCACGGGAACTGGCCCGCTACATCGCCGATGCCGGCCGCATCTACGATGCGGGCGTAAAACCACTCTTGATTTTCCGTCAGGACCGCTACCTGCGCGGGGGAGACCATTCCTCGTTCAATCAGCAAGGATTCGCCGCCGTACGCTTTACCGAGTACCGCGAGGATTTCAATCATCAGCACCAGAACGTGCGCACCGAAAACAGCGTCGAGTACGGCGACCTGCCAAAGTTCGTGAACTTCGATTACGTCGGCGCCGTGGCCCGCTTGAACGCGGCAACGTTAGCTTCACTTGCGTCGGCGCCCGCACCCCCGGCAAACGTCCGAATCGACGCCTCCAAGCTCGTAAACGATTCCACCCTGCTGTGGGATGCCTCACCAGGAGCCACGGGCTATGAGATCCTCTGGCGCGGCACCAGCGCCCCAGAATGGGAGCACGCGCAGTCGGTCGGGAATGTCGGACGCGCTACCCTGAAAGTCTCAAAAGATAATGTGATTTTTGCCGTCCGCGCAGTTGATAATGAAGGACACCGGAGTTTGCCGGTCGTGCCGGTGCCACAGCGATGACCCCAGGCTCGTGCCGTTCAACAGGAGACGCCTCTGATACGCCGCACCAGTAACGAAATGACCCTGAGTTTCCCGCCCTTCACGAAGGCGGTCATCTGGCTCTTAGGGATTAACACCGCGATCTTCCTGTTCATGGAAGCCTTCGGCTCGCGCGATCTGATCAATTGGATCTATTTTCACCTCGGCCTCGTGCCTGTAGATGTCGTGGAGCCACCTTTCCGACTCTGGCAGATCGTTACCTATAGCTTTATCCACGGCGGCTTCGGACACTGGTTCTGGAACATGCTCGCCCTCTGGATGTTTGGGTCCACGTTTGAGACTTCCTGGGGAGTTCGCCGTTTTCTGGAGCTCTTCTTCACGGGTGTCGTCGGGGCTGCGCTGACCACCATCCTGCTGTCGTTCGCGCACATTCTGGGTGATCCCAACATCCCCACCGTCGGCGCTTCTGGCGGCCTGTTCGCAATCCTGATGGCCTACGGGATGGTGTTCGGCGAAAACGAGATCATCATGATCCCGTTCCCGCTCCTCATCAAAGCCAAGTATTTCGTCCTGATTCTCATCGTGGTCACGGTCGCCTTCTCGATCGCCGGCGGCGGCAACACCGCCTACCTCGCCCACCTCGGCGGACTCTTCTTTGGTTACCTCTACGTCAAGTATGCGCCGGCGCGGCGCGCCAGCCGGGGCTTCTCCGTGTCAGAGTGGTTTTACGGCCTCCGTAATTCCTTCTACCGCTGGAAGCGTCGCCGGGCCGCACGCAAGTTCGAGGTCTACATGCGCCAACACGACCGGGACGTGAAGTTCGACAACCTCGGCAACTACGTCCCCCCCGAAGATCGCGAGAAGAAAAACGGCGGCAACAAGTCTGGCTGGGTAAACTAGAATGCGGTGCCGCCGTCCCGGCGGCTGTCCCTCGGCGTCTCACCTCGAAAGCGGGCCCGCCCGTTCTTAACGAGCAAAACAAGAACAACAGAGATTCGTATCAGGGCGCCGCTTCAGCGGCGCCGTAAGTGGCCTAATCTCTCGCCCTCTTTAGGGGTCGCCTCGTCAACTTGGATTGCTTTTCGACCCCCATCGCGGCGCCGCACTATCTAACCGAAAAACCCCTTGAACGCCCCGACGATCGCCTGCGCCAGATATTCTCCGGCGCCCTTTCCCTTCATCCCCAGATCGTGTCCCGCGCCTTCCACCTTGAAAAGCTCGGTTCGTCCAGGAATCAGTTTGAGGGCGGCCTCCATTTCCTCGATCGATCCGAATGGATCCCGCGTCCCCTCGATAAAAAGGCTTGGCGTGTGCAGCTGCGGCAGATGTTGCGTGCGCAATTGCTCCGGCTTTCGTGGAGGGTGCAACGGATAGGACATCAGCACCAGCCCATCGACTAGCCCCGCCTCTTCGGCACAGAGCATCGTCGCCTGCCGCCCGCCGTAGGAGTGCCCGCCCAGGAACATTCGACCCGTCGCCACTTTGCGCACGGCACTGACCGCATTTCGCAGTCCATCCCGGTCGCGCGTCGCATCCCCTGGACCCGGCGGTCCATAGCGCCGCGCCTGCCGGTAGGGCAGATCGCAGCGTAGAACGATGAAACCGGCTAAGGCGAACGTCTCCGCAACCGCGATCAGCAAAGGTGCTTGTGCATTCGATCCCGCGCCATGCCCAAGAACGAGGCCGTCGCCGGTGGGGTTCGCCGGCCGGTGCAGGTAGCCGTGCACCGCGGGCTGCAGGGCGGATTCGAGAAAAGTCTCGGCCATCTGCTTTCCTTGGTAGCGCCGGCATCCTGCCGGCTGTCTAGAGGGCGTCCCGCCCTCGCTTGCGGCGCGACGCCGCAACCGCAGCCTCCGAAACGGTGGCGCTACAGCTGAATCTCTTCCAAACTCTCATGCACCTTCAGGATCTTTATCTCGTGCGCCAGCTTCGCCCAGCGCCGCTGCGCTTCGGGATCCTCCAGAGCGGCCCGCCGCGCGTCCTCCGACTTCCAGAACCGTACCAGCACGTACTCGCCCTCGGGCCCACGATACAGAACGTCGCGGCTGTATCCGCCCACCGCCAGCACACCCGACAGTTCGCGCACCGTGGCCAGCGCTTCCTCTTCCTTGCCCAGCAGAGGAACAAACACGGCCACCGACAGAATCTCTTTCGCCACCGCTACCTGCTCCAAGTTACTTCTTTCCGCTCTTGCGGGCTCGCCGCCGTCGCTCGCCCCCGCCCGTCACCGGCTCGGGCACCGTGTGCAGGCGCATGAAATTCGTCGACCCCGACGCCATCTGCGTGCCCGCCACGACGCCCAATACATCTCCAGGCTTCAGTTTGCCATGGTGCAGCAATTCGCGTTCTGCCGTGTTCACCATATCTTCTGCCGATCGCGCCTGCTCCCGACGTCGCACCGGATGCACGCCCCAGAAAAGATTCATCCGGTTGCACACCCGACCGTTGTGGCTGAATGCATAAATGCTTACCCGCGGCCGATATTTGGAAATCATGCGCGCCGTGTTGCCCGTTTCGGTGAACACCGCGATCGCTCCCATCGGCAAATCCTCGGCCGCGTGCGCGATCGATTCGCAGATCGCTTCCGCCACTGAAACCTGTTGCCGATGCCGGCGTCGCCGCGGCTCGCTGAACGACGTCATATTCCGTTCCGCCTCGACCACGATGCGGCTCATCATAGCGACCGCCTCGCGCGGATACCGCCCGCTTGCTGTCTCGGCCGAGAGCATGACCGCGTCTGTCCCGTCGAATACCGCGTTCGCCACGTCGCTGGCTTCCGCCCGGGTCGGCCGCGGATTCTCAATCATCGATTCCAGCATCTGCGTCGCAATAATGACCGGCTTCCGCCACTCCGCCGCCCGCCTGATCACGTGCTTCTGGATTACAGGCACCTGTTCCGGCAACATCTCCACGCCCAGGTCGCCGCGCGCAACCATCACCCCATCGGCCGCTTCGAAGATTTCCTCGAGTTGCTCGAGCGCTTGCGGCTTTTCCAGCTTGGCGATCACCGGCACGTCGCTGCCATGATCGAGAATCAGCTGCTTGACCTCGCGCACGTCCGAAGCTGATCGCACAAACGAGATCGCCACCATGTCCACTTCGTGCTTGAGCCCAAACGCCAGATCCCGCCGGTCTTTCTCGGTCAGCGCCGGAATCGTCAGCGCGGCTCCGGGCAGGTTGATCCCCTGGTGTTCCGCCAGCAGCCCGCCATTCACCACGTCACATTCCACGTCCTGCCCGCGCCGCCCTGTCACGCGCAGCTCGATCAGACCATCCGACAGCAAAATCCTCGCCCCCGGCCCAACTTCGCGCGCCAGCCCGGTGAACGTGGTTGCGATCAGAGTCGACGTCCCCAGCACATCCCGTGGCGTAATCGTG
>Ga0210384_10008300_pt1 | contig 10838 bp, 9 predicted proteins | sample IncBWH2MmetaG_FD_160574 | JGI IMG/M metagenome (GOLD analysis project Ga0210384, IMG submission 160574) | Forest soil microbial communities from Barre Woods Harvard Forest LTER site, Petersham, Massachusetts, United States - Inc-BW-H-2-M | ecosystem: Environmental > Terrestrial > Soil >...
ACACTTGAGCGAAAAGGGGGCGGTTGCATCGCCTCCCGCTCATCGTAGTTTCGACTGCTACTTTGTCCAGGAGTGGTTATGAACACAGGTAGAGTTTGGCCGCAGCTTTACAAGGCTGCGCTCTTTGAGTCGGACGCCAGCAAAGTTTCCGCCCGAATTGCTGAGGCGGAAACGGCACTTGTGACCCGCTCGCGAGAACTGTTTCACTCAGTCGGAGACAATATCGAAGAAGAGCAGGCTGTAGATGATGCGATGTATGCCTTGCACGCCCTTCGGAGCGCGTTGAAGTGCAGGCCAAACGCGAAAAACGCTTCCAAGGACCTAGCCGCTTGAAATCAACTGGAGGTCAAGCTGATGATGGATGCGAATTACATTTCGGAACGTCTCGGCAGCATGAGACAGGAAATAAGCGATCTAAGAATCACCACCGCTCGCTATTGGAGCAAGGACCAGCACACCGCGCTGGAGAAATCCGCTTTCGCGTTAGGAAAGGGACGTTTGTTGGAGATCAAGCGGGAAGTGTCGGACATGATGAAACGTTGTGCTTGAATCCCGGTTGATTTCCGGAGTCAGAACGTCAAATCAATCGTGTTGGTATGAATGGTTTGGGCGGTGAAGAAACGTTACCGGCTCGAATACCTTGAAAGAAGGAACCACTATGGTTCGTGACCCCCAGAAGACATGGCAGTACTTCGCTCAAGCCGTCATTCAGGAAGACGACCCAGAGAAGCTCACTTACCTGATGCAACAACTTTACCGCGCCCTGCAAGATAATGGGGAGCGGGTCACTCGAACCTTTTGACCACCAAGAGTTCGGACTGCGACGTTCAGGTTTATTTTTCACTGAAAGTTCTTGAGAGTCGGCGACTCGCTACGTAGAAGTCATTGATTTACGCCACTGGCGAGATAGCCACCATCTACAGTGAGCAAAGTGCCAGTTACGAAGCTGGCAGCGTCTGATGCGAGGAAGACCGCCGCTCCAATCAGTTCCTCGAGTTCACCGAAGCGCTTCATCGGAGTGCGGGTCAGCACCTCCTGTCCGCGCGGCGTGCCCATCACTAACTTCTCGGTCAGTGGAGTGCGGAAGTAGCCCGGCGCAATCGCGTTCACACAAACGCCATGCCGCGCCCATTCGATCGCCAGCGATTTCGTCAAAGAGGCGACGCCCGCCTTACTCGCGCAGTATGCCGCCACTTCATACAGCGCCAGGAATGAGCCCATGGATGCGATGTTGATGATGCGCCCATAGTTGCGCTCGATCATATGACGTCCGAAAACCTGGCACGCTCGCAAGGTGCCGGTCAGGTTGGTGTCGATGAGCCGGTTCCAATCGGCCTCAGAGAAGTCCAACGTGGGAGCGCGCTGGTTGAATCCTGCGGCGTTAACCAGGATATCGACCTTCCCAAGCGCCTGGATGGAGCTCTGCATAACGTTTGCCAACGAGCCGCGGTCGGCCACGTCGCAGCTTACACGAAGTGACCGGCGACCCATCGACTCGATTTCGTCCGCAACGACATTCACGAGTTCTATCCGGCGTGCGCTGGGGACGACGTCGGCTCCGGCTTCGGCCAGTCCGCGTGCGAGTGTGCGACCGATTCCGGAAGTACCACCAATCAAGACCGCCACTCTGCCGTCGAGTTCCAAAGGCTTATATCCCATAGTTCCTCAAGAGCGTAGCCACTGTCTCAGATTCTTCGCACCAGGCCTTCGTTCGTCGCCTGAGTGTTGCGTACTAACAGCAAAACCAGAATCATGCCGGCAAATGGCACCAGCCCCGCGATCATCAGAATCGGGTCGAACGAATGAGTACCGGTGGCCTGGCGGGCGTCGGACAAATACCCGATGAGTTTGAAGGCAACGATGGTTCCTATACCAGCTCCTGTGCCGCTCAGCCCGCTGACAGACGCCACTGATTCGCTGTTATACAGGTCGGAGGGCAGCACATTGGCCATGGTGGTGAATCCTCCGTAGGTGAAGGTCGCGACTGAAAACAAAAGAGCGATCCAGTAAAGGTTGGTTGTGAAAATCGTGGGGATGACCATAGTCATGCCTACTCCGCCAAATACAATCAGCGCTTTGCGTGCCGCGCCAAGAGACCATCCCCGCTTGATCAAATAGCCGGAAACGCCACCCCCGAAGAAGCTACCCAGATCGGCGGCGATGAACGGAATCCAAACGGCGATCAATCCACTCTTCAGTTCAATGCCCTTCGCAACCAGGTAGATGGGGAACCATTCTGTGATGAAGAAAAAGACCGGATCGGTGGACGCTTTCGCAATTATGGTGCCCCAGGTCTGCGGAAGCCTCAACAGGTCACTCCACCCGGACCGGGCTTGGTCTTGCCGGGGCGCATCCGATTCGTGCTTGTCGGCAACAATCATTTCGAGTTCCGCCTGGCCAATGCGACGGTGCGCCTCCGGCGGATAGTACAACCATCGCCAGACGATCAACCAGATAAATCCAAGAATGCCCGGAATCATAAATGCTGGGCGCCAACCCCAGCGAGAATAAATCCATAGCAAAATAAAGGGAGCGACGGCTCCGCCAATAGAGGAACCGCTGTCAAAAAGTGCGGTCGCAAGTGCGCGCTCGCGGTTGGGAAACCACTCCGATACCGCCTTGGTTGCAGCGGGCCAGTTAGCGGATTCCCCTGCACCCAACAGGAACCGAAACGTGGCAAAGCTGTAAAAGCCGCTGGCCAATGATGTCAGCATCGAGACCGCTGAATACCAGATCACTGTAAGGGTGAGGCCACGGCGAGTGCCGATACGGTCCATGAGCCTTCCGAAGACGCTCTGTCCGATCGAATAAGCCACCCGAAAGGCGATGGCAATATTCGCGTAGTCTGAATTTGTCCAGTGGTACTCGATCCTGAGATACGGCGCGAGCAGCGACAGTGTCTGCCGGTCGATGTAATTGATGACCGTGGAAGCAAAGAGAAGGCCGCCGATCCACCAGCGCAATGAAGCAATCGGCTTCCCGGCGGTCAGCATGCGTGATTCTTCGTAAAGAGCGCGTTAAGAGCTAATTATGGCCTGGGATTCATCCTGGAGCGCATTCTGCAAGGCCGGTCCCAACAGCGAGGCCGAATTTTTGTCGAGATAAACGGTGGCGTTAGGATGCGTGCGCAGAATCGACGCCGGCGCCATGGGGCTGATCGTACCCTCAAAGCATGCTTTCACGGCTTGAGCCTTGCGCGTGTCAGGCACAACAGCCAAGATCTCCCTGGCTTCGAGAATCTGGCGCGCCGACATCGAGATCGCCTGCTTTGGCACTTGTGAAATGTCGGCGAACCAAGCCTCGCCCACCTGCTGCCGGCGGCAGGCTTCATCCAAGTTCACGATGATGTAGGGTTCCTCAGTCACAAAGTCGGCGGGTGGATCGTTGAATGCGATGTGTCCATTCTCGCCAATACCAAGAAACGCGATATCGACGGGTGTGGGCGCCAGTTCTTTCCCGACGCGCCTCACCACCTCCACCGGATCAGGCGCATCCCCATCGAGCAGATGGTAGTGGGCAATTCCGGTTTTCTGCACCAATTGCTCCAAAAGCATCTTGCGGAAACTCCCCGGATGGGTGATCGGTAACCCGATGTATTCGTCGAGATGAAAAGCTTCCACACGGGTCCAGTCGATCCCCGGCGATTTCGTCAATGCATCCAGAAATTCGAGCTGGGAGGCAGCCGTCGCGGCGATGATCCGCGCATTGCCACGCTCTGCGATAGCGTGGCGAATGGCCGTCGCCGCCTGCTGCGCTGCCGCTTGCGCCAGCGTGACTCGATCATTGAATACTTTCAGCAGCATGAAAAATACTCCGGTTGCTCAGGGCAAGATGCACGATTCAGAGTCAGCAAATTATACAGAAGGCTGCGCCTGACACATGAGCCTGGACTCGGGTGTCACCAGGTGAAGCAGCCACCTTCGGGCGCATGATGTGTAGATATCATTGAGGCAGAGTTCAAAAAGCTGCCTCGACCCGAGACACAGTTGGCGATTTATGATCATGTAAGGATGGACGAAGACGTAGAGTCGATCCAGCGTTAGAAGTAGAATTTCAGGGCAAATTGTATAAAACGCGGGTCACGCGCGCCTTGCGCAAACCCAAATTGCGGAGTGCCGAATTCAACCGGCTGCGGCTCTGCTCCGATCAGCCCCACGGGCTCGAAAACCGGATTCACATGGTTCCAGATGTTGAAGAACTCTGAGCGAAACTCCAGGCGCATCTGCTCGCGAATCGGGAACATCTTGAAGACGGAGAAATCCCAGTTCTGGAGTCCGGGACCGCGAACGATATTGCGTCCGGCATCGCCAAAGGTGAACGGGATCGTGTTGTCCACGAAGGCGCAGGTATTGAAGAGTGTTCCCGGGATGCAGGGTTTCCCGTTAGGATTGCCGACGAGGTTGGGCCGTACCTCATAAAATCCCACGCCTCCTCCGCCGTCGCTGCTGGAAACATTGGTCAGCGAATCAGTAACAGTGAACCAATTGCCCGTCTGCGCGGATACGATACCAGAGACTTGCCAGTTTCCGATGACCTGGTTGAGCACGCCGGTCGCGCCCCCGCCGAAGGTTTTGCCGTTGCCAAAAGGAAGCTGGTAGATGTAGCTGAAGACGAAGCGCTGCCGCACGTCGAAATCGGAGTTGCCATATTCGAGATAGGGATATCTCTGATCGCGAAAGTCGCCATTGTTGAGCGATCCCAAGTTCGCGCTCGAGGCATCATCCAGAGCGTGCGCGTAAGTATAGGAAGCCTGAAACTGCACACCGTGGGAGAAATTCTTTTGCCAGCTCACTTGCAACGAATTGTAGTTCGAATAGCCGTCGGAGCGTAGCTGGTTGATGGCAGTGTCGAACACTCCATTGCAGTTGGGTGGAAACACCGAGTCGTCGCAAACCTTGGCCGGGCGACGTGGCGCGGTTGGGCAGTTGCCGGGCGTGTTCGGCGCAGTGGTGCAAAACACAGAATCCGGCGCGGCTTGATTGCCGTTGTAATAGTTGTACAAATTGTTCCCGTGCGATCCGGCATAGGAGATGTCGAGCACGCTCTGTCCCGGAAGTTGGTATTGGAATCCGAAATGCCATTGCTGGGTGGAGGGCGTCCGCAGGTTCGGACTGACGGCAAAAAGCAACGGAGTATTGGGATCAGTCAGAGCATTCGATGGGAAGCCCTGCGCGAGCACGTTGAGGCCAGGAATCGAACAATCATTACTCCCCAAAGCCGGATTCGCCGACGACAAGAAACATGGAACTGCGTAAGACTGAGTTACGAAGAACGGGGGATTGAATCCGGGGCTGGGATTCGAATACGGTCCATTTTCGTCGCCGCCATAGAAAATGCCATATCCGGCGCGCATCACCAGTTTATTAGTGACTTGGTAAGCCATACCGACGCGCGGCGCGAAGTTGTTCAGGTCGGGGGGAATCAGGCCACTCGACCCAGTTCTTTGAATCGGGATATTGGCGGCAAGAAATGGCGTCAGGTTCGCAGTCTGTCCGGCAGGAACGATCAGCGAAGCGGAAGAAAAATCGAAGTTTGCCTGCTCGTTATTCCTGGCCTTCACAGTGGCGAATAAGTCGTAACGCAATCCCAGATTGAGCGTCATTCGCGACGTTGCTCGAATATCGTCCTCCACGTAGAAGCCATAGACCGGGCGGCGATAATCAACTGTGTGCAGGCTGGTCATCTGCCCAGAGTCAGGAACACCCAGCAAAAAAGTGGCGTAAGCCTCGCCACCCGACGTAGGTGAAGCCGGGTTATCAGTAAAGTCGCTGCCAAAGCCAAGTGTCCCGCGCGGGGCGGAAGGTTCGAACAACGTGAACTCTTCACGACGAATCTCCGCACCAAACTTGGCGGAATGCCGTCCGTGAACCAGAGTGATGTTGTCGGTCAGGACGTAGGTGTTCTGCTTCTCAATCGCGGGAAGAAAGCCGGCGCTTCCCAATGTCGCCGTGCCGTCGTTGATGCTGATCTGCGGCAGGCCTCCAATGTTTGGTCCGAAGGGAACCCCTGGAAATCCGAGGTTGGCCGAAACGTTTGTGTTGTAGTTCAGTTGGAAGCGATGGGTGTTGATGCGGTTATAGCCTAGCCGAAACTCGTTGACCACGTTGGGCGAGAAGACGTGCGTCTCGCTCACCGCGATGGCACGGAAGGAATCGTTTTCATAGCCATCGGAAAAGGCGCCGCCGTCGAGCTCGTTCTGAAATGGAGACGGCGTGAAGCTGGGTTGATTTTCGTAGCTGAACGTTCCGAAAAGATTATCTCGATCCGTGATCTTCTGGTCGATACGAACGTCGGCATTGTTTCGGCTGTAAGTCTTCTTTGGTTCCGCGAGGAAGTTGGAGCCATTGAGGTTGACGTTCGGGGCGGGAAATAGGGCGGAAAGACGAGCCGCCAATGGGTCAATCAAACCCTTCGGGAAAATATTCGTAGGGTTTCCGGCTCCATCGACGCCGATGGGCACGCCGCAATAACCGCTAGCGTTCACGGTGGACGCTTGGGTTAATCGCGAATTGAAAATCTCTCCGTAATACGTTGGGTGCCCGCCGCAATCAAGCGCCGTCGTGCCCGACAGGACGTTCCCGTTCATATCTACCTGGGGCGCCACAGTGGTGGTCAGAAAAGAAGAGAAATCGCCGCCGATCTCGGTCGGCGTAGGGATGGCTGAGAGTTGGGGAAGGGCCTGCACCACGCGGAATCCCTCGTAATCCACAAAGAAGAAGGTCCGGTCCTTAACGATGGGACCGCCGAAGGTAGCACCGAATTGATTTTGGTGGTAGGGCTGCTTGCCGAACGCGTCGAAGGCATTGCGCGCGTCCAAAACATCATTGCGGAAAAATTCGTACAGATCCCCGTGAAAACTGTTGCTTCCGGACTTAAGCACGGCGTTGAGGATAGCGCCATTGCCGCGGCCGAATTCCGCGCTGTAGGCGTTGGTCTGGACCTTGAATTCCTGAATTGCATCGATCGAGGGTTGAATGACGTACGCCTGGCCGGTGAGAACATCCCCCAGATTAGAGTTGTTGTCGATGCCGTCGAGGAGGTAGTTGTTCTGCAGAGAACGGGCACCGTTCGAGCTGAACCCGTAACTGGTCTCGACCCGAGAACCCGGTTCGCTGGGGGCAATTCCGGCACCAAGGAGCGCAAGCTGCGCGTAGTTGCGTCCGTTGAGAGGGAGGGTCTCTGCCTGCCGGCTGTCCACCAGATGCCCCAGATCGGACGTTTCCGTTTCCAGTAACGGGGCCTGAGTGTTGACGTTCACAACTTCATGAATACTGCCAACCGAGAGAGTTATGTTTACTACCGGCCGCGCATTAACATTCACGATGATCGGGCCGGCGACCGTCTTCTTGAATCCAGCTTTTTCCGCGGTCACCTGATAGCTGCCGATTTTGAGGGGAGTGACGACGAATTCTCCTTGCGCGTTGGTAGTGGTGGCGAGTTCCGTTCCGCGCTCGGTGTCAGCAACCCTGACTGTCGCTCCGGCGATGACCGCTCCACTAGGGTCTTTCACCAAGCCGGCGAGGCTGCCGGCGTCCTTCTGGGCGATCGCGCTGCCGCAGGTGAGGATCACGACGGCAAATATACAAAGCCGTGATCGAAAGTGGATGGAATGTCCGAACTGTCGTGAAGAAGAGCAGCGCATGAATCGGTTCATTTTGAGGTTCCCCGAACTAACTCATAATTGGCGTGCCTGGACAAGTTTCGTATGATTTCGATTTGATATTATTAGTTGCGATCTGGCCAGAGTCAATAGAAAATTTGAGCCGACCGCGCGGCCGGGGATTTCCCAATAAATTCGCGCGGCGCAACGTTCGTTCGACAAGCAAGAACGATTACGGTTTGACAGCAATTGCCCCTTGGGTATATTACGAACGATTATGTTTGCTTTCGTTTTAGTGCAAGCCGTACAACGCCGTCCACGCCAGCCAAGAAGACCAGTCAGTCTGCCCTTCCGGCTCGGAATTGCAACATTGCTCCTGGCTGGGGTACTCCAGAGTTCAGGCGCCAGCGTTCCGGCCCCGGCAAGAATCGAGAACGCGCAGCTTGTAGTTGAGGCCAATCAGCAAAGCGGCACCTACACCTTGCAGTCTTTAGAAAATCTACACGTCGCGATCACGGCCGGGGTCGCGGCCCAAGTCAACCATCGCTGGCTGTCTTCCAGCGACTACCCCCGTCACGAGTTACAACAATCTTCGTTCGCCGATGATTTGGGGGAAGGATCGCAGCTTACAGTGACTCACAGCGGAAAGCCCGCCGAGCCAGATCTGGTCTGCGTGATCCGGCTCCGATCACAGGCTGTATTCGCGGAGATCGAAGTCCAGGTTCGGAACAGTACTGCGGCACCAGTGACCGTACAAAGCATCCGCGTCCTCGAAGCTGTCGAACCGTTCGTTGACCTCGGCGGCCCGACATCTTCGGATCGCATCCTGTCCGACAGCTTCAGCGAAGACCGGCCGAACATGGAGATTCATGACCTCGCGCCAGCGAAAGGCGGGCTGCATGTGGCGGTGGGCAGCCAGCTCGTCTACAACCGGCAGAGCCGCCAAAGCTGGTTCCTCGGAGCTCTCACTTCAGAGCGATGGCTCACTGTTTTGCATCTCCGCGTCGATCCAAAGCAGTCGAGGATCACGGGCTACGAAGTGGACTCCACCGGGACCACTGAGCTAGCCATGCAGAATTCGATCAAGAACTCACCGAAAGAAGACCAGATCGAGCTCAGCCTGCCCCTGGAGCCGGGTCAGAGTCTCGCTTCAGAACGGGTCATGGCAAGTTTCTCGTCGGATTATCATACCCAACTGGAATCCTATGGCGAGGTCATCCGCACCCTTCATCATGCGAGAGTCAGCGCGCCCACGCCCATCGGCTGGTGGAGTTGGACGGCATACTACTTCGGCATAAGCGAAGGCGCCGCTCTCACCAACGCACAGTTCCTTGCCGCGCAGCTCAAAGATTTCGGCTATAACTTCTTTCATATCGACGAAGGCTATCAATACGCGCGTGGCGACTACACTTCGCCGGTCGCCTATAAATTTCCCCGCGGCTTGGAGAAACTGGAAGACCGGGTTCGCGGACTGGGATTGACTCCGGGAATCTGGACTGCGCCATTCGAGGTCTCCAAGCGTTCGTCCGTATACGCCAACCACAAAGATTGGCTGGTGCACAACGCTAGAGGACAGCCCATCCACGCGGGTTTCGTTACCGAAGCGCCTGATACCAAAACCGACCTGGATCCGCTTTACGTGCTCGACACTACAAACCCAGGAGCGCAGCAGTATTTGCGTGACACTTACAGAACGCTGACCAAGGATTGGGGAATTCGCTATATCAAGCTGGATTTCATGGACGACACTGCCATTGAGGGATATCACTACCGTCCCAACACCACGGCGCTCGAGGCGCAGCGCATTGGACTGCAGGTCATTCGTGAGGCGGTCGGAGAGGATGTGCTCCTGGACAAGGACGGCAGTCCCTTGCTGAATCCCGTTGGCATCGTCGATACCGGCCGCATTTCGTGTGACACCGGGCATTCATTCGAAGCCAGTCGCAACGCGGCTCCCGGCATCGCAGCCCGCTATTACATGAACCGGAACTTCTTCATTGGCGATCCCGATGCCTTCACAGTTTCCCGGCAGATCGTCGCCGAAAGCCAGAAACACGGAGCGTTGCGGCCACTCACGCTCGACGGGGCAAGAGTTTCGATTGCACTGTCAGCAGTCTCCGGCGGAATGTATGAGATTGGCGACGATCTGCCCACTCTGTTTCCGGACGCCGACCGGATGGCCCTGGTTAAGAATCGCGATCTCCTCAACATGGCCCGCTATGCACACGCCGCGACGCCTCTGGACCTGATGAGCTATGCATCCGAGGACGAAATGCCCAGCATCTTCCTGCTGCGGGAGAGCAGGCGGCAGGCGATTCTGGCCGTCTTCAACTGGACAAACAGAGAACGGAAACACGAGTTCTCGCTGTCCGAACTCGGGCTGGGGGCCGGGCACAACCAGATACTCGACGTTTTGGCTCCGGGCTTGTCCATTGCGGAAAACGTCAGTTCCCTTTCGCTGAGCCTGCCGCCGCAGACCGTGCGAATGGTAAAAATCCTTGACACTTCGATTCCCGTGTCCGCGCCGTTGTTGAAGGTGGCCATTCCCGAGAAGATGGAAACTGGCAAGCCGGCGGCGTTCTCCGCGCAAAATGCCGCAGATGGCGTGCCTGCACTCGCCTATCGCTGGGACTTCGGAGACGGAACCAGCGCCGAGGGGGCGTCCGTGACGCACACCTACACGCACGCCGCCAGGTATACGGTGCACGTGAACGTAGAAGGGATCGAAGGCGTGCCCTTTGAAAAGGATTTCTCAGTCGCGGTTACCGGAACGGTCGACACCATTTTCCGCCCCGAGCTTTATCAGCGCTACCAGGAGGAGCGGTGAGAACTTTAACCCCAAGCCGCCGGGCCGGGAATCGATCATGAATCCACCGGTCGCGTACTGGAGCTGATTCTGAAAACTGGCATCACCATTGCCCAGCAGAACTCGCACTACATTGTCATGGTTGCCGTTCGCCACAGCCAGGTCCAGCTTGCCATCTCCTTTGAAATCGCCAAGGGTAAGCCACCTCGATAGCCCATTTGTGCCGGGACTTAACACATGCGTGCCATTTACGACTTTCAGCCGCGGACCTGATCTGTCATCTGAGCAGTTCTGGGGAGGGCTGTTCGACGAGCGTCCCATGACTCTTTGAGTCTGGGCGCTTTCGTTTTTCCGTTCTACGCGGCCCACTGCCAACAGTTCAAGCGCTGCGAAGTCCTTTTTCCCGGTTACGCTCCGCTGACACCGCCCTTA
>Ga0210384_10008301_pt1 | contig 10838 bp, 11 predicted proteins | sample IncBWH2MmetaG_FD_160574 | JGI IMG/M metagenome (GOLD analysis project Ga0210384, IMG submission 160574) | Forest soil microbial communities from Barre Woods Harvard Forest LTER site, Petersham, Massachusetts, United States - Inc-BW-H-2-M | ecosystem: Environmental > Terrestrial > Soil >...
GCAAAGAAAGCTCCAGCCTCCAGCCTCAAGCGTCCAGTCTCCAGAATCTAACCGGTAATGTGGTGCGAATAGAAATCGTCTCAACCCATAGAAAACAAAGGAGAGCGACACATTCTAATCGGTAATATTTCCGGACCTGCCCGCCGAAGCATTCAAGGTCGCGTAGGCGGGCCTGCCCGCCGAGGCACGCTGGGTCGCGCAGGAGGGGGTCGCCTGCACAGCACGGAGGGGATATTCGGGTCTGGTGAGAGCCCCCTGCTTGAGCAGGGGGAAGCTGGACTTCAGTCCAGCGGAAGAGCGGTACCGCTTAATGGGCTTCAGCTCTGGGATTTCTAGATGCCTGCGCTAGAGCACACAATCAAAATCGAAGCTATTCCCGGAGCGCCGACGCGCTCCTTCCCCTGCATGAATGCAGGGCCTCGCACCGGGGCGAAGAAAAGGCCCTGGCCGCCGTGGCGGCTAATCGCAACAGTTGCCAAATCAAAAATCAAGCCAACTTACTCAAAACACAGGAATTTCCATTTTTCTAATCGCAACAAAATTGACGATTCCGGGAACACCAGATTCTTCCAGCCCTTCCCACGATACAATATCTCCATGCCCATCAAGCTCATCGCCATGGACTTGGACGGCACGCTCCTCGACAGCCGCGCCCAAATCTCCCACGAAAACGCCCGCACCATCGCCGAGGCACAATCGCGCGGCATCGAAATCGTCATCGCCACCGGCCGCCGCTTCGACTTCGCACGGCCTATCACCGAGGCGCTTCCGTGCGACTTCAATCTAATTGTCAGCAATGGCGCCATTATCAAATCGAAAAGCGGCGTAACTCACCTGCGCCAACTTCTCCCTGTCGCGACGGCGCGGCGCGTCCTCGAAATCACCGCGCACTTTCGGTCATGCGCCGCCGTGATTTTCGATCGCCAAGCAACGCGCCAGGTCATCATGGAACGCGTCGTCTGGGACGACCCGATCCGCGGCCGTTACTACGCGAAAATCCGCGACCACCTCGCGGAAGTTGTCCCGCTGACCGATTGCCTGGATGGCGAAGACCCCATCCAGATCATGTACGCAGGCCCGTGCGCGGACATGCAAGCCGCAAAGCAAATGCTCGAGAAAAATCCGGCAGCGCTGGAATATTCGGCGGCCTTGACGGAATACCCCGATCGCAATTTTTCGATTCTCGATGTGCTCCGGCGCGGCGTCTCGAAGGGCGTCGCACTCGCTGAATGGGCGCGCCGCCGCGGAGTCGCTCGCGAAGAAATGATGTCCATTGGAGACAATTGGAACGACCGCGAAATGCTGGAATTGGCGGGACTGCCCGTGGTCATGGGCAACGGCGTTCCGCAGTTGAAATCTCTAGGCTGGGCGGTTACGCTATCAAATGATCAGAACGGCGTAGCCGAAGCCATCCGCACCTACGCTTTATGTGACAAGAAATGAAACGCGCAATCCTGACGATCGCAACGCTTGCTGCATTCGCCGCGCCGGCCGCACACGCCGACTACGCCGTGCTGCGCTCCGGCTTGCGCCTTCACATCACCGGATACGAAACGGCCGGCGACCGCGTGCGCCTTACCGTTGATGGAGGATTAGTCGAGGTCGCTGCCGATTCAATACTTTCCGTCGAGCGCGAGGACTTGTTCCCGGCAAATCCCCCGGACCCGCCGCCCACCGGGCCGTTCGGAATTTTGATCCGCGCCGCCGCCGAAAAGCATGGCGTGGATGAAAAATTGATCGCGCAACTGATCGCCGTCGAATCGAATTTCAATCCGCGCGCCACATCGAGAAAGCAGGCGCAGGGATTGATGCAATTGTTGCCGCGCACCGCCGCGCGTTTCTCCGTCGCAAATGTTTTCGACCCCGCGCAGAATATCGATGCCGGCACGCGCTACCTGAAAGAACTCCTTGATCGCTTCCGGGGAAATTTGTTGCTGGCGCTCGCCGCGTACAATGCCGGCCCGGAAATGGTCGAACACTACCGCGGCGTTCCTCCCTTCCCCGAAACGCAAAAATATGTCCGCCAGATTCTCACGCGTTTGGCGGAGGAGAAACTTGCATCGGGTAAATGATCGTTGCTGAATTTTATTTTGTGACCGCGGGAAGTTTCCAGTTGCGGCGGATTTTGTGCCGAGATTATTGCGGCGGGTTTGTCCCGGGTTGATTGGTTCCTGGTTGATTCGTCCCCGGCGGATTAGTTCCAGGCTGATTCGTTCCCGGCTGTTGCATTCCTGTTCCGAACGGGTTTGCGGTGCCGAAAGGATTCGCGCCGCCGAACGGATTCAGCGCTCCGCCGGTTCCCTGCGTGACGGTGCCGATGGCTTGCTGCGTCGCCGCCGCCTGCTCCGCCAGCGGATTCCAGATGAACTCCCACTCCTTGTACTTCTTCGCGCCGTGCAGAACTTTCAGCGATGGCGCATCAACGGTGCTCGCAACGCCGGTCAAGAATCCGCCAAGCACAGGACCATCCACTGGTCCGGTAGGTTTCTGCTGCAGGATTGGATTGCCGAGTTGTCCACCGTTGCCGAAGGCTGACGTCTGTGGCTGCTGAGCTGGCGGTGCTGGAGTTTGCGCAGGTGCGCCCTGACTTGCGGCACCCGAGTCCGTTGTGGTCTGTCCACTTGAGGGTTGACCTGACTGATCGGTCGTCCCAGTCGGCGGTGGATTTTGCGCGGCGCCTGTCAGCGCGCTAAGCGTGCTGCCCAGAGTTGTGGATGCGGACTGTCCCGGTTGTGCGCCAAAGGCGCTGCTCTGATTCGCCAGGCTGGATGCTGAAACGCCCACTTGCGGGAATGCCTGCGATTGCGCCATCAGCGATGGATTTTCCATCAGCGCCATTTGTTGCAACGAAGCGTACTTCGTGCTTCCGATGATCTGGCCCGCAGCATTGACGTAGATGAAACGCCACGCGCCATCCGTTTTGTTCATCGGATCTTTGTAGGCCTGACGAAGAAAATGCAATTGCGGCAGTCCCTTCTGAAGTTCCTGAAGATCCCGCGGGTAATGGCCAGTCTTGTGAAAGAAGAGGCGAATGGCGCGAACGTACTGATTTCCGCGCCAGATCATTTCCTCTTCGCGCCTGCGTTTGCTTTCCGTCAAACCATTCTGAATGACAACGAATGAGCTTGCCAGCATTGCGAGGACCATGAACATCGCCAGCAAAAAAGCGTACCCGGATTGCGAGGACGAACGTTTTCGACGCACACGTTTGATGCGAGTGATCATTGCGGAGCGCTTTGGTCGCCGCCGCCTGCGGGTTGAATCATTGGCACAGTGGCATGGCGGTGATCTGAAATTTGCTCGACATCAGCTGAGTCGTTGCCGATGTGAATGAGGCGAAAATTATTGAGGAACGTGTCGCCTTCCGCAACGACGACAACTTCGTCTCCCTGTTTGAAGAACGCGACGCGCTTGCCTGTTGCGGGCGTGGTTGCATAACCGAAGAATTCTCCGGGAACCTGCACCGGCGGGGGTGGTGGAGGTAACTCGGGCCCAACGGGACGACGCTCCAACCGTATCTGCTCAGGAGTTTTTGTCGGTGTGGGAGCCGGCCCATAATTAAAAATATCGCGGTGCGAGCTCGGGTAATCTTTTTTCAGGTTCTCGAGCAAATCGAGACGCAGTTGAGGTTCTTGCACACTGAGCGGAGTGAAATTCCCGTTCGCGGCGAGTACACCCGTGATTCCAGACACCTGACTACGATTTGCAAAATATGCCACGATGGCGCCGATCAAAAGCGCCACGAGAATATATGGTTGAAATCTTCGCCACATCGCTCAGGTCCTAAAATAGGTGCGCAGATCGAGGCTCAGACGGATTCCGCCCGTGCTTGCCGAATCCAGATGCAAATTGTCGAGCAAATAAAAATTCTTAGAATGCTCGAGGTCGCTGATGAATCGAATAATCGCAGGGTAATCGCCCTGCACCGCAGTGCGAATGCCGATTTCAATTACGCCGTGATCCTTCACTTCTTTCTGTTGAAAAGTCAGCCCCGAACTTTTCACTCCCGCCTTGGACGCTAATTGCCCGAGGTCGGAAACAATTGTGGAATATCCGGTACCGGAACCTTGAAATTTCTCCTGATAAAAGGAATCGCAATCTTTTCCAATGCGCGGTAGCGAAGCGCGAATTTTCTCGCCGCGCTCGACATCGGCTTTCAAAAGTTTCGCCTGCAGAGCCAGGCGATCGCGCTGACCAAGCGCAGATTCAGCGCCCTCGCGCGAGGATTGCCAAATAATAAAAATTAGCCCCACATCCGCCAACAGCAAAAGGCCCAGTGCAATGCCGATTATGATCTTCCAATTGCGCCAGGACTGATTCATGTCGTTTCGTACCAGACGCTGAGATCAAGAAGAATTTTGTCCGAGCTTGTGGACTGGTCTGGGCGATGTTCCGCTTTCACCTGGACCTTCGAAAACACTCTGGAATGCTCGAGCGCCTCCAAGAATTTCAATCTTGCTTCGTCGCTTGATGCGCCCACAGTGAGCGTTACCTGAGCGCGGCCATTCTCGAGACGCGGTGAGATGGTGACGACGCGCACGCCGGGCGGAAGGGTCTGTTCCAGGTCCATGAAAATCTTAGTCCACGGAAAGCTGCGCTGCCCAATCAACGAATTCAGAAACGCGGACCGGTCGAGCACCTGTTGGGCCTGGGGCGTCTGGAAATATGTTTCGAGGTCGTGCTGTTTCTGCTGGTTCACCCGGATGCTGCTCTCGAGGCGCGCGATTTCCACACGAATATCACGATTGGCGCGCCAAGATTTGTAAGCAGCGTGCGAAAGAAACAGAAGCGCCAGAACGCCAATGGTGCCAAGCAGCGCGGCAGCGGCAAGAAAAGGGCGCTTATTTTCGCGCGGCGCGGTCGAGAGGTTGAGGCGAAGTTTCATGAGCCGTGGCGAGAGGCAACGCTCTCAGGAGCCTCCATTCATGTTCCAGCCAACTAGCGCATCCAGATTGTGTTGCAGTAAATCCTTGGCACTGGCGTCGAGGCGGCGGGCGTCGTCCGCCTCGCTCAGTGAACCTATAGATACTTTCAGCTCCGCAGTGAGGGCACGACGGAAGATTTCTTCACGCGTGCCCAGACCAGAAAGGCGGACGCGATCTATCATGCCGCCCCAAGTATCCTGGTAATACGCTGTTGCAGGAAAAATTTCATCGAGCATGGCTTGCGGGTCGAGCAAATTTGCCTCCGCGGGCATTTCCGTGGAGCGATACACGCAGAGATTTCCACCCTGGACGATCACGGTGGTAAGCGTGCGCCCAGCCATTCTGACCAGCAGCGTCGCGCCGCGGTCCTCGAGAAGCGGGAGAGTTGAAAGGGTGGAGCTGAGCACGACTCCAACTTTTGCTCCGAGGGTTTCCACAATTTCCTCGTACTCGCGCACGATTCGGGAACGGGCGACAGCCGTCAGGATTTCGAGATTTCCTTCGTGACCCTTCTGGCGCATCCAGGAAACTACTGTCTCATCCACGTCGAAAGGCACGCTTTTTTTCAAACGCCATCGGAGCAACGGCAATGCCTCATCCGCGCGGCGCGGAAAACTCTCAAAGGGCAGAATAAAAACGCGAACTACGGGATCGGGGATCAGTAGCGCAATATCCTGCCCGCGCGAAGGAACCCGGCTGAGGACGCGGCGGAGCGCGCTGCGAACAGCGTCGGGCTTCACGATGTTTGGTTCCACTGGGGAGGCCGCGATGGCGCCTTCGCCAACAGGTTCAATCGCGTAGGAATCAAGATTCCCGCCGGCGCTTCCCCAGCGCGCAGCAGCAGCATGCGCGACCGCCAGTTCAATGACCATGGCAGGATGAGGCATCGCGCTCAACCAGCGATCTATCTTCTGGGCGATCCCGGATTGATAGAACTCGCTTGAAGTGCTCGGGGCGCTACTCAAGGAAGGTCACCTTGTTGATCTCGCGCAGCGTGGTGACGCCCGCGCGAATTTTGGCCAAACCGGAATCACGCAGAAACGTCATGCCTTCCTCTTTCGCGGCACGTTTAATTTCGGAAGTCGGGCGGCGGTCAATAATCATCTCGCGGATGTGATCGGAGAGGTCGAGGAGTTCGGTGATCGCGGTGCGCCCGCGATATCCACTGCCGGAGCATTCCAGGCAACCTTGCCCTTCATAGAATGGAATCTGGCTCCACTGAGCGGGGTCGAGAGCGGAATCGCGAAGGGTTTCAGGCGTGTGATGAACCTGCTTTTTGCAGTTCTCGCAGATCACGCGAACCAGACGCTGAGCCATGATGCAATTCAGCGCGGATACGAAGTTATAGGGCTCGACGCCCATGTTGATAAAGCGGCCAATCACGTCGGTGACGTTGTTGGCATGAACGGTGGTGAAAACGAGGTGGCCGGTAAGAGCGGATTGAATGGCAATCTGCGCGGTTTCGTGGTCGCGAATTTCGCCGACCATGATTTTGTCGGGGTCGTGGCGAAGAATGGAGCGCAATCCGCGGGCGAAAGTGAGGCCCTTCTTCTCGTTCACGGGAATCTGGGTGATGCCGCGGACCTGATACTCCACGGGATCTTCAATGGTGATGATCTTGTCTTCGTCGTTCTTGATTTCATTAATCGCGGCATACAGAGTGGTGGTCTTGCCCGAACCGGTGGGACCGGTAACCAGGACCATGCCATAAGGCTCGCGAATATAGCGGCGGAAACGGGTGACATCCGCTTCATCAAACCCGACAACGTCGAGAGTAAGATTGCGGAATTTTTCGCTTAGTGTTTCTTTGTCGAGAACGCGGAGGACGGCGTCTTCTCCGTGGACGGAGGGCATGATGGAGACGCGGAAGTCGATAAACCGGCCCTTGTAGCGGACGCGGAAGCGGCCGTCTTGGGGGACGCGGCGCTCTGCGATGTCGAGCTCACTCATTACTTTTATACGGGAAAGGATGGTGGCGTGCCACTCCTTAGCCAGCGGCTGCATGGCAAATTGCAGGACCCCGTCAATGCGGTATTTCACCACGACTTCCGCGTTGCGGGTCTCGATATGGATATCACTGGCGCGACGCTCGAGCGCGGTAAAGATAACGGTATCCACGAGCCGGACAACGGGACTCACACCGGTATCGCGCGTGAGCTTGTCCATAGTGATATTTTCTTCGCTGTCCTCTTCTTCGCCGACAACCTGGAGAGTGAATCCTTCGGTGGCCTGGTCGAGCACACGCTGGGATTGCTCGGTTCGCTTCAATAATTCGTCGATTTGAAACGTGGTGGCGACTTTGATTTGGAGTTTTTTGTTGAGCAGGAGCGCCAGCTCGTCAGTCTGATGAAGCTGGCTGGGGTCGGTCATCGCGATCACTAGAATGCCGTCGTGAGAGGCCAGCGGGACAAATTTGTAGCGGAACATCAATTCAGCGGGGATGCTGCGGAACAAGTCCGGATCAATGCGCTGTTCGCGGAGATCAACGAATGGGCAGCGATATCTCTCTGCCAGGCGCCGGGCCTGATCGCGCTGGGCGTCCTCGTCCGGTACGCCACCGAGAGGCGGATTGTTAGAAGCCGTTACCATTGATTCCTATCCCGCTGCTCCGAGCTGGAGGGAGAACATGGGCAGATACAAAGCGATCAAAATTAAGCCTACCACAACGGCCATGACCACCAAAATGGCAGGTGAAATCCAGATGAGAGCGCGCTGCAAACGAGTGCTGACCTCTTCTTCGTAAAATTCAGCAACGCTGGTCAACATGGCAGCCAAGGCGCCGGAGGCTTCCCCCACCTCGATCATCTCCAAGGCCAGTTCGGGGACGAGCCGAGTTTCCGCCAAACTGACATGGAGAGACTCACCCTCGCGGACACGGTCGGCAGATTTCTGAACAGAGGTGGAAATAAGCCGACTGCCGATTGCAGAAGAGGAAGTCTCCAAAGCCGAGACCAGTGGAGTGCCGCCGGCAAGAAGTGTCGAGAGGGTGCGGACAAATTGAGCGATCTGCGCCTTAAGCCAAATGTCGCCGAAACCCCAGATGCGCGGCTTGAATGAATCTATTACCAGGGCGCCCCGTTCAGTCCTGGTCCAAAGAAAAATGAGCACAACGCCGAGGGCCAAGGCGGCGGCGAATACGATGAAATAATTGCGAAGAGGAATCGCGAGACCTAGGACGATTTGGGTGATCTTAGGCAGGGGAATGCCCAGGTCGGTGTAAAGCTCGGAGAATTTGGGCATGGCATAGGTGACCAGGTAGGTCATAACCAGGGTCACAGCGGTAACCAGGATTGCGGTGTAAATCAAGGCGGTAACCAATGCCCTGCGGAAGCCTACGCTGACTCTCAGATAGGTAATGTATTGGTCCAGCACGCCTGTCAGGTTGCCGCTGCGCTCGCCGGCGGTGATGGCGGTGACATACACGGGCGGAAAAGAGCCCTGTGCGATCATGGCCTCCGACAGCAGCGCGCCATTACGTACCCGCTGACGAACATCAGCGAGGATTGGGCGCAGACGTGGAGCGGCAGCACGCTCCGCGAGGAGATCGAGGGCACGGAGAATGGGCAGACCGGCTTTGATAAGGGTGTTGAACTGCTGGTTGAAAATCAGGAAATCATTTGGGCGAATGGAACGGTCGGAACGCTTGCGGCTGAACTGAGAAAGGAAGTCGACATGAGTGCGGATCGAAAAGACGAACAAACCCTGATCGGCAAGCTTCTGCCTCGCTTCCGCCTCGGTGTGAGCCGTCTCCAGGAGTTGGGAGATCCGGCCGGAGGCATCTCCGACTTTGCAAACAAATTCGGCCATCTCGAATTGTGGGCGCCCCGTGGGATGGGCGATTCGAAACTAGTTTAGCACACCGATTCGCGGCCCAAGTGCCAGCCAAATGGACCGGTATTGAGTGAGAGGCAACAAAGCGCGCGAGGGGTTGCCGGAGCGGCACTGAAATTTTCGAATGCTGGCTCGGGTGGCAGCGAGTTCTTAGCGCAGACCGCCGGCGAGGGTGGCTTCGTCCACAATCGCGACGCCTGGTGGGGGCGCAAAATGAAACGTGGCTTCAGGGATGGGCAGATTTTCCTCCCAGTTGCCGAAGCGGAATTCCGTTTCCACATTGCCGGGCTCGTGAATCACAATGCGGACAAGGCGGTCAGAAGCATCTGCTTCAAATGTGATTTCGCTTGGAGCTCCGCCATCAGTGGGAGAACTTGATCTCGGCTCACAGTGGAAAATCATTCCTGCAGGCAGGGGAGCCGGTTCGCCGGGTTTATTCCCGGCGGCTGGGTCCACATGCGAAGCTTCGATAGTGCGGCAGAGATGGGATAGATCGGCTTTGCCGGTAAGCAATGCCAAGGGAGTGCGCCAGTCAGAGCTCTCGTTCAATTTTGCGCGGCTGGCGGTGCGATCGGCGGGAACGTAGAACCAGACGTTCTTCCCGTCCACCAGAAAAACTTTCTGTTCGGGAGATTCATAATCCCAGCGCATGCGACCGGGGCGGGAGAAATAGACTGTGCCGGACTCGGCCGTGCCGGGGCCGTTGCCGTCGGAGTAGCGCTGGTAAAAGACCGCTTTCAATGTGCGCGCGCGCTGGTAATGCTTCTCTAGTGCGTGGAGGCGCGCGGAGTCTACATTTCCCGGATGAGCAGATAGAAGTGCGAAAAGGCAGAGCAAGTACACGGAGGTGAGTTTAGCTCAAGTTGCAGAGGTTGTCAGAATCGGGATTCAGAGGAAAACAAGAAGGGCGAATTAGCTTGCAGCTATTGAATGGTAGGCAGGCTGGTGCAGGTATTGGTATCGGGCGCGACTACTCCGTTGGTATCGAAATGAATGATCCCGGGCTCGGAGCTGCAGTAGCTGATGTTGCCGGTAACGTGATTGGTGATGGGGGCCGCAGTGGCCAGATATCCCAGAAAACCTGGGTTGCTGCAGGACGGTGGAGAAACGGCGACGTTTCCCGATGTGCCTCCGTATGCGAACTGGTATCCGCTCTTTTGGTAAGGCGGATTGGTCACGGTTTCATCCACCAGGATAGCCTTGTCGCAATTGGCCACCGCGCCCGAGCCGCCTAGTGCATCGAGCGAAGGCGGGTAACCATTCGCGTAGGTGACCCAGTATGAGACCGAGGCGGTTGTGACCGTGCGAAGATTGGCGACCGCAGATGCTTGATTGGCTGCCATCCTCGAGCGAAGCAAATTCGGGATGGCGATGGCGGCGATGATTAATATGATGGCGACGACGATCAGCAGTTCAATCAGCGAGAAGCCAGAGTTCGGGCGGTTGCTCTTCGAGTTGGAGTAATTGTGCATTGGCATTCCGCTCTGTACGCAAGTTCCTACTCGCCTTTAAGCGGTGCGGGGCGAGAAGTAGAACTTCCCGCCCCTTCCGCAGTGAATCAAAGTTACTGCAAGGGAGCCAAACCAACCGGGCACAGTGCGTTCGTCAGTGCCGCGGTCGCGCCGGTGGCATCGAAACGGATTACACCGGAAGCGTCTGAACAGAAGCTGCGCTGACCGGTGGTGCCGAGATTGGCTGGAGTCGCTACCACACCGTAACCGTCAGTGCTGCCTGCCGCGCTGCAACCTGCCGGCTTTGCACCAAGACCGTTACCCGCGAGAACCTTGAACGTGTAACCGCTCTTGGCGCCGCTGGTGAGCACGCTATCAAGCAACTGGGCATTGTCGCAACTGACGCCCACAGTTCCCGTGGTGCCGATTTGGGTCAGAAGCGAGGGGAAGCCATTGCCGTAGGTGGAGTTGTAGGAAATCGCAGCAGTGTTCATGGTACGGATCGAACCGACTGCAGAAGCTTCGTTGGCCGCCATACGTGAACGAAGCAGGTTGGGGATAGCGATGGCCGCGATGATCAAAATAATCGCCACGACGATCAGCAACTCAATTAACGAAAACCCCTTCTGTC
>Ga0210384_10008304_pt1 | contig 10836 bp, 10 predicted proteins | sample IncBWH2MmetaG_FD_160574 | JGI IMG/M metagenome (GOLD analysis project Ga0210384, IMG submission 160574) | Forest soil microbial communities from Barre Woods Harvard Forest LTER site, Petersham, Massachusetts, United States - Inc-BW-H-2-M | ecosystem: Environmental > Terrestrial > Soil >...
AGTATGCTGCCAACGACTATCCTGTCCGCTTGCGGTGCTGCATGCTTCGTCCCCCGCGCGCCAAAGAAACTCCCATTGAACGAATCTACCGCGAAGTAAACGGCGATAAAATGCCTAGTGCTGTGAAGCGAATTCTTCTGAGGCCACATAAGCCAACAAAGCCCAAGGGCACTTAGAGCCCAACCGCCGGCACGGAAATCTGTAGCGGCAGAACCTCCGATGTCTCGCAAAGGAGATGTTGCTTTGATACGAGCGAAGGGACAGGAGACGGCAGAACCTCGGCCCCGATTCCTTCTTGACACCGCAGCTTTTTGGATTGTCCCCGAAACACGGGGCAATCCCGAAGTAGTGCCTCGGGATTGGCCCCGAGAAACGCGCCTGGGCCAGCCCGCATAGTGTCACACACTGGACCAAGTCACGACTCTTTGGACACCAACACGTCAAAGATCAAATCGCCATTCAACAGAGGGAACGAAATGAGTATCTCGGCACGAGCAAATGCATCTAACCCAGAAATCATGCAAAATCTTCGCGCTCTTCTTCCCTTGATGGTCATTGCCATCTCAGCGGCAAGTTGTACACCTTCGCTGTTGGCACAGACTGCAAGCCGCCCCCGTTCCTCGGGCACTCCTGCGGAGGTCACACTACCGGACGATCCATCAGTGACGCAGGCCACGACAAGTGCTGCCATGGATCCGTCCACCGCCGAGGGCCAGCAGACGAAACGCATTCTTTTCATTATTCCCAACTTTCGCTCGGTCTCGGTCGACGCGAAGCTGCCGCCGCTCTCCCCTGGAGACAAGTTCAAGTTGATGCTTCAAGACAGCTTCGATTACTCGTCATTTATCTACGTAGGCATTCTTGCGGGGGTCGCCCAAGCACAGAATTCGTATCCGGAATTTCACCAGGGTGCGGCTGGCTATGGCCGTCGTTATTGGCACGGCTTCGCCGACAATGTGGGCGGAAACCTGATGACCGAGGCTATTGTGCCAACGCTTACGCATGAGGACCCTCGCTACTACACGCTGGGCCGGGGCGGGTTTCTGCGTCGTACTACCTATTCCATCTCGCGTCTGTTGGTCACCCGAACTGACAGTAATGGCCGTTCGCCCAACATCTCCGAAATCGTGGGAAACGGGGCAGCGGCCGGAATTGGAACCCTCTACTATCCCAGCCAGGACCGTACCTGGACGAAGACCGGACAGCGCTGGCTCACCCAGATCGGCCTCGACGGCGGCTCGAACTTGATTAAGGAATATTGGCCGTTCCTGAACTCAAAGCTCTTCCGTAGCAAGCGTTAGGTTCCAGGATCGGAAGCGCCCGGACTAATCAGTGGGCAGTGGCTAGTGGTCAGTCGTTAGTGGCCAGAAAGCGAGTGCTTCTGAATTTCACTGGCCACTGACCACCAGCCACTGGCCACTGCCCTAGCTTTCTGTAAAGGATGAAAAACAATGCAAAAACGCAAACTCGGTAAAAGCAATCTTGAGGTTTCAGCTTTGGGGCTCGGCTGCATGGGAATGAGCTTTTCTTATGGTCCACCGAAAGATAAGAAGGAGATGATCTCTCTTCTCCATGCGGCCGTGGAACGCGGCATCACATTCTTTGACACCGCCGAAGTCTATGGCCCGTACGTGAACGAAGAGCTCGTGGGCGAAGCGCTATTCCCCTTTCGTGGGAAGGTAGTCATAGCCACCAAGTTCGGGTGGAAGATAGACCCCAAGGCGGAGCGAGGTTTGGCTGGGCTGGACAGCCGGCCAGAGCACATTAAGGAAGTCGCCGAGGCTTCACTTAAGCGGCTCAGGGTTGATGTCATCGATCTCTATTATCAGCACCGTGTGGACCCCGAGGTGCCGATCGAAGACGTCGCGGGAGCCGTGAAGGACCTCATTCAGCAAGGCAAGGTCAAGCACTTCGGCATGTCTGAAGCAGCCGCGAAGACGATCCGTCGCGCACACGCAGTTCAGCCGGTCACCGCTGTCCAAAGCGAATACTCGCTTTGGTACCGGAATCCTGAAAAGGAAGTGCTGCCGACGCTTGAAGAACTCGGAATCGGCTTTGTTCCATATAGCCCTCTAGGGAAAGGCTTCCTCACGGGAAAAATCAACGAAAACACTTCGTTTGATAGTACCGACTTCCGCAATCAACTGCCTCGCTTTAATCGGGAGAACCGGAAGGCGAATCAGGCTCTGGTTGATCTCCTTGGCAAAATCGCACAGCGGAAGAAAGCAACTCCTGCTCAGATTGCGCTCGCATGGTTGCTGGCGCAGAAGCCGTGGATCGTTCCAATCCCTGGCACAACTAAACTGAACCGGCTCGAAGAAAACGTCGGAGCAGTTTCAATCGAGCTGACGCCTGACGATCGCCGCGAGATTGAAAGCGCCGCCTCAAAGGTCACGGTGCAAGGGGCCCGGTATCCCGAACACATTGAGCAGATGAGCAATCGCTAACGGTAGGATCATGTAGAATTCGTCGCAATTTTCGCATTAACAAACGGGGTGGATATGTTGGACGCGCCAGACAAACGCCTGCTTGAGGCTTCGCTGGACTCCTGGGCGCGGAACAACACCATCCTGCTCAACCTGCTCCGCGCCCTGCCGGAGGGCGGGCTGGAGGCTAGGGCAATGGACGGCAGTCCATCCATCGCGGAGCTGTTCACACACATCCACTATGTACGACTTGTGTTGGTCTTCGAGGACGCCCCAGAGTTCGCCAGAGAGCTGCCCAAGGAAGAGTGGTTGGCCGAGCGTGACCCTGGTCGCATCGCGGCGATGCTGAACGACAGCGCCAAGGCGGTGCGCGACGCAGTAAAGGGGAGGGTAGAGGCAGGCCGCGAGATGAATCTTCACTACGACCACCCGATCCTCCTGCTTCAGCACATGGTCTGGCACGAGGGCTACCATCACGGTCAGATGAAGCTGGCTCTCAAGCTGGCGGGCCACCCAATGACCAATGAGGAAGCCGGCCCGATCACGTGGGGCGTCTGGATGCGCAAGACGTCGAAGTAAGCTGATTCCGCGGTCAACCAGGGAATTTAAAAGAAACGGGCCAGCGCTGAGGTACTGCTTCAGGATGCCTTAGCGCTGAGGTTGAGACGCCAATAATCTAAAGAAAAAGGAGGATCGTCGGCGGCGGCTTGTTCGGTGAGGTCGGCGACGAAGCGGGCGCGCAGATCGGAATCGGGCAGGCATTCCAGGTGCGTCCGGAGAATGATTGCCGGCAGAAATTCGGAGTATTGCGTCGAATCATCCAGAATCGTAAATGCGGACTCGAGACCCGCTTCTATGTCGAGAAATCCTGCACGCTGCAGGGTATCAGCTGCGGTTTCGGCGTCGGCAAAAACCCAGGGCTCACGAAAGCTGGCAAAGAAAGATGCATAGGGCGGAGTGGTCGCAAGTTTATTCACGCGATTGCGGAGGTTCAGCAGATTCGGACCTCCGCCGCACTGAGCGTGCAACCATCCTGACGGACGCAGGGCTCGGTGCAAACTGCGAAACAAACGGTCGTGATCCGGGACCCAATGAAAGGCGGCGGTGCTGACAATCCCATCGAACGCATTCTCAAAAGGAAGCGCCTGCAGATCGGCGACGACCAAATCCACGCGCTGACCAAATTTCGCTTTCAAGTGATCACTTGCGGTGCCCAGCATGTTTTGTGAGATATCGACGCCGATCACGCGCCCTTGGGGCAAAGCCTGCAACAATTCGGCAGTGAGGCGGCCGGTTCCGCAACCGGCGTCGAGCAGTAGTTCATCTCCGCGCAACTGGAGTCGGGACAATAATTTCTTTCCCCAAGAGAGCTGGGGTTGGGAGAGACGGTGATATTGTGAGGATTTCCATTCCCGGGAGGAGTTTGATGATGAGGTCAAAACATTCTCCACCAGCTCACAAGTGGTGAAAACGGGGATTCTCCGACCTCAGGGGCTAAAGCCCTTACTGATTTCAGAGCATGTATCGCAGCGCTTAAAGAGCTGCGCCACCCAAAACGGCTTTCTTGCCTCTTTCCAGTTCGGATCCGTCCAGTCGTCATATTTGCCACCGCTTTCGCCATGTCCGCGATTATCAACGGTGAGCGTGTTGATTCCAGCCGCCACCACGTTCAGTCATTCAAGGTTCTTACTCTTGTCCTTCCTCCTTACGTAGTGGCGGGCCGGTTTAATCCGATTTTCCACGGCTGGCTGGCGGAACAATTCCGTTCATGCGCAAATACTCGACCATCTGTCCATAATGATCAAAGGCGTGGGCGACGCCAAACGTGGCCAAGCGCAGGCGGGGCGATTTGCTCTTCTCCGGGGTCTGCAACATGTTCTGAGTCGTCAGCGTAGCCGCGGCCTTGTGACCCAGGGCAAAGGAGTCCTTCAGGAACTTAATGATGTCGGCTTTGGTCTTCAAGTCCGCCGGACCGTTCCCGTCCTTTATGCTTTCCGGCACCTTATCTCCGGTAAGCGGGGACCATATGAAATAGTTGGACGCGGCGACATGCTTGACCTGCACGGCAAATGTGCGCACACCTTTGTAGTCGGCGCCGGGAATGTTCAGGCTTTCGGGAGAGAAGTTGTATTTATCTTCCGGCATAGCCTCGGCAACTTCCAGAATTTGCTTTTCGACACCGCTGATCTCGCGATCCACGGTTGAAGCAATGGTTGGCGGAGCCTGTTGCGACTGTTGCGCCTGAGGCGCGCTCGGGGTTGCGGCGCTGTTTGTCGCCTGTCCCTGTCCCAAGGCGGTCACGGCAAAGATGACTACCGCTAACAGCAAGAAGATTCGTATTTGTTTCATTTGACTCTCCTCAGTTTGCTTGAACAAAAGATGTCCGGCTGAAAGTTGGAAAACTTCAAGAGCATTACCGCCGCGAATCCGGCGGCACCATGTTGTTGGCGCGGTAGTAGACGACGAGCTGACCATAATGCTCACCGCTGTGTTCGATGGCGAACGTCCAGATGGAGGAGTTGTGGGCCAATCGGTTGCCGAAAAACTTCGTCGTTTTGTCCAGGCCCGCATCGCCCTGCTGTTGAATCACGCTTGCTCCGTCCGCGACTGCCTGCTGCACGAACTTCACCACGTCGGCTTTGGTCTTGAAAGCGTCACGCGAAGGGTTGTCTCCCTCGCCGAAATCGGGTCCGAGGTTTGATCCGGAAATCCTGCGGATCAGGACGTAATCGAGCGCGGCAGCGTGCAGAAGATTTAGGGCAAAGGTGCGCTCGTCCTTCTGCAGCTTGAAATCGTACTTGTCTTCGGGGAAATCCTGCGCCATGGCGACGAGCTTGTTGCCGATCTGATTCCATGCTTGCAGCATTTCATCGGCACGCGTAAGTGCCGGAGCGGGAGGTTGACTCTGGGTTTGGGCTTGACCGTAAAGACTTGTTCCGACCGCGGCCAGCAGGGTGAGTGCGATGAGCGCAGGCGAAGACTGCTTCGTAGATCGTTTCATCGTAGATGCCTCCTTTGGACTCGATCCGTTTTGTGAAACTCATCGCAGCAGAGCTACGCTTCACGGCGAGGCCAGGTCGTTCCTGACTACTTGGCCGTCTTTCATGACAAATCGGATTCGCTCCAGTTCCGTGATGTCGGCGATCGGATCTCCGGCGACCGCCACCAGATCGGCGAACTTGCCGGGCTCGATTCTGCCGATGCGATCTTGCCAGCCGAGCATCTCCGCTGCATTCGTGGTGATGGCCCGAATCACGTCGAGAGGCGACATTCCGGCATCGCGCAAATTAACGATGGTCGCAACGCTGTTCTGCCCGCGCGTTTTTCCCGGATAGAACCAGCTCATATCGGAACCTGCGGCAAACTTCACCCCCGACTTCAAAACCCGCGGAACCAGATCAGCGTAGTGTTTTTGGTCGCGGGCGTCGGCTTCGGTATTCCTAGCGCGGAAGGCGGGTGACATTACTATGCTGAGCTCATTCATTTTCATAAAAAAGCTGCCAGCAAAAGTTGGCGTCAGGTCGAAGAAGATGCCTTTATCGTGCATCTGCTTGAGTTGCTCGTCGGTTACTTGATCGCCATGCTCGATAGAGTCTGCGCCGGCGTCAATGGCAGTTTGAATACTGGGGGTATCGATAGCGTGCACGGCGACCTTGAGGTGCTGCCGATGTGCCTCCTCGACAACCGCCGTGAGTTCAGGGACTGAGATGTCCCCGCCGACTGTCACCTTGATGACATCGACGTTATAGAAGACGTTCTGTCGTACTGCCTGCCGTGCTCGGTCGGGGCTGTCTATCGGCAGGAATTCCTGTTGGAGAATCGCTTCGGCAAGCGCGGGATTCAAATTCTGAACATAGCTACCCAGCGCCATAATCTTGCGTCCGGACGCCAGTATCCTGGGGCCGGGAATGCGGCCGGCGTTGATTGCATCGCGCAGAGCGGCATCGCCGTCAACACCGGAGTGTCCGAGATTGCGCACCGTAGTAAAGCCGCTCTCCAGGTCTTCGCGCGCCAATTGCGCCCCCAGCAAGACGCGCTTAGTGGGCGACTCGGCTATTGCCAACAGCTGTGAGGGCGCAAATATGCCATTGGAGTGGCGCGCGATCTCGGCTTCCGGAGGGACAATCACATCGAGAAGCAAGTGCGTGTGGCCGTCGATGAGCCCGGGCAAAAGCGTCGCGTGACCCAGATCGATGACTTTGACACCAGTCGGCCCATGCCCTTGCACTTGGGCAGGCGAGCCAACCTCCTTGATCTTGCCCCCTTCAATCAACACCGCCGCGGGCGAAAGCACGTTGCCCGTCCGCGGATCGAGCAGCCGGCCTGCCTTCACGAATGTCGCTTGTGCTGGCGATTGCGCCGCAAGTTTGCCCGTGAATGGGATGAGCAACGCCAGCAAGAGAATGATTCGTGTTTGTTTCATCTTTTCAACACTTCTTTATCTACTACATACTACAGCGAATCTACTACGTAGTAAGTTTTGCTAGGCAATTAGACGCGGCAGGGTCACGTCGGTTAGCGAGGATTATGCAGTGGTAGTGTTTTAACACGAAACAGCAGGCCGTGTGTGCGACCGTTCCAAAGACGCCACCCACGATCCTCGCGGCGAACAGCGACGTCAGTAGAAGGCTTGCTGCGCGGTGTGCCGGTTGTGCCGACCCGGCCAGGCGTGCCAAGCGATGGCTCAGATGCGACGAGGCTGTCGCCTGGCGAAACATCGTTTCTTCGGGGACCGCAGGTTTGGCGAGCGCTCGAACCAGTGCTTGTCCCTGCGCACGCTGGATGACCGATTCATCGCAGGAGAGCTCGCGATAGAGTGCCATCCGCATTCCCGCGAGCCATGCATCAGACGATGCGGCACTGTAATGAAATTGTAATGGTTGCACGATCAGAACGGATCATTTCCAAGCAGAACGGATTAAATCAACTGATTTGTAACCGGTTGAAAAGGTTTTCCAGATGTGCCGACGCCGTCATCACGGTCAGCGACCTTGCCTTCAAGGCTGGGTCTGCCAACTATCAAGATGCGTGTCCGCCAAGTGCAACCAGGCGAACTAGGCTTCATTTTTTCGCAAGCCGATTCCGGGGAAGTTGTATGCGCCCCTTTTGATGGCTGCGTTGTCGGTCGGTTTCGACCGCATCCTTGTAGTCCGGGCGCATTTTCTCCGCAGCCTTCCCAATGTGTAGGATTGTACAATTCATCGCACGATCTGTTCCTGGAGATTGATTTTTCGTGCATGCTTGGCTTTTCTGAGAGATGCGTATGCAGCAATGTACCTTGGCGTACTCACTCAGAATTTCAAGCGAGGGCCTTAATCGCCTGCCCCGCAGCTCGGTGTCCTTCCTGGATCGCACCCGGACCGCTCGGATCACCATTTACGTCGCTGTGTCCAAACGAAATTCTGCCGAATGCCTGGTTTCGAAATACCTCGCGCGGTGCCGGCTTCCCGTCCTTGCCGAAGTAAAAACCTGGCGGCGCAACGATGAAAGCATGACCCCACCGGTTGAGAATCGCGCCAGCAATATCCCGTTTCGGATCGAAGCCTGAGCCGGAGAACATTTCTGCGAATTGCTCGCGCATCTTACGCTCAATATCTCGATACGGAGTGGAGATCAACTCATAGCGACCCTTCTCACATTGGTCCTGAACCGGTGCTCCTGGGTTCATGAACGGGACATAGAGTGTAAGAAAGACGGGAGAGTCCGGACCAAACGTTTTCAGGTCCGAACCGCATACCATGGGATTGCGCACTTCGGTCCACTCACCAAAACCGCCGAACCAGCGCGCACCGCTGATACCTAGCTTGTGCAGGAACCGCCAGTTGCGTACCGCCACGTTGAGTGAAAGGTGAGCAGCATAGTGGAAGTGCCCGGCCGCTTCACGGTGCGCAGCATCGAGGTCAGAGATGACGTGCTTGTTGACGAACTGCGGACTGGCCATGACGACCGAACGCGCTTTGAGGCGATAGAGTTTCCCATCACGGGTATACGTGATCCGTACGTAATCGGACTTCTCCGGTTCCCCCTCATGCTCGACCCGCACCACGGTGCAACGCAACCGCATACGCACCGGATTCTCCGGCCGATCAAGCGTGTTAAAGCTGACGCCTGTCTGGGTAACTGATTCGAGATTGGCGGGGCCCGGCAAGGCATCGGGGATCAGCGCTTTTACGGTGTGACGGGCTATTCCGGCATTCCCACCCGGGAAAGAAAACTGGTTCTTGTCGTGCAGCAGCCGATAGTAGGAGGGAGTCGCGAAGCCTGAGAGCGCATCGCACCCAAGACCATAGCCTGTGGCAGCGAGGGGAGAAAGGAATTGACGAACCATCTCCCGGCTCACTCCATATTCCTCCATGATCCTCTGTTCCTGGGTTATGGAATCGAGATAAGGCGCTCTCGGATCGGTGTCTGACGGATCCCCCCTTCTTCCCTGTCTTTCTGCGTTACCGTGAGCGTTCCACCACTTCAGCATGTCCTGACGAACCTGAGCAGAGAATAGGGCGCCTTCAAGACGTTTGCCCCACGGATCGATCATCCAACTCCCGGTAGGCTGTCCGAATCCGCGGCCAAAATAGAAGCCGAAGTTCGGCGGCATGATGTAAATCCAGCTATAGCTCGTGCGACTCAACTCCATCGCCGGGTCAGGACCACCCCAGGGAACATAGTCCGCATGCTGCCAATCCAGATTGATATCGAGTAGAAAATCTTCCAGGTAACTGCCCGGGTCGGGCGCCCAAATCAGATTTGAACCCTGAGGTCCCATGATTCGATGGCCATCTACCATCAACTCATTACGCTTGGCCTCGCCACCGAACATCGGATGATTTTCCAAAATGAGGCAAGTGCGTTTGGCCCCAGCTTTTTTCTTAAAAGTCCACGCGGCAGACAGACCGGCAAGTCCGCCACCGACCACCACGCAGTCGAATATTTCCCCAGTGTCCGCAGCTTCAGGAGAACCGCGTTCGAACACTCCGAAGCGCACATCATGACCACCATTCACAACTTCCCAAGTGTTGCCGTTAGAGCGCTGATAGTCTCCGATCCCGGTGTTCGGGCCGTTCCAATCACTTTCACTGAGCCCACCCGTTTTAGGCCCGGCCTGCTGCGCCATCAATTGAAGAGGCGACATAGACTTCATAAGCAGGGCTCCCGAAGCCAACAAAGTTGAGTTCAAGAAGTCCCGCCTGCAAATCGGCTCATTCATTCCCAGAGCTTTGTCGCTTGTCTTCATGATTGGTCCTTGTAAGGCCGGTAGTGACGCCCGTTGTCTGCATTTGCAACGACTGAGTTGTAGAAGCGCTTGGTTGTGACCACTATGGTTGGTGCACGTTGCCGGGAAGCACCCAGCAACATCAGCAAAAATGAAAAACGCGATTATCTGATGAAAATCCCAGTCACGCAATGAATTCTTCCAAAGCTGAAGCGTCCCGCCTTCTCGGATCGGGGAAAGAAGAACTCATGTCACAAACCCTAACTGGTTGCGGGCTGTGGTTCTTAACGTCTATCGGGAGGTATCCGACCGAAGACCGGTCCGGGCCTGCCAGTCCATACGTGCCGATGCTGAGTTCCTATCGCCGCCTTTGGGAAGACTCAGATGTTGATTTGGCCAGCCGTACGCTGACCCACTTCCGCCTGGATGCAAAACCAAATGTCCAGCGTGCAGTTTCCAGTCGTGCTGCTGTCGCACGGGCGGCTTCACGTCAAATCAGTGCCGCAAATAGGCGGTGCCCAACGTTAACTCGGCGCTGCCTCAAACGCGGGTTCCCGGCTTCCTGCTCCCTTTGCCTTCTCGCCTGTCGGTCAGGGCGTCGCTGAGATCTTGTTTGGCCCCTGGTGCGAAAATCGAAGTCGAGAACACCGCACTTGCACGACCTACCCTATCTGCGTCTCGACCTTGGCGATTTCAGCCTGACGCTTCGCGATGGCGTCTCCGATTGGCGGTCCTTGGAAGCGACCGCGTTCGATCCCGAACCAAATGATCATGAGCAACACAAAAATCCCGATCGAGTAGTTGACAACCACATGGAACGGAGGCTGCATGCCTGCATAGGCAAGGACAATTACTCCTATAACGGTAATTGCGGCGAATGGCTTGGAGAGTCTCCCCAGGATAAAAGGCCCAAATTCCCTCCAGGTCTTGCCTTCAGCCACTAAGCCTGCCGCAATTGGCATTGCGTACGAGATATAGAGGAAGACCGCGCTCGCCGCCGAGAGTGCGGCGAAAGCTGGTGTATAGAGTATCGCGGCGACCGAGAAGAAAGCCGTGAACCAGATCGCTGCAACCGGCGTGCGATGGGCATGGCTGACTGACTTTAAAGCTTTCGAAAACGGTAGTCCGTCGTCGCGAGCGAAGGCGTAGATCATCCGTGATGTCGAGGTCACCGCTGCTAGAGCGCAGAGGTAGTTGCCA
>Ga0210384_10008305_pt1 | contig 10836 bp, 10 predicted proteins | sample IncBWH2MmetaG_FD_160574 | JGI IMG/M metagenome (GOLD analysis project Ga0210384, IMG submission 160574) | Forest soil microbial communities from Barre Woods Harvard Forest LTER site, Petersham, Massachusetts, United States - Inc-BW-H-2-M | ecosystem: Environmental > Terrestrial > Soil >...
CCCGAAGCCCTTCCTTATCATTTTGCGAAGTACGGAGAGAAGGGCTGGACGACGTTTCGCATGAAGACGCGCTTTGAGGCTTCCGTCGAAGCATGTCTCGAGAATTTTCTGGATTGCCCGCACACCGTGTATGTGCACAAAGGCTGGTTCCGCAGCCACAACACGCGCGAGCTCACCGCCGTCGTACAAGCGAAGTCCAACTCTGTGGAGGCCAGGTTCCACGGCGAGCCGATCAGCAAGAGCGTGGTTTCCCGCTTGTTCTTCCCGAAGGGCCGCGAATTGAAGCACACCGACCGGTTCGAAATGCCCAATATCAGTCGGGTGGACTACGACTTTGGGCCGGACCGGCACTTCATCATTACGTCGCAATGCACGCCGATCGCGGAATACGAGACTGAAGTCTACACGGTCATGACTTTTCGCTTCGGCCGCATCGGAGCGTTAATACGCCTTGTCTTCGAGCCGCTATCGCGCCACGTCATTCAGCAGGACGTGGACGTTTTGCGCGCACAGACGTGCCAAATCCGCCGCTTTGAAGGCCCGCGGTTCTCCCACGTGGAAACCGATCTCCTGGGGCTGAAGATTCACGCCCTGCGCCGATGCGCGGAGCGCAACGAACTGCCGGGAAAGGAGGAAGAAAAACCCCGTGAGGTCACCATCTGTTTCTGAAGCCGGACCCCTGCCGCATCTCATTTTGAACCGCCGGTGGGTGCTGGTCTCTTCCATTGCAGCGCTCTCGGCAGCTTCCGCGATTTTCGCCTGGCGGCAGAACCATCTTGCCGTCGTAGGCGGACGCATCTCCATGGCCAAGACCCTTTGGCTGAACTATATGTTGATCGCCATGTACATCGTGCCTTTCTTCTTGTGGCGGGACAGGACGCTCGCACCCGAAACGCGCAGGTCCTTTGGATGGCTGTTTGCGAGCTTCGCTTTGCGGGCCCCGCTCGAGCTCTGGATCATTTACTCCACACGTGGCTGGCGATGCGCCTATGGCATCACGCACGATCTCTTGACCGTAGGCCTGCTCGCTTCTTTGCGGTGGAGAATGAACCCGGAGTCGGCGATGCGCGACTTTGCGGCTCTGCGCATTCTGACTTTGCTGCAAATCACGCTGTTCGTCGAAATGTTCATGGCGTGGGAATTCAGCAAACTGGCATCCCCTGCCGAAGGCATCTACTTCGCTGCCGATACGCCGCACTTTCGCTTTGTAAACCTAGCGAGTTGGATCGCGGTGGCCATCGGCTATCCCGCCATGCTGTACCTCCTGTCCCGGAGTCGAGAGGAGCAAGCTCATGTTTAGCGAAATCGATCCCCCGACGCGTCTGTCTCTGTCCGACCGCCGGACACTGTATGAGTTACTGGAGCGCCACTACCAACACGTCTCCTGGCCGCAATTCAAATCGGATCTTGCGGAAAAGGACGCAGTCATCGTTCTTCGCGACTCAGCCGGCATTCCTTGCGGGTTTTCCACGCAGCAAGTGATGCACGCCAAAGTGGACGGAACTTCTGTGCGCGCCGTTTTTTCCGGCGACACGATCATTGATCCGAATCACTGGGGAGAGCAGGAGCTCGGCCGCGCATGGTGCCGCTACGTCGGGCAGGTTCGTGCTGCCGATCCGGAGACTCCGCTCTACTGGTTCCTGATCTCGAAAGGTTACCGCACCTATCTTTATCTGCCAGTGTTCTTCAAATCGTACTACCCGGCTTGCGCGTGGCCCACGCCTGCGGTCGAGCAGCGCATTCTGAACGCGCTGGCGAGCGCAAAATTCCCCGATGACTACGACGCCGGAACCGGCCTGGTTGTTTTTCCCGAATCGCACGGCAATTTGAAGCCCGAACTAGCCGCTGTTCCTCCGCATCGTTTGAAAAACGAGCATGTCCGGTTTTTTCTCGCTTCCAATCCATCCTATTCGCAAGGCACAGAGCTGGCGTGTTTGGCGGAAATTTCGCCAGCAAACATGCGGTCGTACCCGGCCCGCATCCTGCTCCAGGAAGAACCGAAAACTGCCGTCCTCCAATTCGAGGGTCGGCATGCTTGAGAAAACCATACGCGGAGCGGCCCATGCTGCTTGGGTAGCAAGTTGCTGGACGCCGTATCGCTCTTTGCGCCGCGCTCAGGACAATCCGGCGGCGGCGCAGGCTGCGCTGCTCGATCGGATGTTGCGTGCCAACGCCTCTTCCGCGTACGGCCGGGAGTTTGGATTCAGCCAGGTGCGCACCGCGCGAGAGTTTCAAAGCGCTGTTCCCATCGTGAGCTACGACCAGCTTCGGCCTTGGATCGAGCGCATCAAAGCCGGCGAGCAGTCGGTGCTGACGGATAAGCCCGTCTTGATGCTGGAAAAAACAAGCGGCTCATCCACGGCGGCCAAGTACATCCCCTATACCGCATCGTTGCTCCGCGAATTCCAGCGCGCTGTGGGAGCCTGGATGTTCGATCTCCATGCGCACGAACCCAAGATGATGTACGGGACGGCCTATTGGGCCATCACCCCTTTGGCACGCGAGCGCGAGGTCACCGCCGGGGGCTTGCGCGTGGGGTTTGAGAACGACACGGAATACCTCGGCGCCACAGAACGATTTCTTCTTCGCAAGATCCTGGCTGTGCCAGAAGAAGTCGCGCACATCCCTGAGCTGGACACCGCTCTCTATGTGACCTTGCGGTTCCTGTTGCAATCGCCCTCGCTCACTTTTATTTCCGTCTGGGCTCCGAGCTTTCTCACCATTCTGCTCGAGCACTTACAAAACCACGAGGAGCGGCTGCTGGCTGATCTTCATAACGGCACGCTGCGGCCTCCGGGCCAACTGCCGGCGGCCCTCGCTCCGGCATTACACCCTTTCTTGCGCGCCGATCCCTTCCGCGCGCGCCGCCTGGAACATGCATGGCGAGAGAGCGACTCGCTGCTCCCGCGAGACCTGTGGCCAAACCTTCGCGTCATCAGTTGCTGGACGGATGCTTCCTCCCGTTCCGCGGTCCCCGCGCTGCGAGAGTTGTTTCCCGGCGTTCGCATTCAAAGCAAAGGCCTCTTGGCCACGGAAGGGGTTGTCTCTCTGCCGCTGACAAAGCACGGCGCATGCGTGGCTGCTGCAACGTCGCATTTCTACGAATTCGTCGAGCAACCCGGAACACCGCCTCGTTTGCTCCATGAGTTGGAAGCCAACCACGAGTACTCCGTCCTCCTTACCACCGGGGGCGGGTTCTATCGTTATCGTCTGGGCGACCGCGTGCGCGTCGTTGGCTTTGCAAAAAACACCCCGCTGCTGGAATTTCTCGGTAAGGAAGACGGCGTCAGCGACCTCTGCGGTGAAAAGTTGAGCCCTGCGTTCGTTGCATCCGTCCTCAAAGAGCTATCGGTCGAATGCGCTTACAGGTCGGATTTCGCGATGCTCGCGCCCTCCCAGCAGGAAGGCCCGCGCTACGTTCTCTTCCTGCAAGGCGCGACCTCTCAAACGGATTTGGCGGTTCGCTTGGACCAAAGGCTCACAGAGAATCCCCACTACGCCTACTGCCGACGACTCGGGCAACTGGCCGCGCCACGCGTTTTCCATATCACCAGCGACGCCAGCGAATGCTACCTGCGGCGTTGCGTCGCCATGGGCCAGCGCGCCGGCGCCGTGAAGGCCGTCGCGTTGCATCGCCTCACCGGCTGGGAGGATATCTTCCTCGGTGACTGGACCGAGCATCGCGCCGCACGAGAGGCGGAGGCATGAGCGCTGCCGCAACCGTCATCGCTCCAGCGCGCACTCGTTTCGCTATTACCTTGGCGGAGCGCGCCGACGACGCTGAACTCCGCGCTCTGCTCCGTGATAATCCCATGAACGGCTCGATCGAAGTTACCTTCGAGCGCGAACCCGATTTTTTTGCGGCCTGCGCCATTCGCGGCAACTTCCACCAGGTTTGTGTCGGCCGAGATCTCAACTCCGGACGCATAGTGGGCCTCGGCACTCGCTCTATTGCCGACGCATTCGTAAACGGCCGTCCAGTTCATTTCGGCTGGCTGAGTGATTTGCGGCTCCAGCCCGCCCACCGCGGCGGCACGCTCATCGCCCGCGGTTATCGTTTCTTGCGCCAACTGCACAGCGACCGCAGAGTCGAACTCTACGGCACGGTTGTTTTCCATGACAACCAAACCGCCTTGCGGACGATCGCCGCCACGCGCGCGGGCCTGCCGTCTTATCACGACCTTGGAATCATTCACTGCCCTGGCATCAACCTGCGCCGCCGCAAGCCCGCAATAAACGCCGATTGTGAAATCGTTCGCGGCCGGCGCGAGCTATTGCCGGAGATCGTGGCTTGTCTGAACCGCAACAATGCGCGCAAGCAATTTGCCCCGGTCCATGATGCGGAGAGCTTCATCCACGGCAATCGTTGGCAAGATTTCCAGCCCTCCGACTTTTACGTTGCCCTGCGCCGTAATCATGTCATCGGCGTGGTGGGCCGCTGGGATCAGACCGCCTTCAAGCAAACCCGGGTGATCTCCTACGGGAAACGCCTTCGTTGGATAGTGCCCGCAGCCAACGCCGTTCAATCTCTGCTCGGAGCCCCCAGCTTTCCAGAGCCCGGCCAATACGTACCTTTTTTCCATGTAAGTTTTATAGCCATCGACCATGACCATGCCGGAGTCTTTCGCGCGCTGCTCCGCCGCGTTTACAACGACTCCGTGGGAAGTGCCTTCCGGTACGCCATAGTCGGTCTACACGAATGCGACCCGCTGCTGCCCGCGTTGAAAGATTACTCACTGACGCCCTTTGCGGGCCGCCTTTTCTGCGTGTGCTTCGCTGATGGCGAACCGATGTATCAAACCCTGGATGGCCGCGTTCCCTATGTCGAGGCGGCGACGCTATGAGCGCCCTCGCTGTAACTTGCCTTATTGAAAGCGCCGCCGTGGATCACCGGAAGCGTTTCATTCCCGAGGAATTTACGCCGCTGTATTACACGCCCTCGTATGCCGTGCTCACGGACGCCCAACGGCTTCGCTACAACCAGCTCCAGGCCATCTACTTTAACGAGCAGATCATATTTTTCGAAACGGCCATCGGACGGAAGGTGTTGGAAGCCTTGCTGCGCCTTTCTTTGCCGTCGCAACTTGCAAAAGGTTTGCGCCAGTTTGTGGAGGAGGAGCAGCAGCACACGGAAATGTTCCGGCGATTGAATCAGCAGTGCGCGCAGCAATTCTACAGATCGGGACATTTCTACTTTATCGAGCCTCCGTCCGGATGGATGGCCGTTCTGACCTGGGCCACGCGCCACCCCGGCCTCTTCCCCATGTTTCTTTGGCTCATGCTCCTCCAGGAGGAACGCTCGCTGTTTTACTCCCGGAAAGTCATCGCTCAACGCGAAGAGCTCGAACCTTTTTTCGTCAAGACGCACCGGACGCACCTGGCCGATGAGGTGGGACACGTTCGCTGGGATGAGGAATTGATTGAAGCGCTGTGGAAACGCGCCAATCCCATGCTTCGAAAGGTGAATGCGCAGTTATTCGACTGGATGCTCCGCGAGTTTTTCAGCGCTCCCAAACGCGCACAACTGCGCGTGGTCCATGAACTGACTCGCGAGTTTCCGGTGTTGGCCGCGTTGGAGCCAGAAATGCAACGCCAGTTGCTGGCCTTGTCCCGAGATCGCTCTTATCAACGGTCACTTTATTCCCGCGAAATAGCGCCCAGGACTTTCGCGCGTTTTGACGAATCGCCCGAATTTCGATCGCTCGAGCTAATAGGCTACCGTCACGCTGCGGAGGCTCGATGAATCGCTCCAATTTCGCGATCCCCGGACGGTTGAACCTGGCCATAGCGGCCGTGCAGCTCGTCGCGCTCTGCTCGATTCTGTGGGCGGCCGGACAAGTTCACCAGTGGAGCTTCGTTTTTCTGCTCGCTCTGGCCTACGGCATGGTCATGAATTCCGGCTACGCGATGTTGCACGAAGCCGAGCACAATTTGCTCCATGCGAATCGCGTCGTCAATCAATCCGTCGGTGTGTTGCTCGCACTATTCTTTCCGGCGCCGTTCCACCTGATCCGCCAAGGCCACATCGGCCATCACGTTCGAAACCGTTCGGACGACGAAGCCTTCGATCTTTATTTTGAGGACGAAAACTGTTTCTGGAAATACGTGCAGTTGTACGGGACGCTCACCGGCATGTTCTGGGTGCTCATCTACTTTACGAATTTCGTCGTGCTGTTCAGGCCCGCAATCATCACCCCGCGCTACACACGCTTCAACCGCCCCACGGAAGCCTTCCTCGAGTCGTTGAATCCTAAGTACCGCAGAATTATTCAGCTCGAGGCGCTCGCCGTGATTCTGATGCACGCGGCCATGATCTATTTCTGGAAAATCCCCGTCCTTCACTATTTCGCCGTGATGTTCGGTTTCGGATTTATCTGGTCGGCCATGCAATACGCGCACCACTACGGCACCGTGCGTGAAGTCCAGAAAGGCGCCATGAATCTGAAGACCTTTGGCGTGTTGGATCGCGCGTGGCTGAACCACAACTGGCACCTGAACCATCACATGAATCCGACCGTGCCGTGGGTGTACCTGCCAACCCTTTCCGAGCCGAACGAATCGCGAGGCAGCCTGGTCAAAGCCTATTTGCGCGAATGGCGCGGCCCGCAGTTTTCCGATGAACACGTGGAGAATCGCTATGCAGGCAAAGTCATTAAATAACGATGTTCGGCCTCCAGCGGCGGATGGGTTTCCCGCCTATCCGGCCTCCTGGTATCTCTTCTGCGCGAGCCGCCAGCTTAACGACAAGCCGTTCTCCCAGCGTATGCTGGGCCGGCAGCTGGTGGCTTATCGAACAGCCAACGGCCAAGTTGCTGTAATGGACGCGCACTGCGCACACCTGGGAGCGGACCTCGGCTGCGGCACCGTCGTTGGAGAAACGCTCGAATGCCCCTTTCACAATTGGCGCTATGGAACAAACGGCGTGTGCACCTCCATCCCGAGTGCAGCTGAGATTCCTTCTTTTGCCCGGCTGCGAACCTATCCGGTCGCCGAGCGCCACGGCTCTGTCTTTTTCTTCAACGGCCCCGAGGCACTGTTCCCCTTGCCGTTTTTCTTCGGCGCCAATCCGGAGGAATTTGTGGCCGGACGGGTGTTTCGCTACTTGGCCGACTGCGCCTGGTTCATGACCACGGCCAATGCGTTCGACATGCAGCACTTCCTGTGCGTGCACGGCCGCGACTTGATTGATCGCTGCCATGTAGATTGTCCACACCCGTTCGCCCGACGAAATCGCTACCGGGCGGCCATCGTGGGCCGTTCAAGAACGGATGGCTTCCTCCGCTCTGTCGTCGGGACTACCGTGGATGTCTCCATCACTTGCTGGGGTGGAACCTACTTGGTAATGACTGCGGATTTCAAACGCGCTCACAGCTGTTTCCTGATCGCCACTCGGCCGCTGGAAGACGGCAAAACTCTTTGCGAAGGAATTGTATTCACTCGCCGCACCCACAATCCTCTGAACCGCTGGCTCTGGCAGCCACTGAATCTCATGATTCGCCGGGCGCTTACGCACGCATTCGTGGCGGACGAATCGCGAAGCTTGCTGGGAATTCGATACAACCCAGCAACTCTGACTAGAAATGACGTTACCATGGCTGATTTTTTCATCTGGCTTGTCCACTTGCCGGCGTACAAGCCAGGTGGTGTGCAACAGGAGTCAGGCTGTCTGCGTCCATGGCTCGAGCCGCGAATTTTGGCTAAACGTAAGGAAAACCGCTATGCACTCTGAGTCTTCAAGTAACTCAACCGGGCCTCCAGCGGCGGATGCGTTTCCCGCCTATCCGGCGTCCTGGTATCTCTTCTGCGAGAGCAGCCAGTTAAAGAGCAAGCCCTGCTCCAAGCCCATTCTGGGCCGGCAACTCGTGGCTTATCGGGCTGCGAGCGGCCAAGTCATCGTGATGGATGCGCGCTGCGCTCACCTGGGCGCGGACCTCGGCTGCGGCACCGTCGTCGGAGAAACGCTCGAATGCCCCTTTCACAATTGGCGCTATGGAACAAACGGCGTGTGCACCTCCATCCCGCATGCGGCTGAGATTCCTTCTTTTGCCCGGCTGCGAACCTATCCGGTCGCCGAGCGCCACGGCTCTGTCTTTTTCTTCAACGGCCCCGCGCCCCTCTTTCCCCTGCCGTTCATTCTCGGCGCCGATCCGGCGGATTTTGTCGCTGGAAAAACTTTTCGCTACGTGGCCGATTGCAATTGGTACATGAATTCGGCGCATGCCTTTGACACGCAGCATTTCGCGGCCGTCCATGATCGCAGGCTGCTGGCTCCCCCTTCGGTGGACTGCCCCGCCCCGTACGCGCGCCGCAACAGCTATCACGCCGAAGTCATCGGGAAGACAATGTTTGACCGCATCCTTCGCGTGGTCGCCGGTCGTACCGTGAATATCACCCTCACCATCTGGGGAGGGAATATGGCGCTGATTACGGCCACTTTCGATCGTATCCGCAGCGGTTTTCTCATGGACATGCAACCGCTGGAAAACGGCCAAACCCTGTGCCAGGGAATCATCTACGCCCGCCGCGCCAACAATCTGCTCGGGGCTTTCGCTCCTCTGAATCTTGCGATACGACGGCTATTCACTTTCGGTTATCTCGCTGACGAAGCTTGCCGTCTGCGCGGCACTCGCTACAACCCCGCGAATCTAGGCCCGAACGACCAGGACATGATCGAGTACTTCCAATGGGTGGCTTCACTGCCGCAAACGGCTCCTACGTTTATAAATCCAGCAGCGAAAGAGGACTACGATGAGGAAACTGATCACCGCTTTAGTGTTCCTGTTCCTTGCAGCTCGGCCAGTGCCATCGCAAACGCCGCCGCCAAACGATGAAGCCGTTCACAACGAACTGCGCGCTCTTCGTGACGGCCTGATTGACGCCCTGAACAAGGGCGACATCCAGCGCGAACTGTCGTACATGCATCCGAATGTCGTTGTTACCTGGCACAACGCTGAAGTCAGCCGTGGCCGCGAGGGCGTGCGCTCGTACTTGAACCGTATGCTCAGCGGACCAAATAGAGTGGTTTCCAACTATTCAGCAACTGTTGATGTTGACGAACTTACAATCCTCTATGGCGGTAGCACCGGGATTTCCTTCGGTAGCGCCATCGAGCACTTCAAATTGAGTGACGGCAGGATGCTTGATGTCCCCGCGCGTTGGAGTGCTACGCTCGTCAAGGACGGCGACAAGTGGCTCATCGCCAGCCTGCATGCCTCCGACAACCTCTTTAACAACCCTCTTCTTGCGATCGCCAAGCGAACCGCGTACCGGGTGGGCGGTGTCGCCCTGGTCGGTGGCCTGATTGCAGGATTTGCGATCGGCAGGCGCCGCAAGGGAGCATGATGGACACACCACTGACGCCCGGGCTCCTGGAGCGCTGGGTTCTTCCGACCGCGGGAAAGATTCAGGAAATCACCACGCGCGAAGGGATTGACGCCGCGACCACCCGGCTTTACCAAAGCGTCTTGGCGTCACCACAGCACGGCGCATTCATCCGTCGCGTCGACGCGATCTCCGCGCGAACCCTGCCACGAAAGTGGCAGGCAGAAGCCCCCCTGATCATTGTTCCTGGCGCCTTCTACCGCGAGAACCCGCGCTCCGGCGCGGATGGCCGCCTCCTGCGCGAGCAAGCCGAGCGACTCGATTGCCCGACGGGGATCATCCCCGTCGCCAGCCGCGGCACACTTAAACAAAACGCCCGGATCATTTGTGACTGGCTTCTTGAGCATCAGGAGCAGCCCGTCATTCTAGCCTCATTGAGCAAAGGTGGCGCTGACGTGAAAATGGCACTGGCCGAGCCTGATGCTGCAGGTGCGTTCAAGAATGTAGCGGCATGGGTCAATCTCTGCGGCATTCTGAATGGCACGCCCATGGCCGAGTGGCTGCTCTCTCGAAATCCGGCCGCGCTTTTAAATCGTCTCTATTACACTTTACGCGGCCAAGGGCTGGGATTCCTCCGTGACCTGGGTTATGGCCCTGGTCGTCCGCTGGATTGTGCGCTCCAACTTCCTCGTCACATCCGCATGGTCACCATCGCGGGATTCCCTCTTCGCGAACATCTATCCAGCGCTCTCGCGCGCCGCTGTCATCGCCGCCTCACGTACCTCGGGCCCAACGACGGAAGCCTGGTCTTGTCCGATGTGTGCGCCTTGCCAGGGCTGCTCTACCCCATTTGGGGAGCCGACCATTACTTGATGCCCCCAACCGATGTCCACCAACTGGTTTTGTCCCTCCTTCAGTACCTAGACGAGGAACTTCAGTGGCGTCTTTGCCTGCAATCGTAGAAATCGCCAAAGCCAAGGCGACCGAGCAAGCCGTCCCGTTCCTGGCTTGGCCGGGCTGGGCGCATATTCGTTACGCAACCTTGCTGTCTATCGCCAACACTCTTTGGTTCGTGTTTGTCTATGGGGGAATGGACGCTCTCACCGCGCGCCGCGCCTTTCGCGTTCCCGTTCATTTTCCTGCGGAACTTGCCATCCCCTTCGTTCCCGCGATGACGCTTTTCTACATGTCCGTCTACCTGCTGTTCTGGACAGCTCCATTCATCTTGCGGACGCGCCGCGAATTCCGCGCCTTGGTGCTCACCATGGCCACCGCCATTTTCGTCGGCGGCATTGGCTTCCTCCTTTTTCCAGCGGAGCTGGGTTTTGCCCAGCCGCAAGAATCAGATCTGGGCATCTGGTCGGCGCTCTTTCATTTTGCCGACAAACTGAATCTCACCTACAATCTCCTGCCCTCGCTGCATGTAGCCTTGGCCGTCATCTGCGTAGCCATTTTCGCCCCTCGCGCCCCGCTCGCCGGCAAAGTGCTCCTATGGTTTTGGGCCGCGATGGTCGC
>Ga0210384_10008306_pt1 | contig 10836 bp, 7 predicted proteins | sample IncBWH2MmetaG_FD_160574 | JGI IMG/M metagenome (GOLD analysis project Ga0210384, IMG submission 160574) | Forest soil microbial communities from Barre Woods Harvard Forest LTER site, Petersham, Massachusetts, United States - Inc-BW-H-2-M | ecosystem: Environmental > Terrestrial > Soil >...
GCACGGCTCGGCCGGCGAGGCCCGCGGCGCTCCAGGTGCGCCCGCCGTCGCCGCTGCGAAACACTCCGCCCCCCGCTGCGGCGTCCCGCGTCCACGAGGATGCGAACAGGATGTTGCCGTCGCGCGGGTCCACAACGATAGCGGTGATCACCGCATCCAACCGCGAGCTGGCGCGCCCGAGCAGAGTCCAATGCGCGCCGGAATCGTCGGAGCCGAAAATATGGCCGTCCGCTGTACCCAGAAACAGGCGCGAGGGCCGCGCGGGATCGGTCGCGAGGGCGCGAACGTCGCCTCCCAGCGGTCCGAGCGGCGTCCATGCCTGAGCTTGGGCGAGCGCGGCTGCGGACACCCACAAAACGATCAGGACACACTTGCGCATGATCAAAATATTGCTTTCGAGGACTTCTCACGCAACAACTCGCAATTATACAAGGGTTTGCTCCAAGTCCGGGTATCGAGATTCCTTTACCGATCGGGCCACCCATTGGCAGTCCGCAATCTAACCGATCGATTTCGCGGAAAGGTGCACCTTCCTTTCCATTCGTTCTATACGAAAATTCAAAAGTCAAAATGAAACAAAAGTCCTGCCCGCTCATGAGCATGCAGGCTACTTCTGGAACACGATGCGCGGCCCTCTGTTTCATGTTGTGTATTTACGCTTAGGAATAGGTACCGCCGTACTACAGCATTGTCCCGAAATGAAACGTAAAAAGGGTGTACTGCGAGCGAGTTCGGCTAGGCGGTTTCGAGTCACCGCGCTCCAGGGGCACCGGGAACTGTGATGTTCTCGCGGCTTAAATTACTCAAACTTCCGGAGGCGGCATGCGTTTTTCTACCAAGTCTTGGATCGCGCTCTCAGCTTTCTTTTTGGCATTTGTATTCGTAGTGCCCTCGCACGCGCAGCTCAATTCCAATAACGCTACGGTGAAGCTCAACGCTATCCTGAACGAGAGCTTGACTGTCGCGGCTGGTCCGGCGACGGTTAACTTCACGCCCCTGGCGCCCAACGGGCCCACTGCCGGCGATAATCCGGTCAGCATTACAACCACGTGGGCGCTGGTCAAGACGCGGGGAAGCGTCAAGCTTTACGCCTACTTTGCGGGCGCAAATGCGCTGACTGACGGGGCCGGCGATAACATCCCAGTCGCGAATGTGAGCGGAAGCGTCAATGGCGTCGCGGCGGTTCCGTTCACTACTGCCGCGCCCTTCGGCGGGACCGGCGTGTTGGTCTTCTCGCAAACGCTCAGCGGAGCGGGAGCATGGAACTCCAGCCACGGCCCCGACACGGTCGCCATGACCATTAACACCACGGGGTTAAATCTGCCCGCAGCCACTTATACCGGCACGCTCAACGTCCAGGCGCAAGCGCTCTAATCCAAGGATGGTGACTGGCTCATGCCTTAGGCCGGTCATTCCTCCGAATGGATTGCGGTTCGGATGCGGTGTGGCTTCCGAACCGCTTTTCATTGGCTGTTGAGAATGGACACTTGTTGAGCTCCTGAGTTTCGCGATGATGTACCGGCAAAGGATCGTTGTCACCATGTTCAGACGGGCGGACAAATCGGCGGAAGCGGCGGTCAATTTCTCGCCGCGCTCTTCGATTCCCGCTCTCGTAATGCTGGGAATTTTCTTTGCTCTTTGTCCTTCACGTGCCGGCGCGCAGTTGAAATCCAACGTTGCCACCGTCAATCTCAACGCCACGCTGAACAGCGGCATCACCATTACCGCGGCGCCCGGACTCGTAAACTTCAATCTTGTCCCGAATGGCACCGCAACCGGAAGCTCCCCCATCACCATCACGACCAGCTGGAGGCTGCCGCTCATCTTCGGAAACATTATCGAATACGCATATTTTACCAGCCCCGCGGCGGCACTGACGGACGGGGCTGCCGACAACATTCCTTCCGCGAGCGTGTCCGGTAGCTTTAACGGAGGAGCCTACGCTGCCTTCACGGGCGTAAGCCCGCTGGCCGCCGGAAGCAGCATCACGCTTTTCAACCAGTTCTTTTTCATTTTCTTTACAAACCCGGGAACGCGCACCGATACGCTCAATTTGCAAATCAATACGGCCGGATTAAAGCTGCCGGCCGCAACCTACACCGGCATTTTGCACATTCAAGCGCAGGCGAACTAGCGCGCCAGCGGACAGGAATTCCGGGCCCGGCAGCAAAAATTTGTACTGGGGGGAATTGTGAAACGAACTTTTTTGGCTCTGGTTTGCTTGTTCTTTCTTGCGCGTTCAGCGCCGGCCCAAACCATCTCTCCCGTAATCGTCGAATACACGGACAAAGCGGACGGACGGTTCCAGTTGTACAACGACGGGGATCTTCCGCTGACGGTGGTGGTGGAACCGCACAGCTTTTCGGTCGACTCCACGGGCATGGCTACCTTCCGTAAGCTGGACTCCGGGCTCCACGTAGAGCTCTCCACCACGAGTTTCCGGCTGGCGCCCAAGCAGACGTATTACGTTTTCTATAAGGCTACAACGGAAACGTATCCCAACTGGTTTACCATCTATGCGACCATCACCGGCACCACGACCTCCACGGGCTTGAAGCTGGCGCTGGAATTGCCGCACACAGTCTACCTGCTCGGACACAAATCGCTGGACCAATCGAAAGTCACCTGGAACAAGGCGGAACTCGCGGTGCAAGGCGGCAAACGCCGGATTTCGGCCCAGGTGGAGAACCATGGAACTGATTACGGCCGCGTCCAGGAAGTGGAAGTCATCTCCAGTTCGGGCAAGCAAATTTTCGCGGGCTTTCCGCTCTTCCCGGGCCAGCGGCGCGATATTGAGTTCGATTGGGATCAACCGGGAACCCCGAAAGAAATCGTGCTGAAGTTTCCCCACTTCAAGATCGAATCCAAGCTGAAGGAGCTTACCGCCGCGCAATGAAAGCGCCGGCACTATCCTGCCCGGGGGCTTTGCGGAGAATTCTGAGAGTCTTCCCGATCGTGATTGTCTGCGCGGTGTGCCTTGCATGCCCGCGCCGGGCGGATGGGCAGGTTTTTCAGCTGACCGGAGGATCGTCCTCACTGCTGAATGCGGAAGGCGGAGCGCTCGAGGTTCATGCGGCCGGCTACACAGCAAGGATCGATCTGGGTTACCTGGGGGGCCCGAGCCTGGGATTTTTCTTTTCCCGGCCGTACAAAACTTCGGTCATCGGCGCGGGGGATCAGCAGATCCCGTTCGTGCTTCCCACAGATTTATTCGACCACTCCTTTTATTTTTTGGGACGGGGGCTGAGCCTCACCCGGCCGGTGACGGACGGACGCCTCTTTGTTTTTGCGGGCACCACGACCGATGGATACTTCGCGCCGTTTCTCAACGTCGCGCGGAACGATACGCCCTCCGGCGCGATCTTCTACGAAAGGCGGCTTTCTCCGACTCTGCGGTTTTTCTCGCGCGAAATTTTTTCCACGCGGCAAACTTCGATCCAGGCCATCGAGTGGGCGGCCAGGAAAGACATTAAGATCGCGCTTGCCGCGGGTATGGGAAACAACCAGGGGTATGGGGCCACAAGCTTTTCCATCGTCAAGCACTGGATGGCGCTCGACGCCAGCTATGCTTTATCCGGCAATGCCTTCCGGCGCGTCCTCGTAGCGACGCCGCAATTGTCCGAGAATGACAAGGAAAATATACGATTCGAGCTGCATCCGGCTTCCAATTTTCGAATTCTGGTCAGCCGCAACAACTATCTGGCATACGTCTCACCCACGGCGGTTGAGAGCGCCATGGTCCAGGGGTTTGGCGCGGGCGCCAGCCTCGCCGGATTCCTGCTGGATGGCTCCTTGTTTGACTCTTCCAGTTCCTTCGGAAAATCATCCGCGTTGTCGCTGGGCGTGCGGCGCATGCTGACGCCGCATTTCGAGGCCGGAATGGATTTTTTGAGAAGCGGGCTGGCGAAAAACGCGGCGCAGCACTCTCTGATCGGGAATTTGCGGGAAATTTTGAACTCGCGGTTCAGCTTGACTCAGGTCATCTCGCGCAACAACGGTCAAACCACGGTCGATTTCGGCGGCGCCTTCCTTTCCAATTTCTTGTCCGTGAGCGTGGACTATCAGCCCGTTTTTCTTCCCTTCGTGCAATCCCCCGGGGGTCAATTCAAACAGGTCATGGTTTTGGGTTTGCACTTCCAACTTCCGCACAGCATGCAGTTCAACATGGATACCAATGTCACGCCGCTCGGCCAGGTGCGGTACACGGCCTATGGATCCACCTATTTGTACCATGGGCTGGGGAACACTTCACCGGGGACGTCTTTCTCCGGCGCTTTCTTTCGAAATGTGGTGCGCGGCGAAGTCCTCGATCCCGACGGAAGCCCGATTCCCGGCGCAGCCCTCCAGATCGGACCGGACCTAGCTGTTTCGGATTCCGACGGGAATTTCATGGTGCGGGTAAAGAAGTCGGGAGAGCTGAGCCTGAAAGTCGATTTCCAAGAATTCACTGCTCCCGGCAGATATGTGATCGTCCAAGCGCCCCAAACGGTCAAAGCGACGCGCGAGGATTCCGCACAGGAATATTCGATTGTCCTGCGGCGGCTCCCCAACGGCGAGTCCTCGGCGGATCCGTCCCATCAACCCGACGCACCGGATAATCCCACGCGTCCCAACTGATATTGATCGTGGAAAAAGCCACTAGGGCTGTCATTGCGAGCCCAGCGAGAAATCTCTCTTCGAACTAAACAAGGGGAAAGGGAGATTCCTCGGCACGCGCCGTGCCTCGGCATGACAGGTTATTACGCATTTGCGCGGAATGGACGAAACGTCTGGAAACATTCGAGGCTTTCCGCATCGTCGATATGTTTGGTATTTGCGAGTTAGAAATAGTACGGGCTCCGCGCGGGCCGTGTTTGCGGCGGGCGCGGAGCCCGGAGTTTTTAACCGAGGGCGCGCTAGTAGGTGGCGCCCTCGGGCACCCAGATGACGTCAATGCGGCGATTATCGGCGGCGCCGGCCTGACCGCTGCCAGTGCGAGTGGTTACCCGCGAGGGGTCAATGCCCTTTTCGCCGAGATATTTCACGGCGTTGGTGGCGCGGTCGCCGGCGATTTTTTCGGGCTTGGCTTCTTTAGGATCGGAGTAGCCGATGATCACGGCGCTGCCCCGCGGTTCATTCTGCAGGCGGAGCGACACGTCATCAAGGATGCGTTTACAAACGTTGTCAATACGTGTGCTGAGCGGTTTGCCGAACGAGCAATCGCTGATCTTGCTGGCTTGCGGCGGCGGTGGGACGGGCTTTACCTCGACGGTCGACGAACAATCCGCCGCCCCGCCGCGGCCGTCTTCCACGCGCGCCGTCACTGTGTAATTCCCCGGAGCGAGGCCGGTGGTGTCGAAGTCCACGGCGGCGCCATTGCCCACGATTTGGCCGGCGTTGGCGCGCCAGGTGTACGTCAGCGGATCGCCATCGGGGTCGCTAGCATTCGTGGTGATGTGAACTTTCTCTCCGGCAAAGACCGAGGAGCGGTCCGCCGAGCAGGCAATCGTCGGAGGATGATTCGGCTTGGGCTCGATGCGGACGGGGACACTGGAGCTTGCGGAGCCGCCGCGGCCATCGTCCACTTTCGCCAGAATGGTGCAAGATCCCAGCGGGACACCGGTGGAAAGCCAGCGGACCTGGGGTCCGTTGCCATCCACCTTGCCGCAGGTTGATGACCACGTGTAGGTCAAGGGATCGTTATCGGGATCCGACGCTGTGCAATTCACTGTGACCATATCGCCCGAATCCAAATACACGGAGGCCTTGTCTGCCGTGCACGAAACCGTGGGGGGATGGTTGACCGGCGGGGCCTTTTCGGGCCAATAGGCGGTTCCAATCTTTACCACAAACCCGTGGCGGTCGTTGAGGTCTCTCAGGTTCAGCATGCGCCGGTAGCCGATATCGAAAGCGAGATACTTCCAGGGGTACATGCGAATTCCCCAAACGCCATCAATGGGATCGCGAGCGCCGAAGGAATTGTCCGGCGGCGTGGCCGGAGCACTGACGAAAACCACGCCGGAATACTCCATCATCGGCTGGAAGCGGCTCCCGGGGAACATTTGGAATCCCACACCGGTCCTGACCTGATCCGGCATTGCAAACAAAACATCGCTCTGGTTATCGCGCGGGGCGCGCACGAACATATATCCGAAGTTGAAGGTTGCAGTGATGAGGTTGCTCCATTGCTTGCTGAGCGCCAGGGAAACCAAATCGCTCAGCGGACTCGCTTGCGTTCCGTTGGCAAGCAGCTTGTTCACATCCGTTTTGGTGGAAATAATCAGATCATTGCGGATCGAAAAGCTGACCGGGGCGCCCTGCCGTTCGGACAGGAACGCATACTTCAGCCCCAGAGTGATATTTCCGACTCCGCCCGTATTGTTGGAGGCAAAGGGATAATCCGCCACGTACCCCGGACCGCTGCCGGCGACCACGGGAAAGAACGAATTGGGGACAGGGAATCCCAAAGCCAGAGGGGCGCAGGTGTTTAAGGGGATCGAGCGCAAACTCAACTGGCCGGGGCACCCGACGTGAACGTGCCCGTAAGGATCAAAGGCGGCATAGGCATTCAAGCTGTCCGTTATGCCATAACTAAGATCCACGCCGACTTGGAGTAAGGTGACACTTCCCGGCATGCGGCCGAATTTGTTTCCGAAGGCGGAGAATGCAAAACCGCCCTTCGGGATGGTGTCGGCTGTTTCAAGTGTGAACAGTCCAATGGTTCCCGTCGTCGCCAGCATGGGTGTAAATATCGGGTTGGGCTTGTAGTCATCGTTAGTGCCTTTATTGCTGTTCGTATTGCTCTGGGCCGGAGGGGCGGGCACGACCGTGGAAGTCGCTTCGCCAGCCGCAATTTCAGCGGGCTTTGCAGCGCCAGAGGAGGGAGTTGGTTCGGAAGAGGCTGCAGTCGTTGTGTCGTCTGCCCTCTTGAGATCCTTATGGGTCCTTTTTGGCGCACGCTTCGAGAAACCAGCTGGAACGAGCAAGAAAATTAAGATCAATAGACCTGCGCCCCGCATGATCAGTCGCAACATGAAGGTAAACCTCCGCGAGCAGCAAGTTCAAAATGAAATATTAAAAGTCCTGAGCACCGGACCATTAAGGATGATCCCATTCCCGGGCGCAAGTTTCTTTGGCACCGCGCCTCAAGCGTTCCACAATCTCGGACAGTAAAACGGTGCCATTATATATTGGCAGTGCATGCCGCAAAGGATTTTTTCCCATCTAATTGTCTGGCAGGTAAGGAGTTGAGAACACCCCATTCTCGTGCAAATCCGATGGATAGCAGTACAAGCAGGCCAACCCTAAGGCTGCACGGCCCTCTCAGCAGGGCACTCCCGCCGCAGCGGGATCGTGAGGTTACACGCGCGGAACTGACAACCCGCGGGCTGGAGCTTGCGCCAGTCATGCAGGCCAGTGGATTCAAAGATCCGGAAGACTTTCCCATTTTGGGCCGCCTTTCCTTTTACACACGCTAAACTACGTCACCGATGCACACGGCGTGCTGACGCCTGCAACGCGGGAGAGATACAATTGTAGTTTCTCGAAAATGGCCGTGAATGAATGGAGGTGCGCCATGGAACAGATTTTGGAACACACAATTTCGTTGCTCACCCGCACGCCCGCTGCTCTCGATGCGCTGCTGCGCGATCTTCCGGAAACGTGGACGCTCCGAAATGAAGGTGAAAAAACGATGAGCGCGTTCGATGTCGTCGGCCATCTGAATAACGGCGAACGCACGAATTGGATGCCGCGGGCGAGAATGATATTGCAATTTGGCGAAACGCGGGAGTTCGAGCCCTTCGATCGTTGGAAACAAATCCGAGAGAGCAAAGGCAAGTCGCTCGGGCAGCTGTTGGATGAATTTGCCAGATTGCGGTCGGAAAGCCTAAACGAATTGCGCGCATTGAATCTGCGGAAGGAAGACCTCGATCGGCGCGGACGGCATCCGGCACTCGGTGCAGTTACCCTGTCGGAGCTGCTAGCAAGCTGGGCCGCTCACGACCTGACTCATCTGCACCAGATTTCCAGGATCATGGCCCACCAATATCGCGAGGCCGTGGGCCCGTGGAGCAGGTACCTTGGGGTGCTGCAGTGCGCCGGGCACAGTTCTCAAAAATGAATTCTGCGGATACGTAAACTTGCAAAACCGCCTAACCCTTCGAAACTCCTGCAGCACAGGACACGCGCAAGTTCGAGCCAACTTCAACAGCAGCGCCGCCCGTCCCTGGATTCAAGCAAAGAAGCCTTCGCCGCGTATCTCAGCTTGGCATTACCGGGGTGGTACTGGTAGATTCGAAGAGAGGCGCCGCCCCTACGTCCCAGGGACAGCTAAAAAAACTGAATGGCTGAAGCGACCCGATTTGAAACTGCGAAACCTTCTCCGGACCGCGTCCTGATCGTCGAGGACGAAGAAAACGCTCGCCTGGGATATGAAGCGCTGTTACGCCGATGGGGATACGAAGTGCTGGGCGTGAGCAGCGCGGAAGACGCCCTGGCAAAATTTTCTGAGTTCGCTCCCGCCGTGCTGATAGCCGACGTGGAGCTTCCCGGAATGAACGGCCTGGACCTCCTGGCGCGACTCGGCGAAGAATTGCAACACGTTCCGGCGATTGTCATCACCGGCAAGGGCAGCGAAGAGCGTATCGTGGCGGCTATAGAAGCCGGCGCGTTCTGGTACATCGAAAAGCCGCTCAAGGGCGCAGTCCTGCATGTGCTGCTGGACCGTGCGCTCGGGCGAGTGCGAGATAAGAAACAAGTTGCGGCGCTGACCCGGCAACTGCGCGAATCGGGCAAACTGGGCGATCTGGTGGGGCAGTCCAAAGTGATGCAAGAGGTCATGCATCTGGTCGAGCAAGTGGCGCCATCGTCGGCGTCCGTGCTGATGACGGGGGAAACCGGGTCAGGTAAGGAAATTTTGGCGCGCACGATTCACCGGCTTTCGCCCCGCACCGACCGCCCTTTCATTGCGATCAATTGTTCGGCGATCCCCGAATCCTTGATGGAAAGTGAGATTTTCGGGCACGAGCGCGGGGCGTTTACGGGAGCGGCGGAACGGCGGCTGGGATGTTTCGAGTTAGCCGACGGCGGCACGCTGCTGCTCGATGAAATCGGGGAGATGCCCGCGCCGACACAAGCAAAATTGTTGCGCGTGCTGGAGGATCACAAAGTGCGGCGCCTCGGCAGCAAAGTGGAAACACCGGTGGACGTGCGCGTGCTCGCGGCGACGAATAAGGAACCCGAGCAGGCCGTGGCCAAGGGCGAATTGCGGCAGGACCTTTATTTTCGCTTGAACGTGTTTCATATTCAGCTGCCGCCGCTGCGTGATCACAAGGAAGACATCCCGCTCCTGGTGGAACACATTTTGCGCGATATCAACGCCAAGCACGGGCGCCACGTTCGCGGCGTGAATCCTGAAGTGCTCGATCTGTTTGCGAGTTACTCCTGGCCGGGCAACGTGCGTGAACTTCGCAACGTGCTGGAACGCGCCGCCATCGTCTCCGACCGCGACCTGATTGGCCGCGCGAGCCTGCCGACGGATTTCGGCCACGCCCCAGCGGCAACCGCATCCGATCTGGCCTCGCTGCGATTTCCTCTGGGAACCACGGTGGAAGCTGCCGAACGCGAACTCATATTGCAGACCCTCGCATCTACCAATAACAAAACACGCGCCGCCGAATTGCTGGGAATCAGCTTGAAAACCCTGCACAATAAGCTGAAGGAATACGAGGCCGCGAAATCTCCCTCGCAGTGAGGCGCAGGGCAACGCATGCAACTTCGCCTGAAAACGAAGATCACGCTGATCACGGCGATCCTTGTCCTCGCCGTCGTGGGCGTCAATTCCACCTTGTATGTCATGAACCTGTCGCGGCAGGTCATCCGGCAGGCGCAGGATCGCGCGCAACTGGTTTCGAGACAGGTTTTTTTCCAGGCCCAGATCGCCCTGGCCGACGCCGCCAAGGCGGGAGAGGCGCCGGCATCGGATAGCCCTGAGAATTTGCGCGCCTATGCCAAGAAAGCGTTTGATGAAAGCGCGCAGTTGTCTACCTCGATTGACGCACAGCTGGATTTTTCACCGCTGATATACGAAATTTCCATTTCCGATGTGCAAGGCATAGCGCTGGTGTCCAGCGACAAGTCGCTGCCCGGCAAACCGATCCCGGTGCGTGAGAAGATCGAGCAACTCGTATCGCACGGATTTGTGAACGAGCTGAAGGAATTTTACCGCCTGATGTACGGACCGCCGCGCACTTACGAAGTGACGTACCCGTTCCAACTCGGCCCACCCGGCCACCAGATTCCGTTCGGCGCCGTCCGCGTCGCCGTGCAAACCAGCCTGTTGCGCGCGAATATCACTCCGGCGCTGCGTTCGGCGGCGCTGCTCGCGCTGGCCTCGGTGGGAATTTCCGTTTTGCTCGCGGCGTTCGTCAGCAGCATTTCCCTGGCGCCGATCAAAACGATCACGGACCAATTGGACCGAATTTCCAAGGGAGAATTTGACGAGAAGCCGCTGGAGCGCGGAGACGAATTCGGCCAGGTCAGCACCAAGATCAGCCAGATTGGAATGCAATTGCGCGGGGTCCGCGAAATTTTCAGCAATTTGCGCGAAAATATCGACCAGGTTCTTGGCGGGCTCGACGACGGCTTGCTGCTATTTTCCGTTGAAGGCCGGGCGGTCATGGTGAGTCCCGCCGTCGAGCGGTTTCTTTCCCTGCCTTCGGATCAGCTTCTAGGGCGCCGCGCGGAAGATATTTTTCCTCCCGATCATGACGTGCGGGAAGCGATCAAGCTGCGCGATGGTGAATTCGAGCCCGTGGCTTCCGCCGAAGTGGTGCTCTCCGGCATTGACGGCCCGCC
>Ga0210384_10008307_pt1 | contig 10836 bp, 8 predicted proteins | sample IncBWH2MmetaG_FD_160574 | JGI IMG/M metagenome (GOLD analysis project Ga0210384, IMG submission 160574) | Forest soil microbial communities from Barre Woods Harvard Forest LTER site, Petersham, Massachusetts, United States - Inc-BW-H-2-M | ecosystem: Environmental > Terrestrial > Soil >...
ATTACTTCCCTATCGGAACCGTGATTGCCCCCGAGAGTCACAGCGCGACGCTCGGTTTTGTCGTCCTTCACGAGGAAGACGATATTCTTGCCATTCTCGTCGTGAACGGCGCTCTGTGGAATCAGGATGGCAGAGGCGTCGCCGCCCGCTTTCGGTTTCTGCTCGGCACCTAGAAAAGTTACCTTGATGCCCATATCTGGCAGGATGCGCGGGTCCAGCTTCAGAAAGGAGACTCGAACCTTTACGGTGGCTTTTTGGCGATCGGCGGATGGGATGATGGTGCGCACGCGGCTGGGGATTTCCCAATCGGGATAAGCGTCAAGTATGGCGGTGACGGGCTGGCCGGGCTGCACGCGAGCGATGAAAGACTCGTTGACGTCGACTTCAATTTCGTTGGAGTTCATGTCCACGATGGTAGCGATGCCGGTGCGGGTGAACCCGCCTCCGGCGGACACCGGCGAGACCATCTCGCCAACTTGTGCGTCCTTGGACACGACAATTCCGGTATACGGCGCGCGAATGGTGCAGTTGTCGACGGCCTGCTGGGCTTCCTGAATGCGCGCGTCCGAGCTGGTTACCTGTGATTTCGCGAGCGCGATTTTGGCCTCAAGACTGTCGGCATTTGTCCGGGCGTTGTCGAGCTGCTCCTCGGTTTGCACCCCGGCATTTTGGAGTTGCTGAGCGCGGCGAAGCTGAATTTTGGCGTTCCGCAGTTGCACTTCGTAGTCGGCGATGGCCGCCTGGGACGCGCCGTAGTCGGCCTTGGCCGCGTCCAGCGCTCTGCGAGCGTCGGCGTCGTCAAGCTTGGCAAGTAATTGTCCTTCAGTGACATGCGTGCCTTCGTCGAAGAATACGCCGGTCACACGGCCGGTGATTTTCGCAGCAATCGTGGCGCGCCGCCGAGGCGTGACGTAGCCGCTGGCGTTGAGGAGAGCTTCACGGCCGCCGTTATTGGTTGATTTTTGTACGGTCGTGACTTCCACTACCGGCTTCTGGCTCCAGAGGGTAAAGACGGCCGCGGAAAGACCGCCAAGCACGACAAGCAAACCAAAGAAGATAGCGAGGCGCTTGCCCCAACTCCCTCCGGAGCGGTGACTGTCGTCAATGCGCAGAGAGCCAAGGTCGTGTACAGGTGCAGTTGCTGGCATAGGCATGCGTTCGGCGATCCTTAAGGGAGTCACATCCGTACTACGCAAAGCGGGACGGAAGAATATCAGAGCCGTTGCGTAGGTCAGGCGATACATAGCAGTTTACTGTAACGGTTGATTTGCGGGAAGCCGCCACGGCTCCCTCTCCTCAAGGCACACTCTAACGGCTAATTTTCTGCCTGGCTGCTAGATGCGGCGGGGTGGGGCGGCGTTATTTGAGAAAAGTGGAAACTTTGGGGAAGCATGCCTTCTTTACCCCATCGGGGCTAACGGCTACCCTCTGGTCCACCAGACGATAGTGACGCCGAGACAGACGATGGCGATTCCAATCCAGCGGTTTCGGCTGATGCGTTCACCCAAAAAGAGTTTCGCGCCAAAGGCTCCAGCAGCATAGCTGAGAGCGCTGATTGGAACGACGAAGCTCACTTGCCGGAAGGACAAAATCGCGAGAAGAGAGAAAAACGCCAAGCTCATAAGGGCGATGCCTACCCACATCCATGGCAGACGAAACGATTGCAGAACGAACCGCAAAACGGACTTAGGACGGAAATCACGGACTTCGCCGACGCCCTTCATGGCACGACTTACGGCCAGCTCTCCTGCTGTTCCCGCCACAACAATAAAAAAGAAAAGAACCGCTTCACGCATGTTCAGGAGCTTCCGAGGTGCTGGGTGAGGTTCGACCTACGATGAGAACACCAACACAGATCACAGCGACGCCAAGCCAGCGCAATGGAGAGATCATCTCTCCGAGAAGAAGGTAGCTCAAGATGGCGATGGATAGATAGGAGAGAGACGTAGCAGGTTGAACGTAACTGTAATCCGCCCAAGTCAGCAAGAGCATGTGGGTGACAAAGAATCCCATCAAACAGACAATGCCCAGCCAGATGTATTCCGATCTCAGGACGCGAGAAGCGATTGGGAGGAGATCAATCATTCTTGCCGAGGTGACCGACCCGACGCCTTTCATGCCCTTCCCGAGAAATACGTTTCCGAGGGGTCCCAAAATGATGCTAATTAGAATCAAAGGCATCGTTTTCAGTTGGAGTCTGCGGGTATGCGTCACTTGGTTCCCTTGTGGAGCGGTCCAGAATAGCAAAAACGGAAGAATAAGCGTTGCGCTTAGGTTGGAAAATTCACGTGCAATTCCGGCCCGCGGAACTGCAACTCTTCGCAAGGTAATGAACCTCCGTAAAGCATCGCCATGCATCGCGCGCGGCACCAGGCCACGGTGCAGGAAAGTTTGCAAAAAGCAGCGATATTCACGAAATTGCCCTAAATTCAAGATAGAATCTGATTCGGAATTTGGAGTTCAGTGCAGGAACACCGCATTGCCGTTCTGCTACAGTCAGAGTATGCAGACTGGTCGCACTCGAATCCAGAATGAGATGCCGTGCCCTCAAGCCTGCTAGAACTCGCCGTCCTATGCGCGGCGGCGATTCCGTTTATTTTCTACATTCTGGCAATCTACAGTTCTGGCCGCTATTTCTGGCAGAATCGAAAGCAACCTGGAAAAAATGTCGATTTCACTCCGCCCGTTAGTAATCTAAAACCCGTTCGCGGCCTAGATCCCGAGGCGTACGAAAATTTTGTGAGTTTCTGCCGACAGGATTATCCGGAATACGAGCTCATCTTCTGCGTGGCGGACCAGACCGATCCTTCGGTGCCCGTAATCCAAAGATTGATTCGAGAGTTCCCGGAACGAAAGATCCGGCTGCTCTACAGCGCCGGCCACACCGCGATAAACGACAAGGTGGCCAAATTGCGGCTGATGGAGCGCGAAGCGCAATACGAGTACCTTGTCATAAATGATTCCGACGTGCGCGTAGAGGAAGGTTACTTGCGACGAGTGGTTGAGCCGCTGCGCGACCCCAAAGTCGGAGGAGCGACTTGTTTTTACGTCTCTTCACGGGAAGATTCACTCGTAGACAAACTTCAGACGATCGGGATGATTTCAGACTTTTACGCAGGTGTACTGGTGGCGTGGCAGCTTGACGGAGTAAATTTCGCGCTCGGGCCAACAATGGTATCGACGAAGCAGCGTGTGAGAGCCTTCGGGGGCTTTCAGGTTTTGGAAAACCGCCCGGCAGACGATCTGCTGTTTGGGCGACTCATTGCGGAACAAGGAGTTGAAGTAAAGCTGCTGCCATATGCTGTGGAAACGGTTTCTGATTTCCGGGGATTTGGTGAACTCCTATCGAAGCGCTTGCGGTGGATGACGGTGATGAGAGCCATGAGGCCATGGGGGCACTTTGGCCTGCTTTTTACGTGGGGGTTGCCCTGGACAACCCTCGCGGTTTTGGTCCACCCCACCTTAATTTGTGTGGCGGCTTATTGGGGTTTGTACCTGGTTTTCCGAGTAGCGATGACGTGGCTGATCGGAATTCAAGGGCTAAAACAGGCCGGGCTTTGGGCCAAGATGCCTCTGATTCCGCTTTGGGATGCAATGGCGTTTCTAATCTGGCTGGTGAGTTTCACTCGAACTTCAATCCGTTGGCGTGGTGTTGACTATCAACTACGTGATGGTCAATTCGTAGCCAGCGCGGACGCCCTTGCTCAGAATTCCTCCACCAAAAGCGATTCCTAGAGTATCCACGAGCTGCGCGGCTTTCATAAGTGCGTTCCCTTTAGTGTTCGCCGCCGGGATACCTGTGCCGCGCCAACGGATCGATCACGAGGCGATCGATCTTGAAACTCCAGCGGCGACGTTGGTTTGCAGTCGACGATCATTCCGCGGCTCACGCCAATTCACTTGTGGAAGCATCATCGTCGTGTCCACTCGGTCGCGATACCGCAGGGCGATGTTCATTAGGGAATCCAGGAGAGAATCCGAGAGATAGTGTGGTTGCAGACCCAAATCGAGCAGCTTGGAATGTTTAGCGTTATAGTAGTGCTGTTCAGCCTCGACGCGCGGATCCGGAATATGATCAATTTCCACCTTGATTCCAAGATCCTTTCCTGCCTCTTGCACTTTTAGTGCGATGTCCATCACAGAGAATTGCTCGGTGAATTGGTTATACACGCGACATTCTCCCCGGGCGGCGGGATTAAGGCAGGCGAGTTCAACGCAGCGGACGGTGTCCCGGATATCCAGAAATCCTCGAGTTTGGCCGCCCTTGCCGTAGACCGTTAACGGCTGGCCGATGGCCGCCTGTACGCAAAAACGATTGAGGACCGTGCCAAACACTTCGTCATAGTCCAAACGATTGATTAAAGCTTCGTCTAGCCCTACCTCGTCGGTCATCGTGCCATACACTATTCCTTGATTCAGATCCGTGGCGCGAAGTCCCCAGATCTTGCAGACAAACATGATGTTGTGGCTGTCGTGTACCTTCGACAGGTGATAAAACGAGCCAGGCTGTTTGGGGAAAGGCAAGAGATCGCTCCGCCCGTTATGTTCGACACGGATGTAACCCTCTTCGATATCAATATTGGGTGTACCGTATTCGCCCATTGTACCGAGCTTAATCAGGTGACAGTCCGGCTGCACTTCCCGAATTGCGAACAAAACATTCAAGGTACCGACAACGTTATTCATTTGAGTGAATACCGCGTGCTTTCGGTCGATCATCGAATAGGGTGCCGACCGCTGTTCGGCGAAATGGATGATTGTCTCCGGCTCGAACTCCTTGACCGTGGAGAGCAGAAAATCGTAATCGGTTACATCTCCAACAAAAAGACCGATATTTTTACCGGTCCGTTGATCCCAGGCTCTAAGACGGTCACTCAGAGGCAGGATTGGCGTGAGAGTCTGCGCGCCTAGCTCGTGATCCCATTGACGGCGCACAAAGTTATCCACAATTGCGACGGAGTGGCCTTTAGCGGAAAGATAGAGGGCTGTCGCCCAGCCGCAATACCCGTCTCCGCCCAGAATCATTATTTTCATAGCGTCACCTATTTTAGAGTCTGTATATTTACGTGCTTGCTGCGCCTGCTTTGCTCGATGATCAATTCCCTCTGAGACGGAATTGCGTTCCCTGCTTTGGAGCTGCACGAGCCCAGATTTACATCAAGTCCGGTAATGGGCAAGCTCGCTTGAGTCACTGGGTCGGGTTGGCTCGGGCAAATTCGGCATCTGCTTCCAGTGCCTCCTCGACGTAGGGATAGACGATACGGCGCATCCCAAACAGGTACACAAGCAAACCTAATAGACCCATAAAAATATTCCATAGACGAACGCAGAGTAAGGCTTCGGCTCCTCCACTGATGCCTGTCAGTTTGAACAGGGTATTAAACGCTGTCTCTCCTACGCCAATGCCCCCAGGTGTCAGGGGCAGGCTATTCACCAAGTGGCCGATCGGCGCGACTAATGCCAGTCGGGTTGAGAAAGACAGGGGATTGATGGCATACAGGCCCAGGGCCGTCACGACAATAAGCGCCAGATTGGCCAGAAGTGAGAGCAGAAAGGCGAAGAACAACGTGCTCCGAGCCTTGCCTTGCAATGCCATTGCGTTGAGGACGCGAACGGCGAGGTCCTTGATCGTTGGCCATCTAGCCAGTGATCGTGCGACCCATGAACGTGTGGACGCGGAAAACGTGACCAGTATCAGACCCACGACCATCAGCCCCGCCATCAATGCGTCGATGTAAAGAAGACGTCTGAGCACGGAAAGGGAGCGCAGCAGATCGAGAAAGAATGGGGCAAATAAAATGGGTAGCAGCACGAGCGAAAATAGCCCCACGAAGCGATCCAAAATCAACACCGTCGCAACCTCGGCTCGCCTGCCGTCATTTTGCCTGGTCGCATACACGACCTTGGCAATGTCGCCACCTGCCGCTCCCGGGAGGAAGGTGGAGAAAAGAAACCCAATCAAGGTCAACTGAAAGGAGTTCCCAAGAGAGAGAGAGAGCCGAGCGCTACGAAACAGAAGGGACGCTCGAATGGACATCATTAAAACATCGACGAGCAGAAAGCCCACTGCCGCCAGAGTTATTGGCCAAACGCGGAAGAGCCTTGTCAAAGAAGAAAAATTGATCTGGCCCGATTTTTCAAGATAGACAAGGATGGCTATTCCGATGGCCACGCGCAGAAGCAGAAACGCAATCTTGCGCAGGGTCACACTGTCCCTGCTTGTAGCAACTTTTGCTATGAAACCTGTGGCGAACATCGTTTCCTCTGGGTGAAAAGACTAGTGGGGCAGACGTGGATGGGAGATGCCTGCCAGCAGACTGCTGGCAGGAGGCTCCGAGACGTTAGTTAACAGGGATTTCCCTCCGCTGGTCGTGACGATTCGGAAGTGTTCCTTGCCAACAACGGATTCGATGCGATCTGCCCCTGTCTGGTATGCAACCAAATAGTATCTGCTCCCGCCTGTCCACAAGGCCTTGAATTCGGAATCGTTCAAAAACACCGCCGGTGCGCTCGGAGCGGCCGCACCATACTCCATATTGTTGTAGTTGCCGTTCAGGAGCAAGGGATCCTGGCTGGCATAAAAAATGACAGCAGAGAAGAAGTAATAGTGGCGATCGACGATGAGCTTTCCGGGGGGTGCCGAAAGAAGCGCCTGCGCGAGCGGACGCGAGGAAAGATAAGGATCGAAAACGACAAGGGCCAAGCGCGCGGCATGAAAAAATAGAACCATCATGAATCCGGTCGCCAAGAAGGCACGCATACCTGACCAGCGCAGGTTCGCCACAGCCCCCACCAAAAAGGCCGCGCCTGCCAGGTATAGCGGCAGCCTGAGATAGGCAAAAGAATCGAAGGTCAGGTCCAGCATGTGCCCAAGAGACAGGGTATAAGCTGATGGATGGTGGGACAGCGCAGAGGAAATGTCTCCCGGAGTGGGCAGATTACGTACGGCAAAAGCAATCCCGATCGCGATCAGAGCGGCGCAAGCTGTGATTGCCCCCAAAGCGCGTGTTCCTCGATGGACCCACTTGCCTTCCACGGTCATTGCCGAGCCGAGCAGAAGAGCCAAGGCCGGATAGCACGGCATTGAGTAATATTCCTGGGTGGTTGAAAACGTGAAGAAGATCAGGATGAACCCTGCCCAGCAGAGCGCGAGAAGTCTGGTTTGCCCGGCGCGATCCACCGGCTTAAAAGAGAGCTTTGCAATCGCCGGGAAATATACAGACCAAGGAAAGAGCCACAGGAGGTGCAGCAGCCAGAAGTACAGTCGCGGAACCGTATTGTAATCGCGAGGATACCTGAGGTTGAGAAACCGCAGCAATTGTTCATTCACAAAATAGAACCACAGGAATCCGTGGTACAGACCCGGCCCACTTTGCAAAGTCCAGGCAAAATAGGGAGGATTCCTAAGGGTCGCCAGCACATGCCAGGGGGCGGCGATAATCAGCACGATAAGGAAACCACTGAGCGGCCGGAGCCGCTGCCAAGTTCTGCGAGAAAATAGCTGTCTTGAGATCAAAAGATAGATAAAAGCCGCGGCCACCGGGAATACGATGCCAACCAAACTCTTGAGCAAAAGCCCGGCGCCCAAGCTCGCAGCGAGAATGGCCGCCCAGAGCCGCGGTCGCTTTTCCTGTTCATCCAGGGCCCGCAAGAAGGCCCAGAGGGCAAGCGCAATGGTGAACGTGAGCATCACGTCGGGGATTTGAATGCGCGTAAAGAGAAATAATCCAACGCACGTGGACATACACAAGCCCGCATAAAAGCCGGCTCGTTCTCCGAAAGCCCACATGCCGAACGAGGCTGATAAAAGCGCGAGGGCGATGGAAGCGATAGCCACGGGAAGCCGAGCCACCCAATCGGCCACACCAAAAATCTTATAGCAAATGGCCATCAGCCAATAAATTAGCGGAGCCTTTTCCAAGTAGACGACCCCATCGAGCCGCGCGGTCACCCAATCGCCGCTTGTCAGCATGGTTTTGGCGATTTGGGCCTGCACGGCATCAACATCATCCATGAGAGAGGGAGGCGAGAGCACGCAACCCAGGTAGATCGCGGCTGCGATTATGAAGACGAGCGTAAGCAAGAACCACCGGCGACGATAGAGGAGAGGAGCGTCACTCAGTGCTTCATGGGGCGCATTATTCAGGGTAGCTAGATCTTGACTTGCCATCGTTTCATCCACAAAAACAAAATAAGCAGTCCCCAGAGGTGATATCCAATATTAATTTGTTTTTGGAAGTGGCGCTTCTTAAGTTGTTCGATGCCATCCCGCCGGAAGAGTTCTCCGTATTCCGATAACCCAAATTGCAAGGCGTCTTCCAGCAATCCGCGAAGAGGGCCGCGAAGCCATTCGTGCGCAGGGATGTCAAAGCCAATCTTGGGACGGTTCAGGATGGCGGGCGGTAATTTATCTTTCATTAGTTCGCGGAGGATAACTTTTTGCCGCGAGCCGCGGATCTTGAGTTTGGCCGGCAAGGTTGCGGCGAATTCGACGATGCGGTGGTCCAGAAAGGGCGGCCGGACCTCCACCGAATGAGCCATGCTCATGCGATCGCTTTTGGTCAGGATGTCATCGGCAAGATAATATTTCTGGTCCAACCAAAGGAATGGAGCCAGGTCATCATTGACTTTGGGTAGATTTGCCAGCTGGCCGAGAATCTGCTCAAGCGTTCTGGGCAACGGTTCATATACAAGCGTGCGCATATCCTCGTCTGCAAAGGTGCCGTTCCAATAGACGTGCGCCCGCTCGGGCTGCATAAGAGAGCCTTCGAGCAGGCGCTTCACCTTGTAATCGAATCCGATCTTTTCGTCGGAAACCGGCCAGCGACGAAATATGGAGAGTCCCGCCGCCACTAACGCGCGCGGCAGCCTCCGGAGATGCCGCGAGATACGGTTGGCAGGATACGTCAAGTACCCACCCAAGAGCTCGTCCGCACCCTCACCGCTTAGGGCTACTGTCGTCTTCGTCTTACAAAGTTTCGACAAAAACCAGACCGGCAACGCACCAGCGTCTGCGCTTGGTTCATCGCAGTAATAAGCGAACTCTTCAATTGCGCCTCTCAGATCAACGGCGGGGTTCAAATCCATCTCGTCGTGATCTGTGCCATATTCGCGCACCGCAGTCCGGATGTAGGATGACTCATCGAAGCTGCGTCCCTTGAACGAAATGGAAAACGACTTCAAGCGGGATGAGCTTGCCGCCGCGGCGTAATGCAGAATCGCAGTAGAGTCAATCCCGCCACTTAGCCACACTCCCAGCGGCACATCGGAAAGCAGGTGTTCCCGAATAGAGTCTGCCAGGAGTCTATTTAATTCCTCTTTGGCATCTTCCAAAGATATTTCGCGTATTTTGCCGTACGGCAGTTGCCAGTAGTGTTTGCTTGTAACCTTGCCGTCTCTCCACTCCATCCAGTTGCCCGCCGGAAGTTTGCGGATACCGTCAATGAGCGTCCACGGGCATGGAATGTAATTTAGAGAAAGGAAGCAATCGAGTGCTTCTCGGCTCAAGGTACGGTCAATTTCGGGATGAACAAGGATCGCTTTAAGTTCAGACCCAAAGTACAGATCGTCCCCTCTTTGCGCAAAATATAGCGGCTTGATCCCCATTCGATCACGCGCCAGGACTATGCGTTTTTGAGGTACATTCCACACTGCGAAGGCGAACATACCCCTGAGGCGCGCGAAACTCTCCGTGTCCCACTGCAAGAATGCCCTCAGGACAGTTTCGGTATCCGAACGTGAGACAAACGTGTGCCCCAATTCCTCTAGTTCCGCTCTTACCTCACGGTGATTATAGACTTCACCATTGAAGACAATTCCGCATTCACCGTTATTTACAAGAATCGGCTGATTCCCACATTCAAGATCAATGATTTTGAGGCGCGCCGCACCAAAAGAAAACAGATCGGACGAAAAGATACCTTGCTGATCAGGACCTCGGTGGATGAGAGTTGCCACCGCGTTCCGAACCCTTTCTGGGGACGACTTCGAATGTTTATGTGTAAATCCTGCTATCCCGCACAATGCGTGGCACCTTTCCAGTATGTCTTAGATCAGAGTTACTTCAATCGTCGGCACGCAATGTTTTAGGTCGATAGCGACGCCAAATACACAGGAGCGGGCGCACATCGTCAGCAGGTGCGACGACAAAGGCCCTGACGCTCGTGCTCTCCGAAGACCTCGAATCTCGCCGAAATACTATCCGCGCACTAGATAGTCCACGTTGGCGGTGGCATCGAGTAAGAAGCGTACCATGAGCGAGTGGATGGTATTTGCCAGAAGTAATCGCGCCCGGCGGGCTTGTATTAGCGTGAAGACGAAGCTGCTTGCGCTCGTTCACAACTACCGTTCGCTTGAGCGCGTGCTTTTCTGCTGGCAACCTCTGAGGGCCAGCGGGCACTTCGATCAACTTTCGCTATTTCAGGGAATCAATCCGCAATCGAATAGCTTGTTCGCAATTGGAGGTGCGACTTTGCTGATAAAGGCGATGCGCATCTGCGGATCGTCATGGAGAAATTGTATTACCTTTACTTCTCCAGGACTCGGCGGCGCTTTTTGGCTTTCCCTCTGCTGCAGCTGCTGGCAACTCGAGTTTTGATATTTTAGGATGATCTTGTTGGCTACCTGGTCCATGATTGGGAATTGCGATTGAGCCTCGGCCCTGCTGCTACGAAGCAGCGTGATGACCAACAGCAACGCCGTAAACAACGCCAGGCCCAAAATCCAAGGAAAGTAACGCTTAATCATGACTTGCTCCTGCTCTTTAATTTCTTGTGTACGCTAATAGCGGAGACGATTCCTCCGTCGCCCAGTTTCCCTCCGAGCCTTCCGACTAAT
>Ga0210384_10008308_pt1 | contig 10833 bp, 9 predicted proteins | sample IncBWH2MmetaG_FD_160574 | JGI IMG/M metagenome (GOLD analysis project Ga0210384, IMG submission 160574) | Forest soil microbial communities from Barre Woods Harvard Forest LTER site, Petersham, Massachusetts, United States - Inc-BW-H-2-M | ecosystem: Environmental > Terrestrial > Soil >...
CGAGAACAACTGGGGCGACGCGGAGGTCAAGCGCCTGGCGCTCTTCGCGCTGATGATGCCGTTCTGCCTCGCCCTGGCCGATGCCGAGGATGGGCCAGCCGCAGCGCCGGTGCGGGTTTGACCGCCGCCGGCGGCGAGGTCCCGGAGGCCCGCCGCGCGGCCAGCGCGCCCGGCGGGTTCAGCTTGTCGCGACGCGCGGCCGAGGTGTGGATCTGGATCGCCTTCGCCGCCGGCCTCGGGCTCGTGGCCTTGATGGTGGCGCGCAGCCAGGTCGGCGGCGATCAGCTCAACCTGCTGGCGCGGGGTTGGCTGCTGGCGACGCGCCGGCAGATGGTGTGGTTCGGCAACCCGCTGTCGACCGGCGGCAAGGCGCCGGGCGGGATCACCAGCCTGCTGGTCGGCCTGCCGCTCCTGCTGTGGCGCCATCACCGCGCCGCCACCGCGGCGGTGGCGCTCTGCCACCTGGCGGCCTTCCTGGTGCTCGATCGCACCCTGGCCCGGATGGTCTCGCCGTGGGAGCGGCTGCCGTTCGCCATCCTCTACTGGCTGAGCCCCTGGCAGCTCTACTTCGGCACCTTCCTCTGGAACCCGAACTACCTCTTCCTCGGCGGCGCCTTGCACCTGGCCACCGCCTGGCGGCTGCGCCGCGCGCCCGACCTCGCCGCTTCGCTCCTGCACACGGCGACGTTGGTGCTGGGGTTGCAGATCCATCCCTCGTTCCTGTTGCTGGCAACGGCTTCGGCGCTGCTCTGGTGGCGCGGTTACCTGCGTCCGCACGCCGGCGGCGCGGCGCTGGGCGCGGCGCTCGGCGCCCTGCCGCTGGTGCCCTGGGCCCGGGAGGTGATCGCCCACCCGGCCATGCTCGCCGAGGTCCACAAGGGCTTCCCGGGCCGCGGCCTGCTCTTCTCGCTGCCGCGCGGCATCCTCTACTGGCTGCGCTACTCGTCGCTCTCCCTGGCCGGCAGGAGCGGCCTGTTCGACTTCACCGAGGCGTTCGGCGCCGCCGCCGACCGCCGCCTCAGCCCGTTCTTCCGGGCCCTGACCGAGGGCGTCGGTCCGGCGACGGTGGCGCTGCCGCTGCTCGCCAACCTATGGCTCTGGCGGCGCTGGCGCCGGCGCGCGCGGCAGCACGAAGGGCCGGCGGCGGGGGCAGCGGCTCCGCCCACGGCGGCCTCACTCCCGCCCCGACGCCCTGCCGGCGCCAGCCTGACGGCGCCCCGCCTCGAGCGCCTTGCGGCCCTCCTGCGCCTGCCGCGCCTGCCGGCGACCGCCTCGGACCGCGCCTGGCTGCAGGGCTACGTCGTCCTGACCTTCGTCGCCGCGGCAGGCGTCTACGCCGTCTCGCCCACCACCATGATGTACTGGCAGGGCCTCTGCCTCTTCCACGCCGCGGTGCTGCCGCTCGCCCTCTACGCCGGCCTGCTGCTGCGCACGCGCCACGCCGCCCGCGTGCTGGCCGGCGCGGCCGCCTACGCCGTCCTCGAGGTCCTGCTCGCCCTGGGCATCGCCTTCGGCACCCCCGACTACCGCTGCCGCGGCCTCGAGACCGTCGTCTTCCCGCTGGTCGGAGACTCGCCGATGTTCCACGAGCTGCACATCCAGGACACCTGTCCCTGGCCGCTCGGCGACCCACACGGCTGGTGGCCCGACGTCCTGCCGCGCCCCGGCGATGCCCCGGCGCGCCGGTCACCCTGAAGGGGCGCTCGCAGTTCAGCCGTCCTGATGCTCAGGGCGGAGCAGGTCGAGGACGGTCTTGACCGGGGCGAAGGTGGAGCTCGGGACCTCGACGAAGACGGTGTTCCAGCCGGCCATGGCGCCGTTCCACAGGCCTGGGCGCTCGAGGGCTTTGAGCGGACGGCCCTCGTGCGCCTTGGCGGCGATGAAGACCGTCGCCGGATCGACGTAGCGGGCGAGGTCGTAAGGGCGGCCGGCGCGGTCGTGCAGGGCGCAGGCGAGGTCGACCGGGTTGAAATGAGTCGAGGCGGCAAGCGCCGCCTGCTGGTCGGGCTCCGGCCCGATCTGCGACGTCTCGACGATCTGCAGCGATACCTCGCCGCCGGCCCCCTCGACCCAGAAGGGCCCGCCGCCGGGCTCGCCGGTGTTGCGCACCACCCCGGCGACCCGCAGCGGACGGTCGAGCACCGCGACCAACAGGCGGCGCTGCTCGGCCGGGCTCGCGGCGGCAAAGGCCGCCGGCAGCCGGCGCGCGAGCTCGCGCTCGACGAAGCCGGCGGCCTCGTCGATCAGCTCCTCGTCAGGCAAGTCGGCGTCCAGCCCCTCGAGCAGGCGGCTGGCGCGCTGGTGATACGTCACCAGGACTCCGCCGAGCAGCTTCTTCCAGCGGGTGTGCTCCGGCTTCAGGCGGTCAGGCACCACGTTGTCGACGTTCTTGAGCAGCACGATGCCGGCGCCGCCGTCGGCCAGCTGCTGCAGGTTCTCGAGCAGCGCGCCATGCCCGCCGGGCCGGAACAGCAGCGAGCCGTCAGCCAGGCGGAAGGGGCGGTGCTCAGGATCGACCGCCAGGGTGTGAGTCGATCGGCGCTGGTGGGAGAAGCCGATCTCGAAGCGGCAGCCCAGCCGGCGCTCGAGCGCCGCGCCGCGCGCCGCCAGCAGCGACCGGAAGCGTTGCTCGTGCCGCGGCGACACCGTGAAATGGAGGCGGCACACTCCCTCGCCGTCCCGCGCGTAGTTCGCGCCCTCCACCAGGTGCTCCTCGAACGGCGTGCGCGGGCCGTCCGGGTAGCGATGGAACAGGATCAGCCCTTTCGGGAGCTCGGCGTAGCCGAGGCCTTCCGCCGTGAGCAGGCAGGTCAGCACGATGCGGCGATGTGCCGCCGGCAGGTCGCTGCTCCCGAGCTCAGCAGTAAGGGGGAGGCGCACTCCGCGGGCGGCGGCGGCCGCCGCCAGCTCCTCGAAGAAGGCGAAGCGAGGCAGCTCGTCGAAGAACGTCTGTGCCTCGGCGGCAGGTGGAGGTGGCGGGGCCGCCGGGCCGGCGGCACGCTCGAGCTGCTCGAGGTGCTCGAGGAGCGGCTGGAACATCCGCGAGGCGGCGCCCGAGGCCGGCACGAGCTTGTGGATGCGTCCGGCGGCGGCGGCCTCGTCGAAGCGTGCCGTGAGCTCCGGCTCGTCCTCGGCGGCGATGGCGCGGATGCCGTCGCCGAGCGTGCAGGGGCGCAGCACGCGGGTGAAGGGCGGCGGGCTCCGGAACAGCTCGACGTGGCGCAGCGCCTCCTCGAGCGCGAGGCCCAGGCGCTCCATCTGCTGCAGATCGCGCTCGCCGAAGAGGCGCCGTTCGGTCATGGCTGCACCCGGCTCCCGCGGCCTCGCCACGCTAGGGGGCGGGTTCGGTGACGGTGGCGGTACCGGTCGGGGTGCCCGTCCGTGCGATCAGGCCGCGGTAGGGCGCGAGCCGTGGCCGCAGCTGGGCGAGACACGGCCAGGAGGCGTCGCGCTCGTTGAGCAGCGGCGCTCCCTCCGGCCATCGGATCTCGACCTCGGGGTCGTCCCAGGCGAGGCCGATCTCGTCCGGCTGGTCGTAGAGGGCGGTGCACTTGTACTCGACGTGGGAGGTGTCGCTCAAGACCAGGTAGCCGTGAGCGCAGCCCGGCGGCACGTAGAGCTGCCGGAAATTCTCCCCGGACAGCACCTCCGCCACCCAGCGGCCGAAGGCCGGCGAATCCGGGCGCAGGTCGACGGCGACGTCGAAGACCTCGCCGATCACCGCCCGCACCAGCTTGCCCTGCGGGTGGTGGAGCTGCGCATGCATGCCGCGCAAGGTGCCGCGCGCCGCCGAGAACGAGTGGTTGTCCTGCGCGAACTCGCCGGGGAGACCCAGCTCCTCGAACTTGCCGCGGTGGAAGGTCTCCAGGAAGAAGCCTCGCGCATCGCGCCGGACCTGCGGCTCGATCACCACGACGCCGGGGATGATGGTCGGAGTGACCTTCACGTGCGGGTACTCAGGCCCAGGCGCTCTCGTCGGTAGCGGTCGGCCTGCACCGCCTCACACCAGGCGCGATGGTCGAGGTACCAGCGGACCGTGGCGGCGATGCCGGTATCGAAGTCGTACCGCGGCTCCCAGCCGAGCTCGCGCCGGGCCTTGCTGTCGTCGATGGCATAGCGGCGGTCGTGCCCCGGACGATCGGCGACGAAGCTCTTCAGGTCGCGGTAGGAGGCGGCGCCGCGCGCCGCGAGCGCCGGGTTGGCGGCGGCCGGCAGCTCGCGGTCCAGCACCTCGCAGAGCCGGTCGACGATGTGCAGGTTGGTGCGTTCGCTGCGCCCGCCGAGGTTGTACTTCTCCCCGGGCCGGCCATGGCGCAGGGCGGCGAGCAGCCCCCGGCAATGGTCCTCGACGTGCAGCCAGTCGCGGACGTTGCCGCCGTCGCCGTAGATCGGCAGCGGCCGCCCCTCGACCGCGTTCAGCACCATGAGCGGGATCAGCTTCTCCGGGTACTGGTAGGGACCGTAGTTGTTGGAGCAGTTGGTGATCAGCGCGGGCAGGCCGTAGGTCTCGCGGTAGGCCCGCACCAGGTGATCGGCGGCGGCTTTCGACGCCGCGTAGGGCGAGTTCGGCGCGTAGGCGGTGGTCTCGGTGAAGGCGCCGGTCGGCCCCAGGCTGCCGTAGACCTCGTCGGTCGAGACGTGCACGAAGCGGAAGTCGTCGCCGCTCGGCCCGCGCTGGCGCGCCGCCTCGAGCAGCTCGAAGGTGCCGACGACGTTGGTATGAATGAAGTCGCTGGCGTCGTCGATCGAGCGGTCGACGTGGCTCTCGGCGGCGAAGTTGATCACCGCCGACGGGCGCTCCTCGGCGAAGAGGCGGCGCACCTCGGCACGGTCGGCGATGTCGCCGGCGACGAACCGCAGGCGCGGATGACCCCAGACGTCGGCCAGGTTCTCGAGGCTGCCGGCGTAGGTGAGCTTGTCGAGCACGATCACCCGGGCGTCGCCCTCCGCAATGGCCAGCCGCACGAAGTTGCAGCCGATGAAGCCGGCGCCGCCGGTGACGAGGAGCGTGTGCATGGGGTCCCTTGAAGGCCGCTTTCGACCGGCGGGAAGTATATACAATCGCCGCCGCGCGACCGTCGTCGTGCCAGGCTGATCCGGTACCACTGATCCCGACCCCGCCATCCCCAGGAGGCAACCTTGACCCCATTCCAAGCCGTCGTCCTGTCGCTGGTCCAAGCGGTGACCGAGTTCCTGCCGATCAGCTCGTCCGGCCATCTCATCCTGGTTCCCTACTTCCTCGGTTGGCCGGACCAGGGCCTGTCGTTCGACGTCGCCGCACACTTCGGGACCATGCTCGCCGTCGTGGCCTACTTCCGCCACGAGCTGGTCGACCTGGTGACCGGCTTCTTCACCGGCGCGCCGGGGCGCCATGACTTCGACCCGCGCCGGCTGGGATGGGCGCTGATCGTGGGCACGATCCCGGCCGCCCTGGCCGGCCTGGCCCTCGAGTCGACGATCGAGGCCCACCTGCGCTCGCCGGCGTTGATCGCCTGCACGACGCTGATCTTCGGCCTGGTCCTGCTCTGGGCCGACCGCGCGGGACGCCAGCAGCGCGACCTCGCCAGCCTCGGCGTGGGCGCGGGGCTGCTCATCGGCCTGGCGCAGGCGCTCGCCCTGGTGCCGGGGACCTCTCGGTCAGGCATCACGATCACCGCCGCGCTGCTGCTCGGCTTCACCCGGCCGGCGGCGGCGAGCTTCGCGTTCCTGCTCTTCATCCCGGTCGGCGTGCTGGCGGGCGGCCACGACCTGTTGAAGCTGTGGAAGACAGGCGAGCTGTGGAGCCAGATCACCCCCATCCTGATCGCCATCGTGGTGTCGGGGACGGGCGGGTACCTGGTGATCGGCTGGCTGCTGGACTGGCTGCGCCGCCGGCCCCTGACGGTGTTCGTGGTCTACCGCGTGGCGCTGGCGGCGGTGATCGTGGTCACGCTTCTGGCAAGGCGGTGACCGCCGGCTACGGGGCGGTAAGACCGGTTCACCGGCCCGGCCTGGGCAATGAGTACCCGGGCGGGGTGTTAGTAGTGATTTGCCATATTGACAACAATCAATAAGTCGGGATAGCCTCCTCGATGCGGGGAGGCAAAGCTCCTCCTCTCATCCCTCCCGAAAAGGAGCGCCTCAACGGCGCTCCTCTTTTTATGGTGCGGCCGGCTACTGCGCGGCGCCCAGCACGGCTTGCTTGAAGTCCTCGCCGGGCCCGGGGTGCGGCCCGATCCAGGTGGCGAGGACGGCGTCGGCCGTGGGCTTGCCCGGAAGCGTGCCCCTGGCCTTGCCGTTCACCTCGACCTTGGTTCCCTGTCCCGGAACGTAGGTCAGCACCATCTCGTGGCCCTTCGGGATGTCTTCCATGTAGGTGCAGAGCATCTTGAAGCCGGCCTTGACCTCGGCGGACGCGGAGGGGGAGTTGTCGGCGAGCCCTTCGTCCCACGCATCGCACATCTGCTTGGCGCTGACGCTGTAGAGGAAGTGGAAGCTCATGCGGCGTGGCGCGTCGGCGCTCAGGACCTTGGCCGGCGAGCGCTCCTTCGCCGCCAGGTAGAGGCCGCCGACGTAGACTTTGATGAAGAACTTCTTGCGCAGCCCCAAGCCGTTGAGCACCAGGGTCTGACCGCCGGCTTCGGCCTTGTCGGGCAGAGTGGCGCCGGCGAGCGTCGCGGCGGCGGCCGGCGCCGCGGCCGGGGCGAGCAGGACAGAGGAGATGAGCAGAGCGCCAAGCAGCAGCTTTCGCATTTGCGAGTCCTCCCACTGAGAAGGGGCGAGCATTAGCGGATCGCCGGCGAGTCTAGCCGAATCGGCGGGCCTCCGGGGAACTCCTCCGACCCGGGTCTGGGGGGCGGACCCTTCCTCAGGCCTCGCTTTGGGCGAGGCGCCCGTGGCAGAGGCAGGGGCTGCGGACTGCGGGCGCCTCGCCCAAAGCTCGGCAGAGGAAGGGTCCGCCCTCCAGACCCTCTCTTCCTCCCACTTCGGCTATTGATCCCTTCGGCGACCTCTGGAGTGGAAGGCGGGCCCCACTTCGGCTGATGATCCCTTCGGCGATCTGTGGGTGGAAAGCGGCCCACCAGGCTCACGGGGCTGGCAAACATGCCCGCCGGCGCCGCGTATCACGCGGGTGGCGGGAACTGAGATAATGCCGACCGATGCCGAGCTGGTGGCGAGCGCGCTCCGTGGATCCGAGGAGGCATTCCGGGACTTGGTGCTGCGTTTCGAGCGCCCGGTTTACGCCCTGATCCTGCGCATGGTCCACGACGCGGAGCAGGCGGAGGATCTGGCGCAGGAGGTCTTCGTCAAGGCCTATCGCCACCTTGCCTCCTACGACCCGCGGCGCAAGTTCGCCAGCTGGTTGTTCAAGGTCGCGCACAACTCCACCATCGACCACCTGCGCCGGTCCCAGCTGGACACCGTGCCGCTGGCGGCGGAGCAGGAGGACGGCGGCGGGCTCCTTGCCGTGCTCGCCGACACCTCCGCCGAGAGCCCGGCGGCGGCGGCGGAGCGGCGCGACATGGCGCGGGCGCTCGAGCGGGCCATCGCCCGTCTGCGCCCCGAGTATCGCGAGGCGGTGGTGCTGCGCTACGTCGAAGGGTTGGCGTACCAGGAGATCTGCGAGGTGCTCGGGCTGCCGGTCGGCACGGTCAAGACCAACCTGCATCGCGCCCGCAAGGAGCTCGCGGAAGCCATGCGCGCCGCGGGATGGGGTTCCGCCGCCGGCCCCGGTTCCGGTGGGAGGGAGACGCATCTGGCGGGAGCGGCCCCGGGCGGCGCCGGCGGCGCAGGCGGCGGAACCGGCGCCGGTGGCGCTGCCGAAACCCTGTCGCTCGACGAGCCGTAGGGTGGGTTGCGCAGTAGAGTGACGAAAGTGTGACGCCGATGCCCCTCCCCCAACCACCGCCCGCCGCCTCCGGCGCCCCCGACGCGCTCGGTGCGCTCGACCGCTGGCTCGCCGCCGAGCGGTCCGCCGTCGACGTCGACGCCGACGCCGCGGCCGATGGCGCGGCCGAAGCGGCGTTCGCCGAGCTGCTCGTCGGCCTGCCGCGGCCGGCGCCGCCGCCCGGTTTCGCCGACCGGGTGCTGGCGCGCGCGCGGCGGGCGCCGGGCCGTCGCTGGCTGGGGTGGCGGTGGCGGTCCCTGCCGGGGCGTGCCGCCTGGAGCCTTCCCGCGTGGCCCGCAGTGCCCGCCGTCGTGGCGGCCGCAGTGGCCGCGGCGGCGGTGCTGCTGGCGCTGCTCGGCCTGCCGGCGTCGTCCTGGGTGGCAGCGGCGATGGCCGCCAGGCTCGGAGCGACGGGCATCGCCGGCCTGCTGCAAGCCAGCGTCGACGGAGTGATCGCGGCCGGCCAGTGGCTGGCCGACGTGGTCGACTTCGCCGACAAGCTGGTGCTCCTGGTCAGGGCGGTGGCGGAGCCGCTGGCGACTCCGCCGATGGCGGCGCTGGCTGCCGCCTGTCTGCTGGTGTCCGTCCTCGCCACGCGCTGTCTGGTCGACCTCATCCAACGTGACAGGAGGTGGGTCTATGCGGACCCCATCTGATCGTTTTGCCCGCGCCGGCCGCCGTGCGGCGCGCGCTTGTCGCCCCGGGCCTTCCTGCCGGGGATTGGCCTCGGCTTCGCTGGCCTTGGCCCTGGTGCTCTGCCTGCCGGCTTCAGGCGCGGCGCAGTCGCCGCACCCATCCTCCCGGCCGGCAGCCGGCGCGGCGCTGTCCGCCGGCGCCCGGCGCGAGCTGCGCGAGTCGATCGAGCGGCTCTACCAGGTCACCGGTATTCACAACGGCGTCCTGCTCAAGCCTCGCGCCGTGCGCGCGGGGGTCCACGAGGTCGAGGTCAGCGGCGACTCCATCCTGATCAACGGCGCACGCGTCATGCCCGAGGCGGTGCGCGAGTGGCTTCGCGACGCCGGCGCGCCGCAGCTGCTGCAGCTGCTCGAGCTCTCGCCGGCCGATCGCCAGGCGCTGTTCGGCCTGCCGCGCGACGTGGCGGCGACGGCGTCGTCCTCCGGCGAACCCGGCAGCGGCGCCGGGCCGGCGACCGCCGCGGCGGGCGAGGGCACCGGTGCGGAGAGTCGTGAGGGCGCCGGCCTCGGTTCGACGCCGCCGACGCCGCCGGTTCCTCCCACGCCGCCCACTCCGCCGGTGCCACCGGTCGCCGAGGAGCCGCCGGCGCCTCCGACCCCACCCTCTCCGCCGCCGGCGGTGAGCTCCGGCAGCCGCGTGCGCTTCGGCGGCCCGGTGACCGTGGGCAAGGATGAGGTCGCCGAAGAGGTGGTGACGATCGGCGGCGGCGTGCATATCGACGGCGAAGTGAACCGCGACGTCTCGGCGGTCGGTGGGTCGGTGCGGGTCAACGGGCGTGTCGGCGGCAGCGTCACCGCGGTCGGCGGCAGCGTTCATCTCGGGCCGCACTCCGAGGTGATGGGCGACGTGAGGGCGGTCGGCGGCACCGTGGTCCGCGCGCCAGGAGCGGTGGTCCACGGCAGCCTCTCGGACGTCAGCAAACTACGGCCCTTTGGCGGGACCGACATCGATATCGACGACGGCCACCTGCTGCTGGCGCCGCTGGTCGGCCGCTCGCTGCACATGTTCTGGTCGCTCGCCACGCTGTTGCTCCTGCTGCTTGCCGTCACGCTGGTGGTGCTGCTGGGGCCGAACGCCCTCGAGCAGGTGCGAGCGCGGGTCGCCGGCGAGCCATGGACGACGCTCGGAGCGGGCCTGCTCGGCCAGGTCCTGGTCGGACCGGCTCTGGGAGCCCTGGTGATCGTGCTGATCATCTCGATCGTCGGCTGCCTGCTGCTGGCACTGGTGCCCTTCCTGATCATCGGGCTGCTGATCGCGACTCTCGTAGGCTTCGCCGGCGTCGCCTACCAGGTGGGACGTGTCCTCGAGGGCCGCTTCGGCTGGCACTTCGGCGGCCCCTACCTGGCCACCATCGTCGGCGTGCTGGCCATCGAATCCCTATCGCTCATCGGCCACCTGCTGTCCATCGGCGGCGGCTTCCTGCACTTCTTCGCGATGATCTTCTTCTTCTTCGGCCTGATCGTCCGCTACCTCGCCTGGACCATGGGCTTCGGCGCCGCCATCCTCACCGCCTTCGCCAACCGCCCGCAGCGTTTCCGCCGCCAACCCCCGCCGCCGTCCTCGGCGGTCCTGGCAACGCCACCGCCGGCACCCTACGCGACACCGGCGCCCCCCGCGCCGCCGGCGACGCCAGGGACAGGCACGCTCGAGCCGCCGCCGGCTGCGCGCTGATGCCCCAAGGCGGCCGTCGCGGGCCTCGCGGCGGCCGCCCTGCACGGCGCGCCAACTGGTCTTACGCGGCGTGTCGGAAGTGGATCTCACGAGAGCCGACCTGAGCTGCGAGAATCCTCCAGATGCCCAGGGGCGCACCCCCCCTGTGGATCCCTTTAGGTTCGGTCCTCGCCTGCCCGAACACGGGCACAGGCGGAGCGCAAGATCGGAGGAGATGATGGTCAGAGCCTGCCGAAGCCTCGCCACGCTCGCCGCGGCAGTCCTTCTCGCCACCCCCGCGGCCGCCCAGCTGTTCAACGGCGTCACGATACCCCCGTCAGACTCCGACATCGATGGCCATAGTCGTGGAGGCGCTCAGCACGACCTGGTCAGCCAGGGCATCGGCCTCGTCCGGGTGACGATCGACTACAGCAGCCCGCACGTGCACAGCCCGACCGGAGTCGATCGACGGGGCAAGATCTGGGGCAAGGGCAATCTCGTCGAATACGGGATGACGAACCTCCCCTTTGGCAGCTGCGGCAGTCAGTGCCCGTGGCGCGGTGGCGCCAACGAGAACACCGTCTTCACCACGACTCACGACGTCACGATCCAGGGCCAGC
>Ga0210384_10008309_pt1 | contig 10831 bp, 4 predicted proteins | sample IncBWH2MmetaG_FD_160574 | JGI IMG/M metagenome (GOLD analysis project Ga0210384, IMG submission 160574) | Forest soil microbial communities from Barre Woods Harvard Forest LTER site, Petersham, Massachusetts, United States - Inc-BW-H-2-M | ecosystem: Environmental > Terrestrial > Soil >...
GAGCGGGAGGATGACCACGGTGCCGGAGAGTTCCGCAGGATTGAGCGCGGGAATCAGTTTTTCCAGCGCGATGATGGAAGCATATTCGGTACCGTGGGCGCCGGAAACGAGAGCCAGAACCGGGCCGGGCTTGGCGCCGTTCACGACAACCACGGGAATATTCGTGGCGGCGTCCACGCCGGCGGGAACCTCTAGAAATCCCGTGGCTTTCTGGCCGGGAGCAGCAGTAGCAGTGCCGACGGAATATTTATTTTGCGCGCGCAGCGAAACTGAAAAGAAAAAAATCAAAAACGAAATGGCGAGAATGGAACGGCAATAACGCATGATTTTCCTCCGCAAGGCCAGTGAGAATAACGCGGACGCGCGCGGATGAGCAATGTAAACAACAATTCAAAAACCAAAGCTCACCCGCGCTTCCGGAATTGACAATGAATCGGGCGTCGTTACGAAAACATTTTTTATTCGCCCGATTTTTGCGCAGCTGCTGGCGTTGGCTCCGGCGGCGTCGCCGGCGTGGATTCACCCTTCACATAGTGCGCGTACCAGGCCAGGAAGCGCTCGAGTCGGTCCTTGATGTGAGACGGCGTGGTGAATCCGTGATATTCGCCGGGATAGACCACGAGTTCGGTGGTGCGGCCGAGAGCCTTCATGGCTTGGTACATCTGCTCGCTGCCAAGAATGGGCACGTTCGAGTCAATCTCGCCGCCCATGAAAAGCGTCGGCGTGGTGATATTTTTCACCTTATAGAAAAATGAAATCTTGTCCCACACCGCCTGATTCTCCCACGGGTAGCCTAGCTCGATTTGGTAATCGCGCTGGTAGTGATCGTGTCCGTAGAAGCTGGTGATGAGCGCAACGCCCGCGCCGGAAATCGCGCCCTTGAACCGTGTTGTTTGCGCGATGATGAAGTCGGTCGAGATTCCGCCGTAGGACCAGCCGCCTACGCCAAGTTCTTCGGGATCGGCGATGCCCTGCGCCAAGGCGTAGTCCACCATGGCCATGTCATCCTGAAAATCCTTGTTGCCCCAGTCGGCATAGATCGCGGCGCAAAATTTTTGGCCGTAGCCGGAGGAACCGCGCGGATTCGGGCGCAGGACGGCGTAACCATTGGCGGTGTAAAGCTGCGTCAGATGATCGAACGAGGAAGTGTACTGCCCCACCGGCCCGCCGTGAGGATTCAACAGCGTCGGTACTTTCTTTCCGGGCGTGTAGTCCACGGGCTTGTACAGATAGCCCGCGACCGTCGTGCCGTCCTTGCTCTTGAAATGCACGTATTCGGGCAAGGACACCTTGAGCTGCGCCATCAACGCGTCGTTTGTTTTCGTCAGCCGCGTCGGCTCACCGCCGTTCGACAAGTAAATTTCGTCAGGACGCTCGGGCGTTCCGATTTGCGCGGTTACCGTGCCGTCCTTACCGAGCGAGTAGTAACCCACCGTTACGCGCCCGCCGATCGGTCGCGTGATGTCTCCGCCGGTGGCCGGGATCCGGCACAAATTCACTTCGCCGTCGTCGTCCGCCGTGAAATATATGAACTTCCCGTCCGCCGAAAAACGCGGGCGGCGCACGCTGCGGTCAAAACTTAGCGTCAGCACTTTGGCTTCACCGCCGCTCGCGGGAGAAATCGACAAATGGTCAGTCGCGTAATAAAACAAGTGTGGATCGAGTTGCGAAACATAAGCGATCCACTTGCCGTCGGGCGACCACACCGGCTGATTGTCGGACCCGGGATTCGTTGAGATCTGCGTGAGATGCGCGCCTTTGTCGGAATTGTCCGCAGCCACTACCCAAATATTAGAATCGAGCGAAGCGTCCGGGTCGGGCATGCTGCGATTGCTACTGAAGGCGAGTTGTTTCCCATCGGGTGACCACGTGGGCTGCGAGTCGTCGAAATCGCCGGAAGTAATTTGCGTCAGTTTTTTTGAAGCCACATCAAAAACGTAAAGGTGGGTGCGGCGCCGGTCAAGATACCCAATGGTGTCCCGCTTGAACTGCAGGCGGTCAATCACGTAGGGGGGCGGTGTCTTTGGCTTTGCGGCCGCTGCTTTATCCTTGTCTTTTTCCTTCGCCGCTTCCAGGTCCTCCGGCTTGGGGTCCTGAATAATCAGGACGAGACGCGCGCTGTCCGGTGACCATTCGAACTCTCCAACGCCCTGCGGAACATCCGTGAGCCGGACTGCTTCTCCTCCGAGCCGGTTCAACAGCCACACTTGGTTCTTGCCGCCGTTCCGCGCCGAAGTAAATGCCAGGAACTTGCCGTCGGGACTCCAACGCGGCTGCCCGGAAGAAATTCCTTCCGCTGTCAGCGGAATCGCTTCGCCGCCGCGCGCCGAAATCATCCACAAACGAGTTTCGTTCTTGTCTTCCTTGAGCATCCTGGTGCGCACAACGTAAGCGATCCACTGGCCGTCGGGACTGAGTTCGGGCTGCGAAACGTCGCGAATCTGGAAAAGGTCGTCGATGGTGATGTTGCGGGGTGCAGAAGGAGCAGACTTGGAAGCTGCCTCCTGAGAAAAGAGAGGAGAAGAAAGACACAGAGCCAGAAGAACGCACAATATGCACGAGAAAATCTTCATGGAAGCGACTCCTAAAGTGAAAATGCGATTCAATTCGGGAGCATAGTGTAGCAGAAGGAGAGGACGCGATTCGGCGAAAAGGCGGTGATTTGGATCCCGATCACTGCGCAACACAGCCGATTGCGCAAAGTGCCCCCGCAGGTTCATGTGCGTTACTGCGGCGCAAGATGAGAGCGCTGTTGATCTTCTTGCTTATTATTGTCTACGGGCTCTAGGGGTGAAGACCAAGTCGGCGTAGCAAATCCATAAAGCGCGGGTCCGAGCGGAGGTTGTCGAGACGTGGCTCGGCCTTCACGTAGAGCCAGGGATCGCGCTCCTGGTAGGCTTTCTCGAGCCATTCCAGCACGTGGTCCTTGTCACCCAGGAGAGCATAGGCGTACGCGAAATTTAACGGGGATACAGGTTCGGTTTGCGCACTCTCTTTTAGCAGATCTAGTCGTTTCCGCAAGTAGCCGCTGTATCCAGAGCTCAAATACGCCTTTTCCAGATTAGCTGCAACCTTGGCGTTACCGCCAAGTGTTAGCGCTTTTTGCCACTCAGAGACGGCTTCAGTAAACATCCTTTTCTGCACGTAACAGTCACCGATATTCGCGTGCAGGTCGCCAGCCAACTCCGGGTATAGCTCAAGTGTCTTACCATATTGCTCGATGGCCTGGTCGTACTGGCGGGAATAATAGAGTGTCTCGGCAAGCCAAACGTTTACCGTGACTCCGAACGGATCAAGTTCCCTTGCCCTTTTGATCTCGCTGACAGCTTCGTCCAGCTGGCCTACCGCTGCTAGATAATGAGAATACCAGTGGTGAGCGGTTGCGTAGTTAGGGTTCAGGTCGAGCGCGCGTCTGAATTCCCTTTCTGAACCTGGCCAATCCCAATCGTAAAAGGTTTTGACCGTCCCGAGCGAAGTGTGAGCCTCGGCAAGGGTCTCATCGAGATCTAGCGCCCGCATTGCTGCGTCCCTCGCTTTTGGAAATGCCTCCTTTACAGGAAGATGACGGTGGGCTCCGAGAACGATGTAAGAGTCGGCCACCCCAGCGTAAGCCAGCGCGTAGCCGGGATCCAAGGAGGTCGCCTGCTGGAAGTATTCAAGTCCTTTCTGCTCACCCTCCCCTGTCCTCTTGCTCCAGTAGTATCGCCCCTTGAGATAGGCCTCGTAGGCTTCGGGGTTGACGGGCCGACTGCTTGTGAGACGAGTGCGATCCTGCTGGGTCAGTTTTATCTTTACGTCGGTGGCGATGGCGTTAGCCACGTCGTCTTGCAGGGCCAGGACATCGCGCAGATCGCGCTCGTAGCTCTCGGCCCATAGATGTGTGTCGGTGGATGCGTGAATCAACTGCGCGGTGATTCGGACCCGATCACCGGAGCGTTGTACCGAACCTTCAATGACCCCGTCCACGTTCAACTCGCGCGCAATCTCGGGCAGTGATTTCTTGGTCCCCTTGTACCGCATAACCGAAGTGCGCGAGATCACTCTCAGAGCTCGTATCTTGGCAAGGTTCGTGGTCAGCTCTTCCGTCATGCCGTCTGCGAAATAATCTTGAGTTGCATCGCCCGAAAGATTCTCCAGCGGAAGCACGGCAAGCGATTCGATGCGGTGGCCTTCTGCTCCGCTGTGCAGGCGATCGCGCAATCCACCTATATTCAAGCCAACAACCAACACCAGGAGCGCGACAAGACCAGCCGTGACCGCAATCGCCCAGGGCCGCAATGGCCCATGCGCGCTCGGAGCTGCTCTCCCTGCCGTTGCCGATGCCGTATCCCGCTTTAAACGAGACAGGTCGGTCCGGATGTCGGACGCATTCTGGTATCGCAACTTGCGGTCCTTCTCGAGCGCCTTGTTGATGACCTCTTCGAGCTTTGGGGAGAGGTCGGGATTAAGTCGAACTGGGGCAACCGGCCTGCGATTCAGAATCGCTGCCGCAATGACGCCAGAGGTCTCACCACGGAAGGGCAGAACCCCCGTGGCCATCTCGTAGAGCGCCACACCAAACGAAAACAGATCCGTGCGCGCATCCAACTCTTCGCCCCTCACTTGTTCGGGCGACATGTGAGTGATGGTGCCGATCGACATTCCTGGTCGAGTGAGCTGATCCAGCTCGCTGGCAGTGGGCAGCGCCGAAAGTTCCATAGCCCCGCCCGCCGGCACAAGCTTTGCTAACCCAAAATCCAGAATCTTGACGCTTCCGTGCTGGGTGACAAATATGTTGGCGGGCTTGATGTCCCGGTGAATGATTCCCTTGCTGTGGGCCGCACCGAGAGCCTCCGCAGTCTCAATCCCCCATTCAAGCACTTGTTCAAACGGAACCGGCCTGCCGGCGATGCGGTCTTTGAGCGTCTGGCCATCGAGAAACTCCATCGCGATAAAGGGCTGACCGTTGTGTTCGCCGATTTCATAGATGGTGCAAATGTTGGGATGGTTCAGCGCGGAAGCAGCCTGCGCCTCACGGTTGAAGCGGCTCAGAGCTTGAGAGTCTAGCGCGAACGCATCAGGAAGGAACTTGAGGGCAACAAACCGGCCGAGCTTTACATCCTCGGCTTTGTACACGACACCCATCCCTCCGGCACCGAGCTTTTCGAGGATGCGATAATGCGAGATGGTGTGGCCGATCATGAGAGCCGCAGGAACTCGCGGTGGCCGTATGTTAGGGCGCTGCTAAACGCAAGTCAAAGCTTTACGTCGTTCAAGACAAATGCGACATTTCCGAATGAGCTGTCGGTGACTTGGACATCGGGACGCGGCCAAGAAACGAGGAGGCGGCGGGAGCGAGTTTCGTTATTCAAGGGAAAAACGGGGCTATTCGTCGCGCAGGGCGAGCATGGGGTCGAGTTTGGAGGCACGATAGGCGGGCAAGAAGCTGGCGAGCGCGGCCACAGTTGAAAGGGTCACGACGGCCAGGGCGAGCGTCCACGGGTCACGCGGCTTGAGGCCGAAGAGGAGCGACTTGGCGACCTGGGCGGTAGCGAGGGCTAGTCCGGCGCCGACAAAGAGACCGATACTCGTGAGCATTCCCGCTTCGCGCATGATCATGCCGACGACGTGACCGCCTTCCGCGCCGATGGCCATTCGAATGCCAATCTCGCGAGTGCGTTGAATGACCATGTAGGAGATGACGCCGTAAAGACCAATCGCGGCGAGGAGCGCGGCGAGAAAACCAAAGAAGCCGGAAAGCGTGGCCATCAGTTCGTCTCGTACAAGCGATTCGCGAATCTGCGTCCGGAAAACCTTGAACTCGAGATCGATGCCAGGATTCACGTCGCCGATGGTTTGCTTCAACGAGGCGAGCAGACTCGCCAGGGGGAGAGACGAACGAATCAGGATTTGGACATCGGGGCTGGGTCCTTCCTGCTGTGTCGCCGGGAAATACGTAAACGGCAGGAATTCCTCGTGCATGTCCTGGAACTTGTTATCCTCCGTCACTCCAACAATCTCATACAGGGGCCGCGGTTTTCCTGGAGCTTCTTTCAAGCGAAACCTCTTCCCCAAAGGATCCGCGCCCTTGAGAATCTTGCGCACGAAGGCCTGATTCACGATGGCCACTTTCACGGAGGTTGTGGTGTCGCGGTCGTCGAAATCCCTCCCTGCGAGGAGCGGCGTCCCGATGGTTTGAAAATAGCCCGGGCCGAGATAATTCAACCATGCCAGGCCCTTATCGTCGTCGGACCCCTCGGTAAGAACGTACTCATTCCAGGTATCTCCGCCGAACGGGACCAGCATGGCGCTCGCGGCGGATTCCACGCCGGGAACGGCCCGCACGCGCTTTACGAGTTCACGTTTGAATTCGGAATAGCGATTTTCCGCGACCGGCAAGCGTTGGAAATCGACGGTGGTAATCAAGATCCCGTTCTGCTGGAAACCTGCGTTGAGCGTCATCAAGTTGCGCAAACTGCGGGCAAAAAGCAGTGCGCCCATCAAGAGCACAAGGGATAGCGCCACTTGCGAGACGACCAGAATGCGCCTGAGATCAAACCGCTCGCGGCCTCCCGTCATTCCGCGGCTTCCTGACTGCAACAGCGTGGCGGGGTCTGCACGAGTCGCACGGACGGCCGGAGCCAGCCCGAAGAAAACCGTCGTCAGCGCCGCGAGTGCGGTCGTGAACGCCAGAACAGGCCAGTCCATCCCCAGATTCAGGAAGATCTGGCTCTGCGAGGTACTGATGAACGCGACAAGCATCCGGCTGACTGCAAACGCCAGGAACAATCCGCAAATCGCCCCAGCCGCCGCGAGCAGCAGACTTTCCGAAAGCAGGTCGCGAATCATCCGCCACCGCGAAGCTCCCAGCGCCAGGCGGATAGTAATCTGGCGTTCCCGCGCACCGGCGCGCGCCAGCATCAAGTTGGCGAGGTTTGCGCAGGCAATGAGCAAGACCAGTCCGGAAATCCCCAGGAGCAGCCACAGTCGTGTTTCGGAATTCCTCCGCAATTCCGAAAATCCCGTGCTCGCCGAAAACGCTCCGAGTTTGTACTCAAGATATTTCTTTACTCCTTCCGCGTCATAAAAGGGCGGAATCGTCTCCTGCAGAATCGCGGGCGTCACCGCGCTTATTTGCGCGTTGGCGCGGGCAATTGTCCATCCGGGTTTGAGCCGACCGATGGAGGCAAGCCACCAGGCATGGCGGACGGTGAGCCGGTTGTTGCGCGGACTCAGGATGGGCTCGACACAGATTGGGACGGCTACGTCAAACGTATCGCCTACGGAGATACCGTTGAAGCCCGGAGGCGTAACGCCAAGAATTTCAAACGAATTGCCATCCAAGGTGAGGCGTTTCCCCACCACGGATGGGTCGCCGCCAAAGTTGCGTTGCCAGAAAGCGTAGCTGATGTTTACTCCCCCTGCTCCGCAACCCGGCTGGTCATCCTCCGGGCCAAGCAGCCGCCCGCGAGTCGGCTCAATACCAAGGACGTGGAAAAATTCACCGCTGACCTGGATAGCCTTGGCATATCTCACTTCGCCACCCGTCGCCAGATTGAAGCGCCTGTCGCTCCAGGCTGCGGTCTCGCCGAATCCCTCTTGACGCTTGCGGATTTGCTCCCACATCGCAAATGTCAGTTGAGAATATTGGCTGGAGAATTGCCCGGAGCTCCAGTCCCTGTCGGCAATCCTAACAGTTCCCAGCTCTTGGGGGTTTTTCACTGCAATACTACGCAAGCGGACAGCATCAATGAGCTGGAAAATGGCGGTATTGGCGCCGACACCCAGGGCGAGGGTGAGAATCGCAACGATCGTGAACCCTGGGCTGAGGCGTAGCAGCCGAAGGGAATAGCGAAGGTCATGCCAGAGCGAGGCCATTTTATCCTCCGGCGGTATAGACGACATAGGGTGGGGCCAGGTTCCGCCGGAGAATTCGGATATTCGAGGGCCGAGGACACCAAACTTGATTATTTTTGCTTCGGACAGACTGGGACCGTCCGGACCTGCCCGTCAATCGGTAGAAGTGGAGGTTGGACGGGCCGGAGTGGCGTCGCCCTTAACAAAGTGGGCGTACCAGGCGAGGTAGCGCTCGAGGCGATCCTTGAGGTGGGAAGGTGTCTTGAACTCGTGGTATTCGTCGGGATAGACGACGAGTTCGGTGGTGCGGCCGAGGCGCTTCAAAGCCTGGTACATCTGTTCACCGCCGAGGATGGGAACGTTCCAGTCGATTTCGCCGCCCATGAAGAGAGTGGGAGTGGTGATATTGGTGACGCGGTAGAAGGGAGAGACTTTTTCCCAGAGGGCCTTGTTTTCCCAAGGTAGGCCCAGTTCCGTCTCGTAGTCCTTCTGGTATTGGTCGTGGCCATACATGCTGATGAACAGAGCGGACCCAGCTCCAGAGATGGCGCCTTTGAAACGCGCCGTCTGCGCGATGATGAAATCGGTCGAGATGCCTCCGTAGGACCAGCCGCCGACGCCGAGCTTGTCAGGGTCGGCGATGCCCTGCGCGATGGCGTAATCCACGATGGCCATGTCGTCCTGAAAATCCTTGCTGCCCCAATCGGCGAAAATGGCCTGGCAGAATTTTTGGCCATAACCGGACGAGCCGCGGGGATTGGGGAGGAGGACAACGTAGCCGTTGGCGGCAAAAAGCTGGGCCTGGTGATCGAATTCGGCGTAATAGGCCCAAACGGGACCGCCGTGGGGGAAAAGGAGAGTCGGATATTTCTTGCCGGGTACGTAATCGATGGGTTTGTAGAGGTAGCCAGAGACTGGGGTACCGTCCTTGCTCTTGAAGTGGACGTATTCGGCGGGGGAGAGCTTCAACTGCGTGACCAAAGCGTCGTTGACATGTGTAACTTGGGTGAGCTTTCCGCCGGTTGGAGGCAGAGAGTAGATTTCGTCCGGGTGGTCGGCGGTCAGGATCCGCGCCGCAATTTCACCGGACTTGGCGAGGGAATACTCATACAGAATAAGCCGACCAGCGACGGGACGCGTGATCTCCCCACCTTCGGCAGGGATGCGACAGAGATTTTGCGTGCCGTCGTCATCAGCGATGAAGTAAATGGACTTGCCGTCGGGGGAGAAGCGCGGGACGCTGACATGGCGATCGAAGGCTTGGGTGAGAACCCTGGCTGGGCCTCCGGAGGCAGGGGCGACGGCGAGGTGATGCGTGGCGTAGTCGAAGAGATGTGGGTCGAGTTGGGTGACGTAGGCGATCCACTTGCCATCGGGGGACCATGTGGGCGACTGATCGGAGCCGGGATTGGTGGTGACCTGGGTAAGATGGGCGCCCTTGTCAGAGTTATCCGCCGCGACGACCCAAATGTCGGAGTTAATGGTCTGGTCGGGGTCGGGAGTGGAGCGGTTGCTCGAAAAGGCTAATAGTTTGCCGTCGGGGGACCAAGCGGGCTCGGCATCGTCGAAGTCGCCGGAAGTCACTTGTGTCAGGACCTTCACGGCGAGATCGAAGACATAAAGGTGGGTGCGGCGGCGGTCCAAGAAACCGACCTCGTCTACTTTGAATTGCAGTCGGTCGATAACCCAGGGCTTTCGCGTCTTGGGCTTCTTTTCTTTCGATGGAGCAGCTTTATCGCCTTGATCCTTCAACTCCTTGGCGGCTTCCAACTCTTCGGGGGAAGGGTCACGCAGAACCAGAACGAGGCGGCGGCTGTCAGGCGCCCAGGCGAAATCTTCGGCATCCTGGGGAGTGTCGGAAAGGCGCTCGGCTTCGCCGCCGCTGAGGTTGAGGAGCCAAACCTGCGTTTTGCCCTCATTGCGAGCAGAAAGGAAGGCCAGGTACTTGCCGTCGGGACTCCAGCGAGGGTGAGAGGAAGAGACCCCTTCTGCGGTCAGCGGAACGGCGTCGCCGCCTGCGACCGGGACACTCCAGATGCGCTCTTCGGTCTTGTCTTCCTTGAGCATGGAAGTCTTCACGGTGTAGGCCACCCTCTGACCGTCGGGAGTCAACTGGGGGTCGTCAACCTCGCGGAGCTGGAACAGGTCGTCCACGGTGATCGCGCGGGGCGCGGGGGAGGGCGACTGTGGATTAGCGCCTGGGGGCAGGGCTAAGACTGCGGTCAGAACGAGGAAGTGGCCGACAGATTTCATGGACAAGGCTCCTGGCACGAAGAATGAAGGAAAAAACAAAAGCCGGAGTGTACCACATCCGTGTGGGACGGACGGCCTGGGGGGAGGTGAGCCTCTGAAATCCGAGAGCGGAAGGCAGACGAAGGCGCCGGGGGACGGAAGGAGCGGTGTGAGCGAGAAAAAAATATTTTATGGAAATGCATTTTTCTCTTGCATGCGGGGACGAACCCTGTATCCTGCGAATGCGAACTCGCTTCACGGCAACAGAGAGAGTGAGGGTCGCTTAGGAGGACGAGAGTAAAAATTGAGCACGTTATCACTGCCCGCCCACATTCCCACCCAGGCAATCTCCACTGCGAAAAAAAGAGTCGCAAAACTAACGCTCTGGCCCCTCGTCGCGGCGACGTTCTTCATGGTGTCCGGCGGCACCTACGGCACGGAAGAGATCGTGCACGGCGCCGGCTACGGGCGCGGGATCCTCATCCTGCTGTTTCTGCCCGTGCTGTGGAGCCTGCCAACCGCGTTCATGATCGGAGAGCTATCGAGCGCGCTGCCCGCGGAGGGCGGCTACTACGCGTGGGTGCGGCGGGGACTCGGAAATTTCTGGGGCTTTCAAGAGGCGTGGCTTTCGCTCGCGGCCAGCATCTTCGACATGGCCATTTACCCGACGCTGTTTGTTTTTTATTTGAAGCAGGTGGCGCCGTGGTTTGGCGACGGGAACCACGCGATATTGGCGGGACTCTTCGTGGTGGTGGCTTGCGCG
>Ga0210384_10008311_pt1 | contig 10830 bp, 6 predicted proteins | sample IncBWH2MmetaG_FD_160574 | JGI IMG/M metagenome (GOLD analysis project Ga0210384, IMG submission 160574) | Forest soil microbial communities from Barre Woods Harvard Forest LTER site, Petersham, Massachusetts, United States - Inc-BW-H-2-M | ecosystem: Environmental > Terrestrial > Soil >...
CTTGCGCATATTCGTTGGCCGCCGCTTCCTTGAAGCCCAGCCGCCCAGCCGCTTCTCTCTGCTTCTGTCCGAAGTTTCGTCCCGCCTTGATTTGCCCGCCATATGCGGCCATCGCTGACCGCATCCCGGTTTCGGTGAAATCGCTCTGCGGATCGTTCCTCATCAAATCCAATTCCCGTTCCATGGCAGCCTGGTCGCCCTGCAACCAGGCAATCATGGCCAATGAAGAGTGGGCCAACGCCGCGCCAGCCTTGTGCTGCAGGGCCTCGTTGAACGTGGCCTTGGCCTCGTCAAGGCGGTTCAAGCCGGCGTAGGCAAAACCCGCGTTCGAGTATCCGCTCGCGCTATCGGGATCGAGTTGCACCGCCCGTCGCGCATTCTCGAGCGCATTCTCAAACTGTCCCATCTGGATGTAAACCGCCGCGATATTGTTATAGGGAGTCGAATCCCGCGGATACGTCTGCTTGTAAAGTTCGAGGGCGGTGATGCCCTTGTCGAGCTGTCCGGAATCCACGTAGAAGTGCGACATGATGTAGAGCTTTTCGTGCTCGCTGGCCCGATCTCGCAGTTCGAATGCCTTTTGCCGGTTGGTTTCCGACAGTTCGCTTTGTCCCAGATTGTTGTACACCGTACCCAGGCGGGCGTACGCCATGGCAAAATTGGGATCCAGTTCCACCGCGCGCTGGTAGAGCGGCAGCGCGGCGAGTTCGTCGAAACTCTGATGCTTCATGTCTCCCAGGCTGAACGCCTTCAGCGCTTCCAGCGATGAAGTGGTCGCTTCCGATAGCGGTTTGTCGTATTTCTGCACCGAGACCAGAGATTCTCCCAGCTTCTTGCGCAAACTGGAGCCCGCCGCATGCAGCGAATTCAAAACTGATTCCTTGTTCGTCGCTTGCACCTCTTCACGGGCGAGCGATTCTCCCGTACCGGCGTTTACCGCATCCAGGGTGATCACATACTGGCTGCCCATGTTGGCGATCGAACCGTTCAGCATGGCCTTGATGCCGACACGCTGGCAGATCTCGCGCCCCACGTCCCCGGTGATGCGCTCATCAGGAGTGCGTCCCATGAACTGCAACGTCTGCCTCACCTTTTGTTCGGGAAAGACATTCAAGTAGGGCGACTGCTCCAGATCCACCGCCAGCGCTTTCTTGAGAGCACCGTCAAAAACCGGATCGGCTGTGGTGTTCACAAAATCCGTGACCAGAATTGCATCCCGCTCCGTCATCACCGCCCGGGTCCGGCGCAGGAAGACGGTCATCGCCAGTCCAAGGACAGCCAGTACAACGATCGCCATGACGACGAGATTCCAGATCCGGCCCGGCTTCCGCTCGCGCGGCGCCCGGAGCGTGGCGGAACTCGACGCGGCGGATATTAATCCCGAGTCCGTGTCGCGCTTCAACCGCTTCAGGTCCGCCCGCACTTCGGCTGCACTCTGGTAGCGCAGGTCGCGGTCCTTCTCCAGCAGTTTGTTGATGATCTCTTCCAATTGCAGCGGCACGTCGGGATTCAACCGCACCGGCAGCACCGGAGGACGATTCAAAATGGCCTCGAAGATGACGGGGGACGTGTCCCCCCGAAAAGGCAGGGCGCCCGTGGCCATTTCGTACAGCACTGCGCCGAACGAAAACAGATCGGTGCGCGTGTCCAGGTCCTTTCCGCGCGCCTGCTCAGGCGACATGTAGGCGACGGTTCCTACCGTGGATCCGGGGCTGGTTAGCATTTCCTCGTCCACCGTAACGTCGGAGCCGCCGGTGACCCCACCCACTACGGCTTCCGCCTTCAGCGTCTTTTTCGCCAGTCCGAAGTCCAGGACCTTGGCCTGGTTGCGGCTAGTGACAAAAATGTTGGCCGGCTTGATGTCGCGGTGAATAATGCCCTTGGAGTGCGCCGCCTCGAGCGCGTCCGCGATCTGGATGGCCAACTCCATCAGCACATCCATCTCGAGGGCACGCTTGCCGATGCGCTGCTTAAGGGTTTGCCCCTCCAGCAGCTCCATGGCGATAAAATACCGGCTGTCGACCTGCCCGATCTCGTAGATCGTGCAGATATTAGGGTGATTCAGGGCCGATGCGGCCCGGGCCTCGCGCTGGAAACGCTCCAGTGCCGACGGATCTTTCTCCAACTCTCCGGGCAGGAACTTCAAAGCAACGTGCCGGCCGAGGCTAAGGTCCTCAGCTTCGTACACCACACCCATGCCCCCGCCGCCAAGCTGGTGCAGGATGCGGTAATGGGAGATGGTTTCGCCCGTCATCAGCCAGGGAGCTCCAAAAATGATGTCCCGATGGTAGGCTGCGCTCATGGTCAAGTCAATGTGAGGGCCGGGTTTAGACAGCGCCTAACAATTGTTGCGCCGGGCTCCGAGCCCCATAGCCTTGCGCAAAATTCCGCAGGTGCGGTGGCGTTGAACTGCATTTGGTCTTGTGATACGTTCTGGCCACACCATTAGTTTCGTAATGGTTCACGACGGGTCGGACCTGATTACCGGACCTGGTTAGCGGCTCGGATGATAGGCAGCTCAATCGCTGTTTCATCCGATTCGCACTTGGGACCACCTGGTAGGAGGGCGCATGAAGTTCTGTAAAATGTGCCTGCTCGCCTGCACATTTCTCTTCGCGCTTACCGAGAACTGCCTGCCACAATCCCCCATGGTGCCGTGGCTCACCCGCTCTGCGGATAACTCCAGAAGCGGTTGGAATCCGCACGAGACTCAACTGACGCAGGCATCGGTTGAGTCCAAGGGGATTATCCGAGCCACGATCATTCCCGTGATCGGGGATGCGAGGGGTGTCGAAGCGCAGCCACTTATCTTGCCGAAGGTGAAGACCGCGCGCGGAATCCGCGACGTGATGGTGCTTCCCTCGATGGCTGACGTAGTGCGTGGAGTGGACGCACATGATGGCTCCGGCATCTGGCAGGTTAGGCTGGGGACGCCGGTAACCGGAGCTAGAAGCATCGACTCCAAACTGATCAATCAATTTTGGGGCTGCCTCTCGACCGGGGTCATCGACCCAGACAAGCAGCGCCTCTATCAGGTTTGCTGGGTCTCGCCAGACAAGACTGGCAACCCGCAAACGGCGCGTTACTTCATGTTCGTGCTGAGAGTGGCGGATGGAACTGAGGTCGTTCGCCCCGTGCTGATCCAGGGGAAGAGCGGAACGCAGGATTTTAACGCGGCGATGCGCAAACAGCGATCCTCCCTGGTGGAGACGAACGTCAACGGCGTGAAGACGGTATTCGGGTGTTCGGGGACGATCAACGAAACCGAAGCGGGTGTTGCCTCGGGCTATTGCTTTGCCTTCGATGTGGCGAGCAACACGGTGAGCGCGATGCTGGCGCTGACCGCGGGCGAGGGTGCTGGCGTGTGGATGGCCGGACAAGGCGCAGTTGCAGATGCGCAAGGCTTCCTCTACGTCATCACTGGAAATGGGGATTTTGATGGTGTGAGTCAGTGGGGTGAGTCGTTCCTCAAACTGAAGTACACGCCTTCTTCCGCAGGAGTTCCCGCCACGCTGCAGGTGGCAGATCACTGGACGCCATGGACTGACCTCGCGAGAACCGGGCAGGTGGCAGCGCATGGGGTGAAGCTGGCCGGTGTGAGCGCTCCCTCCGAAGCTATCAAGCCCGTGGGTGGCGGCATGAACATGTCGCTGAAGGATGCAAAACTGGTGCCGATGGTCAGCGACCAAGGCACCCCACTTCTTCTCGTCTTCCCGCAGATGGCCACCGGCAATTGGTCGGATGAAGATTGGGGATCGGCTGGTCCGGCCTGCATCTTCTCTATCGGCGTTTGCGTTGCCACGGGAAAGGACGGAATCGCCTTCCCCATCAGGGCAGGGGACCTTGGCGGGACGACTCTTGCAGACCTCGCTACCCCTAAAGCGAACTGCGCAAAACTCGCTGCACCTCCGGTCTGGCTAACCATGAGTCCGGGGCCGGTTGATCCCTGTCCCACCGATCCCCGCACATTGAACTTCTTCCCCTGGGGCGACACCGCGCATCTTCACATGACGCCGGTGCAATTCTTTGACCCGGCGCTGGGATCGTGGACGATTTTCGCCTGGGGGGAGAATTCGCAACTACATAAATGGGCCGTCAGTTCGACAGGAAATCTAACCTATATTGCGCAAAGCCACGAATTTGCGAGCGCGGATGTGCGGGGGAATTCTCCCGGAGGAATGCCCGGTGGATTTTGTTCCGGCTCGAGCAATGGAGCGAATCCTAACTCGGCGATCCTGGTCTGCACTATCCCATACGGTGACGCAAATGCTCATGTAGTGAACGGGCGTTTGCTCGTCTACGACGCCGTACATCTGGCTGCCGATGGATCGCTAAGGGTTCTATGGGACTCGCAACGTTGGGGCGTACAGTTCCTGTTCAACAAGTTTGATCCTCCGGTGATTGACGGAGGCCAAATCTATGTGCCCAACTATAACGGGGGCGTGGATCTTTACCGCCTGGTGAAATAGAAAGCTGATGGTTAGCCGCGAAGCGGCGAAAGGGTGCAGCCCCGGGGTCAACAGGGGGAAAGACAGAGGCCTGTTCTAGAGACGCCAAGCCAACAATATGATGGTTGCCGCGGCGACTACCGCGGTCGCTATAAGATACACGTGCGATCGCATCCAGCTGGTGTTGGACTCGGCCAGTTCACCAAAAAATTCGGCATCACCATCGACACTCGCAATCGCGTCCGGGGTTGCTGCTTCGCAATCCAGGCATAACCTTCGGCCTTCGGATACGGGGAAGCCGCACGTCTCACATCTTCGGAGATTCCCAAAGGCGATGGTCGAAATCGAATTGGAGTGGTCTGCGGTTGGGTGAGTCTCGTCAGGACTCGTTACCAGCTCGGAAGTCCCAACCAGAGCAGGGGCTACCGCGAGCGCTGGAACCAGCTCCCGGGATTCGCCTGGATGGGGTTCGGCTAAATGCAGCCTGGCTGGCTCCGCCGTGGACCCCTTCTCGATGCCTGCCCCCCGCTTTTCTGAATCTGCTCCGAGCTCGTCGTTGTGCTCCTCGGCAGTTTTTGCGGTGGCTACGACTTCGGGTTGTCCCAGTTCCGCTTCCGCGCGCCTGGCGGCGTCGGCATGTTCCACTGCGGTCTGGATCATCTCAGCCAGGCGATTCAGAGCTACGAAGTCGCGTTCCTCAAAAGCGCGGGGCCGTCCGGAGAGCAGCTCGAATACACCGTACACTTCCTCGCCGCGGACCAGAGGCATCACCACCACGGATGCGATACCGAATGCCTTGCAACTTTCCCGGTTTACCCGCGGGTCGTTCTCCGCGTCGTCGCAGCGCAAAATCTGGCGGGTACGGACACTCTCAGCCGAAAGACCCGAATCGATCTGCAGGTGCGCTCCCAGTTCCGGCGCGGAGGGACCCGAACTGGCGCAGCAGACCATGGTCTCGCCCTGGCGCAACGCGATGGCGGCTCCGGACGCTCCCGTGATGTACTGTGCCCGCTCTGCCAGCAACTGCAGAGTAGCGTCGAGGTCCCGCTGCGCCATCTGGCTCAGTGACTTGCCACCATCCTCGCCAGGAAAGCGCAAGGCTTCGCGCACTGCCGGCGCGGCTTTCTTCAGTTCCATTCTTGGAGGAACCGGGTTTGAGGAACCAAGATTTACCGGGACGAGATTCGGCGGGGCAGTTTCCGGCACTGCCTGGGAAGGACTGTTGTCCAGGATGGAGTAATAATCCATGCCAAAAATTTAGAGAGATCTCTGTTTCGGAGTTTCGCTCCGCCAAGTTGTGGTGTCAAGGATAAACCCACAAGTGCTAGTCCTTATGAGCTTAGCGAGTCACCAATCCGGATCGCGCCTTGAGTCAGAATTTGTGCGCGCAGTCCGCCCCGGTGGCGCAGTCCTTTGATGAGTTGGCGTCCGGTCAAACGCTGCAGGTGATCGCAAGGCTCACACAGCCGAATGCCGTGTGCTTTCACCTCGCCAATCTGAAAATCGCGTCCCACCAGATGATTCAGCGCGACGCCGCGCGTGACCAGGTTGCGCCGCGCTTCGCCGGGCGGAAGATCCACGTTGTAGTCGCGCTTCAGAGCTTCGATCGCTTCGGCTTCGATCAGGGTCAGTTCGAAGTCGGGTTCAGGTTTGTAGAAAGTCCCCTGGCGTAATGCGTAACGGTCTCCCCCCAACCCGACTCCCGGGACGGCGAGGGCCTCCTTCACCGAAAGCGCGGGCGCTGTGGCGGCGGGGGCGATGTAGATGAATTCGATCGTTCCTGTCATGAGCGTTTCCTGCGGTGGAGTGGGACGGGCGGGACGCCCGTCCTCCATCGGATTGTGATACTACTTGCCGGCTAAAGCGACGCACTCGTCGAGTACATCGACTGCGACGTCGGCTTCGTCTTTGCTGACCACCAGCGGCGGCGCGATGCGGATCGTGCTCGGGCCACAACCCAGAAACAGGACGCCGCGTTCGAAGGCCAGCTCGATGATGCGGTCGCGCTCGTCCGCGCTGTACTCCTTGGTCTTCTTGTCCTTGACGATTTCGACGCCGACCATCAGGCCGCGGCCCCGGACATCGCCCACCAGTTTGTGTTTGCGCGGCCAGTCCGCCATACGCTGCAGCATGTGGTTGCCAACCTCGGTGGAGTTTGCCAGCAAACCTTCCTTCTCGATGACATCGAGCGTGGCCAACGCGGCCGCGATGCAAACGGGATTGCCGCCAAAGGTTGACGCGTGCGAGCCTGGGACCCAGTCCATGATGTCAGCGCGGCTCATCATGATGCCGAGCGGCATACCGGAAGCGATCCCTTTCGCCATGCAGACGATGTCGGGCTGCACCCCGGTGTGTTCGATGGCCCACCACTTGCCGGTGCGGCCAGCGCCGCTCTGGACTTCATCGGCCACCAGCAGAATGCCGTACTTGTCGCAAATCCGACGCAGTTCCCTCATGAAGACCGTGGGTGCGACTACGTAGCCGCCCTCGCCCTGCACCGGTTCGACAAAAATGGCCGCCACTTCTTCCGGCGCCAAAATCGTCTTGAACAGCTTGTCCTCGATAAAACGCGCGCAGCCGAGAGCGAAGGCTTCGGCGTCCTGCGCACCACCTTCACAGCCGCGGTACACGTCGGGATAGCGCACGTGAGTGACTCCCGGAACACCGGTTCCGAAGCGGCGCTTCTGCTGCGGCTTTGAAGCGGTAAGGGACAGCGAACCCATGGTGCGTCCATGAAACGCCCCGAAGAAGGCGATGACATTCTGGCGTTTGGTGTGGTAGCGGGCCAGTTTGAGCGCGGCTTCGACCGCTTCGGTGCCGGAGTTGCCGTAGTAAATCCGGTGCGGTCCGGGCATGGGAGCGATTTTCGACAGCCGCTCCGCCAGAGTGATCATGCTCTCGTAGTAAAAATCCGTGCCCGACATGTGGATCAGTTCGCCGGCCTGCTTCTGAATCGCGGCCACTACATCGGGATGGCAGTGCCCGGTCGAGGTCACTGCAATGCCGGCCGAGAAATCGAAGAATTCGTTGCCGTCCACATCCGTGACCACAATACCGCGGCCCTGCTTGGCCACGAGCGGGTAAGAACGGGTGTAGGAAGGCGAAATATACTTCTCATCGCCCGAGAGAATGCGCTTGGCATTGGGGCCAGGCAGAGCGGTTTTGATTCTGGGTCCTGCAAGAGCTTTAGTGGTCATCGGATCCTCCTGTAGCGGTCGTCAGTCGTCGGTCTTCGGTCGTCAGCCCAGCGGGCAGTCTCGCCGAAAAAGGCGGATTCAGCCCTTAAGCCACATCATTTGGGAGGATGGGAGAACTAGTCGCTACCGAACAAGCTGGGACGTGCCTGCGAGGGCAACACCGCCAGATAACGGCGCGGGCACACCAGGAAGTGCAGCCAGCACACGGGCAAGTGCGAATTGGGCTTCTGATGGCGCATCGGTCGACATTCCTTGCCCATTATAGCCTGAGCCGACCGGTGGCGTAACCCCCTCGATTCCCGCTCATTACCTTTGTCATCTGCCATCCTGACCGGAGCGAAGCGCAACGAGCGCATTGGAGCGAGTTGCTTTTGAGGAGTGCCGCCTCTCGACGTTTGTCAGAAATCAATGCATCCATAACCTCGGACGGGACAGTGCTGCAGGTGGCAGCAAAAAGCAGGTCCCACCACTGCGCTTGCTGCGCTTCGTTCCGGCGGGATGACAGAGTTTGCCGGGAACGGTGCGCCTGATTAATCAACAAGCTGCGCAGAGTCAGAATCCAATCGCCACTCCAGACCGTCTGATATGTTCTAAGTTCTGGTTTTTCCGGCGACCGAACCCATGACCCAGACCCAGCGCCAGCATCGTTTCGCCGTGATCCTCGCCTTCGCGCTGGTCTATTTCTTCTGGGGATCCACCTATCTCGGCATCGACATCGCGGTCGAGCACATTCCCCCCGCCCTGATGTGCGGCATACGCTTCCTGATCGCGGGTGTATGCATGCTGGCGTTTTGCGGACTGCGCGGGCGCAAGATTTTCTACCGGCCGGCGCAACTGGCGCAGATGGCAGTCGTGGGCGTGCTGCTGCTCGTGGGCGGCAATCTCACGCTCGCTTACGCCGAGATGCATGTAGCGTCCGGCCTGGCGGCGCTGATCATTGCGGTGACGCCGCTCTGGTTTTTGGTGCTGGACTCGCTGTTGCTCGGTGATCACCACATCGCGGCGCGAGGAAAAATCGGACTGGGCCTGGGCGTCGCCGGGTTGCTGGTGTTGTTGTGGCCCGATCTCGCGGCGACCAGCGCTTTGGGGAGAGTTCAGTTCTGGGCTTCGATCAGCCTGCTGGGCGGATCATTCAGCTGGGCACTGGGCTCGGTGCTGGCGAAGAAATGGAAGTCCCCCGACATTGATCCCTTTTCCGCCACTGCGTGGCAGATGATCGCGGCGGGTGCTGCGAACGTTCTGGTCGCAATCGCGTTGGGCGATTCTTCCCGCGCGGTGTGGACCGCCCGCGGAATTGCCGCGACCCTCTACCTCGTAGTCTTCGGGTCGTGGGTGGGATACACCGCATATATCTGGCTGCTGAATCACGTGCCGACTTCCAAGGTTTCTACTTACGCCTACGTCAATCCCGTGGTCGCTGTGTTTCTCGGCTGGTTCGTTCTGCATGAACGGGTGAGCGGATACATCCTGGCCGGCAGCGCAATCGTGGTCGCTTCCGTCGCCCTGGTGACCAGCGCTCAGGTGACCGCAAAGACAGTCGCAGAGGAAATGCCTCCCGTAGAGACAATGGGAGACTAATTCATCCAGAGTTGACCCCCATAGTCGAATCGTAACTCGCGTCGCTGGGATTGTTCTTTGCTCCATTCGGTGAACCTGTTCACGCCTCGTGAAGTACCGTAACATCACTCCATGCGGAAATGCGTACGCTGCGGTCGCGAATTGCCGTCGTCGCCAGCGGAAGCTAGCTCTCTCTGCCGCGATTGCCGCGCCGACTTGGATCTCACTGCGCCCTCAATTGACGCTTCGACGTCTCCCCCGCCAGTCAGAATCAGCCAGCCGTTCCTGTTGACTCAGGTGATCGTAGGGATCAACGTCCTCGTCTTCCTCGGCATGGTGTTATCGGGCGTGTCACCCATGTCGCCGACGCGCCTGCAACTGGTGACGTGGGGCGCGAACTACGCGCCGTTGTCCCTCGGAGCACAGCCCTGGAGAATGCTTGCCTCGAACTATGTTCATATCGGGATTATCCACATCTTCTTCAACATGTGGTGCTTATGGAACCTGGGCAGGCTGGCCGAGCGCATCTTCGATCGCTGGACCTACCTGCTGGTTTATACGGCCAGCGGAATCGCCGGCAGCCTGGCCAGCCTGTGGTGGCATCCGCAGGGCACCGGAGCGGGAGCTTCCGGCGCGATCTTTGGACTTGCGGGCGGACTGATCGCCGTGCTGTACCTGGGCAAACTTCCGATCGCGAAAGACGCCCTGAAGCCGACTCTCAGAAGTCTGGTCATGTTCGCCGCCTACAACCTGTTTTTTGGCCTGGTGCCTGGGATCGACAACGCGGCTCACCTTGGAGGCCTGGCTGCCGGTCTCGGCCTGGGAGCCGTCTTGGCGGCAAGTGTTACGGAGTCGGCAGAGATCCGTACCCGCCGGCGCAACTACGTACTGGTGGCGACTACACTGCTCCTGTTGGCGGGATACAGTTACGTCAGGCAGAAGTCAGCCCCGGTAGTGTCTCCAGCCACGATCGCTCTGTCATCCCGAACGAAGCGGAGCGCAGCGAGCGGAGTGGAGGGACCTGCTTTTGCTGCCACCGGCTAAAGCCGTAACTTTTCGCCGCCCCATGGCACGACTTAAGTCGTACCCTCCCGCTTTCTCTACTGCGAAACCTTTTCCTCCTCCACGTCGTCGCCCACCAAATCCCGGTGCGATCGGGCGCGTACCGCCCTCGGCATCGCCCAGAGGTTTCTTCAGGACCGGTTTACGGCGTCCCACCTGGAACACGATGGCGAAAAGTTTCTTGCCGTCATCGGAGACACCGCAGTAGGCAGCGTAGTCGCGATACCGGCTGGCCACAGAAGAATAGGGATCGAATTCAGGCAGAGCAATCGCTGAGATGTGACCCGTCATGCGGTCCGCCAGCAGCCATCCTCCACGCTGCCACACCCAACCGGGCGCAGCCGCAATATCGCCCGGCAAGCTATCGTTCACCTGGAAGGCGTGGCGGACCGCAAACAGCCGCTCGGTGATTTCATGGGATGGACTCCTAGTGGATTCTCTAGCTCGGCCGTCGACACAGAGGGTGCGCACCCTCAGGTCGAGGCACTTGCCTTCGTTCGGACCTGCGCACCACTTGATCGTCGTCCACTTGCCAAAACCTATGACGTGCGGGTTGGCGGCGCCAA